>FWPU01004278.1_pt1 | contig 33585 bp, 28 predicted proteins | sample 2228361 | NCBI WGS metagenome assembly FWPU01 (sample SAMEA103939777, study PRJEB20133) | metagenome
CGGACTCGCCCACACCCGCAGGAGGTGGCAGCCTGAACGAACTCTCTGCTGGACTTGACAGGCCGTTTCATCTCAGAACGCGACAGAAACTTGCGAAGGAAGCGGCGCGCGAAGACCGCAGCGGCATGCACCGAATCTCCGCGGGCCAGGGCGATGGCCAGAGCGGTGGCGAACCTACACCCCGTCCCCCGGTGCCAGACGGGGTCGCGGGTCAGGCGCTTGCCGCGCATCAGCCGCAAGGCGCCCTCGGCCCACACGGCGTCGACCGGGTCTCCCGAGAGGTGGCCCCCCTTGACGACGACGCCTCCGAAACCGAACGCGGCCAGCGCCCGGGCGGCGCCGGGCAGATCCCGCTCGATCTTTCGTGGCGGACACCCGAGGAGCCACGCGGCCTCATCCACGTTCGGCGTCAGCACCACCCGCGGTCCGGCCAGCGACAGGTAGTCCTCTCTGCCGAGAGACGACAGGCGCCCTCCGCTCGATGAGCGCACCACCGGGTCCACCACCCACCAGCCGTCGAAACCCGCCAGAGCGCGGCGAATCGCGTGCAGCTCCTTTCGGCCGGGCACCATGCCCAGCTTGATCGCGCCAAGCTCGGAGCACGTGGCGGCACCCGCTTCCGTCCCCGGGCGAACGAGCCGCCGCGCATCGTTGCATCCCTCCTCCGCGCCATGGCCGCCGAGCACTGACGCTCTGGCGGTTTGCGCGCTGCTCGCGTCTCGGTCGCCGGGCTTCGTCCAGACGTACCCCGACCTGCTCTCGGCGAGCTCGCGCGCGGAGGCGACCTGGCCGGCGATGAGCCGGGGGTCGACCGGGCGAACGGAGAAGGTGCTCCGCCCCTGCGCGGTCACCGCGGTGGCCACCGCGAACGCATGGGCTTTCAGCTCCCACGCGGTTTCGACGTCGGCGAGCAGTCCCGCGCGGCCGGTGGGCTCGAGGCCTCCCACCACCAGAATCCGCCCGGCCGATGAGACGGGAGCGCGCACGGCGGCACCGCAGGCTCAGCGGCGCATCTCGCGGGCCTTGGCCACGAAGGCGCGGTAGAGCCCCAGGTGTGACGGCACCGACTCGATGAGCAGCTCGGGGTGCCACTGCACGCCGATGGCGAAGGCGTAGCTCTGGGCCTCGATGGCTTCGACGACCCCGTCGGGGGACACCGCGCTGATCAGGGCCTTCTCGCCGACGCGCTTCACCGCCTGGTGGTGCGTGGAATTCACCATCAGCTGCCCCTTCCCGACGTACTCGCCAAGGAGCGTCCCCTCCTTCACCTCGACCGGGTGCGCCGGCTGGGTGCGGTCGTGCTTCTGCTCGTGGTCTCTTGCGTTGGGAAGCTCCCGGCGAATGTCCTGCACCAGGGTGCCGCCGAGCACGACATTGAGGAGCTGCATGCCGCCGCAGATGCCCAGCACCGGCATGTTGCGCGAGAGGGCCGCCTGCAAAAGCGTCGTCTCGAAGCGAGTCCGGCCCTCCTTCAGGGGCCCCAGCCCCTCGCGCGGCGTCTCCCCGTAGGCCTCTGGGGGAATGTCGAAGGCGCCGCCGGTGACGAGCAGGCCGCTGATCCGATCGAGGTACGCATCGATGACGGCGCGGTCTTCGGCATGGGGAAGAACGAGCGGGAGGCCCCCGGCCCGGACGACGGCATCGGCGTAGGCCGCCTTCAGCTCGTACTGGGGCAGCGGAGGCGACGACGACGTCTGGCCGAGGTCGGGGGTGACTCCGATGTTGGGGCGCCGGACGTGGCCGTGGTGCAGCTTCATGCCTCCACCGTACCAGACGGGCCTGCCCGTCCCATCAACCGCGGTACCGGGCGGCACCCTGCTCGAACCGGTCGGCGAGGGCCCTGGCCCGGCCGGCGACGTCTGCGCCCCGGAGCAGGTCCGAAGCGACCGCGGCCAGGTGGGCCCCGCTGGCGGCCACTTCTTCGATGTTGTCGAGGCCGATGCCCGAGATGGCGGCGACCGGGAGCGGGCTCTTCGCCGCGATGCGCGACAGCCCTTTGAGCCCGAGCAGCTGAGCGTTCACCCGCTTGGTCGACGTGGGGAAGATCGGGCCCAGCCCGACGTAGTCGGCTTTTGCCTCGTGGGCGCGGACGGCGTCCTCGAGCGAGCGCGCCGTGACGCCGATGACGGCGCCCGGCCCCAGAATCCGCCGGGCTTCGGCGGGGGGAATGTCCTCGTCGCCGACGTGCACGCCGTGGGCGGCCGCCATGAGGCACAGGTCCACCCGGTCGTTCACGATGCACAGCGAGCCGGCCGCTTCGCACCGCCGCACGACCTCGCGCACGACCAAGAGCGCCTCGCGGTCGCCCGTCCGCTCGAGCCGGAGCTGAACCACCCTGGCCCCTGACAAGACGCGCGAAGCCACCTCGACCAGCGAGCCGGCGGGGACCAGGCCGTCGTCGACGAGCGCGTACAGGCCTCCGGGCAGGCGCTGGGCGCGTTTGCGGTCCATCGGAGCGCTGGGTATAAGCCCGCTGCGATTTTCGTTGGGAGGATTTCGTGGCTGAGAAGATCGACATCCGGCTGCTCGACAAGCGCACCGCCGAGCGGTACGTGCGCGCCCGACTGCTCGACGAGAAGGACTGGGAGCGCCATCTGAAGTCGCTCCCCGACCTAGCGGAGAAGGCGGCGCCGGTCGAGACGACCATGTCCGAGGACGAGGGCGAGGAGGAGGGCGCTCCCGAAGGCGAGTAGCCATGACCGACAAGCGCGGCGAGACCTTCGTGATGAAGGACGCCACGCCCGAGAAGCCGATCGCGTTCTCCACCTTCGTCCTCGGGTTGGCGTCGACGGCGCTGATCCACCTCGGCGAGGCGGCCCACCCCGATACGGGTGAGAAGCGGGTCGACCTCGCCCTGGCGCGGCAGAGCCTGGATCTGTTGTCGCTGCTCCGCGAGAAGACGCGGGGCAACCTCACCCCCGAGGAGGAAAAGCTCTTCGACGACGTGTTGACCAGCCTTCGCCTGAGGTACGTGGAGGCCCAGAAGCAGTGACCGACCCCAAGGCCCGACCGCCGCCGTTGCCGATGCCCGTGCGCAACGCCGCCATGCTCGCGCTGGTGGTGTCGGCGATGGTGGGTTTCGGCGCGGCCCAGGAGCTGGCGCAGGTCATCCACCTCGAGGAGCTGGCCGAGGCGCAGCAGCGGTACACGCTGCCGGGGCTGCCTCCGGAGGCGACGGAGAAGGCGCTCTCCGCGTACCGGTCGGCGCTCAAGTCGATGCGCGACTCGCGCGCGGTGATTCTCGCGGCGCTCTGCACCACCTGCTCGCTGGCGTTCGTGTCTGCGGTGCGGCTGAAAAGGCCCGGGCTTCTCTCGCGCGACGGAGTGCGGCGGCTCCTCGGCAACGCGGCCATCGCCGGCGCCATCCTCCGCACGCTCGACGGCGCCCAGCTCGCGGTAGTGATGCGCCGGTACGCTCTGGCTCTCGAGCCGGCGGTATTGGCGACGCGACCCGACCTTCCGCTTCCGCCGGGCAGCTTCACCTCGCTGCTCGTCGGCGCTTCGGTCGCGCTCAGTGCCGCGATGGCCTTCGCCTTCGCTTTCCTGGGCGTGTACTTCCGGTCCGAGAAGGTGCGGCAGATCGTCGCTTTCGCCGATCGCGAGAGCCAGAGCTAGTCTTCGACGGGCTCGACCGCTTCCGCCGCCGGCCGGGCGCGCCGAAAGGAGGGCACCCGGTCGAGAAACAGCTCGGCGATGGACCGGCGCGGCGCCGAGCCGTCGAGCTCGACCAACACGGTGTCGGCCCGGGGAATGCGCAAGAGCTCCTCGCGCGGTACGCCCAGCACCTTGGCCAGATGCCCCAGCGGCCATCTGGCCTTCATGCGCTCGAAGGTGAAGTCGTCGAGGTCCTCGTCGTCGGGCAGCTCGGCGTCTTCGTAGCGCATCGTCTCGCCGCCCACCTTCCGGCCGGCGCCGTAGCCCGTCACCTGCTCGAGCTCGTCGGGGTCGAAGACGTAGGCGTGCACGGTGAGGCCGGTGCTCTCGGAGAGCAGCCGGGCCAGCGCGTGGTGGCGCTCGTACCAGCGCGCGCCCTTCTTGCCATACGTGTATGGCGCGTCGTAGGCCAGCCGCACCACGCGCCTCTTGAGCAGCACCGACACCAAGAGCGAGCAGTCGCTCGGGTCGGCGCCGTCTTCGATGAGCGCCTGCTTCGCCAGATCGGCGAGCGCGTGCGCGTCGAGCTCCTCCAGACGACACAGATAGCCGCCGTGCGCTTCCAAGCTTCCCCCCGGTGGGCGAGGACGCGCGCGTATACGCGAACTCGGTGCGGCCAACAACCCCGCACGGCGAAAAAAAGCGAGCAGTCGTGCCCGCTTGTGACGCGCTGCGGCGACTTGCCAAAGGGGGTGACGCCCTTAGCTTGGCCACATGCGATTGGACCGGTACACGCTGAAGGCGCAGGAAGCCATTCAGGAGGGGCAGGCTCTCGCCCGCAGGGCGAGCCACCCGAGCTACGAGCCCGAGCATCTGGCCAAGGCGCTCCTGGGCCAGCACGAGGGCATCGCGGTGCCGATCCTCCAGAAGATCGGCGCCGACGTTCATCTGGTGGCCAGCCGCGTCGACGAGGCGCTCTCGAAGCTGCCCCGCATCGAGGGCGGCGAGGGCGCGGTCCTGTCGCAGCGGCTGCTCAAGACGTTCGACCGGGCCGAGGACGAGGCCAAGTCGCTCAAGGACGAGTACGTCTCGACCGAGCACCTGCTCGCCGCGCTGGCCCAGGACAAGGGGGCCGTGGGCGAGGCGCTCAGGGCCTCGGGCGTGACGAAGGACCGCGTGCTGTTCGTGCTCAAGGACGTGCGCGGCGCCGGGAGGGTCACCTCGCAGGAGGCCGAGTCGACGTACCGGGCGCTCGAGAAGTACGGGCGCGACCTCACCGAGATGGCGCGGTCGGGCAAGCTCGACCCGGTCATCGGCCGCGACGAGGAGATCCGCCGCACCATCCAGGTGCTCTCGCGGCGCACCAAGAACAACCCGGTGCTGATCGGCGAGCCGGGCGTGGGCAAGACGGCCATCGTCGAAGGCCTGGCCCGGCGCATCGTCGACGGCGACGTGCCCGAGGGGCTCAAGGGCAAGCGGCTGGTGCAGATCGACCTGGGCGCGATGGTCGCCGGCGCCAAGTACCGCGGCGAGTTCGAGGAGCGCCTCAAGGCGGTGCTCAAGGAGATCCAGGCCGCCCAGGGAGAGATCGTCGTCTTCATCGACGAGCTGCACACCATCGTGGGCGCCGGCAAGGCCGAGGGAGCGATGGACGCGGGCAACATGCTCAAGCCGATGCTGGCCCGGGGCGAGCTGCACTGCATCGGGGCCACCACGCTCGACGAGTACCGAAAGCACATCGAGAAGGACCCGGCGCTCGAGCGGCGGTTCCAGCCGGTGTACGTCGGCGAGCCCAGCGTGCAGGACACCATCAGCATCCTGCGCGGGCTCAAGGAGCGCTACGAGGTGCACCACGGCGTGCGCATTCAGGACTCGGCGCTGGTGGCCGCGGCCACGCTGTCGCACCGCTACATCGCCGACCGGTTTCTGCCGGACAAGGCGATCGACCTGGTCGACGAGGCGGCCTCGCGGCTGCGCATCGAGATCGACTCGATGCCCAACGAGATCGACGACGTGCGGCGCCGCATCATCCAGCTCGAGATCGAGCGCGAGGGGCTGAAGAAGGAGTCGGACCCGGTCAGCCGCGAGCGGCTCGGCCAGGTGGAGAAGCAGCTCGCCGAGCTGAACGAGGAGTTCGCGCGTCTCAAGAGCCACTGGGAGGCCGAGAAGGAGGCCATCGGGAGGATCCGCGGCCTCAAGGAGAAGATCGAGAAGGCCAAGAACGATCAGGCCTCGGCCGAGCGCGTGGGAGATCTCAACCGCGCAGCCGAGCTGAAGTACGGCACCATTCCGTCGCTGCAGCGCGAGCTCGACCAGGCCAACGCGCACCTTTCCGAGCTGCAGAAGAAGCAGCGCTTCCTCAAGGAGGAGGTCGACGCCGAGGACATCGCCGAGGTGGTGGCGAAGTGGACGGGCATTCCCGTCTCCAAGCTGCTCGAGGGCGAGGTGCAGAAGCTGGTGCACATGGAAGACCGCCTCGGCCAGCGCGTCATCGGCCAGCGCGACGCCATCGTGGCGGTGTCGAACGCGGTGCGGCGGGCCCGGTCGGGGCTTCAGGATCCCAACCGCCCGATCGGCTCGTTCATCTTCTTGGGCCCCACCGGCGTGGGGAAGACCGAGACGGCCAAGGCGCTCGCCGAGTTCTTGTTCGACGACGAGAACGCCATGGTGCGCATCGACATGTCCGAGTACATGGAAAAGCACGCCGTGGCGCGGCTGATCGGCGCCCCGCCGGGCTACGTCGGTTTCGAGGAGGGAGGCCAGCTCACCGAGGCGGTGCGGAGAAGGCCGTACGCGGTGGTGCTCTTCGACGAGATCGAGAAGGCCCACCACGACGTGTTCAACGTGCTCCTGCAGATTCTCGACGAGGGCCGGCTCACCGACAGCCAGGGCCGAACGGTCGACTTCAAGAACACCGTGCTGATCATGACGTCGAACATCGGCTCGCCGCTCATCCAGGAGGCCATGGCCCAGAAGGGCCGGCTGGATCAGAAGGACAAGGAGGCGGTGGTGGCGCAGCTGTCGATGCACTTCCGCCCCGAGTTCTTGAACCGCGTCGACGAGATCGTCGTGTTCGAGTCGCTGCGCAGGGAGGACATTCAGCGCATCGTCGACCTGCAGCTCGGCCGGCTCTCGAAGCTGCTCGCCGACAAGCGGCTACAGCTCGAACTCTCGGACGGGGCGCGCGACTTCCTCGCCGAGCGCGGCTACGACCCCGTCTACGGCGCGCGGCCGCTCAAGCGGGCCATTCAGAAGTACCTGCAGGATCCGCTGGCGCTGCGCATTCTCTCGGGCGAGTTCGTCCCGGGCGACACCATCGTGGTCGAGGCCGGCCACGACGCGCTGCGCATGGTGAAGAAGGCGACGGCGTAGCGGGCGTCATCGCTCTTCGAGCTCGCCGAGCGAGGAGACGAGGAACGCGTCGAGCTGCTCGAGCGACGTTTCGACCGCATCACCGACCGCGGCCAGCCGGCGGACCTCCCGCTCGAGCTTCGCCGGGTCGAGATCGGCGCGGTACGCGTGGCGGAAGAAGTGCCGGAACTTGAGGAGCTCCTTGAGCTCGCCGAACAGCTCCGCTGGCACCAGCGCCGGCCTGACCTTCGTCCGCGGAATGGATGCAAGCTTGAGCAACTCGAGGTGCGAGTCGGGCCCCGATGGAACGTGACCGTCGAGCGTGCGCACGGCGCGCTCGAGGGCCGCCTCGAGCGCCGTGTACCACGCGTGGAGCTCGACGGCCGCCACCACGAGCAACGGCCGCTGCCCGCGGACCTCGTCCCATCGGGCCAGCAACTCCACCAGCTCGGCGCGATGCTTTCGCATTGCTCGCACGTCGAGCCCGACCTCGTGGCGGAGGAGCTCGATGGCGGTCGCCGCCGCACGCGCGTCGGGGCTCATACCAGGACGAGCCCTCGCTCGCGAACGCGCCGAGCGAACGACTCGGGCAGCGACTCGATGGTCAACAGATCGACCTCGGCCCGGAGCCGCTCGACGAGCTCGGCCCAGACCTCGGCCTCGCGATCCTCGGGCAGTCCCTCGACGACGATGTCGACGTCGGACCGCGCCCCGAACGTCCCCCAGGCGAGCGAGCCGATGAGCCAGGCATTGCGAATGAGCCCCGCCGACCTGGCCACCCTCGCCCATTCGGAGACCAGCCGCCGAATCTCCTCGGCCCGCGCTTCGGCGGCCTCGCGCTCGGCGCGGAACCGCTGGACGAGGGTGTCCGCGAGCTCGGCGGGCGTGACCGTCATGATTCGACGCTAGAGCCACCGCCGCGGCCGCGCAACTGCGAGCGCCCGCCCATCTCGCACACGGCTCGACATCGGTGCGTTCGACGTGCTCCAGCGCGGTGATTTGGCTGCCGCCGAGAGCCTCCGAGCGCTCCTGCGCATCTCGCAAGTCGACGGCACGACGACGGCCCGCCGACGGGAGTCGGCAGACGACCACGCCATGGGGTGAACCCCTGGCAACGTTGGGCACCCGGGGCACCCGGGCCGTTGACGGGTGACGGCCGGGCCGGTACAGCGGCTCCGTGCGCGCCGTGAAGATGCTTCTGGCCGTGCTGGCCGTCGTCGTGCTCGCCCTCGGCGCGGCCGTCGCCTTCGTGCTCTACGGCCCGCGGTCCACGCCCGAGGGCCAACCGCCGCTGGCGAAGGTCGAATCGATCGAGGTCGTGAAGCAGGCATTCAACCGCGACGTCGAGTCGGTGCGCGTGCTGGCGCTCCTCTCGCCCACCTGACCCGTGTGCGTGCGGGGGGCCTCCGCACTCGATGGCTGGCTGCAGGAGGTGCCCGGCGGGCGCGTGCGCGTCGTCGTGGTCTGGATGCCGGTCATCCGCACCGACATCGCGCCGCCCACCACGGGAGTGCTCTCTCGCGTCGACCACCCGGGCGTCGAGCAGCTCTGGGATTCCGACCGGCTCACGTCGGCCGAGATTCTGCGGTCGGCGAAGTCCGCGCCGGCCGACTACCCGCCCTGCCGCCGCGCGAGCGAGGATCCGGTCTGGGACTACGTGGCCGTCTTCCCGCCGGGAGCGCGCTGGGGCGACCGCTATCCCCCGCCGGCGTGGCACGACGGTCCGCTGGTCGCGGTCGAGGACGGCGCCAAGGAAGCGCTGCGGCGCGCGCTGGGTTCTGCCGACCGAGCGCCGTGAAGCCTCTGCGCCTGATGATCTACGACGACACGTGCCGCGGCGCTCCCGGCCTGCCCGGGCTCACCCATTCGTGGTGGGCGGGGGCGCGCCTGTACCGAGCGCTGGGGCGGCTCGACGCGTGGAAGGGCGTGCGAACCTGGCAGGAGGGCCTCGAGTGGCTCGCCGCGTTCAGCCCGGAGCACTCGATCGCCGAGATCCAGTTCTGGGGACACGGCAAGTGGGGCGGTGCCTTCGTCGACCGGCGCCCGCTGGACGCCTCGGCGCTCTCGCCCGGGCACGCGCTCCATCCACTCCTGCGCGCCGTTCGCGACCGGCTGGCTCCGAATGCGCTGTGGTGGTTCCGCACCTGCGAGACGTTCGGCGCCGCCGCCGGCCACCGCTTCGCCCGCGCGTGGACCGACTTCTTCGGCTGCCGCGCCGCCGGACACACCTTCATCATCGGTCCGTGGCAGAGCGGGCTTCACTCGCTCTCACCGGGCGAGGCGCCGGGCTGGAGCGTCACCGAGGGCCTGAAGGAAGGCACGCCGGACGCTCCCGGCCGCGCGCGGTGGTCCCACCCGTTCGCGCCCAACACCATCACCTGCTTCCACGGCGCGCTCCCCGACGGCTTCTGACCGCCCCCGCTTGGCCGTCACCCGGCGTCGCGGCTCATGCGGGCCCGACTGCCTTCCCGCCTCCCCCGGCCGGACGGTCAGCGCCGGCGAAGCCGCCGCAGCGCCGCGAGCAGCACGAGCGCGGCGAAGGGGATCGCTCCGTCCGCCGCTGTGCAGCCGCAGCCCCGGACGACTTCGATTTCCACCGTCGCCGGCTCGCTCTTCGCGTGGCCGTCGCTCACCACCAGCGAGAATCGGACGAGCCCGGGCTCACCCGGAGCGGTGAACGTCGGCCTGGCGTCGCTCGGCGACGACAGCTCGACCGGCGCTCCGTCGATCTGGCTCCACTCGAACGAGAGGGAATCGCCGTCGGGGTCGCTGCTCCGGGTGCCGTCGAGCTCGACGGTCTCGCCCACCCTCACCCGCCGGCGCGGCCCGCCGTCCGCCACCGGCGCGCGGTTGACCAGCACCGCCGCGGTGGCCGGAGCGCTGCTCGCGTATCCATCGCTCACCGTCAGCGAGAACACCAGTACCCGATCGCCGTCGGGCGTCGGAGCCTCGAACGTCGGCCGTGGCGCGCTCGCGTCGCTCAGCGTCACGGGCGTACCGGAGAGCTGCGACCACGAATGGGTCAGCGGGTCGCCGTCTGCATCGGCGCTGCCTGTGCCGTCGAGCGTCACCACGGTGCCCTGCGCGACGACCTGATCCGGCCCGGCCGAGGCGACCGGCGGCTTGTTGACGTGCAGCACGGTGATGCGAACCGCCGCGGGAGCGCTCTTCACCCGCATGTCGTCCACCACGAGCTGGAAGGTCAGCACCTCGTCGGCGGCGACTTCGGGAGCGACGAAGCTCGGCGTGGCCGACGCCGGATCCGACAGCGTCACCGCGGGCCCGCCGGTCTGCGTCCACGCGAACGTGAGCGGGTCGCCATCGGGGTCGGTGCTGCCCGAGCCCGAGAGCTGAACCGTCGCCCCCTCGGGAAAAGCGCGGTCGTCACCGGCGTGCGCCACCGGCGGACGGTTGGTGCAGGCGTTTCGATCTCCAATCACCTTCGGGAACGGCGTGTTGGTGATTCCGGTGAAGGAGAGGTCGTCGATCTCCCAGCCGGTCGCCGCCGCCGCGTCGTCCGCGCCGATGCGGAAGCGAATCTTCACCGTCTTGCCGGCATACGTCGTGCCGAGATCGACCTTGGTCGTCAGAAGCGACGGCCAGCCCGGGCTCTTGCCGGCGAATGCCTGGCGCCCGCGCAGCGGGTTCGACGAGCCCTGCTGGTTGTCCAGCGTGGCGTTGTAGCCCGGGCTGGCGAGCGACCCGATGTCGGTCCAGGTCGCGCCGCCATCGGCGGAGATCTCGATGACGCCGCCGTCGTAGTACCGCGTCACGCCCGACCGGTTCTCGGTCTCGAAATCCCACCGGTGCTTGAACGTGAAGGAGAACGCGCTGGTGCCCACGTCGAGCGGCGGCGAGACGAGATGGCTGTCCTCGGGCTCGGAGGGGTTCGGGCCGAACCACAGGTGGTTCGCTCCCTCCTGGTGGATGCGCCACGGGCTCGTGTTCCCGAGCGTCTGGTCGCGGGCGACCGTCCACGTCGTGGTGGGGCTCTCGACATCGTCCGCCGCCGAGGTGTCCTCCACCACGTCGACGTTCACCGGCACCATCAACGTGTGCGTCAGCGTGCCCGGCGTCACCAGGCCCGGGTCGGTGAACTCGATCTTCAGGTCCAGCACTTTCGGCCCCGGCGGGCTCCGCAGGCCGACGTCCAACGTCGCGGTGGTGGTGCCGTACGGCTGCGACGGAGAGAAGGTCAGCACGCCCCCGTTCGAGAACGTCACTCCCTGGAGCGTCGTCGTCACCTTGCCCGTCGTCTGCGAGAGAGCGCCGGTGCCGACGTTCTTCAGGGTGATCTTCAGCCGACCCGTCTCGGCGTGATCCAGAAACCCGTCCTTGTCGCAGCTCGACACCTGGTCGTCGAGCGACCCGGTCGCGAACTTGAGGTCTCCGCCGGTGACGAAGCTCTCGACCACGGGGCTGTTGTTGAACGACGAGCGGTCGGGAGCGACGGCCTTGGCCCCGGCGCCGCGGCGGGCGAAGGCCTGCGCGAACGCGGAGAAGTCGTCGACGTCGTTGGCGTACGCGGCGGCGAGCAGCGCGTCGCGCGCCTCGAGGAAGGTGGGAGCGTTCGGCGTCGCCTTGTAGGCAGCCACCAGGTAGCCCAGCATGCGCGACTGGGCCTGCTCGAACGTGAGCCGGGTCGTGGCGCGGAGCAGCGAGACGTAGCACTCCCACAGCATGGTGGCCCACACCTCGCCGGTGTTGTGCACCTCGGCGTTGTTGGCCCCGCTGGCGCCGAACGCGGTGGGCACGCCCGACGGCAGGGGCACGCCGTTCTGGATGTGCTTGAAGGTCAGCGCGTTCTTGGTGAAGTCCACCGAGTACGGCAGGCGGCGGATGCCGAAGTAGTAGCCGTTGTTGGCGCCGCCCGACGAGGTGTACGCGGCCAGCCCGTAGACGCCGCTCCAGTTGGCGTTGTTCGGCTTCTGCTCGTCGCCCTTCTTGGCCACCATGAGCAGCGCGTGGAAGTCGCCCCACCCTTCGCCCATGCCGCCGCCCTGCAGGTTCGACAGGCCGACCGAGTTTCCGATGAGCCGGTTGGAGATGTAGTGCCCCCACTCGTGGGCCACGATGGCATTGTCGAGCGTGCCGTCGCGGTCGACCGCCGACTGCCGCATCAGCGTGACCGCCACGCTTCCCTGGGCCAGCGCGTTCTTCAGCGTCGTCCCGTCCTGCTGCGAGACGGAGAGCGCGCCGATGGTGATGGTCGAGTCGCTGCCCTGGAGCGCGGGCGCCGAGCCGGTGGTGTTGTTGGCGATGATGACCCCGATGGCGCCGGCGTTCTGCGCGGCCTTCACCTTGGCAGCGAAGGTGCAGGTGCCGCGGTCGATGAGGACGATCTTGCCGGCGACGTCGTTGACCAGCGCGCTGCAGGCGTCGGCGTTCGGAGCGGCGCCGTCGTCGGCCAGCACCAAATCGCCCGCGACGTTGAACGTGCGCGGCCCGAACGACGCCGTGTTCGCCGCGTAGTCGCGCGCGATGCTCGACGGCGCCGTCACGGTCACCTTCCGATCTCCGACGCCCGAGAAGACGTACATCTGCATGCGCGGGCGCGAGCCATCGGCCGGCGTGGACATGTTGGCGTTGTTCCGGCCCGAGTAGTCCTGCGCCTCGGCGCGCAGCCGGTCGTTGCCCAGCCCGCCGCGGCCGTAATTGTCGTGCTGCGCGTTGAACGACTTCTCGTCGAAGCCGTGGTCGTAGAACCAGTCGTGCAAGAAGTTGTTGACGTAGAAGAGCTGCGTCACCGCCGCGGAGATCTGATCGTTCGTGGCGGAGGGCATCTGCGTCGTGTCGTAGATGCGATCGAACGTGTTCGGGCCGGTCACCGTGGCCCGCACGTCACCGGTGTTGAACCCGTCGGGGCTGGCTCGGTCGGCGTAGGCGTCGACGTTGTTGCCGACCGTCTCGGACGCTCCCGAGGGCAGCCACGGATCGTTGGTGCTGATCGGCCCGTTCTGCAAGGTCACCAGCACCGGCGGGACGAACGGCGCCTGGTAGCCGTCGGGCTTGCCGGTGGGGTGCGGCGTGCTTTCCGTTCCCTGCGGCCCGTCGTAGGGCAAGAGCGTGCCCGGGTCGGCCCACACGCGATAGGTGAAGGCGTCCTCGTTGGTGAGGTTCTTCCGGAACAGCACCCGTCCGTCGCGCGCGGAGACCACGTAGGCGTAGAAGGCCGAGTCGACGTCCGAGAAGGCGACGTCGATTTCGACGTGGTAGGCCGGCTCGAGGCGGTCGACCATGCCGAACAGCACCTTGCGCGCGCGCGAAGGCTGATTGAGACGCGCCGACGTCGTGTTCAGGTCGAAGTACCACCACTCGCCCACCGCGTCGCGCGGGCCCGAAACGGAGGCGACCTCGATGGGGGCTCCGACCAGGTCGGCCACCGCGAGGGCCACCGCCGTCCCGTGCGCCAGCGAGAACGGAGCTGCCTGCTCGTCCCATCCGTGCGGCGAGAGGTAGCCGGTGATGGCCACCAGGCGAAGCCCCTGGTCCATCACCACGTTGATCTGGTCGCGGAACACGGGCACGCCGCCGATCTCCTTGCGGAAGGACGCGATGACCGCGCCCACGCCGGTGTCGTGCAGCGTCACCAGCGGAGCCTCCGAAAGCGAAGCGCCGGCCCGGTACAGCTCGCCGTACTCGAAGAGATAGCGCCGCGCCGCCTGCTCGGGCCGAACGCCCATCGTCCGCAAAGGCGACGACGAATCGCGCGAGGCCCAGAAGAAGGTGGGCACGCCGAGCCGCTGCTCGAAATGGGCGACCTGCCCCAACTCGATGCGCGCGCGCGCCGCCCGCGAAAACGCCACCGGCAAAGGCCGCTCGGACGCGTCGTCGACGAAGACGTCCAGGTTCGGCCGATCGAACGAGAAGGCGCTGGCTGAGGCCAGCGCGATTGCCGCAGCGAGGATCCGTCGCATTCGGAGCCCTCCGCAGTCGCGCCGCACAGCCCTCGGCGCTCGACGAGGGCGCGCCTTCTACGCGATTCCGCGCCTCGCTTCAAGCAAAAACATCAATGATTCCGACAGGTTGCCCGACAGAAAACTGGCACCCCGACAACCTTCTGGCGTCGCACATTGTGGGTCTTTCGGCGGCACGGCCGGTTCGCGCTCAGGGCTCGGGCTTCGTCTGTCGCTCTGCGGGAGGTGTCGGCGGTGACTGCTCGCGCAGGCTGGCGACGCGTTCGGCCTCGGCGAGAAAGCTCTGGTACTCGGCCGTTCTGGCCTCGGCGGCCTTCGCTGCCTCCTGCTCGGCGCGTTCGCTCGCGGCCCGCGCCTGGACGATGGCCCACCGGGCGAGGGCGATGCCAAGGGCCAGCGAGCATGCGCGCAGCGTCGTCTCGAGCCAGTGCCGGTGCACGCCCGCGAGCCCGCGGTTCACCACCTCGATGCCGAAGAGGAAGAGCTCTCCGGTGAGCGCTCCGCCGATGGCGGTCGACCACGGGCGCAGATCGAAGATACGCCCCGCCGCGTAGCACATCGCCGGGAACACGCCGTAGACCCACAGCCGCGAGACGAGCGCGTGGACGAAGAACCCCACCACCACCGACTCGATGCCCTGCATGCGTACCTGGAGCCGCATCACCAGCGAGGCGGAGACGATCGAGCCCAGAACGAAGGCCAGAAAGCCCATGCCGACGACGAGCTGGAGCCGCCGCACCCTGGCACGCAACGGATCGAGCAGGCCGGGCTTCTTCGCCACGCGCCGAAGCCTAGCACTTGCTGCAGGCCGCGCCGGCTACTGGTCTTCGGGGTCGACCGTCTGATCGGGCGGATTCTCGCCGTAGAAGATCTCCACCAGCGTCAGCCCGTGCGCCGGAGCGGTGGGGCCCGCCTGCGTGCGATCGCGCGATTCGAGCACCTTCTGCATCCACGACGGAGGCTGGCGCGATTTTCCGACGTCGACCAGGCTCCCCACGATGTTCCGGACCATGTGCTTGAGGAAGGCGGTGCCTTCGATCGTGAAGGAGATCTCGTCCCCCACCTGCCCCTCGACCAAGACCGCGAACAGCTCGCGAATGGAGTGCTTCGCCTGACAGTCGGCGGCGCGGAACGCGGAGAAGTCGTGGCGTCCCACGAGGCAGCGCGAGGCCTCCTGCATCGCCAGAAGATCCAGCGGCTGGAAGATTTCCCAGTGCGTGTGCCGCCTCAACGGCGAGCGCGAGCGGCGATTCGACACCAGGTAGCGGTAGCGCTTGCCGCGGCTGTAGCGCCTGGGGTCGAAGTCGGGCGGCACCTCCTCGGCGCGCACGACGGCGATGTCCTCGGGGAGCAGCCCGTTCAGCCCCATCCAGTACGCCTTGAGCGGCAGCGCGCGGTGCGTGTCGAAGCAGGCCACCTGGCCCAGCGCGTGCACTCCGGCGTCGGTGCGGCCGGCTGCTTCGACCTGAACCCGGTGGCCGAGCAGCTCGGCGAGCGCGAGCTGGAGCCGCCCCTGCACCGACTGGCCGTTGGGTTGAATCTGCCAGCCCACGTAGTTGGTGCCGTCGTACTCGAGGGTGAGCTTGATGCGCGGCATGGAGCGTCCGGACGTCGGGCCCGGGGTCGGGCGAGCCTACACCGCCGCCCGTGCGAGAATGCGTAATGGCACGGCGTTCACCCCGCCGCGCGTACGAGGGAACCGACGGCAGCCGGCGGGTGTCTGGCAGGGCCGCCGGGCGCGACGCCTTTGTCCCGCTGAAGGCAGGTGCTCATGCCGCCGGACGTCTTCCTGATGCTGTGCTCGAGCGGTATCGCCTTCGTCGCCTCGCTGCTGTTCTTCGTCAGCGACGAACGGCCGCCGCCCGAGCGCGCCGGTGGGGAATGGGTGACCTACCGCCTGCCGCCGCTGCGCCCGAAGGAGGTGCGCTGGTCCATCGACTACTCGGGCGGGCTGTCCCACTGCCGCATGACGCTGATGTGCGTCGACGGCGAGTGGCGGGTGGCGCTCGAGGCCGAGCCGATGGCGGACGCTCCGGCGCGGCAGGTCACCGAAGCGGGAGGCGTGTTGCGCACCGTCGGAGCCGTGCACGATTTGCGCTGGCATGGCCGGGCGGGGCTGGCCACGTCGGCCCGCGGCGTCTGGAAGCCGCCCACTGCTCGCGCGTGAAGGGCTACCGGTACTTGAGCCAGCTCCGCAACACGTCGCTGACCAGGGTCTCGACGCTGACGTTGTTCCGCCGCGCGATGGCCTGGAGCTGCTCGTAGTCCGCCGACGTGAGGTTGAACGTGAGCGCCCGCTCCGGCCGCTGCATGGCGCCGTCGGTCTTCTCGGAGACCAGCAGCGGCTCGAGGTTGGAGATGACCTCGTCCTCCTCGGCGGCGTCGACGCGGGCCACGCGCGCCTTCTCCTCTTCGAGCTCGTCGTGGAAGAGCTGCTTGAGGAAGTTCGAGAGGTGGATGTTGGAGGGAGTGAACTCGTACTGGGACAAGAACTGGTCGATGTCGTACTGCATGTCCCATGCGGTCTGGTACCGCTTGTCGCGGTCCTTCTCGAGGGCCTTCATCAAGATGGCCTCGACCGGCTCGGGAATGTCCGACTTGAAGTACGACGGCGCGTAGATCTTCCCCTCGGTGATCGACTTGAGGATCGCCACCTCGGACTCGCCGGTGAACAGCTTGAAGCCGGTGATCCACTCGTAGAGCACCACGCCCAAAGAGAAGATGTCGCTCCGGCAGTCGAGCGGCTTGCCCATGCACTGCTCGGGCGACATGTAGCTGAGCTTGCCCTTGATCTCTCCGGCCCTCGTCTGCTCGATCTGGTTGGCGGCCTTGGCGATGCCGAAGTCGAGCACCTTCACCGTGCCGTCGAACGACACGAAGATGTTCTCGGGCGTGACGTCGCGGTGGACGATGTTCAGCGGGTTGCCGTAGAGGTCGACCTTCTGGTGCGCGTAGTAGAGGCCCTCGCACACCGACGAGGCGATCTTCAGCGCGTAGACCATGGGGAACGGAATCCCCATGGCGTCGGCCTTGGGGATGATCCGCCGCATGTCGCGGCCGAAGATGTACTCCATGGCGATGAAGTAGCTCTCGCCGATCTTCCCCAAATCGTAGATCTGGACGATGTTGGGGTGGTTGAGCTGCGCGGCCAGCTTCGCCTCGTTGAGGAACATCTTCACGAAGCTCGTCTGCTTCGACAGGTGCGGCCGGATGCGCTTGATGACGATCGTCTTCTCGAAGCCTTCGAGGCCCGCCTGCCGCGCGAGGAAGATCTCCGCCATGCCGCCCACGGCGATGCGGTCGATGAGCGTGTACTTGCCGAAGCGGGTCGGGGCGCGTCGCGGCTGCGGTTCGGCCATCGTCGGCTTGAGACATAGCCCGCCCGCGCGCGCCCTTCCAACTTCCTCGCGGGCCAGCCCGAGCTCGCCGCAACCCTTCGGGCATTCGCGACCGCGCGGTGAATAAGCGGGCGCGAGTTGCGGTCTAGAGCCGCCGCATGTCGTAGCCGAAATTGACACCCGGGCCCGCGGCGAAGTAGCTGCGCGGGACGTTTTCTCGAGGTGAAGTCATGTCGCTCCCCGTTCTTCTTTTGGCCCTGCTGGCGACGAACGCGAACGGCAAGCTCGTCGTTTCGTGCGACTGCGACGGCTTCGTGCTCTTCGTCGACGGCCAGCCGGCGCACCCGTTCGCGCCGTTCGCCACGATCACCGGCATCGCCCCGGGGCGGCACAGCGTGAAGGTCGAGGTGCCCAACGGCATCTTCTCGACCGAGACGTGGTTCAACGGCTACGTCGACGTTCCCGAGGGCACCGAGATGCGGGCCAAGGTGAAGAAGGGCACCTTCGAGGTGTACTCGAAGACGGCGATCGGGCCGCAGGCTTCGGCCCAGGCGCAGCAAGCGCCGGCGCAGAACCAGGCCGGCATCTCGATGACCGTCACCGGCAGCGGCCCGCCCGCGGGGGCTCCACCCGGCGCTGATCCGCTCGCCGAGATCCTCGCCGCCATCGAAGAGGCCGGCGAGAAGAACGACGATCTCGACTCGAAGTGCCAGAAGAAGGTCGCCAACCGTCTCGACGGGCTCGCCAAGAAGGTGAAGGAGCTTCGTGACGACGGCTCGCTCGCCGCCTTCGAGAGGGCCCTCTCGAAGGCCGAGGACGTCGAGGAATTCATCGGAGACGCCTGCCCCGACAAGGTGGCCAAGGCCGTCAACCGCAAGCTGTCGCGCGCCATCGAGGGCCTCGAGGCGCTGATCGAGAAGGCGAAGGCCCAAGCTGCACCGCAGGCCGGCGCCGTCACCGCGTCGGCCAGCGGAGGTACGAGCACCGTCACCACCAGCTCGTGGCAGCAGAGCGGCTCGGTGAGCCTGAACGTCAACGTCGGCGGCATGTTTTCCGAGCCTTCACCCGCAACGGCGCCCACGTACGTCGAGCCGGCATACCGCGACTGCGGTACCGGGCAGGACCCGGGCTGCGTGATGACGCGCGACGGGCACTACCCGATGGACGCCGAGGCGTTCTCGGGCTTCATGCAGTCGCTGCGCGGCAACCCCAACGAGCTGTCGCGGCAAGAGATCGCCGAAGAGGTGCTCGCCTCGAGCCATCTCACCGCCAAGCAGCTCGGCATGGTGCTCGATGCTTTCCAGAACGAGCTGCTCAAGCTCGAAGTGGCGAAGGCGGCAGCCTCGCGCGTGGTGGATCCGAAGAACGCCATCGGGCACAGCTCGAAGTTCCGAAGCTCGATTCACCAGAGCGAGTACGTGAAGCTCATGGCGACGCGCTGAAGCCATCTCTTGGAGGCGGGTGACGAGAAGGCGCGAAGGCGCACCAGGGCCTGCGCGTGGCCTCGAGAAGGTGCGGCTTTGCGTTCACGGGACGGTCGTTCTCACGGAGCGAGGCAGAGCCGCAAAGCGCACCGCTTCGATGAGGCGAACGCCGCGTTCGAGCACCCACACCATTCAGCAAGCGCCTTTGCCCGAGCGACCGCGTCGTCGCCCAGCTCACCAGGCGAGAGCCGTCCCGTCCACGGCGGCGCGGGCACGAGCGACTCTCGAGCCTGGCCCGCGTCACTACGGCCGAACGACGGCGACCTTGAGCGCCACCTCGCCGGCGGCGGGAAAGTCGATTGGCGAGGGGCCGAGTCGCTCGGAAACGGCACTGCCGACCGCTGCCGTCACCATCGCCTCGAATTGCGCGCGAGACAGCGAGGCCATGTTGCATGCGCAGACGAGCGCTCCGCCGGGCGCAACGAGCAGCGATCCTGCCCTTGCGAGCCGGCCGTAGTCGGCCGCCGCCGAGAATCGGCTTTGCTTCGTGGTCGCGAACGACGGCGGGTCGAGGATGACCAGGTCGAACGCCTGCCGCTTCTTGGCCAGCCTGCGCAGCCAATCGAACGCGTCGCCGGCGAGGTTCTCCATCGGGCCGAGCCCGTTCAGCCGCGCGTTGTCCGCGCCCCAGTCGAGCACGCGGCGCGAGACGTCGACGTTCACCACGCGCGAGGCGCCGCCCGCGAGCGCCGCGATGCCGAACCCGCACGTGTACGCGAACGTGTTCAGCACCGACTTGCCGTACGCGTGCTCTCGCACCCAGCGTCGCACCTCGCGCGCGTCGAGGTAGAGGCCCACCGACAGGCCGTTCGGCGGGCGGATGAGGAACGACAGGCCGTTCTCGCGTACTACAAGCTCGTCGATGCGCTCCCCGTAGAGCGGCAGCTCGGGCGCGAGCCTGCCCAATTCGGCAGCGGCGCATCGCGCTTCCTTCGGCCGGCGCTTGAGGTACACCGAGCGCGGCCTTGCCGCCTGCACGAGCGCGTCTGCGATGCGCGATTCCTCCTCGGGCAACAGCTGCCGGTACAGGCTGAGCACCGCCACGCCGTCGAACCAGTCCACGGTGACGTCGTCCAGGCCGTCGCCCTCGGCGTTGAACAGCCGGTACGCAGTGGTGTCGTCACCGAAGCGGCGGCGGGCGGCGGCGGCGGCGAAGGTGTCGACCAGCGGCTTCAGAGGCGGTGAAGGCATCGGTTCCCGTCGCCCGAACGCCGATACCACGACGTCTCATTCGCGACGAGCGGCCGCCCTGGCCCGCGCCCAGACCGCCTCGACGGCCTGGTTCGCCTCGCGCGCCAGCTCGAGGTAGTCGTGCGCCAGAAGCTGCCCCTCGCGCACCACGACCCGCCCGCCCACGATGGTCCACGACACCGGAGCGAGCGCGAGCTGAAGCAGCACGTTCTGCGGGGTGCCCATGGCGTCGCTCTTCGCCGGAACGTGGTCGAGCACCACCAGGTCGGCGAGGCTGCCCTCTTCCACCGAGCCCGACGGGTGACCGAACAGCATCGAGCACAGCTCGGCCGGGCTGCCGACCAAAAACTGGGCCAGCACGCCGTCGGGATCGAGGAGCCGGCCCACCCGGGAGAGCTGCGTCACCGCGACGAGCGCTCCGTACAGCTCCTCCCTGAGCGCGCCGCCCGCCGAGGTTCCGAGCCCGATGAGCACCTGGTTGGCGAGCAGCGACTCGAACCCTGACGCGGGCTGGCCCACGAGCATCTCGCGCGGGGTGAGCGCGATGAGCGTGCGCGTTCTGGCCAGGCGCGTCGCCTCGGCCCGATCGATGGCGTTGGCGTGGGCGGCGACCGCTCCCGGGCCGAGCAGGCCGAACGTGTCGAGGCGGGGCACCACCCGCTTGCCGTAGCGGCCGTAGGTGGAGGCGAGATCCTCGTCGTGCTCGGCGAGGTGGTAGTGCGCTCCGACGCCGAGCTCCTCGCGGAGCCGGCCGACCCGCCGCAATAGATCATCGTCGCACGTATACGAGGCGTGAAACCCCAGGGCCGAACGGACCAGCGGGTGCGAGCGGACCAGGCGAGCGTGCTCGGCGTTGGCCTCGAGCTGCGCGATCGCCTGCGCGCCGCCGCCGACGCTGTTGGTGGCGTGGCTGTGGACCAACCGGGCTCCGATGCGCTCGGCGGTGCGGGCCTGCGCCGAGAGCGCTCCGAGGACGTCTTGGGGAGCGTACAGGTGCTCGACGGTGAGGGTGACCCCGGCCAACAGCGCCCGCGCCAGCGTGAACGCGGTGATGGCTTCGACTTCGGTCGGCGTGAGGGTCGACTCGAGATTGTGCGCGAGCTCGAAGCGGGCGCGCGGCGATTGGAGCAAGAGCTCGCCCGACGGCGGTGTCAGAAGCGAGCCGACCAGGTGGGCGTGGCAGTCGACGAGGCCCGACATCACCAGTCGGCCCCGGCAGGCGATCTCCCAGTCGCCTGGCCGGGCGGGGAGCTCTTCGTCGGGGGCGACGGCAGCGATGGTGGCCCCCTCGACGAGCACTGCCATGTGGTGGCGGACGCGTCCGTCGGCGCGGAAGATGCTGCAGTCCTTGAGGAGGAGCCGCCCTTCCACGAGCGCGAGTATAGGTCGCCGCGGTATGTTCGTCGCCTCGCGTGTCAGGCCGCCCGATGACGCCACCGACCGCCGAAGGCGCAGTCGCCGACTCTCCCGGCGCGGCCTCGCTCGAATTGTCGGTGGTGATTCCCTGCCTGAACGAAGCCGAGACGGTGGGCAGATGCGTCGAGAAGGCGCTCGCGGCGATGCGCGCGCTGAACATCGACGGCGAGGTGGTGGTGGCCGACAACGGCAGCACCGACGGCTCGGGCGACATCGCGGCCCGGCTCGGCGCGCGGGTGGTGCGGGTCGAGGAACGCGGCTACGGCCATGCGCTGATGCGCGGCATCGAGGCCTCGCGCGGCAAGTACGTCATCATGGGCGACGCCGACGACAGCTACGACTTCGGCGAGATCGGCAAGCTGGTCGCCAGGCTGCGCGAGGGCTACGACCTCGTGCAGGGCTGCCGGCTGCCGTCGGGCGGCGGCCGCATCGAGAAAGGGGCCATGCCCTTTCTGCACCGGTGGCTCGGCAACCCGACGTTCTCGGCGATCGCCCGCTGGTGGTTCGGCGCGCGCGTGCACGACATCTACTGCGGCCTGCGCGGCTTCACCCGCGCCCACTACGACCGCCTCGACCAGCGGTGCACCGGCATGGAGTTCGCCACCGAGATGATCATCAAGTCGAGCCTTTGCGGCGCGCGCATCGCCGAGGTGCCGATCACGCTCCATCGCGACGGGCGCACCGCACACGGGCGGCATTTGCGGACCTTCCACGACGGGTGGCGGACGCTGCGCTTCTTCCTCATGTGCTCGCCGCGGTGGCTCTTTCTCGCTCCCGGCCTGGCGCTGATCGCCCTGGGAGCGGTGGGCTACGCCGTGGCGCTGCCGGGTTTGACCGTGGGCTCGGTCACCTTCGATGCGCACACGCTGCTCTTCTCCAGCCTGTTCGCGCTGTGCGGCTACCAATCTATTCTGTTCAGCGTGCTGAGTAAGACGTTCGCGGTGAACGAGGGCATTCTTCCCGAAGACCGCGTCTACCGGGCGATCTACCGGCTGTTCAACCTCGAGCGGGGCATCGCGCTTTCGCTTCTGGCGCTGTTCGTCGGCGCGGCGTTGTTGCTGGCTGCAATCGAGCAGTGGCGCGCGGTGGGCTTCGGCCGGCTCGACTACGCCAGAACCATGCGGTGGGTCATCCCCGGGGCGACGCTGACCGCCCTCGGCTTCCAGACGTTGTTGGCCAGCTTCTTCGCCAGCCTGCTCGGGATGGCGCGGCGATGAGCTGAACCATGTCGGCTCGCCGGCGATCGACCTTCTGGGCCTTGATTGCTCTGCTCATGGCGCTGGGCCTGTGCGCGCGGATCGCGAATTTCCGCGAGGTGTTCGACGGCACGGGCGTCGAGCTGGTCCCGGCCGACTCGCACTACTACGTGCGCTTCGCGCGGCTGCAGCTCGAGGCGTTTCCTCGCTTCCAGCCTTTTGATCCATTCGTCAGCTTCCCCGAGGGAGCGTGGATCATCTGGCCGCCCCTGCACACGCATCTGGTGTGCACGGCAGTGGCCGCCGCCGGTGAGGCCCACGCCGAAGCCGGCGCGGCCTGGGTCGGTCCGATCGCCGCCGCGCTGGGGCTGCTCGCCGTGGCCCTCGTCGGCCGGAGAACGGTGGGCGAGCGCGCGACGTTGGTGGCGACCGCTCTCTTGGCGTTGACGCCCGTCGCGATCGAGGCGGGAAAGCTGGGCAACGCCGATCACCACGTCCACGAGCCGACCTTCGCGGCCGCGGTCGTGCTGCTCGCGACGATGCTCTGTACCCGGCCGTCCCCGGGCGCGGCGGTCTGGACCGGAGTGGTCCTCGGCAGATCGCGCCTCTTCACCACCACCGCGTTCGCGCTCATCCCCGTGGCCGCCCTGTCGTTCCCGCTGGCCTCGCTGGCATGGCGCCGCCACACCGGACCGGGCGAGCGGCCGCCTCTGGCACCGGTCGCCTGGACGACGGCCGCGTCCGCCGCGGCCGTGCTGGCGCTCGAGGCAATTCTCTTCGGGCAACCCGCGTCGCTCTCGTACGAGCGCATCTCTTCGTTCCACCCGCTGTTCGCGCTGGCGTGCCTGGGTTCCGCCGCTGGCGTGTGCGAGCTCATCGAGGGCCGGCCCGCTCGCGCGCTGGTGGCATCGGGTCCGCTGCTGCTCGGCGTCCATTTGGCGACCGAGCTCGCGCGGGCCGCCGGTCACCTGTCGCGAAAGGACCCCCAGCTCTCCGTCATTCTCGAGTCCATGCCGCTGTGGAACGAACCGCGCTGGGCGCTGCAGTTGCTCGGGCTCGGGTTGATTGCCCTCGCTCCGGCGATGGCGTGGGCGGCGCGCGCGTGGTGGCGCCAAGACGCGACGTTCGCCCCCTCGCTCGCCGGTACGCTGGTGCTCGGCTTCGGTGCGGCGATGCAGGCGCGGTTCGCCCAGCTCCTATCCGGAGCCGCCGCGATCCTCTTCGCGTTGGTGTTCACGCGTGTCTCTGACGAGCTGCGCCCGCGATGGCGCGTGGCATTGGTGGCGGTGGGCGCCGTCTGGGCGGCGACGTGGGTCCCCACTCTCTTTCCCTCGCGTCCTTCCGGAGTGCCGGCGTTCACCCGCATGGTGCGGCCGACGCTACAGTGGATGCGGACGCTCCCGCGCGCGGCGCCGGCATACGATGCGCGCGCCAGGCCTGCTTTCGGCGTGCTCGCCCACTTCGAGCTGGGGAATCTGATTCTCCTCTGGTCGGAGCTGCCGGCGGTGACGAACACCATCTCGATGCTCCCCGAGCAGGTGCGAATGAACGAGCGGGCAAGGGAGGTCCTCCACATCGAGGACGAGGAGCGCGCCTACAGGATGGCGCTGGAGCTGCGCGCGCGGTACTGGGTGGCCACGCCTCGCGGAACGGAGTCGCTCGGCCCGAACGCGATGGCGGTGAGGCTGCTCGAACACCCCGTGCCCTCGCTGGGGCACTTCCGGCTGATTCACGAGTCCGAAGAGCGCCGGAAGGACCCCGCCGACGGGAGCTACGTGCGCGTCTTCGAGCTCGTCCCCGGAATGCTCCTCCGCGGCCGCGCGGCGCCGGGCGCAGAGGTCATCGCCATGCTGCCGAGCGGATATCGGCGCGTGGTACGCGCGGCGGAAGACGGAACGTTCGAAGTCCGCGTCGCGTACCCCGGACGCTACGACGTCCGGTGGTCAGGTGGCGACACCTCGATCGATGTCACCGACGAAGCGATCGCCCGTGATGATTGAAGCACCCCTCTCTCCGGTTCGCCGGGCAGAGTGGCTCAGCGGCTCGCTCGGTGCCAGTCAGGCGCGAGCAGCATCGCAAGCGCCAGTAGCCCGATGACGCTCACCACTCCTCCGGCGCGAAACGTCCACGGCCAATATTCCATGTCCACCCTGTGACGGCCTTTGGGCACGCGCACGGCCCTCATCAGAAAGTTCGCTCGCATCAGCGGCACGTCATTGCCGTCGAGCGTCGCCGCCCACCCGGGAAAGAACGCGTCGGAGACGATCAGGTATCCGTCCGCACAGGCTTCGACCATGACCTCGACGCGGTTGGGGCCGCGGTCGGCCAGCTCGGCCGTCGAGGAGCAGTCGGCGCCCAAAAGTGGATCGCCTGCCGCAAGGAAAGCGGTTCGCCGCGCCGGCTGCGACGGATCTTCCAATGCCGCCAGAGCTTCGTCGTCGTCCGCGACCACCGCCCGGTGCACCACAAACGCGCGAGGCATCGCGGTGCGGCTTCGGTACAGCCTCGTCGTGGACGCGTCGGCGACGAGCTCGAGATCGTCGAATGGAGCCGGCCCGGCCCGAACGTAGTACTCGACTCCCACCAGGTCGAAAACCGACCGGTGTCCATCGAGCCGCCAGTGCCGGAACGGCTTGGGATCTCCGTAGCCCTCGAGCGCCATGAGGCGCTCCTCGACCCATCGCATCGGAATCAGCGCGTCACGGCTCCTGGCGATGTACTCCTCGATCACGATGTCCTTCGCCTTCACCTCATGCGGGACGTCGATGCTGATTCTCCCGGCGAACGGGCGGGGAATGGCGGCGGCGAGCTTCGACGGGTGAGTGAGCGCTTCAGCCTCGACCGACACCGGCCTGCCGAGCAGCGCGTGCGACAGGGCCAGCTCGACGAGAACGAGCGCAACGAGGTTCACCCGCACGCGCAAGGCGCGCATTCGGGGATTCAGCACGGCGAAGAACGCGAGTGCTCCCGCAGCGACGGCCAGCGAGGACCAGTACATGCCGAGCTGAGTGCCCACGCGGAATGTCGGCGGCTTCACCAGCGCCGTGCCGATTCCCATGACCATCAGCGCACCCGCCAGCACGATGCCCACGCAGACTGCGGACCCGCGGACCTCCCTCGCCAGCGCGGTGATCCGATCGAGCCCCAGCGCCGACAGCACTGCGATGCAGAAGCACGCTCCCACGACGTACTTCGCCGGGTAGCGGAACCACTCGAATGGCGGCAGGGTCAGCACCCACCGGGCCGGCGGGAAGTGCGCACCCAGGGACAACAGCAAGAAGAACGCGGCCCCCACCGCCAAGGGCATGACGCGCCGACACAGCCGAACACCGGCCACCGCGAGCGCACAGACCAGCGCGCCCATGAAGGCGCTCTCGAGGTAGTGCTGGTCGGGGCCGCCCCAGTACGGCCCCAGCGGCTGATCCGCGAGCGGCAATGCCAGTGACGCGATCTGCGCCGGAGACATCGACCACTCGAGCGGGCTCTCCTGGCCGACGAGCCGAGTGGAGTGACGCGCCAGCTCCAGCCCGGGAATCAGCACCACGCCGGCGATTGCTGCTCCGAGGGCCAGCCCTGCGACGCACGTCGCCGCCGCGCGCAGTCGTTGCGTGCTCCAAACCACGGCCGCCCCGACTGCCAGCATCCCCTGCCACAGCACAGTCTCGGGCGACCCGCACAAGAGCGCCATCGCCACCGGAATGGCCAGCAGCGCCGCCGTCTTCGGTCCGCGACGAGTCGCCACCGCGTGCGCCGCCGCGAGCAGAAAGCCGCTCCAGGCGGCCGCATCGGCGACGTTCGGTATCCACACCATCGCCGTGAAGAAGTGCGAGAGCGAGAAGGCGGCGGCTCCGAGCGCGCTGGCGACGAAGCTCGCGCGGAGACGCCGGCAGAGCAGAAACGTCCCGGCGGCGGCAATGAACGCGTGCAGCACCTGCCCGACCGAATGGGCCCATACCGGCCCCGACGCGAGCAGCACCAACAGGTGCGCCGGGTAGAACGCCTGCGTGTACGGCACGGCGGCGAAAGGCTGCCCGAGCCGCTCGTACGGAATCCACAGCGGCAGCTCGAGCTCCCTCAGGCACTCGAGAAGGAAGTGGGCGTTGGGGATGAAGAGGCGATAGATGTCGCGGCCGGCGAAAACGCGGCCGGCGAACAGGTCTCTGTAGACGAAGGACGCTCCGGCCGCGAAGGCAAGCACGGCCAGGGCGTGGCGCAACCGATTCGACCGCACGCGCGGCTCGGAGGGGACGCCGCCGGCTGCAGCGCGGCGCCCCCCAAAGAGGCTCCCCGATCAGTAGGCGTTGTTCTGACCGAAGTTGAGCATCTTCTTCTTCTCGAGCGTGTCGTTCGAGTTCGTCCCGCGGTTCGCCACCTGATCGCTGCCCGCCAGCGCGTCGGCCGACATGCCGAAGATGCGGCGAATGTTGTCGCCGAACAGCGTGATGACGCCGATCGCGGCGATGGCGATCAGCGCGACGATGATCACGTACTCGGTCATGCCCTGACCACGGCGAGCCAGCTTGCGGTTCTTCTTCATGGGCGCTCCTGGGGAAGTGGTGATGCAAAGAGTAGCGAACGGGTTTCACCCGGCGCATCGGTCGAGTGACGGATGGACCGATTCCTTTGATATTCCGCCAACTTGACTCACCTCTGCTCGACCGGCTGGCAGTGGCGGGGGCCCAGCGTCTCGCACGCCTCGCGGATGGCGTCGGCGAGCCTGGAGTGCTCGGCCGCCCGCAGACGCGCCTTTGACACCACCTTCGCCAGCGCCGCGGTCTCCTCGTCCAACGTCGCCCACACCGACCGGCGCTGCTTCAGCTCGCGCGCTCGGGCGAAGAGCCATGTCGCCAGCGCGTCGGCATCGGCTCCTCGTTCGACGATCGGCCACAGCGTGCTCGCGGCCAACGACAGCTCCTTCTGGCCGTAGGCCGCGCGCGCGTAGGCGTGCACCGCCTTGGCGTCATCTGGCGCCAGCTTCAGCCACCGCTCGGCGATGCCGCGCAACAGGTCGATGTTGCCCGGACGGTTCAGCGCCAGCACGCGGTGGATGCGCTCGGCGTCCTTGGCGGTGAGCGGGCGTCGTCGGACGTACGCGGTCAATGCCAGCCGTTCCGCGGTCTCGGGGCGCCGGCGCTCGTCGCCGAACGAGACCATCGGCTTTCCCACGTAGAACGCCACCGGGGCCGCGTACTCGAGCACGTTGAGGTCGTCGGTGTTGACGATGCCCTCGCCAGCGAACTCGCCCTGGCCCTCGCTCGAGTGCACCTGCCGCGCGAGAATCGCCACGACGTCGTCGGCGTCCACCCGTGCCAGATCCTCCCGCACCGACTGCCGCTGCATGCGCTCGGCCATGCGCTCAGGGTCGATGGTCAGCTCGTCGCGGCTGCCGACGAACAACAGGTCCTGCGGCCCGAGCCACGTGGTCGAGTGCGGAAAGCTCTGCCGGAACGTGCGGAGGATCAGCTTGAGAATCTCCTCGCTGCTCTCGTACGTGTGCACCCACTGCACGATGAGCCCGTCGGGCTCGAGGTGCTGCTTCACGACGTCGAAGAAGTCCTTCGAGAACAGCCCCGAGACGCCGGTCACCCACGGGTTCGACGGCACGCTCACCACCAGGTCGTACTTCGTATCCGCGAGCGCCATGAACGTCTTGGCGTCCTCGATGTGCACGTGACAGCGCGGGTCGTCGAGCGCGAACCGGTTGTCGGGCCCGAACAGCCGCGCGGCGTCGATGACCGCGGGGGAGATCTCCACCAGGTCCAGCCGCTCGATGTCGTGCGCGAGAATGGACCCGGCGGTGATCGCCGCGCCCGCGCCCACGAGCAGCACCTTCTTCACCGGCCGTTTCGCCAGAAGCGGCCCCATGTGCCCGGCGAGGATCTGCGTCTCGATGTCGCTGCCGTTCGAGGCGTCGACCTTGCCGTTGATGCGCATGTAGCGATGGCCCTTCGCGGTCTGCCCGACGAGCACGGTGGCGAAGGTGTCGTCCTTCTTGAACACGACCTTCGCGCCCGACCGGGCCCGCTCCAGCTCGGCGAGGCTGTCGAAGCTGCGGCCCCACTCGCGCCACGTGCCGGCATCGGCCACCAGCGTGGACCAGCCCCAGCTCTTGGCCAAATAGACCGCGAGCACCGCCGCGGCAAAGCCCACCGGCCACAAGGCCCGCCCGCCCTCGCGCGACGGAGCGCGCCACAGCGCCAGCGCCCCGCCGCAGAGGTTCATCGCGATGCCGACGGCGAAGCTCCCCTCGAGGCCGACGGCCGGCATCAGCACCAGCCCTCCGAGGAGCGACCCGGCGACGGTGCCCACGGTGTTCCACAGGTACACGCCACCCAGATTGCGCCCCAGCGCACCCAGGCTCGACTGCGCCACCCGCGCGCCGCACGGAAAGGCGGCGCCCATCAGGAACGTGGGCAGAAGCAGCACCAGGCAGCAGAACACGAACGTGAGGAGCTGGTAGTACGGCCAGCTCTCGACGCTGCGGGTGAGCACCTGCTGCGCGCGCAAGAAGAGCAGCGGCAGCCGCACGTACAAGGGCAGCGCCACGCAGACGGCGACCGAAAGCCCCAGTTGGAGCAACCCGAACAACCTCAGCGCATCGCCCTCGCGCGCTCGCCGCGTCAGCCAGAAGCTCCCCAGGCCGATGCCGAGGATGAACGCGCAGACGATGAAGGTGAAGGCGTACGTCGACGCGCCGAGCACCATCGCCAGCAGGCGAATCCAGGTGATCTCGTACAGCATCGAGCTGAAGCCCGAGAGGAGCACGCCGACGAGCGATGCGCGCACCGCCGGAGGGGGGTACGCCGCGCCGGGCTCGTCCTCCATCGGTTGGGCCCGCTGCCCCGAGCCAGCCAGCGAGAGGGCGATCGCCGAGAGGGCGAGCACGACGTTCACCAGCGCCGCCGAGCGCGACGACAGCTCGAGCCCGAAGTTGGGCACCATGCGCACGCCGGCGATGAACACGCCGAAAGAAGCGCCCAGGCTGTTCACCGCGTACAGCCGCGCCAGCTCGCGCCGGAAGCCGCCCAGGTGCGTGGTGAAGTGCCGCGCCAGCGCCGGCAGCGTCCCGCCCATCAGCGTGGTGGGCAAGACCAGCGACGATGCCGCGAGCAGAAGCTTGGGGAAGACGCGCGCCCACTCGGGCAGCGAGGGCGCGACCGCCAGGTAGATCTGCCCCAGCCCGTGGAGGATGGGCGTGAAGACCAGCGCGTACAGCCCGATGCCCAGCTCGAGCAACCCGTAGAGGCAGAGTGGGCTCTTCGTCCTGTCGGCCCGCCCGCCCCACAGATATGCGCCCAGGGCGAGCCCGCCCATGAACGTGGCCAGCACCACGGCGTGCGCCTGGCCGCTGTTGCCGAGGAGCTGCGCGAGATGTTTGGACCAGACGAGCTGGTACACCAGAGCGGTGGCGCCGGACAGGAACAGGAAGGTGAGGATGAGGCGGTGTGCCAGCCGGCTCACGAAGCCCTCGGGCGGTGCGAACTGTAGCTTGAAAACGGCGCGGGGGCGCCTACAGAGTGGCCCCGATGGACGCCGCCCTGGCCGACGTCGCTCAGCTCTGGTGGGACGACGAGCTCAGAATCAGCGCCGCCGAGGGCGCGTGCGAGCACGTCTTGCGCCGCGAGGCGTCCGAGCTCGAAGGCCAGGCTCTGCACGAGGCCCTCGGGGTGCGCGCCGAAGTGGCAGGCGAGCTCGACGCCCGGGCCGAAAGTGGCGGCGTTCAGTTCGTGCGGTGTCAATTCGGCGAGCTGGCCGTCTGGCTCAGGCTGTCACTCGCTCGCGCGGGCAATCTGCGCACCGCCGCCGCGATGGACCTGGACTCGGTGCTCGCCGGCGCGCCGCCCCTGCAGATCAGCCGGTTGTCGTCGTCGTTGAGCCACGAGATCCGCAACCCGCTCTCGTCGGTGAAGATGGCGGTGCAGACCTTGGCCCGGAACCAGGCGCTGTCCGATCGCGATCGCCGCCGGCTGGCCATCGCCAACCGCGAGATCCGCACCATGGAGCGCATGCTCTGGCTGCTCTCGGAGTACGGCCGCGACAGTCCGCCGATGCCAGAGCCGGTGGCGTTGCGCACGCTGGTGGCCGAGGCCGCCTCGCTCGTCGAGCTCGAGCTTTCCGAGCGGCGCATCAGCGTGCGCATCGACGGCCCGGAGGATCTACCCAAGTGCCCCATCGACGCCGCGCGGCTTTTGCCGGTACTGGCGCAGCTGCTTTTGAACGTGGCCATGGGCCTGTCGGCGGGCAGCGTCATCGAGGTGCGGCTCGAGCGGGGAATGGGGGCGCAACGGCTGGTGCTGCCGGATCCTTCCGCCACGCTGCCGGTCGAAGAGCGGGCGCGGCTGTTCGAGCCCTTCGGCTCGATGCTGGCGCGCGGCGCGGGGCTGTCGCTCGCTGCGCTGCACCGGGTGATGGTCGGGCACGGCGGCTCCATCGCCGCCGAGAGCGCCGCACGCGGTACTGTCTACACGCTCACCTTCCCGTCCTGACCATGGACACGCTGCTCATCGTCGACGACGACCTGTCGCTCCTCGAGTCGTTGAAAATGCACTTCGAGGAGAGCGTCTCCGAGGGCGGCGCGCCCCGCTTCCACGTCGTCACCGCCACCTCGGCCCGCGAGGCATTGGAGCAGGCCGACCGGGTTCGGCCTTCCCTGGTCATTCTCGACATGATGCTGCCCGACCGCTCGGGGCTGGAGATCATCGACGAGCTGAAGAGCCTGCTCGGCGACTCGCCCATCGTCATCGTCACCGCCTTCCACGACATGGAGACGACGATCCGGGCGATGAAGCTCGGAGCCTTCGACTACATTCACAAGCCGTTCCCCGAGCCCGCGGCGCTGGATCTGGTGGTGAGCCGCGCGCTGAGGGTGCGGCAGCTGGCCCGGCGGGCCGAGGCGAAGACCGACGCCGCGCCGCTCAAGCTCGGCGACATCGTCGGCCAGAGCGGGCCCATGCAAAGGCTGGTGAAGGAGATCGGCAAGGTATCGGCCGCGCCGAATGCCACGGTGCTCATCACCGGCGAATCGGGCACCGGCAAGGAGCTCGTCGCGCGCGTCATCCACCACTACTCGCACGACGAGCCGCAGCCGTTCATCGGCATCAACTGCTCGGCCATCGTCGACACGCTGCTCGAGTCCGAGCTCTTCGGGCACGAGAAGGGCGCCTTCACCGGGGCGGTGGCGGTCAAGCAGGGCAAGTTCGAGCTGGCCGAGCACGGCACGGTGTTCCTCGACGAGATCGGCGACATGTCGCTGATGCTGCAGGCCAGGCTGTTGCGCGTCCTGCAGGAGCGCGAGTTCGAACGGGTGGGCGGGGTCAAGCGCATCGCGCTCAAGGCGCGCATCATCGCCGCCACCCACCGCGACCTGGCCGCCGAGGTCGCCTCGGGCCGCTTCCGCGAGGACCTCTACCAACGCCTCAAGGTGGTGCACCTGCACATCCCGCCGTTGCGCGAGCGGCGCGACGACATTCCCGCCCTCGTCCACCACCTGCTCGAGCGCATCAACGAGCGCGTGCACAAGAAGGTCACCCGCGTGCCGCCCGAGGTGATGGAGCACCTGGTGAACCTGCCGTGGCGCGGCAACGTGCGCGAGCTCGAGAACGTGCTCACCAACGCGGTGGTGCGCTCGCCGGGCGAGGTGCTGGTGCCGGACGATCTGCCCAAGCTCGAGCCCGCGGTGCAAAAGCGCCCGCGCCGCGACGACTGGCTTCTCATGGACAGCGGCGTCGACCCCTCGGCCATCCCCACCCTGGAGGAGGCCGAGCGGGTGCTCATCCTCAGGGCCCTCAGGGCAACCGGAGGGCACAAGGGCCGGACCTGTCAAATCCTGGGCATCAGCCGCCCCACCCTCGAGCGCAAGTTGCAGAAATACCGGGTCGCCGCGGAACAGAACGATAAATCCGACGCAGGTTGAACATTGTCGAGAAGGCCACACGACGACATGTGCGCTTGAACGTTCCGTTCAAGGCGAACGATTCGTTTCAACGTTCCGTTGCACCAAGCCGCCCGGGGTGGTCAGCCAGGGTGTTGAGTGCAGCCAAGCGCCTGGAATCACGCGTTGTTTGGTTGTTCGCGCCGGGTGTGTGCGGTGGCACACCGGTTGTTAAGGGACGGTTCGCCCCCTGAACTTCAAACCGCGAGGAGAACTGACGAAATGAACGTGTTCAACCGTCCGCTGGGTCCGATTGGGTCGAACGTGGTGGCGCCGGTGCAGACGACCAGCTCCGGCATGATGGTGACGGCGAACAAGATCGGTCCCGGAAACGAGGTGCTCGACTTCAAGGGGTACTTCAAGGTCGAGACCTACCCGCACAACGCGATCATCTTCCGTCCGGGCGATCTCTCCGACCGTGTGTACCTGCTCACGAGCGGCCGGGTGCGGCTGATGCGCATCGGCAAGAACGGCACCCGGAGCGTGGTGAACATTCTCCGGCCGGGCGAGCTGTTCGGCGAGCTGTTCCGCCCCGAGGGGCAGCCCATCGAAGAGCTCGCGGTGGCCGCCGGCGAGGCCGAGGTCTGGTCCATCGAGGGCCGCGACTTCCGCGCCCAGCTCGAGGCCCGGCCGACCCTGGCGCTCGACGTCATCAAGGCCTTCTCCGACCGGGTGCGAGGGCTCAAGAAGCGGGTTCTGGGGTTGACCTTCAAGGAGGTGCCGGCGCGGCTGGCCGACACCCTGCTCAATCTGGCCGAGGCGCATGGCGAGCGGTGCCCGCACGGCGGGGAGATCGACCTGCGCGGCATCACCCAGCAGGACCTGGCGGATCTGGTCGGGGCGAGCCGCTCGTTCGTCTCGACGCTCATCAACGAGATGAAGCGCGACGGCGTGCTCGGCAACGTGGGCCGCATCCTCTGCGTGCGCGACCAGAAGGCGCTGCGGAAGATCGCCTCGAAGGAGAAGTGAGCCAACTCACTTCGTTCGGCTCCCCCCTCGGTCGAACGAAGGTTCGCGGAGCCCCGTGCCATCGCGTCGGCGCGGGGCTTCGCCCTTTTTCGGGCCCGCCGCTTCTTCTAGCTTAGAGCGAGTCCGGTTATTCGGCGAGCGTGGTACGGCCTTCGGTGCGCTTCGGGCTGCCCGTCAGCCGCCGGCACTTTGCGTCGC
>FWPU01004279.1_pt1 | contig 33580 bp, 27 predicted proteins | sample 2228361 | NCBI WGS metagenome assembly FWPU01 (sample SAMEA103939777, study PRJEB20133) | metagenome
GAATTGCCCGTTTGGGCGCAATTCACCCCGTTTTACGAACGGTTTCTAGCCAGTAATTGGCGAAGGTATTGTTATCCTTGCTTCTTTTTGTGGAGACTGCTTAGAATGTCGATTGGGGGAAAAAAGGCGTTAAAAAACCGCAGGGTTTTAAAAGCCTCGCCATCAGCCTAGAACGAAAAAGACTGCTTGCTCCAAAAATCGGGCAAGCAGTCCTTTCATCAAAGCGTTGATTTTTACTGAGCTGAGGAAATTTCCGGGATAGTTAGTGTCCCATTGAGGATTTGCTGACGTGTCTCCTCAATAAGTTTCTGGACCTCTTCGGGGATCTTGCTGGCGTTCTCATGGTAAGGGGACAAATCGGCGCCATGCGCAAGGGTTATCTCGTAGAATTTTCCACTAAACTTGCCATTAATAAAGTCGCTGACTACCTCGGCAATACCCTTGCGGAAGCCCCACTCCACGCTGGTTAGAACCACATTGGGCGCAATGTTGAACTGATCTCTCACCGCGCCAATTGCAAGGACATTCTTCTCACCGGCTGCCTGCAATACGCCGATATTCTGCCCATCGCCGTTACCGAAAATCACATCGGCACCAGCTTCAATTTGAGAGAGAGCAGCCTCTTTCCCGGCGGCAACATCCAAAAAACTACCTATCCAGTTCACCAGCAACTTTGCTTCCGGGTTTGCCTCTTTCAGGCCCATCTCAAAAGCTGCATAACTGCGATGGGTGCTTGGAATATCAATACCCCCTACCATACCAACAATGTTCGATTGGGTCATTTTTCCTGCTAGTAAACCTGCTAGATACGAAGCTTCCTGTGCCAGGGGGCGGATAACAGCAAGGTTTTCCATTGTTTCATCCCCATCTGTCCATAGAAATGCAATCTTGGGATAATCTCTAGCAGTGTTGATGACCGCCTCTTTGGCAATAGAGCTGTGTGCAATGATCAGGTCAAAGCCTTGGGAAGCATAGTCGCGCAGAGCTTTTTCATAATCGGGGATGGGGATTGACTCTGAATAAGCAATCTCCACACCATATAAAGACTCGGCCTCCTTGAGCCCCTCATAAGCAGCCTGATTCCAGCCGCCATCGTCAATTTTTCCATCTAGAACTAATGCCACGCGCACTTTTTTGGTCGTGGTTTCCGGGGTTGCAGCCTGAGGGGCACATGCTGTAAGTAGCACCACCAAAATACACAGGCTACTCAGAAACAGGAACAGTTTGCTCTTTTTCATTCTTCACACTCCTTTTCAATCAAAAATATAAACTTGCTCATTACCTTTACAAGGGCTTCCACACATGATTAACTTGAACATTGGCTTGTTTTAGTATCTTGTGTTTCCTCCTTTCCGCTTGCTCTAAAATATCATCCTCATTGATTGTCAATACCTTTCTTTTCTCCATAACGATTCTACCGTCAATTATCACCGTGTCCACATCTCCGCCATTAGCTGCCCAGGCCACTGCTGAAACTGCATCATGCATTGGCGTAAGATGTGGTTTCAGGGTATCTATTAAAATCATATCAGCATGTTTTCCTGCTTCAATAGAACCAACGATCTCATCTGCCAAGATGGCTTTGGCTCCATTGATGGTTGCCATCTCTACGGCTTGTGCTGCGGTGGGATAGAGGGGATCACGATATTCGTTGCGTTGCAATATAAGGGCTGTGCGCATCTCACGGAACATGTCAGCGGTATTATTGACCGGCATTCCATCATTTCCTAGGCATACATTAACCCCTTTGCGTAACATGGTAGTGACTTTTGCGGTTCCCATTGCCAGCTTGGCATTGCATACAGGACAATGGCAGATTTTGGTCTTCGTGGTGGCCAAAAGATCGATCTCGTGGTCTTCAAAATAAATACCATGCACAAGCGTTACGTTTTTTCCGGTCATTCCGACTTTTTGGGCATACTCTGCAGGTAGTAGTCCAAAACGCTGCAAAGTGTAATCGACATTATTCTGTACTTCTGCCCAGTGAGCGGTAATACCAACTCCATAATGGTTTGCCAACTCACTCACTCGATGGAAGAGCTCCTCAGAAACACCCCCAACAGAGCGAGGCGAAAACCACACCTGCAAACGGCCTTCTCCTTTTCCGTGCCATTTTTCGATTAAATCGCAAGCTGTACGAAGTGATTCTTCTCCATTTTCCCATAAGCCGGGATGGAGTGCACTTTTATCCAGCGCATAACCTGTTTGATCCATTACATATTTGCTGATAACCCCTCGTATTCCTGAGTCGATAATCGCTTGTGCAATTGCATCTATTCCATACCGAGGATGCAAGCCGGTGCCTAAAAAGGCGGTAGTAGCTGATTTAACCATCTCAAGCAATCCAAGTTGAGTGCTGATGTAGGCATCTTCGTCGTCGTAATTCCCCTGAATAGGCCAAATGTAATTTTTAAGTTTGTCCATAACTTCAACGTTATCGTTGATGCCTCGCATCATCACCTGAGGTAAATGCATGTGACAATTGATTAAGCCCGGCATGGCAATCAAATTCTTAGCATCAAGGACACGCCTAGCTGAGTATTTCTCATTGAGGTCGGTTGTTTTTCCGACCTCAATGATCTTTTTGCCCTCAATGGCGATTGCACCATCATCGAAAACGCGCCTCTGATGATCGACCGTGATAACCTTAGCACCGCAAATCAACAAATCAATCATTTTTCCTCTCTTGTGTGTCAAACGGCTGAAATTTAACCAATTCATTCGCTCTGCGAGCGAATATAGGGTTTTGCCAAGGCGGCCGGTCCGCCACCACCCCGTACAAAAAGTACAACGAATACAAGCGTGACTAAAAAGGGCAACATCAACAGAAACTGATAAGGCAGTGGAAAGTTCATCGCTTGCAACCGATACTGCAAAGCGCTTGAAGACCCAAAAACCAATGCCCCTGCTAAGATGCCCGCGGGAGACCATCTACCAAAAGCAACGACGGCGATTGCCATCCAACCTCGTCCGACAGCAAGATCATCCGTATATAAACCATAAAAGGCGATCGGCAGGTAAGCACCTCCCCATCCTGCCATCATTCCGCCAAAAGTCGTTGCTATGAAGCGAATCAAATTCACTTGCAGCCCTGCTGCATCGGAGGCGCGGGGGTGTTCCCCTACAGCACTTAGGTGGAGTCCCCAGCTTGTGTGTTTGAAAAAGTAGATAAATACAGGAACGAGAAGTAAAGTGGCGTACACAATGATATTTTGGCTAAACAGCGTTTCGCCTAAAATGGGGATCTTGCTCAACAGAGGGATGGGGATGATGGGAAGGGTAGGAATTTGCGGACGAACTGCGCTAATGCCAAATATTTGACGGTTAAGGAAGCTACTGATTCCTTGACAAAAAATCCAGATTCCCAAACCGCTCACGATTTGATTAGCATGAAAACTAACACTAGCAATGCCCATTAAAAGACCTATCAATCCACCGGCTAATCCTCCCCATAAAAATCCCCACCATAGATCACCGCTTTGATAAGCCACCCAAAAGCCGACAAATGCCCCTAGAATCATAATCCCTTCGATGCCCAGATTCAGAACCCCAGAGCGCTCGGCAATCATTTCCCCCAAGGCAGCAATTAAGATGGGTGTTGCCATACGGAGCGTAGCTGCAAGAAAACCGGTCAGAAATACGATGGAAAAAATTTGCTCTGGCATTAGGAATGTCCTTTGCGTCGGAATGTGCTGATGGCTACTAACACGATGACCACACCTTCGATGATGTAAATAACAGGGACGGGAACAGCTGCAGCACGTTGCATGGCATCTGCCCCATTCAGTAGGGCAGCGAAAAGAACCGAGGAGAAAATCACGCTGATTGGTTTTAAGTTTCCAAGCAACGCAACTGCGATTGCCAAGAATCCGTAGCCAGGTGAAAAACCTTCAACGAGACGGTGTTGCACACCGCTAATCTCCATCGCACCTGCAAGCCCTGCTAGTGAACCACTCAAAAGCACTGCCCACATCATCACCCAATTAACACTAATCCCGGCTAGACGCGCAGCGCGACGATTTTCGCCTATGGCGCGAATTTGATACCCTAACACACTCCGATAGATTAGCCAATGGACCAATAAGGCTAGACCGATGGCTAGTAGCACGCCTAAATGAAAGCGGGTTTGGGCGATAACAATAGGCAACCAAGAAGATTTCAAGAGTGGGGGGGAAATGGTAATCCCGCTAACTGGATCACGCAGCGGACCGTGAAGGAGATAGGCCACAACCTGAATGACAACATAATTCAACATCAGCGTTGTAATTATTTCGTTGACCCTAAGGCGGATTTTAAAGAGCGCCGGAAAAAAAGCCAACAATGCTACCCCAAGCATGCCTGCAAGCAGTGTAAGGGTAATGTGTAAAAACGGTGGCAAGTTGCGAACATATAAGCCGACAACGGTCGCGCAGACTCCTCCGGCATAGATTTGTCCTTTTGCACCGATATTCCAAAATTGCGCGCGATAAGCCAACGAAATTCCCAATCCGGCTAACAACAAGGGGCATGCCTTGATGATTGTCTCGGCAAAGCCATTCTTGGTGCCAAAGGCAGCTTTTACCAGTGCTCCATAAGCCTGAAAAGGATTGGCACCAATGGCCGCGATAAAGATCGCGCCTATTAAAAAAGCAAGCAAAGTTACCGACAATGAAGTCAACCAATCCGGCGTTTCTTGCCAAAACCGTTTTTTATTTTTTGTCCATAGCTCAATTTGTTTCAACAATGCCATCTGATCATGCCTCTGAGCCTGCCATCAACATCCCTATCCGTTCAATTGTTGCTTCCTCTCGACTCATTTCTCCCATGATGCGTCCACGTTCCATCACTAGGATGCGATCGCTAAGGCTCATAATTTCGTCCAGTTTTGTGGAAATAAGCAAGATAGCCATTCCCTTATTTCTTTTTTCGACTAAGAGATTCCGAATATATTCTTCTGCTCCAATATCAACCCCTCGTGTCGGATGTGCGGCAATGAGTAATTCGGGATTCCGTGCCAGGGCACGCGCCACAATAAATTTTTGTTTATTGCCACCCGACAGTACTGCCGCATTCGCTGTCTCATTAGGTACGCGCACATTATGGTGCTTGATTAATTCCTGTGCATAACGGATGATATACCGGTAGTCCAGCACCCCGCGGCGCGAGAATGGTGGAACATAATGCGAATCCAGCACGGCATTTTCGATCAGATTGAAACTCATTATCAAAGCCTCTTCGAGGTCTTCAGGAATATGCCCTACCCCCATCTGAAGAATTTGGCGGGGTGAAGCATGTGTCATATCCTTCCCTTTGATCAAAAAGCGTCCTCCGCAGGGGGTACGTAATCCTGTAAGCGCTTGCACTAATTCACTTTGTCCATTCCCATCTACACCGGCAATACCTACAATTTCTCCTTGGCAAACGCTAAATGAGACTTTTTGAACAGCAAGAGAACCACGGTCTCCTCTTACAGAGAGATCTTCCACCCGTAAAATCTCGCTGGGTGGGGTTGCTGCTTGCTCAATGTTTTGGGTCTGAAATAACACCGGTCGGCCTACCATCAGAGACGCAAGTTCCTCTTTGGTTGCTCGAGCGGTAGGTATTGTTGCCATTACTTTACCGCCTCGCAGTACGGTAATGCGATCCGTGATGGCTAGGGCTTCCTCTAAGTTGTGGGTAATAAATACCACGGATAAACCATCTTCTACTAATCGGCGTAGGGTTTGAAAGAGATCCTCGGACTCCTGTGGCGTTAAGACAGAAGTCGGCTCGTCAAGGATCAAGATACGGATATTTCGATAAAGTGCCTTGACGATCTCTACACGTTGGCGGTCACCTACTGAGAGTTGCCAGATAAACGCATCAGGTTCTATAACCAGACCGTATGATTGTGCAATTTCAAGAAGTCGTTGCCGAACTTGACGGCGATCTAAGATGGGGCGATAGAAAGGTTGTAATCCTAGGATGACGTTGTCAATTACTGTAAAAGTTGGTACTTGCATAAAGTGCTGATGTACCATCCCGATGCCATGTGTAATTGCCTCATGTGGTGACTTAATGAATGTGCTTTTACCGTTCAGAAGGATCTCACCACAATCAGGTTGGTGCAAACCGTAAAGAATATTCATTAAGGTTGTTTTGCCGGCACCATTCTCCCCCACCAACCCATGGATCTCACCTTTCTTTAGCGAGAAGGAAATGTCGTCGTTAGCGATGACATCACCAAAATGCTTAGAGACCCCTCTCATTTCGATGACTAGGGGGATGTCTCCACACATATTTTGATTAATCTACAACGTTAAAGCGATTAGGGAGACAAATTCCCGCACGTTGGGCGATGTTTGCTGCGCGCCTTTTAGCTTCTTCCAGAACCTCTTGTTCATTTACCGTGAAGATCTGGTGTCGCCACATAACCCAGCGTCCATCTACCATTACGGATTCAACATTATGGGAACGCATGGAGGTCACCATATTCGCAATGGGGTCGTGCATCGGTAACATCGTCACCGTATTGGGGTCAATGATGACTAGGTCAGCTTTCTTGCCTACTTCTAGGGATCCAATTTCATCCTCCCACAATAAAGCACGTGCCCCATTGCAGGTCACCATTTCCAGAATTTGCTCTGCCGGCATCACGGTTGGATCAAGCAATCGCCCCTTATGAATCAGTGAAGTCAGATACATCTCGTCGATTAATGTCATGCGGTTGTTCGATGGGGCTCCGTCTGTGCCGATGGTGACACAGACTCCTGCCTTGAGCATTTCCGGTATTTTGGCGAATCCTAAGACGCGCATTGCTGCTGCCGGGTTATGGGAGACTTTTACATCTTTTTCCGCAAACATTGTAATTTCTTCATCAGTCAGCCAAACGCTATGGACGGCTAGCAAATTCTTGTCTAGCACGCCCAAATGATTTAGGTGGCTGACGGTTGTTGCACCGCGGGTTGCTTGAGCGTACTCCACCTCTTCTTTTACTTCGGCAACATGCATGTGAACTCCCACACCATAACGATCTGCCATTGTCTTGGTACGGATGATTAATTCATCGGTGTTATTAAAGATCGTGCGAAGACCGAACCATACCCGAATCCGTCCCTCCGCTTTACCATGCCATCGCTTAAGGTGTTCTTCTTGGATAGAAAGCGCCTCGTCAGTAGTTTCATTCCAACGAGAAGGCAACCCCTCCCCGCCATCCATAGTGGAACGAGCAAGGATGCCGCGAATGCCCAATTCTGTAACTGCGCGTCCCATTCCATCTACAAATTGTCCACCTGGCTCGGCAAAACAAGTGACGCCACTACGGATTTGTTCAATACCACATAACAAAGTACTCACATAACTATCTTCTTCAGTCATGTTGCTTTCATAAGGCCAGATGCGCTTGTGTAACCAAGTTAGCAAATTCACATCATCGCCCAAGCCACGACCCAACTGCTGTGAAGTGTGTACATGCGTGTTAATTAAACCCGGCAAAATCCATCGTCCGCGTAAATCAATGCGCTCAATATCGCCTTGCGCCTCTTCGAGAAGGGCTAAGCTGTTTCCCACCTTTTTGATCTTGTCTCCTGCTATCCATACTGCACCGCAGTTATACTGTCGCCTCTGGGCATCCATGGTAACCACCCCGGCGTTGAAAAGGAGCTTCTCATTTTTCATAATAAAAGATCTGCGGAAAACTTCAGGGGGGGATTCTAACCCATCTTACAGGAAACCTCAATAGGTTGTTTGAAGAAAAAGTACGTGGTCACCGAAAAGGACGCACCCCACCCGATAAGCTGGTCTTCATCAGCAAACAGAGTCTGTGCGGCAAAATTATGGGGATCTTGATTAACTGTGCGGCAGGCGTGGCTCGTGCAAGCAACCTTGCCGCCTGCCCTGCAGGTATTCTCGTTAATTTGTGCAGATAAGGTGTTTTTTTTCTAATAGTCCCTATTGCAAGGATGAGGGATACGCGGGTCGAGTAGGGCGTCAGCCCGTATCGAGACCCAGCCGCGGGGTTTCGACAGGCTCAACCCGCGGGTTCAACGCGGGTCGAGTAGGCGGGTGCTCTTCCCGTCGTATCGAGACCCAGCCGCGGGGTTTCGACAGGCTCAACCCGCGACTGGATGTCACCCCGAACGAAGTGAGGGGTCTAAAGATTTCTCGCTGCGCTCGAAATGACGCGGAAGAGTGTTCGACATGACACGAAGCAGCGATTGATATGATGCGGAAAAGTATACAACACGATAGGATGGGACGTTTGACACGACAAGAAGCACGGTTCGACATGACAGGAAGCAGCGATTGAAATAATACCGAATGCCGATACGGAGAACATTCAAAATGACAGGACGGGATGTTCAAAAAGTCAGGGGCTGCGTTCGAAATGGGGCGAGAGGATCTGTGATCCTCATCTCCTACTGTGTTTCAGAGCGCTCATCCATTCCGATCGCAGGCTGTCCAGTTCGCTGCTAAAAGCCATCCAATCCGGCACGAGAAGCACAAAACCGTCAGCTTGAGGATAGAACATACTGCGGCTGAGAAATAGTTTTAGCAGGGGTTTTGGCAGAGGATAGCCATTCAATTCCAACACAATCGCCGTTTGACCGTAGAACGGTTCGAGAAATGAGCGCAGTGACCCAGAGATGCGTTGAGGAGGGAAAAGAGCGTTGATTTCTGCCGGGTGAGCGGAGCGGATGCGTCGATAAGAGATGCGCATCTGAAGAAATGGAGTCACAAAACGAAGATGATCCGAGTGCGGTTGGACATACGCCGCATAGCGTAATAGAATGAAAAACAAGCTCAAGGCAACCAACAACCCTCCCGAAACGAACAACCAGGCGGCTTCCTCTTGGTCAAGAGGCGTGTCGGCAAAGCGCACGTAAACGCCGGCAACGAGCAAGATCAGCCCTGAAAGGAACAGGCTCGGCAGAAGGCGGTCAAGGGTACGCCGATATATCAATAAGGGGTAGCGTTTTCCAGATCGAGCGTGCCTCATAAAGCTTTTCCCTCCAAGGGCAGGGTAAACCAGAACGTGGACCCTTGTCCCAAATGGCTGGAGAAGCCGATCTTTCCCCCCATCAGTTCGACCAATTGTTTGGTGACGTTGAGCCCTAATCCCCAGCCCTGTTCCTCGCGCACAGCTTGGTCTTCAGAGCGGAAAAATTGCTCGAAGAGGCGCTGCTGATCTTCGGGCGCTATGCCGATGCCGGTATCTTGCACCTCGATGTGTATCAAATCGCCTTCTTGCCGTACCCGCACCCAGATGATGCCGCCGGCGGGGGTATATTTAAGCGCATTGGTGAGCAGATTGGTCAAAACTTGGGTCACCCGCGTCGGGTCGGCAACCAGTTCGGGCAGATCAGCAGGCAATTCCGTATGCAATTGATGCCCTTTTTCGTCCAGCTTTGGGCGCAGGGTCATGATGGTCTCTTCGATCAGTTTTGGCAGGGCGATGGGGCGGGGTTCGAGTTTCAAGCGTCCGCTTTCGATGCGCGAGATGTCGGATAAATCCGAGACCAAGGCAGCCATGCGATCCACGTTGTTGCGAATGGTCTCTAGGAAGCTGCGTTGTTGATCATTGACCGGACCAACCGCTTGCTGGCGGAGCAGATCGGTATATCCCCGAATGGATGTCATTGGAATGCGCAGTTCGTGAGAGATGACCGAGATAAAACGGTTCTTCTCCTGATTGGCATGTTGCACGGCATCATACAGGCGGGCGTTTTCGATGGCGTTGGCTGCTCTTGCGGCTAAGCGGGATAAGAATATGCCTTCTTGTTCGGAAAACGGACTGTTTTTCTGAACGGCGATCATTGCGGTCAACTTTCCTGCATGGAAGATCGGTGCGGCAATCAGGTTTTGGTTTTCTTCAGTCCACAGGGTTTTCGCCGTCCATTCGCGTTCGAAATTGGGAAGGTCTAAATTCAAGGGGTATTCCTCAACCGGACCGCTGGCGATTTGCATTCTCTCGTTGCCACTTTTCAGCAACACCCAGGCTTGGACTCCTTGAGTACCCCGTAAAGCCCAAGAACGGGTGATTTCCATTATGCGGTCGAAGTTCAGCGTGGCGTTGAGGTCGCGATCGATCTGAGTCAGGGTTTCAAGTTCCGATAAGCGTTGCTGTAAGGCTTGATCCGTGCGCGCATAGAGGCGGGCATTCTCAATGGCAATGGCTGCCTGAGAGGCAAAGGCATTGAGAAGATTTAAGTCCTCGGTGGTGAAGACCCCGGCGCTGACACGGTTATCGACATAGACAACCCCGATTAATTCGCCCCGCGAGCGCAAGGGGACGCACATGATCGAGCGCAAGGAGTGTAACATGATCGACTCTTGACGGGCGAAACGCGGGTCGCTCTGTGCATCGGTGGTCAAAATTGGCGTACCGTTACGCACGACCGACTCGGTGATCGTGCGGCTAACCGCATCCTTGGATTGAAGGGTTTCATGTTCCATGTTGCGGGCTACCCGTAGGTGAAGTTCGCCGGTGTCGGTATCCAAGAGCATTAAAAAACCCCGCTCTGCACCACTCAGATCAATCACAGCATCCATAACCTGATTTAATACCTCATCCACGTTTAGGGTGCTGCCTAGCGAATGAGACACCCGATACAAGGCTGCCAAACGCAACTGTTCGCTCTCTTCGGAGAGCAGGTGCGGTAATTGACGAGCTTTCTCGATAGTAGCTTCTAAGTCATTTCGGATTTCCGCCGGCAGGGGAACGTTGCGTAATTGTTCGAGGTTGGCAATAACGGTCTCTAAGATCGATTGCCAGGCCGGACGGGATGGATGTTTTCGAAAAGGGGCTTGGGAATTCAAAGGTTGAGATGTTTCGATTGTCTTCATGAAAGAACTTCCCTCCGATAATAGGCGCATTCCTCTTTTAAGGGGCAGATTGGACACTTGGGCTTGCGCGCTTGGCAAATCTCTCTGCCAAGTCGGATGATATTTAGATGGATAGAAGCATAATCCTTGGCTTCGAAGTGTTTTGCTAATAATTCATGGGCTTGCTCGGCAGAAGCCGAGTCGGGGATGAGCCCCAAGCGACGGGTGACCCGATGGATATGGGTATCGACCGGAAAGGCTGGCTTGTTCAATGAAAACAAGACCACAATGGCAGCCGTTTTCGGTCCAACCCCTTTGAACTGACGCAACCAACGCAAGGCTTCTTGGGCATCGAAATCGTGTAGGAAATCTAAGTCTAAACTACCGCGCTGTTCGGTGATCGATCGAAGGACAGCTTGAATGCGTGGGCCTTTCTGTTGGGCTAAACCGGCACTGCGGATTGCTTCGACCACATCTTGGACAGGAGCATCGCGCACGGCTTCCCATGTTGGAAAGCGTTGACGGAGAGCTTCAAACGCTCGATCACGGTTTCCATCGTTGGTATTTTGGGAGAGAATGGTGGAGATCAACTCATCGATCGGCGGTAAGGGATTGCGCCAGCGCGGTTCCCCGTATTGTTGATAGAGCTTTTGGGTAACCCGCTGAGCTAGTCTGAGTTGATCGGCGTTGGGCGTTTGGTCTTCCATCAGTCATGCCATTGCAAGCGGAAAAGTGGTTTTGCAGTGCCAACCGACAATTGGCGGAAATTCTTGAGAGGCAGGGCGGGCCCAAAATCACTCAACGCGGCTAACTCTTCCTCGCTCAACACCCCAAGTTGGCGCAGCACTTCCAAGCTAACCGCTGCACTAACCCGCCCTCGGCTATCTCCATCGGAGATCTTCAGGGCAATACCAATGCCAGACGAATTGTGGTTCAGCAGACCGGGCATCAAACCGAGCCCCTGATATCCTTCGGCGCCCATCTTTGAGAGGATCTGTCCCTTGCCCGCTTGCATGAGCGCGGTATCGAAACGGTTGGGACCGCCGACAAGATGCGGATAGGTCATCATTGCTTGGGTAATGCGTTTACAGGCTTCAACTCGTTGGGGAGGCGATACTTCACCACCAATTGGATCGCAAAGACGAGCATAAGCCAGAGCAGCATGGTAAAGAGGTACGGCGAAATTAGGGGCTGAACAGCCATCTGTGCCAACTTGCACCTGTTCCACCGCTAGTTTGCACATCTCGGCAAAAACCGTAAGGATGGTCTGCTGAATCGGATGTTGGGGGTTGATGTAGTCATCGTAGGGGTATTGTTGAAAACGGGCAAAAGCAATCATGCCGCTATGCTTTCCTGAACAATTGTGGCGGTTGGTGGTTGGCTTTTCATTTCGTTGACGTAAGGCACGCGCGGTTTCTTCATGCAAAGGATAATGTACACCGCAGAGAAGATCACTTTCTTGAACGCCGCATTTTTCCTGAAGCTTCTGAACCACCTCGACATGTTCATCGCAGCCGGAGTGGGAGGAGCATACGATGGCGATTTCCTTGTCAGTCAACTCGTAATGCTCGGCGGCTTTGCTCTCGATTAGAGGTAAAGCTTGAAAGGGCTTGGCAGTAGAACGCAGATAAGTTACCGTATAGGGGTCGCCAACTGAGGCGATCAGCTTTCCCTGTGAATCTACGACCGCTAAAGCGCCAAAATGGACGGATTCGGTGATTTCGTTGCTTAAGAATTGGTAGGAATCGCCACGTCGATATTCATAAATCGGTTGATAGGATGAATTGATCATAGAGAGTTTCCTTGTCAGCTTCGATAGGTTTGATAGCCAAAAAAACCTTCCGAACAACCCTCTCTAGGTAACGAGGAGGCATTGGAAGAAGGCGGAATTGTTATAAGGTGGCTAACCAAGATCGAGGATGTCATCTGCGATATGCCGATTTGAATTCTCATAGTTCGGAGGAAGTGTCGATGTTTTCGCCCATTTCGATTTCATCCTCTTCAATGGTCGGCTGATTGCGCCGCAGAAGGTATTCATATAAGCCGCTTTGTAGGCGCTTGATGTATAAGTCTTCTTTCTCTTTAGCAAAGCTAAAATGGCTGAGCAAAGCTGGAATGATCTTGTTGGCTGCCTCTGGGCTGGCATTGCGCTTAATCAAACGTTCCAGCCGTTTTTGTAGGTCTTTGAGAAAGGTTTGTTGGTGACGAATATCTTGCAAGCTGATCAAACCGCTGCGACTGCTGTAGATTTGATAATGGCGATAGTTGGTCGCCAGGTCATTCAGAGATTGCTGCCAGGCATCAAGGTCTGCATTGGCGAGGAAAGGGGGTTGGTTGGCAACGACTGCATCGCCGATAAAGAGGATTTTTTCGCTTGGCAAGATGACCCAAATCGCCCCGGCTGTTGGGCCGGCGTGGTGTTCGAGGAGGATTTGTGGACCTCCCCAATGCAGAGCTAATTGATCGGTGAAGGTGATATCCGGAATCGCCCAACGCGTGCCGATCGAATCGAGATAGCCTTCCCAATCCGATCCATTCTCAGGGGTTTGTCCTTTAAAAACACTCGGGCGGCTGCGAAAGACCGAGGCTGTCTTTTCATGTGCTACGATGGGGCAATCAAAGGCTTTTGCTCCCAGCGTGCGGTCGATATGCGAATCGAGTAAGATCAACAGGCGGTTGTTGCCGCCGCGTTGATTGAGCAAGGATGAACGCCAAGCCCGTGCGTCTTCGGCTTTTAGAGGCGCATCAATGTAAATGGTGCCGTGAGGAAGCACGAACGCCACGAGATTGACACCTAAATAAGAGTCTTCGTAATAGATGGATGGTCGGATTTCTTCCATAATCCTCTTTTATAACTGATTTGGGATTTGTCCGTTTTGAGCAATTGGCAGGGTGAAGTGGAAACACGAACCTTGGTTAGGTTCGCTTTCCACCCAAATTCGGCCACCGTGTGCTTCGACGGCTAATCGACAAAAGGCTAAACCTAAACCAAAGCCATGTTGCTCTTCTGCGCCGCGCAAACGGGTAAATTTATCAAAAATTCGTTCTTGTTCAGAGACAGGGATGCCTGGTCCACTGTCTTGAACCCAAATGTTAACCATTTCACCCTCAGGTTGAGCGCCGATCTCAATCCGACTGCCCTGAGGGGTATATTTAACGGTGTTCTCCAATAAATTTATTAATACACGCCGAATCATCTCGCCATCTACCAATACCTGCGGCAAAAGCGCAGCCAATTTGGTTTCGATGATCTGATGCTTCGAATCGGCGCTGGCTTGCACGGCTTCGATGGAGTCGGCGATAATCTCTGTCACAGACTGTGGCTTTGGGTTACTGATGGGCTGACCGGCTTCCAAGCGGCGTAGGTCGAGAAGTGAATTGGTCAAACGTTGGATGCGCTCCGTTGAGCGCACAGCAATATTTAACAAGGATTTGATGGCGGGTTCATTGTCGAGGGGAAGGATGTTTTCGAGGACATCGAGGCTGGAAACCACGTTTGCCAGCGGCGAGCGCAAGTCATGATAGATCATGGAGATCAAATCGTTGCGCAGGGTTTCTAAATTCTTGCGTTCGGTGATATCGTGAACGATCCATTGAACGTAAGATTCGCCTTCGATGGCAACTTGGCGTGCGTAAACATGCACCGGTACACTATGACCGGAGTCGGTTTGCAGAGTGGTTTCGTAAGAAATGGTCTCCCCTTGTTTCAAGTTGGCGAATCCTTCTCCTAAAGCTCCTTCATCGACTAATGACAGGGAGTGGATGGTTTGTTTGCGCAGCGCTTCGGCGCTCTGTGAGGTGATTTGCTCAGCTTGATGATTGGTTTCGATAATCTTGCCGTCCCAGTCGGTAATAAAGATGGCGTCAATGCTGTCTTCGAAAAGCTCACGATAACGCTGGTGGGCGGCTTGAAGGGCTTCGAATAACTGAGCGTGACGAATGGCTGTGCCGGCGAGACTGGCAATGCCACTGAGCACGTCTAAGGCATCTTCATCGAAGACGCGGGAGAAGGGGTTGATGGCTTCGAGAATGCCGATCACCTCATTCCCCCAGCGAATTGGGGCGCAGGCAATGGCATGCGTGTGAAAGCCGGTGATCAGGTCAACCCCGCGAAAAAAACGTTCGTCTTGAGAGACATCGTTGACAACCGTACCTTCGCCATGTTGAGCAACCCAACCGGCAATCCCCTGCCCGATTTTGAGGCGAATGCCGACTACTTTGTCGCTGAAGCGTCCGGTTGAGGCTTCGAAGACCAGTTCTTGGTGTTTCGCATCCAACAGGGCGAGCGAAACGGTATCGACCAGTAAAGCTTGGCTGGTTTGCTCCAAAATGCGTTGCAGCACTTCCCTGAGGTCTAATGATCCCGTGATGGTAGCTGCGCTGGTGGCAAGCGCAGCCATGACGCGGGCACGACGCTGGCTTTCGTCATATAGACGAGCATTTAGAACGGCGATTCCTGCCTGGCCGGCAATGGATTGCACCAGACTAAGATGCTCGGGTTGGAAGAAACCAGGTTGTGGATGGACGAGGGTCATCACACCGACCAATTCTTCGCGGGCCATCAACGGCGCGCTGACCGCAGACTTTGGCCCACGTCGTTCGGGGGCATCATCGGGACGGAATAGCCAGCGTTCATCGCGACTGGTATCCGAGATTAAAACTGCTTGGCGATGTTGGGCAACCCAACCAGCCAAACCCTGTTCGTAGGTAATCTTCAATTGTTGGGTCGTTTGATCGTGGACCACATCGCCGGTAATGATTGCCGAGTCAATCGGCTTTCCATAGCTATCCAAAACGATGATGCTGCCGCTGATTGCCCCGACGCTTTGCATAGAGAGAAATAACACCCGTCGCAAGACCATGTGCAAATCTAGAGCGCTGGTCAGCTCGCGACTGATGTTGTAGAGCAGCTCTAGTGTGGCTTCGGTTGTGGGACGGATTTCATTGGTCTGGACCATCTTGTATCAACTTCCTAATCAAAAACACCCTATCTACCACATCTCTTTTCTCTAGATATATTTTACACCGCTAGCGGTATTGAACAAGACTACCTTTTCTTCAGGAGAGATGCTTTTGCTTTCAACCATCCATTTAACGGCTGCCAAGGTGGCAGCACCTTCGGGTGCAGCGAAGATTCCTTCAAGCTGAGCTAACTCCTTCTGGGCGAGGTGAATTTGCTCGTCGTCCACGGCGTGAGCCGCTCGTAGAAGCCGCGGATGAACATGGTGCGCCGCATCTCGCCGTCGAAGATCACGTCAAAGCCAGCATCGCTCTGGTAGAGGATGGAGAGAATCAGACGATCGGCAAAGGGTTTGGGCACGCATAATCCGCTTGCGAGGGTGTGAGCGTTTTGCCATGGCTGGGCGTGTTGCGCCGACTCCTGAAAGGCGCGCACGATCGGCGCGCAGCCACTGGCTTGGACGCTGATCATACGCGGGCGTTTGCTGCCAATCCAGCCGAGTTGTTCTAGCTCGTCAAAGGCTTTCCACATTCCCACTAACCCTGTCCCTCCACCCGTCGGATAGACGATGACATCGGGTAATTGGTAATCGAATTGTTCTGCCAGCTCAAGCCCTAGGGTTTTTTTGCCTTCTACCCGATAAGGCTCCTTGAAAGTGGAAAGGTCGAACCACTGTTGAGGTGTTCCTTCGTACTGGTTTGCATCTTGAGCAGCTTGTTGGGCGGCATCGGAGATCAAGCCGTCGACTAGATGCAAATCTGCGCCGCTCATTTGCACTTCTAGGCGGTTGGCAAGTGGCGCATTACGGGGCATGTAGATATGCGCCTGACAGCTCTCCCCGCTTCCTCGTAGAATACTATTTGCTCGGGCAGCGTAAACCGCTAGCGCGCCGCCGGCGTTCCCAGCCGTCGCCAATCGGAAATGGCGTAAACCTAATTCGAGATGACGGCTCAATGAGATTGCCATGCCGCGTGCCTTGAAACAGGCTGTTGGGTTTTGGGCTTCGTCTTTTATATACAGATATTTCAAGCCTAGTTTTTCAGCGAGGCTGGGTAAAGGTAAAAGGGGGGTATCGCCTTCTCCCAAGCTGACCTGCCATCGTGGGTCTCTAAGCGGCAGTAACTCGTCCCAACGCCAAATCCCTCTTGGCCGCTTGCGCATGGTTTCAGGGGTCAGAGATTGAGCAATTATCTTCAAGTCATAACGCGCCAAAATGGGGGATTCGCAAGTGCTGCAATAGGATTGAACCGATTCAGCAGAGAACTTTTTAGCGCATAAAGGACACTCAAATTCAATCACATGGCCCATACTGAAACACTCCTTGGGGGGCAGAACCCCAAATCTTCGTCTGGAGTATAGCATATTTGATGCCAAACGGGGTTTTCAAATCTGTTGAGCGCGTTTTTCCCCTCTTCGACAGACTAGGCGCCCCAGGCGGGAGTCGAACCCACAACCTCGGCCTTAGGAGAGCCTCGCTCTGTCCTTTGAGCTACTGGGGCAGCGCTTCGATTATAGCATAAGTGGTGAGCATCCAATCTTAAGCCTCTTTAATCTCACCTGCCTTGAAAATATGGTATATTTTTGGGAAACTCTGAAAGGGATGGCGCTACTTATAGGAAATGGTGCCATCCAACCATTACCAGAGGTGCTGAGGAGATTTTGCGTAACGCACAAGCACCGCTGGAGTTAAGAAGGAGAGTGAAAACAATGACTGAACGTTCTTGGTCTCGAACCAAAACTGCATGGGTATGGAGAGGGATAGCCATTGTGTTAGCCATCTCGCTCGTGATCGTCAACCTGCCGATGACTGCCCAGGCAGCCGCTTGTGCCTTGAAATACACGGTGCAATCGGGAGATACACTGTATGGCATTGCCGCCAAGTATCAGGTAAAATTTGAAGAACTGGTTGAAGCAAATAAGCTGAAAGCTCCCTATCTACTCTATGTAGGACAGGTCTTATGTATCCCGAAGGGAGCCGTCATCCCCACCGGCACTCCAGCACCAACACCGGCACCAGGCACACCGGTGGCGACTAGTCTTCCATCCATCAGCGGTTTCCATCTCGGCAACGTGGCGTGGATCGCCCTGAGCAATTTCCCTAAGGAACGCTTTGTCTATGTCAAAGCCTATCGTGGCAGCATGTATTATTGGCAATACACCGACTACCAGCTTGCCATTATCCAGACCGATACAAAGGGGCAGTTTGGGGCATATTTCAAAATGCCACCTGAGTTAGTTGGTGAGCGAGTGGTTACGGTATGTGCCAAAGATGCCCTAAATGATGATGTGCTTGCCTGTCAGGCGATCGTCAATGGGGATTATTATCTTGACCGACGAATTCGGTAGGTAAAGTAAATGAAGTCAAAACACGCCCTGTGAGTCGCAGGGTGTGTTTTGCTTAATCGGCTTCACGATGCCAGAAGCACAAAAAAAGGCTATATTTTTGTTCTATGGCGAACTGAATGACTTTTTGTCAAAGCCTCAGCGAGATTGCCCCATTCAGTGCCTTTTTCGCGGCCGGCAAACCGTCAAGCATCTCATCGAATCCTTTGGAGTCCCTCATCCTGAAGTGGGGAGCATCCGGCGTGGTGGAACAAAGCTGACCATGGAGGCATTGGTCGAAGATGGCAATTTTATCGAGGTTTATCCTCCTGCGTTGCCGCTCCCTCTGCCAAATACTTCTGTGGGGGGAGAAACCGAACCCATTCGCTTTGTGCTGGACAACCATCTTGGGCGGCTGGCGTCGTGAAGCCGCCTTTTTGGTTTTGACACCCTATACCGCAACGATATTCAGGATGATGAGCTAGCACAAATTTCCTGTGAACAAGAGCGCGTCCTGCTCACGCGCGATCATCGCTTGTTGATGCGCGCCTGTATTCAGCACGGTTACTGGTTACGCAGTAAGCTTCCTCGTCAACAACTAATAGAAGTCTTGCGCCGCTGGAATTTGGCGCCCTTTGTACGACCTTTCCGGCGTTGCTTGCGATGTAACGGCTTGTTACAAAGTGTCCCAAAAGAGCAAATTCTCTCCCGCTTGCAACCCTTGACGCGCCGCTATTTTGACGATTTTCGCATGTGTGCTGAGTGTGGACAGGTCTATTGGAAAGGCTCTCACTACGAACGTATGCAAAGTTGGATGGCAAAGGTGTTACAAGCTTCAGCCATAGGAGCATGATATACTTAGGTTTAGTGTTGAACAAGGAGTGAGGTGTGGCGCGGTATTTTACCCTTGAAGAAGCGAATCAAGTCCTCCATCAAATTCAACCTCTTTTAACCAGAATCTTGCAGATTCGGCAATCAGTTCTCGATAGACGTCCAGAATTAATCCCGATCTTACAAAAAGTGAAGAGCAATGGCGGCAACCGACAGGTGAGCGAATTGGTCGATGAATTTCGTCAATTAGAAGCATTGGTAGCAGAGATTCAAGCCAGCGGGGCAATTGTTAAGGATATCAATCATGGCCTGATTGATTTTCCCCACTGGCGAGAGGGACGAGAGGTTTATTTATGCTGGCAGTTTGGTGAGGATGAGATCCGCTATTGGCACGAGGTGGATGCCGGCTTCGCCGGCCGCCAGCCATTATGAGCAGATTTACCGTGCAATCGAGCCACGTTACTATCGAGACGCCTCTTGAGCGGGGGCGAGTTCGTTTTGGGGGGACGTTTGCCGCTTTACGCCATCCCAATTATCGACTTTGGTTTCTTGGGCAAATGGTCTCTTTGGTGGGAACTTGGATGCAGACGACGGCACAGGGCTTTTTGGTCTATGAATTGACGGGCTCGCCAGTCTATTTAGGGTATGTGGGCTTTGCTGCTGGTGTACCGACCTGGTTGTTTACCTTGTATGGCGGGTTAATTGCGGATCGGGTGCCACGGCGGACGATGTTAATCCTCACCCAAAGTTTCATGATGGGATTGGCTGCGATCTTAGCGATATTAACCTTTGCCGAACGCATACAAGCTTGGCATATTATTCTTTTCGCTTTTCTGCTGGGCACCGCAAACGCTTTTGATGCGCCGGCACGGCTGGCTTTTGTCTTGGAACTTGTTCCGCGTGAGGACTTGACCAATGCCGTGGCGCTCAATTCGACCATGTTCAACGCTGCTACTGCTATTGGTCCGGCTGTGGCAGGGATGGCTTATGCCGCCTTTGGACCAGCTTGGTGTTTCACGATCAATGCCGCCTCTTTCTTAGCAATCATCCTTGCTCTCTTCCGCATGCGCTTGAAGCCAATGCCTAAGGTGGTTACACGAGGACGGGCTATCGATGACATTCGCCAAGGGTTTCGGTTTGTGCGTTCGGATGCCATCGTGCGTACGTTGGTATTGTATCTCGCTGCGGTTAGCTTCTTGGGGATGGGTTTTGTGACCTTGATGCCCGCTTGGGCGGTTAAAGTCTTGGGTGGGGGGGCAACAACCAATGGTTGGTTACAATCAGCTCGTGGGGGGGGAGCTTTGCTCGGCGCGTTGATAACTGCCGCTCTCTCGCAACGCACCATGCGCGGCAAGTTAATTGCAATTGGCTTCATCGCATTTCCGTTGGCACTGTTTGGTTTTGCGTTGATCCGTTGGCTGCCGCTTTCTTTGGCTGCCTTAGTCGTCATCGGTTTGAGTTTAATGATCTATATGAACAACTCTAATTCGATGGTGCAAACACAAACTCCTGATGAACTACGCGGTCGCGTGCTGAGCATTTATTCGTTATCCTTTTTTGGGTTGATGCCGCTGGGTTCTTTGTTTGCCGGCTCATTGGCAGCGCAGGTGGGTGAACCGTTAACGGTGATGATTGCCGCGACGTTGTTAGGAGCTTGTTCGCTCGTCGTCTGGCTGAAAGCACCCCAAGTGCGGCTGATGCATTAGGAGCAAAATGAAAGGTCGGGATTTGCGAGCTGCGTATAGTCTGAGTTAAGACGTCCATTCTTGAGCTACCCCTACCTGATTTCTCCCGCTTTGTTTGGCGCGATAAAGGGCTTGATCGGTGCGCTCAATCAGAGATTTTAAGGTGTCGCCCGGTTGCAACTCGGTGACGCCAATGCAGATGGTCGTGCTAATCGTGTCGCCATTGAAAGGAAAGCGCAGGCTTTCGATACGGGCACGCAGGCGCTCAGCAGCCGGCATTGCTTCCTGTAAGCTGGTTTCCGGTAAAAGGACGATAAATTCATCCCCCCCATAGCGTGCCACGATGTCCACCTGTCGCAATTCCGCTTTACAGTTCGAACTCACGGCAGTTAAGATCTTATCTCCCATGAGATGCCCGTAGGAGTCGTTAATTTCTTTGAAGCGGTCGATATCGATGAGAATCATCGATAGGGGACGGTTGAAGCGCTGGGCGCGTACTAATTCGTGCTCGGCTAAATCCGTGAAACCGCGACGGTTATATAAGCCAGTCAAGGGGTCGGTGATGGCTTGTTGCTGAACAGCGGCGTGGAGTTGGGCGTTCCGTAAAGCGGTTGTCGCTGTGGCGGCAAAGCTCACCAACAACTGCAGGTCTCTGGGGGTAAAGGCTGCTTTGTGGCTTGAGCCAAGCGCTAGAGCACCATAGACGCGTTCTTCGGTGAGCAAGGGCGCGACAATCAGAGATGAAATCTGAGGCATTTCGGGGAAATCTGCGTTTACACCGATGGAGCTATCAAGAAGTACATCCTCGATCAAGAATGGACGACGTTGACGCACTGCTCGCGCTGAGTAACTTTCTACAGCGGTCGGTTTGAACAGGCGGATGCGAGATTCTTCGCCACTTGGCGCTGCCCGCACCTGTAACTCACCCGTTTCCGGCACGACTAAATGAAGCAAGCCCGTCTCGGTGGCCGGGATAGCGCTGATGGCTGCATCTAAAATCTGACCCAGTAAGGCATCTAGTTCCAGCGTGGATAGCAGGGCTGTGGTTGCTTTTTGTAACGCATCGAGTTCTTTGGCGCGATGTTGGGCGACCTCCAAAGCATGCTCTTTGGAGACTGCCAAGGCAATCTGATTGGCGGCTTGTTCCCCAAAGGCAAGTTCCATCGAGCTAAAGGCATGGCGGATGCGATACGAAATCAGAATGACGCCTAGTTTTTTCTCGTTGGCGATCAGGGGTAACGCCAACATGCTCTGGCTTTCGAGCCGTTCGACTAGGCGAGGGTTGATCCAAGGCGAGATCGACGGTTCGGCGATGGGAATCACCCGTGAACTATTCAATAAGGCGCTACCAAGCACACGATAACTCGGCTCTCTTAGAGGACTATTGATCCATTCAGCTTGGTATCCGTGCGCATGGTGGATAACAGGATATTTTTCTGCCTCATCCCATAGCGCGAACAGACAGGTATCCGCCGAGAAAAGCTGACAAATTTGCCCGCTGATAGCCGTCAACATGGGCGCGAAACCGCGTGCCTGGAGGGCTTCGCGGGTGATCTGATTGAGCAGGGCTAAGGATTGTTCGCGCAGCGCTAATTCGCGTTGCCGTTGTTCTGCTTCGATTTGGCGGTGCTGTTGTTCTTTGTAATGAAATACATTTTGGAGTGAGATCGAAACAAAATTGGCAACTGCATAGACAACGCTCAGTTCTTCGGCTGTAAAAGGCGTGCTACGTTTGCTTTCGACGACGATTTGTCCAAAGTGAGCGGTGGCATTACGCAGCGGTGCTCGAATACGGAGGATGGTAGCGTTTGGTTGGAGAGATGGAGTGTCCGGAGAAGGTGTTTGCGGCGTGATGATGTGATCGTCTTGATCCCTCTTCCTTAGAGAGATTTCATGGTCTTTCAACGCGGCAAGCGGCTGCCCGAAAATGCGCTTGCTCCTTGTCGCTGTTTCTTGTAGGATGATGTAGGCATGTTCGTATCCGAATTCCTTCTCTAAAGTTTGGATGGCTGCCTGACAGATGTGTTCCTCATCTCGCAGGGTTGCTAGGCTTGAACTCAGGTCGATGAGCGCTTTCTGATTGCGAATGCGCTTCTCGCTTTGGGATAATTGCTCTTCGAGGCGTTGACTCACGGAGAGATAATTGCGAAAGATCATCTCGATGATGATATAGGCGATTAAACTGCCCAAAATCCAATGAACAAGATGACGCCAAGTCAAACGGTCGAAAAAATATTGAGACAATAAACTGACGCTGAGGATCAGGATCACAACGGTTTGGGTCAAGATTTTCAATCGTTGCCATTTTTTGCGTGTTTCGGTGCTCATTTTTTATCCCCCTGCTTTGGGTTCAGAACTCTCCTCCAGAGGCATGAATCCTCGCCCTAGAATTTCTTGGGCTGGGATGACCATCACAAAGGCTTTTTCGTCCACTTTACGAACAGATGATTTAAGTTGGTTGATTTCGGTAACGGTCAATGCACAAAGTAAAATACGGTGTTCTTTGCCAGTATACATCCCCGTGCCTGGCATAGCAGTCACGCCGCGACGCATGTCCTTTAAGATAATTTCTGCAATCGCTTCGGCTTGGTCGGTGATGATCAAGGCAACTAACTGCTTGCGGCGTCGAGACTGACGGAACCAAGGCTTGTTGGCTTCAGCAGCCGTGCGCGAGAGCGGCACCCCTCGCGCTTCTTCGAGATACCGAGGTAAGACCTCGCCGGTTGCTTGCTGCAAGGATGCCGTTGCCAGACTGATCGCAATCATCAGCAGGTAGAAAAAAATCCCCCCTGTCAGCACCAAGATGCCGGGAATGCTGCCGATGGCTGCCCGTTGCATCAGTTCGTCCCAGTGTTGAATCATGGTCGGATACATGGTCAGTTTTGCCAACCATGAGATGCCCAAAATGAGATAGATCCACAGATAATTGCGCCGCAAGCGCCGCCCTAACGCTTCCCATAAAGAAATTGGGAAATCGGGATGGAGCAGATTCTCGGCTAAGCTTTCAGCCCAATCAGGGGCAGGATGAAAGGGAGGAACGAGCATTGCTGCATAAAAGTCGGTCTCCATCAGGCGCACCCGATACGACCACAGTTCGTAATAGCGGTAGCGGCGGGCTTCGATGTATAGGAACAGGGTAATCAGCAGCGTGTTCAGGATAATCACCCCATGAAAGCCATTGGGGTCAAAGGCTAGCGCGATGGCTGCGCCGGTGGTGAGCACTGCCCAATTGGTGGTAGTATCTAAACGTTGACGCCAGACATTGGCACGTTGGATCTCGGCGCGAAAGAAGTGCACCATGGCAGTGGTGAATTCGCTCGCCTTGAGTCGGTAGCCGCGGTAAGTCCATACCGCTTCGGAAGAGGGGGACGGCTCGTCCGCAGAGGCGGAAAACTCGAAGGGCGTATTGAGGTCTGGATTCTCCTCGTTAGATTTCATCTATCTATCAGAATCATTTTACACCCAAGTTGGTTCACGGTATACCCCAAAGACGCTTTTCATCACGCCGATGATTTCGCCCAAGGTGGCATAGGCACGCACAGCATCCAGCAGGTAGGGCATGGTGTTCTCGCTTCCTCCACAAGCGAGGCGTAGGCGATCCAAGGCTTGTCCAACCCGCCCACTGTCTCGCTCGCGGCGCAGTTTTTGTAAACGCTCGATCTGGCGGGGGTAACCTTGCGGATCCATTTCCAAAATCGGAATGGTGATGGGTTTATCGTCTTGATAGGCGTTGACCCCGACGATCTTGCGCTCGCCGCGATCGATTTCCTGTTGATAACGGTAAGCCGAATCGGCGATTTCAGCTTGGAAGAAACCTTTCTCGATCGCCGCGAGAACGCCTCCTAAAGCTTCGATACGTCGGAAGTAGTCGTATGCTTGCTCTTCCAACCGATTGGTGAGCGCTTCGATAAAGAAGGAACCGCCCAAGGGATCGACCGTATTGGCTACACCGGACTCCTCGGCAAGGATTTGTTGGGTGCGCAGGGCGATGGTAACCGCTTTTTCCGATGGTAGGGCAAGGGCTTCATCCATGCTGTTAGTGTGCAAGGACTGTGTGCCGCCTAAAATTGCCGCCAAGGCTTGAATGGCAACGCGCACGATGTTGTTTTCGGGTTGCTGAGCAGTGAGGGAAACACCTGCCGTCTGCGTGTGGAAGCGCATCAGCCACGAACGCGGCTGGCGTGCCTTGAAGGTGTGACGCATTTCGCGCGCCCAAATCCGCCGCGCAGCGCGATATTTGGCGATCTCCTCGAAAAAATCATTATGAGCATTGAAGAAGAAAGACAGCCGTGGGGCGAATTCATCGAGTTCCAAGCCGCGCTTGAGCGCCCAGCGCACATATTCCATGCCGTCTGCAAGGGTGAAAGCCAACTCTTGAGCGGCCGTCGCTCCTGCTTCTCGAATGTGGTAGCCTGAGATACTGATAGTGTTCCATTGCGGTAAACATTGTGTGCCGTATTCAATCGTATCTACCACCAAGCGCATCGAGGGTTCAGGCGGGAAGATATACTCCTTTTGAGCAATATATTCCTTCAGAATATCGTTTTGAATTGTGCCGCGCAATTGGTCGGGGCGGACACCCTGTTTTTCGGCGGTGGCGATGTACATTGCCCAAATCACTGCGGCGGGCGAATTGATGGTCATGCTGGTCGAAACTTTATCTAGCGGGATGCCCTCCAAGAGGATTTCCATGTCCTTAAGCGAAGAGACCGCTACGCCGCATTTGCCAAATTCGCCCTCGGCTTCGGGAGCATCGCTATCGTATCCCATCAGGGTTGGCAGATCGAAGGCGATCGAAAGTCCAGTCTGCCCTTGATCAAGTAGATACTTGAAGCGCGCGTTGGTCTCCTCGGCCGTACCGAAGCCGGCGAACATGCGCATCGTCCAGAGCCGGCCGCGGTGCATGGTGGGGTGAATGCCACGCGTGAAAGGGTATTCGCCGGGCAACCCTAAGTCATTCAGATAATCCAGCTCTTCGACATCTAGGGGAGTATAAAGCCGTTCAACTGTTTCGGAGGAAGTGGTCATGAAGCGAGGGCGTCGTTCCGCTAACCGCTTGAGACTTTCTGCCAGCGTCGATTCCTGCCAAGTTTGAATCGCTTGACACAACGCAGCTAATTTCTCCCGATCATACATCCCAACCTCCTTTGGCATGGAAAAAAGGGATTGAACTCAATTGGTATTGCGATTATAGCATGAGCGAAGAGAGTGAGCTTTATGTCTTAACCTAAAGGAAGTGAAAGATTCCTTTTGCAGGTATCTCCTCGACCGCTTTAGTCGGGGCAAAGTTCGGTGACCCTTGCTAAGACATACACAAAATTCAGCTCCTATCGAAAAGCCCTTTGTCATTTCGAGCAGCGCGGGGCAAAAATTGGGTAAAATGAAGGGTATGGAAAACACAACCCCTGATCCAAAACGTCAAGAAAAGGCGCGTCAATATGCCCGTATCAATCGCCGTCTCCTGCTGATCAATCTGGGACTGAGCGGTGGATATGCTTTTGCCTGGCTGCTTTTTGGCTGGTCGAAGCAGTGGAGTGCAACCGTACAAGCCATCACCCCTAATCCTTGGTACCAAATCCCTCTTTACCTGCTCGGTTTTGGCGGTATCCTTTATCTGATCAATTTGCCCCTCAGTTGGTACGAGTCCTATCATCTGCCGCACCGTTTCGAGCTTGCGACACAGACCTTTGGCGGTTGGGTGATCGACCAAATCAAAGGATTGGCGGTGGGAGGAATTTTGGGATTATTGGTTCTTGAGGTGCTCTATGCCGTCTTGCGAGCCTCACCCCAAAATTGGTGGATTTGGGCGACTCTATTTCTGTTGTTTCTCAACGTCGTGCTGGTCTATTTGGCGCCGGTGCTGCTCTTCCCGATCTTTAACAAATTCCGTCCTTTGGGCGAGGAGTATGCTGAGTTAGTCGAACGGCTCAAATGTCTGGGTGAGCGAGCTGGAGCGCGTGTCGAAGGGGTCTATGAAATGGATATGAGCCGGCGCACCAAAGCAGCCAATGCAGCCTTGAGCGGTTTGGGACGCACGCGACGCATCGTTTTAGGAGATACCCTGCTCAAGGAATTCACCGCCGACGAAATCGAGACTGTCTTGGCACATGAACTCGGGCATCATGTGCATAAGGACATCCCGCTCTTGATGGCGGCTTCAGCGGTCTTGACGGTGGTGGGCATGTATTTGGTGGCAGTGGTGATGGCTTGGGGAGTGCCGTTTTTTGGCTTCTCAGCCGTTAGCGAAGTGGGCACCTTGCCGCTTTTCATGTTGACCTTTGGCGCGTTTCAATTGGTGGTGATGCCTTTAATGAACGCCTTCTCACGCTGGCGGGAACGGCTTGCCGACCGCTACGCCATTCAGATGACCGGTAAACCCCAAGTCTACGCTGCAGCTTTAGCACGCCTTGCCGATCAAAATCTGGCAGAAGCGGATCCGGAGCCATGGGTGGAATTCTTGCTTTACGACCATCCTCCGATTGGCAAACGCATCGCCATGGCAAAGGAATACTACTAAACCGAAACCGAGAGCGCCTTTCAAGTCAAGGCTGCTTGATTTTCTATCGCTCATGCACTACCCATGTTCATAAAAGGAGGTCTGCTGATGAAAGGGATCGAAGTCGTTGCTCAGATGATGGAAATGGCTGCTATCACTGCACCGAAAACCAAAGGCGAAAATTTTGTGCAGGTAAAAACCCTATTGGGAGAAGAGGTGCGTCAGTTCGGTGAGCGAATGATCGCCTATGGGGAAGAACATCAACGAGCCAATTTCGACCGGGATGGACGCAATGTGATCAATTCGGCAGCCGTCGTTTTGATCGGCCTCAAGGACGCTAAAACAGCCGGTTTGAATTGCAGCGCGTGTGGTTTCGCAACCTGCACCGAGCTTGAAGAGGCTGAAGCTGCTGAAGAAGAGTTCAAAGGGCCGATCTGCGCTTACCGCCTTTTGGATATGGGGATTGCCCTTGGCTCAGCGGTAAAGACGGCTGCATTGTTCAACGTGGATAATCGCATCATGTACCGCATTGGAGCGGTGGCGCGTGCAGCCGGGATTGTGGATTGGGATTTCGTGATGGGTATTCCGCTCTCGGTGAGCGGTAAGAACATTTACTTTGACCGCTAAGCGGCTCGTCGGCTGCGGCGTGCTCGTTGATTGCGAATATACCGAATCAATCGGACGCCTAAGAGCACGCCTACCCCTACACCGTAGAGCCAAGGACGCAAGACTTCCCCACGCAGGGCGAGAAAATCGCCTTTGACGGCTAGCCCATAGTGGAAGACAGCGAGAATGGCTGTTAAATAGATTAAGCGATGCAAGCGTTTCCAGTTCTTACCTAATTTGCGCATCCAAACACGAAAGGAGGTGATCGCCAGCGGCAGCAAGATGAAAAATGCACCGACGCCAAGCAATAAATACGGTTTTTCGGAGAACTCTTGCAGGATCAAGCTTAAGTTGAGACCATAATCTATCCCGCTGAACAACGAAGCATGCAACAGGGCATAGAAAAACGTATATAGTCCCAAGGTGCGCCGCTGAGCGAGAAATGCCTTCCAGTTAAGCCACTGCGAAAGGGGGCGGACTGCCAAGGTGGCAAGGAGCAAGGTGATGGCAATCCGCCCACTGCGTTGAATGGCTTCTTGGATCGGATTGATGGACAAATCGCCGCCCAACCAGTCGCCGAGTAGAAGAATTCCGGGTAGCAGAGCGGCGCCATGAATAAACCATCTTAGAGATTGGTTGACTTTATCCCTCTGCATCAATCATCGCTGGCGGGGGTCTTTACATGTGATTCATCGGCTGAGCATTGAATGTCATCAGGGATTAGCGAAGTTTTTCAACAGTGGAAAAATCTCCCGTTCGATTGCATCTCGCACACGGCGGAAGTCTTCCATGGCATCGCTCTTTGCCGGATCGGGAAAGCTGTGATGGATGCGTTTTCCGCTTCCTAACCAAAGCGGACATTCTTCGGCAGCCGAGTCACACACCGTGATGACCAGATCAAAGGCTTCCTCGCGCAGTTCATCCACATGCTTAGACCGGCCTTGATGTTGAATACCGATTTCGCTCAAGGCTGTGATTGCCTTGGGGTGAACGTAACCGGCCGGTTTCGTGCCGGCGCTAAATGCTTGCCACGTTTCGCCCAGTTTGGCATTGACCAAAGCCTCTGCCATTTGCGAACGGCATGAATTGCCCGTACACAGAAAAAGAACTTTGTGTTGCATACCCATCGAATGAACCTTTCATCCAAGCGCCTTTAGTGGGGGATCGTAGCCAGTTTGGCTTATTGTACCTGAGTTATTGCTTTGTGAGGGGCAATTTGGACGGTTGCTAAACGAATCCAGAGATGAGCGAGCGAAAACTCGCCAACTGTCCCTGCTGGACGAGGCAGTGTTTTGACTTGTAACATTATAGGTCAATGGTACGTTTTTATAGAAGCAGAGGATGGACGCGAACACCACGAGAAAGGAGGTGACTTGTCACCGAAAAAATCCGTTATTGAGGTGCAACAATCCTTTGTTCATCAACCTGTTCTGATTCTGGAGGTTTAGCCGATGAAACACGGGTCAATTTTGATCGCACTTCTTTTGGTCGTTGGGTTATTGGGCAGTGCCTTGCCTGCTGCTGCGCAAAGCCCAAAGACGATGATGGCAGTCAATGTCGTGCTGAAGACCGATCTTCAGGATGACATTCTCGCCGATCTTGGCAAGTATGGTAAAGTTCGCGATGTTGTCTATGAAATTAACTCTGTGACGATGCAAGTGCGCGCAGCCGATCTCAATACCCTGCGGGCGTTACCTTATGTTGCCGCCGCCAACCCTGATGCAGAGCGTAACGGCGCGCCGGTAGATACGGTTTTTGTACAGGATTTTAGCGATGGTCTCAGCACATGGGATTTAGATTCCATCAATGTCACTGATTTTGGATTTGATAACCGTCAAGTGGGTTATGATGGGGAAGGGGTCTATGTAGCTGTCTTAGATACTGGCTTGGTAGATACTTGGCGGCAGTTCTTCCCTGAGGAACGCATTGCCGTTGAATATGCTAAATCTTTCGGCGGCGGGGGCGGGGAAGTCGGTTTTGTGTCGGAGCAGCCCAACAAATGGGAACACGATCAGAACTCGCATGGCACCCACGTCACCAGCACGATCATCGGTTACAACCTACGCGGTATCCCAGTGAATGGCGTTGCGCCAAAGGCGAAGGTGATTCCCGTCAAAGTGTTGAATCAAAATGGATCGGGATGGTCGTCGGTGGTGGCGCGGGGAATCGTGTATGTAGCAGAATTGAAAGCTGGTCCATTGGCGGAGTCGCCAGTCGTTATCAATATGTCTTTGGGTGGCCCGGTTTTGGATGCTATGGAAAAAGCTGCCATTGATTATGCGATCAGCCAAGGGGTCGTGATTGTGGCTTCCGCAGGCAACAACGGGACAGCAGGCATGGGTTATCCAGGAGCGTATGAGCCGGTCATCTCGGTGGCGGCGAGCGGCTGGGTCGGTGAATGGGCACCTTTAGGCAATCGCAGCTGGTGGTATAACACTGATGTGGTTGAACCAACAAACCCTGAACATTTTTATATCACCAATTTTTCTAGCCGAGCCTTGCCCGGTCAAGATTTGGATGTCGCATCGCCTGGCTCATGGGTGGTCGGACCCTATAAATTGAATAGCGGCAATACGCCAACTTACTATTTCCTCGGTGGCACCTCAATGGCGAGTCCGCATGTGGCAGGTATCGTAGCACTGATGGCACAAAAATATCCGCGCTTGAATGCAAAGGAAGCCGAGAGCATTCTTGAAAGCTCAGCGATCTATCTGCCAGCGGGCTGCCGCACGATCCTGACGCCGTATGGTACCAGTCAAGAAGTGTGTTGGGGAGCTGACGCTACGGGAGCTGGATTAGCGACAGCCGACGCAGCCTTGGCGGCAACACCGTAAGTTCAGCGGTTTCGTTCGTGAGGACATTCTCAGAGGGGGATATTTTTGTTTAAGAAAGACACCCAATTGGTACTTTTGGGGGATTGATTCGTGTAACGAAATATGTTATAGTGACGTTAATTCAATCCATTTTTCGAGCGTACATCGCATCGAAAAGGCAAACCCATCGTGAGATGGGGACGCAAAGCTGAGGGTCTATTCCGTGTGGAATAGATAGTCTGGCTGCCGTTGGCGGACGCAACGGCAGTTTTTTTTAAGGAGGTTTACTAATATGAATACCAAGCGAAGTCAGAAGCAACTGCTGCGGGTGTCCCCTTTGTTTTTGGGGATGGCTGTCTTGATCATGGCAAGTCTGATCTTGAGCGCCTTTCCAGTGAAGATGGCTTACGCAGCTCCAAGTGAACCGGGAGGAATGACCTTGCTCGGCGGTTCTGAACCCATGGGGGGGTTGGGTGAAGGCGGGTTGTGTGTCACTCATAACTGGGTGGATATCACTTCGTACAATATCAAAGGAACCATTGGGGGCTCGGATAAAGAATTCCCAACTGCTCGAGCGAAGTTGACCTTCCCAGGTGGAGAGGTCAAATATGCTTTTTGTACTGATATCCATCACGGGGTTGGCAGCAATGAAACCTATTGTCTGGACAGCGGCTTTTATTCCGATTGGCGCATTGCTTGGTTGGTCAATAATTACCCGCCGATTGCGGATCAAGAATTCAACGCTGCCCGTCAAGCAGCGATTTGGCATTTTAGCGATGGTTTTGATTTGAATCAAATCGACCCAACGACCGGCGATTCAACCATTGATGATAAAGTCAAGACTCACTATAATGCGATCTTAGCAGCTATTCCAACCCAAATGCCGCCCGAGTATGAAGCCGGCAATGTGTCGCTCACTATTACCCCCTTAAATGCGACCAATTTCCTGCCCGGCCAAGAGGAGCATCTTTTCACCGTCACGCTAAAGAAAGGGGATAAGCCGCTAGTAGGCAAGACCATCCATGTTTCGACCACTTTTGGCAGCTTGAATCAGACCAGCGGTGTGACCGATGCCAATGGAGAGGTCACTTTTACGGTTACGTCGGCTGCGGCTGGCAGTGCAACGCTCACCGCAACCGCAACGGTCTCGATCCCGGCCGGTTCCCGCTTTATTCATAAAAAATCGCCTACTACCAAACAACGTCTGGTGCTCGGCGAACCAATTGAGACGACTGTCCAAGCTACGGCATCCAAGACATGGGTAGATGCAACAAACATCATTATCGCCCACAAGTTCGAAGATAAGAACTACAACGGTGTCCAAGATGCCAGTGAGCCGGATCTCAAGGATTGGGAATTTACCCTGACTATCCCTAGCGGGAGCACGTACACGGCAACAACCGGCGCAGATGGCAAAGCGTATTTTTATAATCAAGTGTCCGCCAATGGCACGTATACACTGACCGAGACCTTAAAGCCGAATTGGACAAACAGCACACTGCTTAGCCAATCGAAAGAGCGCACCGATGGCGATCCTTGGACGCATTGGATTGCTCATTTCGGCAATGCTCAATACTCGCTCATTACCGTGATCAAATTCGAAGATGTCAATGGAAACAAACAACAGGATACGGGTGAGCCCACCCTGCCCGGTTGGCAATTTTACCTTTACAAAAAGTCGGAAAGTGGATGGTTGCAGGTGAGCGGCGGTACCACAGGCGCTGATGGCAGCCTGAGCTTCAGCGAATTGCCGGCAGGGCAGTATAAAGTTGTGGAGTTTTTGACCGATTACGAATATACCAATACAACCGCTATGGAACAAGAGATTACCCTCAGTTATCCTGAACACCGCACGCTCTACTTCGGCAATCGACGGCATAACATGGATTATGGTGATCTGCCGAATGACTATCAGATGACCTGGTATACCCACAATGGCGCCCGCCACATGCCGCTCTTGCAGAATGATGTCCGGCTTGGTGAGCATCGCGATGCTGAATATGATGGCATTCCTAATAGCGCTGCGATGGGTGACGATGGTCATGCGACCAATGACGAAGACGGCGTCGTGCGCGGCGCAACTTGGAGCGGCGGCACGGGAGTGATCTCAGTGACCGTCAGCGGTGGTCCTGCCTGTCTGATGGGCTGGGTGGATTATTTCAACGAGGCAGAAAGTAAAATTGGAGTTGATGATCAATTCTCGGACAGCTTTACCTACAACAGCAATACCTACACCGAAAAAGTGATCGATAACTTATACCTGCCCGTTGGCACCCATCAAGTCACCTTTGTCCTCCCGCCCGACTTTGCCAATGTCTCCGTCTTTGCCCGCTTCCGTCTCTCGCCATTAGATCCAGAATATGCTATTGACGAGGAAACCGGACGATGTGAACAACCAGCCGCCCAATTAACCGGCTTGGTCATCGGCGGCGAGGTCGAGGATTACTTCTGGCAGTTTGGGCCAACCGCGGTTGAGCTGAAGAAGGTCAGCGCCGCATCCCAATCGTCTACGCTGGGCTTTGGTATCTTGGCAACGGCTGCCTTGTCCACTTTAGCAGCCGGCTGGTTTAGCCGCCGACGGCGGAAATAGGATTAGGATGGATAAGGAGACATACGATGAACGAAACAGAAAGAAAAGCGTATCATGCCCCGGCGATCGTCCTAGAGATGGAGCTCGAGACGCGCGCAGGATCGTCACTGGGACAGATCTTCGATGAACTAATCGAAGAAGAATAAACAAATTGAGTAGTTTCACTCTCCCCTGCGTGGGCAACTGCGCGGGGGAGTTTTTTTATTTCTCTCAACCCGCGACCCCCATCCCCGGTCTAGCCTCCCCTCGCCCGCTGGGAGAGGGGCTGGGGGTGAGGGCAGCCTCCCCTCGCTACTCAACCCGCGACCCCCATCCCCGGCCCTTCCCCCGACACGGGGGAAGGGTGTTGCTCCCCTCGCCCGCTGGGGGTGAGGGCAGCCTCCCCCCTTTAGGGGGGATTGAGGTTTACAAGTGTAGGTTTTTCATGAGCCTGTAGCGCTAGTAGAGAAGGATGGCCAAGGCTGCGGGTAGAAACGCCCCAATGGCAAAGCGCAA
>FWPU01004283.1_pt1 | contig 33570 bp, 24 predicted proteins | sample 2228361 | NCBI WGS metagenome assembly FWPU01 (sample SAMEA103939777, study PRJEB20133) | metagenome
ACGACGGCGTACAGTCTGGTGCACGTCATCGCGCGATGCAAACAACAACCGGGACGATCATCGCACCAGGGCGAATATATATTGTTAAGAATTATAGCATAACCGGTTTAGGATGTCACCTTTCAAACAAATGACAATATCACGAGAAGAGTCTTATACAACCGTTCATCTTTTGCTATGCGACCTCGACCGAATTGCAGCGATCCGGTATAATCGTATATCCGTACCATCTCATTGGTTCATCGTAACTGTGCTCAAGGACTCCGTCTGTGCTCAAGAATCGTCTCCTGATTTCGATCAGCGCCGGTCATTTCGCCGTTGATGTGCTCAACAGCGTCGTTCCTGTTCTGCTGGCGGCGCTGGCTATACCACTGGCGCTCAGTAACGCGCAGATCGGCATTGCGCTCACCATTCAGATTTTCGCCGGCGCGCTTTCACAGCCGCTCTTCGGCTGGCTGGCGGATCGTTTCAGCGAGCATCCGGCAGCCCTGGCTGGCGCCGGGGTCGCGTGGATGGCCATCTGCCTGGCGGCGATTGCTCTTTCGACGAACTGGACCCTGATTGTGCTTCTGGTTGGGTTGATGGCGCTGGGGTCAGGTCTCTTCCACCCGATTGGAACGGCAAGCGCGGCAGCGTCTGCTCCGGCGCGCGCGGCAAGCGCCACTGCGATTTTCTTCTTCAGCGGGCAACTCGGATTGTCGTTAGGACCGCTGCTGGGGGGCGCATTGCTCGGCGCTGCGCATGGCATACGTCCGATCCTGGCGCTGACGGCGCTGACCCTCGCGCCGGCGGTTTTCCTGTTCGCTGCACCGCGACCGGTGATACCGGTGGGTGGCACGGCGCGCGCTGCGCATGCGGCAGTCCGTGTCGGGGCGGCAATTCTGGCGGCGTTTATCGTCCTGGTGGCGCTGCGTTCGTCGATCCAGTCGGTGTTTATGTCGTTCTTACCCAAACTGTTTGCCGATCGCGGATGGGAACCGGTTGCCTACGGCGCGATCGCGGGCACGTTTATGTTCACCGCCGCCATCGGCAATATTATCGCCGGTGACATCGCCGACCGGTTTGGTATGCGTGCAGCGACGATCTGGCCTCTGCTGATCAGCATACCAGCCGGGCTGATCTGCCTCTGGTCACCCTCACCGCTGGCAGCCTTCATCGCGTGTGGCATCGCAGGCATTGTTATCGGCGGGCAGCATAGCGTGCTGGTGGTGCACGCACAGCGGTTGTTGCCGATGCGTCAGGGGTTTGCCGCTGGACTGATCCTGGGATTCACCTTTGCGACTGGCGGTATCGGCACCGCGCTGGTTGGGGCGCTGGCAGATACGGTGGGATTACTTCCTGCAATGCAGGGCGCGGTCCTGCTCGCGATTCCGGCAGCCGCGCTGGCGCTTACCCTGCCAGGGCGCGAGTCGGCCACGACAGTGGCGGCAGCGGCTGAGACGTAGTACTGTTTTAGATGATGTACCGTGTCTATAACGCCTCACTCTCCTGTCTGGCCGCACCCTGGTGAATAATCGGCGCATGGCCTGCCGCAACGCGCCGAAGACTCTCGTCGGGCGCACAACCTTCCAGCCGCAGGTAGGTGTACTTGAAGAGGTCACGCGCTGTGGCGACCGCTGGCGCTGCCAGCAGAATGCCAAATAGCCCAAACAACGTGCCCATCACAATCATCGCTACGGTCAGCACCGCCGGATGCACGCCGACGCTTTCGCCAATGATGCGCGGCACCAGCAGACTGTTTTCCAGTTGCTGGACAGCAATATACAGCACAAGGACGGCGATGCCCGCCGTTGGTGAGATGCCAAACCCAAGAATGACTCCCGGAACAGCGCCGATCGTCGGGCCGAGCACCGGAATGAACTCGGTAACGCCGGCAATGAGCGCCAGCACCAGCACAAAGTTGCCAAGCGGGAACCCGAGCATTTCCAGACCCACCAGCCCAATGCCGACTGCCAGACCAACTGAAACGCACAAAATGATCTGACCACGGATGTACCCGCCCAGCACCCGATTGACAATATCCCACACATTCCAGAAATCGGTGCGGGCACGTGGGTGCACCAGCTGATCGAAGAACACCCGCCCCTTGTGCTTATCGTACAGCACGTAAAACAGCCAGATCGGCAGCGAGATGAAGCCCAGAATGAACGTCACGGTATTGAGCAGCTGGATCAGCTGGTTGAGAAGAAACGCGCCGCCGCGTTGCAGATAGGTGTCGATATTATTCTGCAGCGAGCGCAGAAGATTCGCCAGGCTATCTTCGATTGGCTGTTGGAGCGATGGAGGCACCTGATCGCGGTACTGCCGGACGACCGGGTCGACAAACATTTGTATCTCGCTAAACGTCGGCAGGCGACGGATCAACCGTTCGACCTGTTCGACCAGCGGTGGAATGATCAGAGCAAAGGTTGCTGCGATCCCCAGAAACCCCAGCACATAGACAGCGAGAATGGACAGCCAGCGCGGCATCCAGCGGTCGAAGAAATCGACGGCTGGCGCCATCAGATATGCCAGGATAAGACCGATAACGAATGGGATCAGAACCGGGCGCGTTGCCCAGAGCATCGAACCGATAATGTAAAGTGCAAGCGCTGCCAGTGACCAGCGGGCAATCAGGCGCCACGTGGCTGACCACGTCATCTCCGGCACGTCTGACGTGGCTGAGGCGCTCTCAACCGCGTTGCCGTCCATCTCGACTGCCTCGCCATCGGGTATGCGGGTATCAACACGGTGTGGCGCTTCTCCTGTTGATTCTTCCTGTGGTTCGACTGTTTTCATGGTATGTCACTGCGCAATGATTACTGTAGCGCTGTGATACGTTACAATGGAGAGAACGTCGTGTCAAGGCGTTTCGATACGGAGGAGCAAAATGACCCGTCTCATTCTCGACACCGACATCGGCACCGATGTCGATGATTGTCTGGCGCTGGCGCTTATTCTGACATCGCCCGAATTCCACCTCGAAGGTGTGACGTGTGTGTATGGCGATGTGTTGCTTCGCAGCCGCATGGTACGGAAACTGCTGAACCTGCGCGGACGCACAACCACTCCCGTTTTTGCAGGCGCGACTCAACCGCTCCTGGGGCTGCTGCCGGTGTACTGGGCCGGGCATGAAGGGATCGGATTGCTCGATGATGATGATCAGGCGCTGACACCAGAACCAGACCATGCCGTTGATTATATCGTGCACACGGTGATGACCAACCCGCACCAGATTCACCTGGCTGCGATCGGTCCGCTCACCAATGTCGCGCTGGCGCTGAAACGCGAGCCGCGCATCGCACAGGCGCTTGCCGGTCTGACCATCATGGGCGGCGCGTGCCGGGGATACGAGTCGCTCAACATCAGTTATGTCGAGCACAACATCCGGTGTGACCCGGAGGCGGCGCATATCGTCTTCAGTTCTGGCGCGCCGATTTCACTTGTCCCACTCGATGTGACCCTGCAAGCCCGCATTCGCCTCGCCGACGTCGAACGCATTCGGGCGGCAGGCACGCCGTTCCACGCTGCAGTTGCCGATCAGGTCGCCTTGTATCCGCCATTCCGTTCACAGGGCTTCACCTACCTGCACGACCCGCTGGCAGTGGCGACCATTCTGGCGCCCGACCTGGTGACCTGGCGCACGCTGCGTGTCGATGTCGAGACAGGTGGGCGCCTGACCGCAGGGATGACTCTGATGCGAGAGCCCTCTGAGTCAACGCCCGCCAGTGCCCGGGTTGCCCTGAGCGTCGATGCAGCGCGCTTTGAGGAGTGGCTTCTCACGCGAGTCGCCGCCGTCGGCACTATGGAGCGACCGTAGACTGGCGCGGCATTATACCGATTGGAATTGAACAAACCGCACGCGCACGCTCATCAGAGCGCATCACAACGCTATCGCAGCAATCTCCAATCCAAAATCTACAATCTAAAATGGTATTATTCCTCACGCAGGATATAGCCAACACCGCGCACAGTATGGATCAGGCGCGGTTCGCCGTGCGCCTCGAGTTTCTGGCGCAGGTAGCGGACATACACCTCGATGATGTTGCTTTCACCACCGAAGTTGTACCCCCACACACGGTCGTAAATGACATCGCGCGTCATTACCTGTTGTGGGTGACGCATGAACAGCTCGAGGAGATCGTATTCTTTTGCTGTGAGATCCACCCGTCGGTCACCAATGACGACTTCGTGAGCGGCAAGGTCCATCGTCAGCGGACCGTAGCGCAGGATCGTTGTCGTGTCTTCCCGCTGGCGACGGCGCAACTGAACACGGATGCGCGCAAGCAGTTCCTCGAATGCAAACGGCTTGATCAGGTAATCGTCGGCGCCGGCTTCGAGACCGGCAACGCGGTCTGGCACAGCATCGCGCGCCGTGAGCATAATGATCGGCACATCCGATGCTGCGCGCAAACGGCGTGCAACTTCCAGCCCATCGATACCCGGCAGCATCAGGTCGAGCACCACCAGGTCGGGCGGACGTTCGCGCGCAATATCAAGCGCCTGACGTCCATCAGTGGCAAGTTCGATGGTATACCCTTCGAGTGTCAATCCGCGCCGGAGATACCCGGCAATTTCAGCCTCGTCCTCGACGATTAAAATAGTGCTCATAGGGTGGTGCGACTATCGATGGCAACCGAATGTTCGAGAACATTGTGCATTGTAACAGACCGTTCTGTGCGTTGCAAGGAAACGAGCATGATCGAAAACGAATTGCAAGATCGGGTAGCGCTTGTCACCGGCGCATCGCGGGGCATTGGACGGGCGATCGCGCTGGCGATCGCCGCGCGCGGCGGGCGCGTTCTCATCAACTATCAGCGCAATGCCATCGCTGCCCGAGAAGTCGTCGATGCGATCGAGGCGATGGGAGGCGAGGCGATCATGGTTGCCGCCGATGTCGCCGATGAGCGCGCAGTCTGTGCGATGGTGGACGCCTGCCTCGCGCGTTGGGGGCGGCTCGATGCGCTTGTCAACAATGCCGGGTTGACCGATGACGCTCCGTTTGTGCGCATGCGCTCCGATCAATGGCGTGCGGTCATTGATGTCCACCTGACTGGTGCGTTTCTCTGTACACGAGCAGCGCTGGCGCCAATGCGCGCACAGAGGTATGGGCGGATTGTCATGATCGGCTCGCTGGCAGGGCTGGCAGGAAATGTCGGGCAGGCGAACTATGCCGCGGCCAAGGCTGGGCTGGTTGGCCTGGCGCGCGCCCTGGCGCGTGAGACGGCGCGCGACGGGATTACAGTGAACGTGGTTGCGCCAGGATATGTCGAGACCGATATGCTTGCTGCATTATCGGCAGCACGACGGCAGTGGGCGCTCGATGCAATTGCGATGGGGCGCTTCGGGACGCCGGAGGAAGTCGCGGCGGCTGTCGTTTTTCTTCTTTCGCCATCTGCGTCGTATATCACCGGTCAGGTACTGGCAGTCGACGGCGGATGGGTGATGCCATAATACCATGTTAGATTGTAGTTTTGGATTGGAGATTGCTGTGATGGCATTGCAGTGCGCTCTGGTGAGCGTGTGCATGCAGCCTGTTCAATTCCAATAGGGATAACATCCGTAAGCATGTTGTCATGCACACGAACGCTTTCCTGCGCTATGCTCTGCGAAGGCATTCGCACATCTGCTGAACGACGACGCTGCACTGTATGACAACCACCTTGCGAACTCTGCGCCGCAACCGCGGGCTGACCCTGACGGAACTGGCAATCTTGAGCGGCATTCCGGCGCGCAACCTCGGCGCCGTCGAACTTGGCGTTCTCACTCTCGACGGTTCAACACGCACACACCTTGCCAGCATTCTGGCGGTCGCACCGCACATGCTTCCTCACGCGCCGCCATCCGTTGCTCCACCGACCCTGATCGACTTTCAGCGCCTGGCAATCCCCGTTGCCGTTGCACTGACGGCGACCGCGCTGGCAACGTCGCTCCTGTCACACGCCGAATTGTCGATCCTGTCGCCACTCAGCGTACCAGCCGGATCACCGCCTGCGCCTCAGGTTGTCGTCGTTTCGCCGGCAGATCGCCAGCTTGAGGCGGCGCCTGTCGGTAGAGCGATGAGTGAGGCGTTCAAAGCGACGATCCTGAACGCCAGCGTGCCCACACTGGCGCGTCCGGCAACCCTGAGCGTTTCGTCGATCGAAACCGGGGCGGAAGGAGCAACACCGCCGGTCGAGTTGCCGTTCTCGACGACCTCGAGCGCGCCCGCAACCACACTGGACTCAAAACACGCTGACCGCACCGCGCCGCGTGGCTATCCGCTGGTTGCGCCAGCCGGCCAGATCGTGACGACTCAGGGGTATGGCGAAGGCACCCACGCACCAACCGCAGTATGGGGCGCCCTCGATTTTGCCATCGACGCCGATGGCGATGGTTTCGCCGAACCTGATTCGACACGCGGCGTGCCGGTGATTGCCACGCACGACGGCGTTGCGCGCGTCTATCCGGGCAGCTGGCCCGGCGGCAACTTCGTGCGCATCGAAAATCAGGCGACGGGCTGGACAACCGCGTATGGTCATCTGGACGCCATCCTGGTCAGCGATGGGCAGGAGGTGCAACGTGGCGCTCAGATCGGTACAGCTGGCAGCACCGGTTATGCTACCGGACCACATCTACACTACGAAGTCTGGCGGCATGGCGTCAATGTTGATCCAACCCCATTTATCACACCACCGAATACGTAGCGCAGCCGCTCAGACGGACCTCATCCAACCCTCGCGGCATATCGTATAATCAGGCAACTGTGACACCCCCATAAGGACAGGAGCGCCTGATGACCGCAACAAATCAAGGGATAGCCTACACCCTGACCATCCGCTGCCAGATCGACAATCGCCCTGGCATGCTGGGCGCCATCGCCACTGCCATTGGCGAGAACGGCGGTAATATTGGCGCGGTCGACATCGTGCGCGTCGACCGCAAACACATCGTGCGCGACATCACAGTGCGTGTACAGGACGAACTTCATGGCGATCGCATTGTTCGCCGCATCAATGCCATCCCCGGCGTCGTCGTCACCAACGTAAGCGACCGGGTGTTTTCGCTGCACCAGGGTGGCAAGATTTCCATTCACAGCCGCACGCCGCTCAAGAGTCGCGATGATCTCTCGCTGATCTACACCCCCGGCGTTGCGCGCGTCTGTCGGGCGATTTCACGCGACGAAGAGAACGCCTTCTCGCTGACGATCAAGAAGAACAGCCTGGCAATCGTCAGCGACGGCAGCGCTGTCCTGGGGCTGGGCAACATCGGCGCTGCCGCAGCCATCCCTGTCATGGAAGGAAAAGCAGTCCTTTTCAAAGAACTTGCAGACATCGACGCCTTCCCGATCTGCCTGAAAAGTCAGGATCCTGACGTCATCGTGGCCACGGTCGAACAGATTTCACCGGTGTTCGGCGCTGTCAACCTGGAAGACATCGCCGCCCCCAAATGCTTCGACATCGAGGAACGCCTGGTTGAGCGCCTCGACATCCCGGTCATGCACGACGACCAGCATGGCACAGCAGTCGTAGTGCTGGCAGGTCTGCGTAATGCAGCAACACTGGTTGGCAAGCGCCTCGACCAGATGCGTGTGGTTGTCAATGGCGTCGGCGCAGCAGGCACTGCGATCATTCGCAACCTCCTCAGCGCCGGAGTGGGCGACATTATCGCCGTGGATCGGGTGGGCATCCTGACTATCGACGAGGATCACCATCTGACACCGGTACAGCGGCAGATCGCCGGGCTCACGAACCGTGAACGACGGCGCGGCGGGCTTGCAGAAGCGCTCGTTGGCGCTGATGCCTTCATTGGCGTCTCGACCGGGAATCTGCTCACTGCGGCGATGGTGCAGAGCATGGAGAGCGATCCGATTGTCTTTGCACTTGCCAACCCCATTCCCGAAGGCGACCCCGAGATGTTGCAGCACTATGCGCGCGTCGTTGCCACCGGCCGTTCTGATTTCCCCAACCAGATCAACAACGCTCTCAGTTTTCCGGGCATTTTCCGCGGGGCGCTCGACGTGCGCGCCGCAAAGATCACTCCCAGGATGCGCCTGGCAGCCGCTGAAGGGCTGGCAAGCGTGATCAGCCGCGAGGAGTTGAATGAGGAGTACATTATTCCGAGTGTTTTCAACCGCGATATCGTGCCGGCTATTGCAGCGGCGGTGGCGCGCGCCGCACGGGCGGAAGGCGTCGCGCGCGCGGATAATGGGGGGTGCTCGACAACCGGATAAACCAGCGTTGCAGGAATCGAAAAGCGGTAGTGACTGGCCTGTCGGCTACCGCTTTTCGATCGGCACCATGCAGAACGGAGATAGACAGCGTCTCTGATTACACAATGTCGTGCCGCACCGAATACGCTCTATCATCACCCAGTGAGATGTTCCACAACTCGCATCCGATATGCAAACCGGTATTCATGCTCCATCAAACGGTATCGTTCGAGGGTGTCGGGTCCGCAACTCAATGTACCGAGACCGCGGTGCGCCGCATCGAGATTGAGGAACACCCCGGTGCGCGGCGTCAGGTCGATGGTATGCAGCGCGCGAAACAGGTCATCATCGCTGAAGTGCAATGCTGAGAACTCGAAGGTCGGACGCCCGGCGACGCATAACCCGCGCCCATCGGCATCGGTCAGGCGCAGGAAGCGAACATCGGTTTTGTGCCCATGCTCCTGGGGCATAATGTACGGCACATACTGATCGGTTACCGTCGAGCGCCAGCGTCTCACGGTTGCACTGGCTTTCCGGTCGCTGTAATTGTCCCACGGTCCGCGTCCATACCATTCGAGCTGCTCAAGCTCCGGCGTCAGAATCAGACTGACCCCCACGCGCGGAATGTCGCTGATTGCATTCCCGATGATCACCGTGTTCTCAACGAGCAATTCACCGCCAGCATTCAGCGTGTAGCGCTGGATGTGGGTAAAATCGTCCCACCGATCACGACCGGAGGCGTGGTGCTCGATCTCGACAGTTGCCGCTTCGTCGCTGGCAGCGATCAGATGCATGCTACGCAGGCGATGCTGCATCTGGTGCAGCCCAGGCGCCTTCCATCGCGCCAGCGGCTTCTCCGGATCGTCCCACAACTTCAACCCGTCATTGTCTGTTGCGGCGCGCCAGACATTCAACAGCGGGCCACGAACGATCAGATTCTCGTCACCGCTGCCGAATGCTGTCAGCAGACCGGTCGCGGTATCGAATGCTGCGCGCACATCGCCAGCGCGCAGCACAATCTGATCGGCGGTGTGTTCGACCGTAACCGGCGCCGAGGTTGTTTCTGGTTCAGGGGACCCGACGATTGCCGGCAGCGGCAGTTGCTGCCAGGCAACCTCATGCCCTGCTGGCGCCCAGGGGGTTGCACTCCGTTGAAAGAAACGCAGCGTCAGGAAACGTTCACCAGGAACACTGTCCGCCGCTTCCAGATCGAGGTTCACCACCTGCGCATCACCCGGTGCTGCGTGGAGTTCCGGTACCATACCCGATGCCACCGGCGCACCATCAACAGTTACCTCCCACGTGCCGTACAACCAGTCCAGACCGGCAAAATCCTGGCGGTTGACGATCCGCACCATCGTTCCTGATGGATCAACCAGCTCAACCCACACCGGCTGAATCAGGTATTTGTATTCGTACAATGCCGGATGGGGCGAGCGGTCGGGCCACACCAGACCGTCGCAGACGAAATTGGCATCATTGGGAACATCGCCAAAATCGCCGCCGTATGCCCAGTATGCGCGTCCGTGAGCATCGGTGACGCGGATGCCGTGGTCGAGCCACTCCCAGATGAACCCGCCCTGCAGCGCCGGGTAGCGCCTGAACGCTTCCCAGTAATCCGCCAGGCTGCCGTTGCTGTTTCCCATTGCATGGGAATACTCACAGAGGATCAGCGGTCGCGGATCATCAGTTTCCTGTTCCGCCCAGGCGACAATGTCATCGATCGGCGCATACATCGGGCAAATCACATCGGTCACAGCACGTCCGCCCTGCCAGGACTCTCCCATCCAGCGCGAGATGGCGCCCTCATAGTGCAACGGCCGCGATGGATCGAGACGGCGGGCAAGACCGGCGGCAGCATCGTGGTTGGGACCGTACCCGCTTTCATTCCCCAATGACCAGAGAATGACCGACGGATGGTTCTTATCGCGTTCGATCATGTTGCGCACCCGCTCGACGAATGCGCGTGTATAGCGTGCATCGCGGCAGAGGTCGAAGTAGAAGGCATGCGACTCGATGTTGGCTTCATCGATCACATAGAGACCGTACCGATCACACAGATCGAGCCAGTACGGATCGTTGGGATAGTGCGATGTGCGCACAGCATTGATGTTGAACTGCTTCATGCGCTGAATGTCGAGTTCCATCAACTCCCGGCTGACTGCTTTGCCGGTCGTGTCGGAATGGTCGTGGCGATTGACCCCTTTGATCGTGATTGCCCTGCCGTTGACCAGTAACTGGCGATTGCGGACGGCAATCGAACGAAAACCAACAGAACATGTGCTGCGCTCGGGACCTGCCGGACCATGCACGGTCACAACCAATGTGTACAGACAGGGCATTTCTGCCGACCACAGATGTGGAGACGCCACCCGCCCTTCCAGGTACAGTTCCGGACGAACAAAGCGGCGCACGCCAAAACGCGGGTGGGTCTGGGTATAGGTTGCGCTCAACGGCTCAGCGAAGACCGGCGCGCCAGCTGCATCGTAGAGTTGCACCTCGACGCGGGTGTGCTCGGCAGCTTCACCAATGGCATCGAGCGTGCAACGCACCCGCAACACTCCTTCGCGCAGATCGTCGCTCACATCGCCACGCGCCGACAGATCCGCCAGGTAGACCGTATCAGTTGCATAGAGGAACACATCGCGGTGAATGCCTGACTGCCACCAGTGATCCTGATCCTCGACAAAACTGGCGTCGGACCAGCGCAACACAACGGCGATCAACTCGTTTGCCGCATCAAAGCGCACCGCGTTCGTTACATCATACTCAGCAGGCGTGCGCGAGTCCTTATGAAATCCAACTGGCGCGCCATTGAGATAGACATAGCATGCTCCCTCGCAGCCGGCGATGTGCAGAACGATCCGGCGTCCGCGCCATTCCGGTGAAAGCGTAAACTGGCGGCGATAGACGCCGGTGGGATTATCGTCCGGCACAGACGGCGGCATATGCGGAAAGGGCATCTGCACATTCGTATAGTGCGGCGCACCGAATCCCTGCATCGTCCAGTTGCCAGGAACCTGGATCGGCTGCCACTCGCCAGCCGCCAGTGCAGCTACCGTTGCCGCCTCAGGACGGGGCAACAGCCGAAACTCCCATTGTCCACTCAGACACTGGTACCACGGCGACCGTGCTGGATCGGAAGAAGGATCGGTGTCTGCCGGAAAGGGAACCACGAGCGTATGGGGCGGTAACGTATTCAACGCCGTCAGTTCGGGCATTTCCCAACTCTTCATGCCGGCGATGAACAGCATTGGAAGCGGTTGTTCGCGCTCTGCGTACATTAGAAAAGGTTCCATAGATGTTGATTGGTCACTTCATGATGAAACTGAATCTCGGCACGCTTGATAACTGTTCCGAGCAGACGCGGACAGCGATCGGCGGATGCCTGCTTGGCAGCGGCAAAGCGCGCTGCCACATCCTCACCCATGATTTCCCTGATCAGTGCGCTGGATCTGAAATCCTCGATCGCATCATAAATATTATCGGGAAGAATGCCAAGCGGTTGGTAGGGATCAGTTGTCTGCCCCTCTCCACCTTCCAGTCCGGTTCGCAGCAATGCATACATGGAGAGGTATGGATTGGCATCAGGTGCAATCGAGCGCACTTCGATGCGCGTCGAACGTGCATTGCCGATCGGAATGCGGATCATCGCCCCACGATCGATCGGCGATGCCTTGATTTCGTTTGGCGCTTCATAGTGCGGATCAAGACGCCGGTAGGCATTAACGCTCGAATTGAGGATCAGGCAAAGGTCTCTGGCATGGTGGAGAATACGATTGACGAAACTCCAGCCAAATGCTGAGATACCATCACGCCCGGCAGGATCGTGGAACAGGTTTACATCACCGCGTGCAACTGAGAGATTGGTATGCATGCCACTTCCATTCACGCCGGTGACCGGCTTGGGGAGAAAACTGGCGGTCATTCCTAGTTTATGCGCCACCTGGCGGCAGACCAGTTTGTAGAGCAGCACCTGATCGGCAGCAATCGGCGCTTCGGTGTAGGAGTAGTTCATCTCAAACTGTGATGGCGCAACTTCGGGATGATCTTTTTCGTTGGCAAACCCCATGGCGCGCTGCACTTCCGCCGCTGCATCGATAAACAGACGAAGCGAGTCTCCTGGCAGCGAGTGATAATACCCGCTGGTCGTAATAAACTCGAAATGGTCTGTTTCGCGGTAGCGCTGCTCGGCATGTTGCCCCTTGAACAGGAACCCCTCTACTTCGGTTGCGATGCAACAGACCAGACCCTCACGGCGAAACAGATCGTCGGTGTAGCGCTTCAACTTCGAGCGCATATCCGCATTGTATGGCGCTCCATCCGGTTCCAGCACCTCGCCAAACACCAGCACTTTGCCCGGTCCAAACACATCTGCCGGGAGCCAGTAGAAGGCAGCCCAATCAATCGCCAGACGGAGATCGGACTCTGCCTGACGTGAGAAGCCGCGGATCGAGGAGCCGTCGAATGTCAGATTGTCGGCGGATTTGAGCAAGAACTTCTTATCGTAATCCAGCATATGCAGTCGGCCCTCGAGGTCGGCAAAGCAGACCGTCACTGCCTTGATGCGCTTTTCATCGGCAAGATATCGGCTGCGCTCTTCACGCAGAATATCGACCGGTGTCCGTGCAAGGCGCAGCGCCTTCATCTGCAGGTTCAGTTCCTCGAGTTCGTCGTAGGGGATTTCCAGAAAGTCGCGCAATGAGCTGGTCATGAGAGCGTCCTCCATAGCACAGAATCGCGCGGATACACCATCCGCAGCGTCCCCATTCTACACGATAACGAATCGCCTGATGCAGGGCGCTCCCCGCACGCGCTTCCTGCGGACGGGTGGTCGAACACGATGAACCGCCGGCGCAGGCACTCTCTGCACGCGCTTCCTGCGAGCGCATCTCGTATGTCTCCCGAATTGGCGCTATTTCGCTCACATCCTGCTACATTCGTAAATGACTGATTGACGTATAATCCTGTGGAAATCTGGTTACTGACGAACGCTAGCTCCACGCACTGACACCTATGATGCCGTTTGCTCACACAACTCATCAACGATCCTTCGGCCAGCGTCTATCGCTGCGCGCGCGGCTCATTCTGGGATACGCCGTTGTCATTTCGCTGACACTGGTGTTTGGTCTGATCACCGTGTTCTATCTGCGCAGCATACGCGACCGCATCGAAACGCTCAGCACCGATGTTCCTGCAGACGTTCGCTACAGTATCGAGACTATTCAGTCCCTCACAGAGACCCAACGCTGGATCGAACGGTATCTGCAGCAACCCACCGATGCCAATTATCGCGAGGCGACGCGCCAGCTCGGCATCCTGCAGCAAACCATCGAACGTCTGAAAACGAGGGCGCACAACCCGGCGATGCAGGAGCATCTGCAGCGGATTGCCAACCAGGCGGTTGTGTACCGGCAGATTTTCGATGATACGCACACCAGCCTCACGACCCAGCAGCGCACGCGCGATGAACTCTACGCCACCTTCTTGCAGCAATACCAGACGATTGAGCAGTCAATCAGCAATGCCCGACCCGCATCCACTTCCGACTACCTGGCGCTGACAGACCTGAGCCGTGCCAGCAGGCATCTTCAACTTGCGTATGTGTGGATCGGGCGGATGCAGGGCGATGACACCGCGACAGCCTCAGACAATGCGTTGGCGGAATTGCGCCAGGCGCGCACATTCCTCCAGCGCTACCTCGACCTGAACGGCAACCAAAATATTGTGCAACCAGAGGATATTGAACAGCTCCAGATCGTCTTTGATGGTCTGGAGGGTTCGATCAGGAGCGTGGTCAGCCTCTCGAGCAGTTATTTCCGGGTTGAGGCATTGATTAATACCCGCCTGAAGCCTCATACGACGCAGATGTTTCGCGAGGCGATAGCACTATCTGACACCGCATTAATGTCGCTCAGCATTGCAGCAGCCGACATCAATAAGGAAACAGCGCAGATTCAGATCGTCAGCGGTGGCGTGCTGATTGCTGTCCTGGTTGTTGGACTGGCGCTTGGCGTTGTCCTGGCATCCCTCATTGCCCGTCCGCTCAATGACCTGGTTCTGGCAACGACTCGCCTGGCGCAGGGCGCTGACGACACGCGCATTCAGCCACGCGGCGGTCGGGAACTGGTCTTGCTGGCGCAGGCATTCAACGACATGGCGGCTGAACTCGAGCGCGAACGCGCCGAAGTGCGTCATCAGAACGCGCTGCTGGCGGAGCGTGCTGCTGAACTCGAACAGACCCTGCAGCAGTTGCGCGAAGAAACGGCGGCACGTGAGCAATTGAGCGCTACCGTGCGCCAGCTGAGTGTGCCGATCATGCCGGTGATGGAAGGAGTGCTGGTCGCACCACTGGTCGGCGAGATCGACGCCGAACGCGCGCGCCTGCTGCAACAGCGTCTGCTCGATCGCATCGTCGCCGAACGCGCGCGCGTGGCGATCCTGGATATTACCGGTGTTCCAGTAGTAGACGCTCAAATAAGCACCTGGCTGGTTCAGGCGACTACTGCAGCGCGTTTGCTTGGCGCGCGCTGCATTCTCGTCGGCATTAATCCCGAGGTCTCACAGGCGCTCGTCTCCAGCGGCGCCGATCTTGGCGACCTGGCAACCCGCGCTACTCTGCGCGAAGGGCTGGAGTATGCGATAACGCTCAAGAACTCCTTCCGATCAAACCATTCGCTCATAGCGCGTCGGTGAATGCCGTTATGTTCTAACCTCTCATTCCTGTCTCTTCGCGCAGCAGCGGCTCATCGCGGAACTGACGTCGATGCAGTTCCGCGTACAACCCGCCGCGTACCAGGAGTTCGTGATGCGTACCGCGCTCGACGATCCGCCCCTGATCCAGCACCAGCACCAGATCGGCATCATGCACCGTCGATAGCCGGTGCGCAATCACAAAACTGGTTCGTCCTCGCAATAGATGCCGCAGCGCCTGCTGGATCAACTGTTCGGTGCGGGTATCGACGCTGCTGGTCGCCTCGTCGAGGATCAGGATGCGCGGATCTGCCAGGATCGCGCGGGCAATGCCGATCAACTGCCGCTGTCCCTGACTGAGATTGCTGCCCCGCTCGCCAAGATGCGTCTGGTATCCATCCGGCAGACGCATGATGAATTCGTGCGCATTGGCGGCGCGCGCCGCCTCTTCGACCTCTGCATCGGTTGCGTCGAGCCTTCCGTAACGAATGTTGTCGGCAATCGTTCCAGAGAAAAGGAAACTGTCCTGGAGCACAACCCCCATCTGTGAGCGCAAACTGGCGCGGGTGACCCTGCGCACATCGATGCCGTCGATCAGGACTGCTCCGGCGCTGGCATCATAGAAGCGTCCGATCAGATTGACAAGCGTCGTTTTCCCGGCGCCGGTTGGACCAACCAGTGCAACCGTCTGTCCTGGCTCCACCGTCAGGCAAATATCCTTCAGCACATACCGCTCTTCGTCTGTCGATTGTTCTCCTGGTCGAGCGCCGTAACTGAACCAGACATGGTCGAACTCCACTCGCCCTGCAATCCGTCCCATCACCTGCGCATCGGGGGCATCGACCAGATCGGGTGGCGTGTCGATCAGCGCAAAAATGCGTTCACCAGCCGCCAGCGCCGACTGTGCTGTGGTGTAGAACGCAGATAGCGCCTGAACCGGGCGAAAGAATTGCTGCACATAGGTCAGAAATGCAACCACAACGCCGACCGTGATTGCTTCCCGGATCACCAGCCAGCCGCCTAACCCTGCCACAATCGCAATCGCGACCGTCGAAAGCACATCCACTGCCGGCATGAACGCCGACGTGATCGCGGTTGCATTGACGTTGGCATCGCGGTTGGCTGCATTGCGTTGCGCAAAACGCTGCTGATTGAGGGCAGTGCGCGTAAATGCCTGCGCAACCTTAACGCCTGCAATTTCTTCCTGGATTTCCGCCGATACATCGCCGATCGCCTCACGGGTGCGCCGGAACGCGCGCCGTGACATCTGCGAAAAGACGCCGGTCATCCAGATCATCACCGGAATGACGATGAAACTCGCCAGCGCCAGTCGCCAGTCGAGTACAATCATCGCAATCAGAATACCGGTCAATCCGAACAGGCTGCCGAGCACCTGAACGAGACCCTGCCCCATCAGCTGCGTAATGACTTCTGTATCATTGACCAGACGCGACATCAACTCACCGGCTGGACGACGATCGAAGAAGCGTAACGACATGCGTTGCAACGCCGCAAAGATGTCGCTGCGCAACTGCGCCAGCACCTGCTGCCCCACCTCGCCCATGAGCATAAACTGGTAGCGCCCGGCGATCAGACCGGCAAGGTACACAATCAGCAGTATCAGCATCAAACGGTTCAGTTCACCGCCATCACGCTGTGCAATCGCGCTATCGATCGCCACGCCGATCACCAGCGGACCTAGCGCCTGCGATGCTGCTGCAATAACCACCAGAACCAGGACTGCCAGCAATCGCCGCCAGTGGGGGATCAGCAAACCCAGCAACCGTCGCGCAATCGCACCGCGATGCTGCGCCTGTTCCTGCGGCAACTCGGCAACCCGTTGTAGCATATGCATCATGGTTGTGACTCCCTGCCGGATTTCATCGTACCTGTCGGACTCAACCGCACAATCGGCAGCCGTCGCGTGGTGCGCTGCCGATACGCCTCGTAGGTTGGATAGATGGCGACCAGGCGTCGCCATAACCGTTCATACTCTTCAGGATCATCCACTTCAATCGCTACTGCCGGTGTGACAATCCCGTGATCCTCGACCATCACACGCGGATCGGCAGACAGATTGATGTACCAGTGCGGCGGCGCATCGTTGCCCCCCCACGACCCAACCACAACATAGTCTCCGCTATCACGCACGAACAGCAGCGGTGTGACGCGCTTCTTTCCGCTTCGCCGACCGGTGGTTGTCAGCAGAATGCAGTGCCGTCCCAGAAACGGGTGCGGCAGCGCTCCGCGCATCAACCGGTAAAGCGCCACATGCGCCGCTGTCGCGACTTTGACAAACCGAACGAAAAGCGGATGATGCCGTGCCATAGTTCTTGCTCTATACCCACGTTCCCACGTTCCACGTTCCACATTCAACGTTCAACCATCGCCGGCGTCTCTTCCCGCACCCCACCAAATTGCGAGTCGATGATTTCCCCATAGAGCGCGCTGGTCGCCAGCAACTCCTCGTGCGTACCCTGCGCGACGATGCGTCCATTCTCGAGCAACAGAATGAGATCGGCGCGGCGTACCGTACTGATGCGCTGTGCAATAACAAAAGACGTGCGCCCTTCCATCAACCGTTCGAGCGCCTGTTGAATCTGGTACTCTGTTTCAGCATCGACCGACGAGGTACTGTCATCGAGGATCAGGATGCGAGGATCGCGCAAAAGCGCGCGTGCAATTGCGATACGCTGCTTCTGCCCACCCGACAACCCGATGCCGCGCTCACCGATGATCGTAGTATATCCGTTCGGTAATGCGGTGATGAACTCGTGCGCCTGCGCGGCGCGCGCGACGGCTTCGATATCGGCATCGGTCGCATCAGGGCGACCATAGGCGATGTTGTCGCGCACACTTCCGCTGAACAGGGTCGTATCCTGCAATACAATGCCGATCTGCGCCCGCAGACTTTCCAGCGTCACATCGCGCACATCGATCCCGTCAACGGTGACCCGCCCGTGGGAGACATCATAGAAACGCGGGATAAGGTTAATGATCGTGCTCTTGCCGGCGCCGGTTCGCCCCAGAATGGCAATCGTCTGCCCTGGCTCAGCAACGAACGAGACATCCTTGAGGATGTATTTCTCTTCACGCACCGGATGGCGTGCATCCATGTGGTCATCGGCTTTGACGCCATACCCAAACCAGACATGCTCGAATGCGACCCGTCCCTTGATTGGAGGAAGCGGATGGGCGCCGGGACGATCATGCACGTCGCTCTCAACATCGAGCACTTCGAAGACGCGCTCCGCACTGACCGCTGCACGCGTCAACTGCGCCATAATCATGCCGAGCATCATCAGCGGCATAATCAGCAGCGCCAGATATGTATTGAATGCCACCAGTTCGCCAATCGTCAGAGCGCCGCCGATCACCCGGTACCCGCCAAACCAGACGACTGCCAGCGTACCCAGATTACCGATGAAAAAGATCAGAGGAAACGCCAGCGACATTGCACGGATCGATTGCAGGTTCGTATCGAGCAGGCGCTGATTCAGGCTGGTATACCGTTGCCACTCATACGGTTCGCGGGCAAACGTCTGCACGACCCGCACGCCGGCAAGGTTCTCCTGGAGCGCTGTATTGAGCGCGCCAAGACGCCGCTGGATCTCGTCGAACAGGGGACGCACCACATTCATAAAGAAGCCGATCACTCCCACCATCAAGGGAATGGTCAGCAGGGTCAGCAGCGCCAGTTGCCAGCTTAGCAGCAGCATTGCGCCAATACAGCCAACGATCAGCGCCAGTGCATTCAACAGTTGCAACAACCCCATGCCAATGAAGGTACGCACCTGTTCAACATCGCTGGTGATGCGCGTCATCAACTGCCCCGTCTGCGCCCGATCGTGGTACGAAAAACTCAACCCCTGGATTTTGGCAAACAGCGCATTGCGCAGATCGTAGGCCACTGCCTGCGACGCTTTTTCAGACCAGAACCCGGATGTAAAACTGAACACGCCGCGCACCAGGGCAATTCCAACCAATCCCGCCGCCAGCCCCATCAGTGCGCCAGGGTTGCGCTCTGCGATCCCCTGATCGATCAGAAGCCGCAGTACGTGGGGAGTTGCAAGGTTCGCGCCAGCAGCCAGCGCCAGGCTTACCACCGCACCGACAGTGAGCCCTGCATACGGTTTTAGAAAGGTCAACACACGGCGAAGCGAACTCATGAGGTCTCTCCGGATGCAGTTTCAGAACACGCGGAACAGGAATATTCGATCAGGGTGCGCAAAACATTGAGCCCATCGTACAAACGCGCACGATCCTGCGCATCGAGTTGTTCGATCAGGCTGGACGCGGCTTCTCTGGCAGCGCGAAGGATGGCGGCATGCGCAGCGTGACCCGCAGGCGTCAGACGTAACACTACCTTGCGGCGATCATCCAGCGCTGTTGCACGCTCGACCCAGTTGCGCTGCACCAGCACATCCACCGTGCGCGACATCGACGACGGCGTGACCTGGTGCGCTGCAGCAAGTTCGCTCAGACTCCACGGACGCGCCGCGAGCATCGCCAGCATCCGCAACTGCACAAATGTCGGCATATCATCGCCATTGCCGTACCACTGGCGCGTCGCGCTGGCAATCGCACGCATGACACCGGGAACCGTTTCCAGCAGCAGCGCTGCACATTCGTAAGCAGAGGGCGACATCAGAAATCAGTGTACTATACAATATTTAGATAGTGCAACTATACATCCGTGTACGCTGAATGTCAAGTATACCGCTCCCTGACCTGCTCAAGAACCTGATATAATGCCCGGGAATACGCGGAGTCGCTCTCCGAAGGAGGCCATCATGATCGTCCTGGTCGCGCGGTATGTCTGCAAACCCGGACTGGGTGACGCTGTGGAGGAAGCGCTGCGCCGGATGGCGGAGAAAGTGCATCGCCATGAGCCGGGATGCCTGTTTTATCATTGTTGCCGTTCACAGGACAATCCCGACGTCTTTCTCCTGTACGAGCAGTACGAAACCCATGCTGCGCTGGCGGCGCACCGTGAGACGCCGCACTTTCGGTCGATCATCGAGGGTGAAATTGTTCCAATGCTGGAGAAGCGCGAGCGAGGGTACTATTCGCTCGTTGTCTGATGCGCTTGCATCACAACGCACTGCGTGGTACCATACATAGCGAGGGGCCGCTAGCTCAATGGCAGAGCGCGTCGCTCATAACGACTGGGTTCCAGGTTCGAGTCCTGGGCGGCCCACCACCTGCAGACAGTCCATTGCGGCGCCAGGAACAGTTTTCCTGGCGTCAGTATTTGCGTAGACCCCAGCAACGTCTCTCACTCACACGACTGGTTCTCGAAGAAGCGGCAACGACGAAACAGCAAGTCGCCCGCCAGCCGGAATGCGCGCAGCGGCGCCTCCATCTGCCAGCGCCACACGTCGGGCCAGGTCAATCCGCGGCGCAGATTGGTTTCGGCATTGAAGACTGTTGCGTTCAGCACCAGTCCGGCATTCCAGCCGATCAGCAGAACTGCAGGAACAATCACGCCAGACCTGCCCACGCGCCGGATGATCTGATCATTCAAGAGCGCCAGCCCTATGATGAATATCGGCGTGCATTCGATCAGGCGTCGAAAGCCGAATGCGCCGGTCAGATGCCAGGTTGTCCCAAACGCGCCATTGATCCACGTCTGCGCTAAAAACAACACGGTCAGCACAACAGTAAGCAGGCGATCGCGCCGCCAGAGCAGCGTCAGGCCGATCAGACCCAGCCCCAGCGCCGGACTCCACACCAGCGCGCCACGACTGAACGGCGGAAAGGTTGCCGTAAAGTCACTCGCGCCGGGGCACCAGAAATCGGGCGCCGGGTTGAAATCGATCAGCGTATCGATAAAATGCGGGCTGCACCAGTTCAACTTACCGCTCACCTCACCCGCCGGTCGTGGCGTCCCATTGAGGATCTGATAGACAAGCAGCTGCGGCGTAAGTGTCACGATGAACACGGCGACAAAAACCGCATAGCGCGCCATTGATCGTGCAAGCGCCGATGGGTCGCGGATGAGACGGGAAATACGCCAGAGCGCCTCGATTGCCGGCGCGAGCAGGAAGAGACCCAGCTGCTCGCGGGTCATGGTCATCAACCCGCCAACCAGTCCGAGCGCCAGCCAGGCGCGCCATCCGCGTTCACGTCCCTGCTCCGACTCACTGCCCCCCCATTCGCGCGTTTCATACCAGATCGTCAGGAACAGCGCCGTCAGGAACAGACCCGTGGCGTGCGCAAATGGCATTTGAATGTACATATAGAACACCAGCGGCGACGCGAGCCAGATCGTGATGCCGGCACATGTTGCTGCAAAGCCCGATGCAAAGCGGCGCGCCAGTCGATAGGACAGCAGCGCCCCCAGCAACCCGTAGATCGCCGACGCATAGCAGACAGCATAGATATACGGCGCCGAGAAGCCATCCGCCGGAATACGCGCACCAGCCAGATTGGCAAGATGCACCAGCGCGTCCGCCAGCAGAAAGAACGGCGCCCACATGATCGCGGCGCCAACCGGTGCAATATTTCCGTACAGACCGGTTGCGGGACGGATGCGGTTGGGTTGGAGCAGACTCTCTTCGATGCCCGAACGCGGATTCAGTTCGGCAAAGCGGCGATAATCATTGGCAAAATCGAGATCGCCATCAAAACGGAGCGAACGCAGATAGACGTAATACTGCACCTCATCGGTCGCATAGACCCGCGGCGTCGCCAGCGGCAACAGGAGCACAAACAGCGCAATAATCGCCAGCAGACCATAATCGTCACGCACGTGCGCGGTGATCTGTCTGGCTCGAAGCACCAGAGCAGACATACGAGAAACCAGTGACCGTTGGGACCGACTGAGTCCCAACGGTCGCACACTTACTTACCACGAATGGAGATACGGTTCCTGAGCCAGACTCTACCGTCTGATAATCGGGAGACGGATCGTCACCACTTCATACCCCGGATCCAGACGCAGGGTTGTGACATAGGTCGCTTCGCTGGCATTGCCTGCGCCATCGAGCGCCTTGACGTACACGCGGTAGGTCCCGTCCTTCGTGAGATCCGGCCCGAAGCCATTGGTTGGCGATGACGCCGTCCGATCCAGCACTCCATCGAACAGATTGAACCGCACCCGCGCGCCGGAAGACGCATTTGGAACTTCGACCGCCTGCCAGCGCAGGTTCTGGAAGGTCAACCCGCCATTGGGCAACTGCGGATACTGTGACTCCGCATTCGCGCCTTTCCCAAGATACTCCACCGCAATCCAGAGTCCCCAGAACTGTTTAGTCGGATCGCTCGTGTTCGGCGGAGTCTGAAGGTTGTTGTATCCGCGCGTTGGGAACGACTCTCCACGTCGATAAAGATTATCGGTGACAACAATGGTATTGACGATCAGTTCGCGCAGGATTGTCAGCGTATTCGTATCCGTTGCGATGCTGGTCTGACCGAGGTCCATCACCGGGCGCCCTTCGCCGTTATCGCCTGGCGGGTCATAGACCATGCGGCGCGGGAAGGTGAACGAGTTCCCGGCACGGTCGAATACCTGGATTCTAAAGAGGGTTTCACCGGTCGCAAGCGCAGTATTCGGCGCCTGCGGCGGAAGCGGACGATTACTGGCGAATGTGCCAGTAATAATGCCACTCTCAAACAATGTCGTATTATTGTCGTACAACACGTTATAGGCGTTTAACCCGGTACAATCCCCAATATCTGCGACCCGCATGAACATCTGGTTGATGCGGGTATACCCCGGGTCGCCGTTCGATGCGCCTTCATTGAACAGGTCGCCTGCCGGCGCAATGGGCGAGAAAACCGGCGGCATGAGACCGAACATCTTCGGGTTCATGACCTCGACTGCTGCATCGACCGGTGTCCCTGCCGCCTGCGGATCAGCGATGAACGTGATGCTGCGCCACTGCGAGTCGAACTGACTGCGGTTGTTGGCGCGCAGTTGCACGTTGACTGTCTGGACACACTGTTCCTGGTTTGCGATTGGAATATTAAACGCACCACTCCATGGCGCGGCTGGCTGGCCTGTATCCTGCGCATTCAAGACCACGCGCTGTTCAGCCGGCGTACATCCTTGTGATGGCGAAATGGCGCCAACAACGGTTGGATCGCGCACAACCGGCGGATTCGTCCCCGGCAGCGCATTCCCGATCGTAATCTGCGCAACACAGTTGTTTCCCTGGGAACGGAACAGGAAGTAGCGTGTTGACAGACCGCCGCCGCCGAAGTATTCGGTCACACCGTGCCCATAGGCGAAATCAGAGACGGTAACCGTTCCCATGCCATTCGTGATGAATGCACCTGGATCAACAATCCGCAATCCCCAGGATCCATCGGCGCCCTGTCGGGCATAGTAGGCTTTCCAGCCATCGCCAAGATTCCCGACCCAAAAAAGATGCCCCAGATTCTGTGGATCGACGCTGATCGAAACTGTCCCATAGGACTCCGCCCTGGTAATGCGGGAGGATGGGAAATTCCCCTGATCGTTTTCACGACTGAAGAAAATACCGCCTTCAACTGCGCGCCAGGCAATCCAGATACGATTGTCGGGACCGAAGGCGACCGTGGGATCGACCAGGTAAAGGTTGGTGTCGGCGATCAGGCGCTCAGTGAAGTCCGTTCCATTCCAGATACCCACATAAATGTCACCATCCGAAATCGCGTAGGCAACCGCCATCCGGCTGCCATCCGGCGAAACTGCAACTGATGGGGCATTGATCGACTCGCGTCCTGAGATGAGTCGCGTCCCGGTCCAGCCGCTTCCGCCGGTTACATCCGTCGTAGTCCGGTAACGATAGCGCCCATCCTGACTCCAGACCACCCACAGGCGGTTATTCGATGCGGCAATGTGCGGATAGACGCGAAACCCGCCGCCAGCGATCACTGTTTTGCGATCACTGGTATTCCACTGGACTCCATCAGTTGAACTCAGCAGGTAAATCGCCTGATCGGCGACGTTATTCCAAACCATATAGACCCGACCATTGGGAGCGACCGTCAGGCTGGACGTTGCATAATTCGACTGACCGGTCGCCGGACCCAGCGTCACCGGTTCCACAGGGAAGTTGAGCGTCCCATCAGCCGATTTGCGCCAGTAGCGAGCAAAATTATTATCACGGCTCCCGGCGCTGCCAGCAATATGAACTGTCTCTCCTCTGGGTCGAATCTGAGGAAACTTGACATTGCCAGAGGAAGGGACAGTCGTCTGTCCGATGAACGTAATATCTGGCGTCTGCGCCAGTGCGCTTTGTGTTCTGCCGGGGGCTATTGAGGCGCTGATCATCAGTGCGAGGATCATCAGCGCGAACAAGGTACGATTCATACAATATCCTCCTGCCGTGCGGCTACCTGCTTCTGCAACCCCCTCCCCCCTTATCTCCCTGCTTGCAGGGGGGACATGCCCGCATTAATCTCACTATCGACTACGGACTTGTGATCGTCACATTGTCAAACAGCATCCCGCCAATCGCGCGGGTGTACAGCCCGGCGAAACCAGACGCCAGCTGCGCGTCGCGCACGTCAAGCATCACATCACCATTGAACACAGCCTGCAACCGGTCACCGCGCACACTGAACATCACAGTATTCCAGCGACGTGGTTCATACCCTGGTGCATCAACACCTGCCAGAGTGGTGATCGTTCCGCCGACGACCCGTTCAATGACGTGCCTGGGACGATCCTCATAGTCATTCCGAATAATGCGGTAGCGGTAATACGACCCATCCTGGTAGCGCGCGATTAACCCGACATTGGCATTATCCTGATCGTAGAAACTGGCGCTGATCGTGTAATCGCTCCAGTTCCCATCGCCGATCAATGCGGCTGTCTCATGAATACTCGGACTGCGCAGCGGTGGAACGGTTCGATCCTGGCGCAGGCGTCCATCGACAATCACCCAGTGCGCGCGATGTTCCGGGAGCACATCCTCGAGATCGACGATCTGCCAGCGGTTCAGGTTTGCGTCGCTCTCAAACGATTCGGTGACCAGGGTCACGCCAGATTGCGGCGCGGCCATATCAGCCCGTCCGGGAGGAGCAGGCGGAACAGTCGGTGTGGGGGGAACGGTCGGTATGATCACCAGATCCTGAACTTCCGCCTGCCCTGACGGAGCTGTCCCACTGAAGAGCAGCGCTCCTGCCAGGATCGCGACTGTGAGCGCAGCAATGAACAATGAAGAACGCGATTGTTTCATAGTCTGTGTGCATCGCATGTCGCACATCTCAGGGGCAATGCGATGCATCCTCCTTTCGTAGGATTATGTGCGGAGAATATGAATACGCAGCGACAGCGATTGTGCGGGGTGTTCGTGGACACAACACAATGTCATCGAGAAGGAAGATAAAACGTACTATTTCATCGGCAGTATACATAAGCTGGTATATTTTCTCTGCGATTATGGCACAGCATGGTTGAAACTGTCAAGTATCTGATGGCAGCCTTTGCCATAGATCAAGGCGATATCCGCGGTCGGTGCGGATAGTGATGAGTGCATACCGCTGGCGTAGAACAGCAGATCCGCCAAAGTAGCTTTCCCACCAGCGCGGAATGTAGGTCGGACGGCGCACGTTCAGCACATACTCCGGATCGCGCTTCTCGTGACCAGCGGGTCCGCTGCCCATATTCTCCACAACCACTCGTGCAATGTGCCGATCGGTCAGACCGTGGAGATCAATCGTCTCACGCTGTGAATAATAGGCGATCGCACCCACGCCTGCCGCCGCGATACTCGCGTCGGGCGGGGTGTTGCGATACAGCCACACCCCCAGATCGGCCCATATCCAGACGCTCTCGTCATTCCCTGCCAATCGCCGCTCCAGCGTTTCTCCACGATTCAGTCCCATCCACGCAGTGACGGCGATTGCCAGAGTTGCAACGACGTATGCCAGTCGCAGCGCGCGCCGCGGAACAGACAGCCTGATCAGCGCCGCCATTCCGATCACAATGAGCAACGCCAGCCAGGGTACAATCGGCACAAAGAAACGCTCTCCCGGAAAATGGTCGCCGCCTGTATAGATCACATAGACGAGATAAACGACGCACAGTATCCAGAGATACCCGGCTGGCGTCGCCAGCGCAGTATACCAGCGATCTCCGATAGACGGATCACCTCCAGCAGATGCAGCGAACGGCGCTGCTGCGGCGATCACGAGCAGCACCCCGCCAAATGCCAGCACGCACTCGCCAAGATATCGCACCCCCCGTACCCACTGCAACACTCCTCCACCGGTTTTCGCATAGAACGTATTGGGGAGAATGTCTCCATAGTACCACCAGCGCCAGAGAAAATACGGTATGAAAATGATGAGAAATGTGACAACCAATGGTAGTAATGACCGAACAACAACCGGCAGCAGTGAAGAAAGCGACGCTCGATGGTGCATGTTGTTGAGCCATAGCGCCGCCGCCGCGCAGCCGACGGTCAAACCAAAGAACATCACCCCTTCTGGACGGGTCAGTGCTGTCAGAGCGAACAGGAACCCTGCAAGACCATAGCGGCGTGCGTCATTGGCGCGACTCGCCGACAGATAGGCGTTGCTGCTCAACAGCAGCAGCAGTGTGAAGAGGCCTGTTTCCATCCCGGCGCCTCGCGCCGTATAAACCAGGACACTCTGGCTGCTGGCAATCAGGAGTGCAGCGGCAAGCCCCCATCCCGGACCCGCCAGAGACGTTGCAACCGTGTAGGAAACCAGGACAATGGTCAAACCGATAAGGATGCCGGCGGCGTATCCCCAAAAGACCGGATCGCCTCCCAGCCAGATCGTCAGCGCAGCAAGCATCGTCCACAGAAAATTGGTATACCCCTCAACACGCTCGCCGGCATTGAAGACCAGCCCATGCCCGGCAACCAGATTGCGCGCGTACTGAAATGAAATAAACGCATCGTCCGTAAACGCGAGCGACCAGATGATCCCGCTGTAGCCAACCAACGCCACGAGCGCTGTCAGACCGATCCGCGCCGGTGTAACACGGGTTACAAAGACGCTCAATGCGGCAGCAGCCATAACTGGCAGTGCAAACCAGATAAACGGCAAAGCTGTCGGACGGTAGAGCGTGGCAGCAACCAGCGCCACTGCCGCCTGGAGCGCGACAATGACCAGCGTCAGCCATCGTGAAGCACGCCAGCGCATGCTTCCCCACATTGCCAGCAATCCCAAAGGCGCCCCGGCTATTATTGTCCAGTCGAGCGCTGGAATATGACGAATCTCGAGACGGGTCACCAGCAAGCCTAACTCACGATTGTCTCCCGCCGGAACAAAAGCGTTGGTCGAAAATCCAAACTGCATGCCAGCATCTCCACGCACCGGCGCCAGGAGGAGACGATAGGTGCGCAATTCACGATCAGCAGGAGTGAATGCTGTAAGCAGCCGGTCATTGAGGAAGAAACGGATCGGTTGCGGTCCATCGGGATGGAGCGACCTGGCAGTCATTACCGCAAGATAGCGTCGTCCACTGTTGTAACGCAGCGGCAGACGCACCTCGGCCTGACCGGCCGACCAGCGGTAGGTCCATAAACCGTGCTGCTCGACTCCATACCAGCCGAGACCATCGAGACTCTCACGCACATCATCCAGCGAGTAGCGCGTGGGTTGTTGCTGGATCGCAATCAGACCGGCTGTCAGCAACCCGATCAGCGCTACAAGGGCCAATATTTCGACGCCTGTGGCAATCCATCCAGAGCGTCTGCTCATTTTATCCGCAAGATGCGGTCGCGCCAGAGAACGGATCATACGCTATAGCGCCCGTCGAACGGGTTGTACAATCGTGTCGGGTTATGATATCGATACATATCGTCACAACTCATATCTCACTCCTGAAGCCGTTGCAAACGCGCATTCAACACGACAATGCTGATCAATCGCCCAGAAACTGCCGGATCAGCGGTTGCGCCTGTGCGCAGGTGCAATCGATGCTCACCGGGCGGTACAATGAGATACATCACAATTGACGAGCCTTTTGTTTCAATCAGTCGATCACCTAGTGGATGCCGGTCAAAACGCCAGGTAACCCGACGTTCTTCTGCATAAGCATGAATATCAAGCACCAGACGGACTGATGCATCACTCCGTCCGGTATTGACGAGCGCAATCGCCGCCTCTTCACCCATCCAGCGCCAGCGTCGGTCGCCATCGCGCTCCTCGGGATGCCATCCTTCACCAAACGCTGCATAGACAACCGGCTCAGGATCGATCTGTGGCACAAGGTAGGCGCGCAATGCTGCATCCTCATAGACCGGCGCCAGATCACCCAGCGCCTGCTGGAGAGCCGCCTGAAGATCGGCGCGACGTTGCGGCGCTATCTGAGCCTGATGAATAATGATATGACGCACACCATACGCATTGAGTTCCGCCAGTCGATCATCAGCCGAATCGACAAACAGATACGTATCATCAGGACGCATTGCCCAGAGTTGACGCATGCCTGGCGCCTGTTCGACAAAGGCGTAGCGTGGCGGTCGCGACACAAAACCGCCAACCAGCGGTTGCCCGTGAATCATCTGCGCCTTGAGCGGTCGGCTGTCTTCGAGCGACGCCGGCACTTCGATAACAGCGCCAGGTATTGCAGAAATGCGCGTGTAGTAGTCGTGGACATGAAATGGGTAGAGTGACCAGTTCGGCGGTGCATACTCGAAAGCGATAGCCATGACAACCACTCCCACCAGCGCATATCCTTGAGTGTGGCTGAGCCGTTGACGAAGCGCCTGCATTCCCAGTGCAACGAGCGGCGCCAGAACAAGGGTCGTGAGCACAATAAAATGACTGGGACGACGCGCCAGTTCTGCGCCTGGCAGCGCCAGAAGCGCCTGATACGGCAGCGGAATTGCGGTTCTGGTTGTGCCGATCTGAACCACAGGACCAAGGGCCAGCACGATTCCCGCCAGACCGATGACCAGCCAGCGCCACGCGCTCCTGCGCGCCAGAATCATAGCCACGATTGCCAGGCTCAGGGCAACGTAGCCGGGTGCAATATTCCAGGCGCCAATGTGTGGGTGCCATACACGAACCAGCGTCTCCACCGCGTCACCCCACAGCGGGTGAATCCCGTTCGGCAGGAATAGATCGAAGACGTTCGCAGAATGAATGAGGATCAGGTCAAACGGATTCGAAGGATCGAACCGAACGCCGGTTGTGCCTGCCATCGATTGCGCTGTGCGTCCTGCAGCAACGAGAAGCGGAAGGAGCAGGACGCCGCCGCTTCCGGCGACGATCCCGAACTGAAAGAGTCTCCTCCCTTGCTGATCACCAGGCGCTTTTATCAGCCAGAGCACCGCAAAAACCAGGCTATAGACCCCAAAAAAGAACAGGTAGTACCAGCTTGTGTATCCGATGAGCGCCAGAAAGACACCGGCAATCAGCGCGTCGCGCCGCCGCAGATCCTCGACTGCGCGCAACAGGAACCATGCGTAGAATGCTGCCCACTGGAGCGTGATCATCTCGAGCTGACCATCCCAGATTTTGGTCAGATGAAATGGCGAAAAGGCGAAGATAGCGCCGCTGATGAACGCTGCCAGCCGATCCCCGCTCACCCGCAACGTCAGCCCGTACCCGCCAATACCCGACAAACACAGGGCAACCAGAACGGCAGCATTGTATGCGGCAACCGGACCGAACAGCGCCGTCACCGGTAAAAACAGGATGCCATTGCTGATATTCAGCGTCTGCAGGGTGAGATCGACGCCCTCCGGGTAGAACAGCAGTGGCGTGAAAAACGGGTTGGTCGGCGTGGTCAGCGCGCGATGCACCCACCAGAGGTTCCAGACATTCTGCCATCCATCAGTTTCGGCGATCGGACCGCCAGGGATGGCAGTGGTAAAGACCGGCAGCACCGGCGCCATGACGATCAGACTGAGCGCAATGTAGCCGATGGCAGGAAGGGTATAGGCGCTGGCTCTGACTCTCTGCCACATCTCGGTTCGCCTATTCGCCTCGCGGTTGCTGGCGCACTCCCGGACGCTGCGCAACGACCAGAAGCATCGAGCGTGCCGGCGGAATGACGCGCGTTGCGCCCCACAGCAGCGCTTTGACCAGCCAGCGATGCGGGTATCGGAAGAGACGCGACCTTTCCAGCCCGACTCGCTCCCAGGGGTCGCCGTAGATGCGCTGCTGAACGACAAACCCTGCCTGATCCAGCATCCAGCAGATCTGGCGCATACTGTAGAGTCGGCTGTGGGTGTAATAGCGCGCCTCCGCCTTCAGGCTCGCCCAGCGCTGAAATTCATCATCATGCTCGAATGGGCGAAGGAGCAGAATATCTGCCAGTACGCGCAACCGGCTCTTCAAATAGAACTGGTTCGGTGTCGAGATGAGAAGGTATCCTCCCGGAACCAGCAACTCCCGCATCGCTGCCAGTGCGTCGATCGGCGGGTTGGAGAGATGCTCAATGACTTCCGAGAAGATGATCAGGTCGAACGACTCCGGCGGATACGGCGGCGGTTCGGTGTCGATATTCCAGCGCCGCACGTCGACCCCCAGCCGATGCCACAGTTCTGCACGATGCTCCGGAAAGAGATCAGTGCCGCTGACACGATACCCGGCGCGAACCAGCGCCTGAGTGAACAGCCCTGGATTGACGCCGATTTCGAGTACGCGACCGCCAGCATCTGCTGGTATGGCCGCCAGCAGCATGGCAAAACGGTCACGGTGCAACCGAAAGTAGTCTCGCTTGCCATCCGGCGGAATGGCAGTCTCAACGTCGGCAAGGACTCGGTTGATGTGGCGCCGCATGATCACGGCGGCGATTGTACCATACGTTGAGCATTTCGGCATTCCAGTTTTTGCTACAACATCCCCCGCCCTTTCAATTCCAGATACTTCTCGATAATCGCCACACTGAGCCGATCGGCAGGCACATCGAGGGTCAGCACTCCGTTCCGCTGCAGGGTTTCGAGGACGACCCGCCGCTCCGCCAGCAGCATTTCAGCCACACCGCGCCGGTAGACATCACGCGCTTCGGCCGGCGGTCGTCCAACAAGCCGGGTGACGTTCGGATCGGACATGATCACGCATAGCGGCAGATGACGTCGCGCCAGGCGCGCCATGTGCGCGATCAGATCGCGCGCCGCGTCAGGCGTGACCAGGTCGGTAAATACGATGACCAGTGATCGCCGCCTGTGCCTGGCGCTCAGATAGGTCAGAGCGCGCGCGTAGTCGGACTCGACCGGCTCAAACTGAACGTTGTACAACGCTTCGAGCATGCGGTAGAACTGACTTTTGCCACGTCTGGGGGGCAGATAGGTGCGCACATCGTCGGCAAAGCTCAGCATGCCTGCATGGTCGCCTTTGAGGGTGACAACATACGAAAGCAGCAGAGTTGCATTGATCGCATAGTCGAGTCGGGCAAGGCTGATGTCGCCATCTTCGACCGGAATACGCATCAACCGACCGGTATCGATCACGCTGATGACATACTGGCTGCGTTCGGTTTCATACTCGGCTGCGATCGGTTTGCCCCGGCGAGCGGTCGCTTTCCAGTTGATCCGCCGAAACTCGTCGTCGGGACGGTATTCGCGCAGACGCTCGAACTCGACCCCCTGCCCGAACACGCGCGCCGGACGCAACCCCATTTCGAGAAGCAGCCCTTTACGTGCAAGCAGGTCGTACTTGCGGATATCCAGAACGTTCGGATACACCTTGAACTGCGCCGTTGCCGGATACCGCGCCTGCTGCACGAATGTGCCAAACAGACTGGCGTAGCGGATGTTGATGTCGCCGAACGCATAATCGCCGCGGCGCGTCGGTCGCAAATGGTAGCGTACCTCGAGCAGCGCGAACGGCGCCACCTTCCCGCTCAGGATGATTGCATCGGCAGGGATCTCGTCGGGATGTTCATCACGGATCTGCAGCGTCAGCGGACGACGGGCGCGACTGGCGACGAGGATGGTCACCGGGTTACTGGCGCCGAGCGAGAGACGCGAGTCGTGGATACGCTCGACCTCCAGCGCAGAGGGTCGGTCGGTCACCAGATAATCGGCGATCACCAGCGCTGCCACGACCACAAGGTACGCGATCGCGATCCAGAGCATCAATGGCGTGAGCGCAACGCCGGCGACCAGAGCGGCGCCGGGTAACAGCAGCAGATACAGTCGCAGGGTTGGGATCATACGTCGCAGACTTCAATAGAAAACAGCACTCGTTTTAGAGCCTATCCGAATAACACAGGGTGTCGAAAAACCGCCCCTTCGATACGCGCTTCGCGCTACTCAGGATGCGGTTTTTCGGATAGGCTCTTAGTACGACAACGAGACATCGCGTGATGATCGCACCACAAAGGCACGAAGTCCACAAAGGTCACGCTTGTATATCGATCTCGCTGTTTCGCGCCCGTTGCGCCTTCGCAGGCAACGGTTCACGATCGGGGGTTCGGGTGAAGCCCTCGCGATCACGCATCGACTGCGGGATGGCGTTCGCACGCACCACGAGACGCCGCCCCGCCGACGTACAAACACCATGGGTACGATACATCTGACCACTCACCTTTGTGGTACATCAGCAATCTCGTTGTAGTGGCAGGTCCCGGTTTCCGTATCTCTCCTTCACCGCGGCACATCGACGCGCGCCAGAATCCGCGCCATTGCCGTGTCGGGCGTCAACCCTTCGATCTCGGCTTCCGGCTTGAGAATGATGCGATGACGATAGACCGGCTTCACCAGGAACTTGACATCATCGGGCGTCACGTAGGCGCGATTTTGCATTGCGGCCCAGGTCTTGGCGGCCAGGAGCAGGCTGATCGACGCGCGTGGACTGCCGCCGAGCAAGAGATCGAGACTTTTGCGACTCGCCTGGGCGATGTCGGTAATGTACTTCATGATGCCTTCGTCTACCTGAACCTGGCGAATCTCGGCGCGACACTGCGACAGAAGCGCGCTGTCGATGATCGGGCGCAGCCCTATGTCGTCCAGACGATGAGCATCGAAGCCGGCGTGGTAGCGTCGCAGCACTTCGATCTCAACCTCCTGGGGTGCATAGTCGATGATCGCCTTGAACAAAAAGCGGTCGAGTTGCGCTTCCGGCAAAGGGTAGGCGCCTTCGTACTCGACGGGATTCTGCGTCGCCAGAACGAAGAACGGTTCTGGAAGCGGCAGCCGTTGCCCTTCGATAGTCACCTGGCGTTCCTCCATGGCTTCGAGCAGCGCGCTCTGTGTTTTCGCCGGGGCGCGGTTGATCTCATCGCCGAGCAAAATATTGGTGAACACCGGCCCCTTGTGCAGACGAAACTGTCCTGTGCCCATCTCGAAGACCTGCGTGCCGATCACATCAGAGGGCATGAGGTCGGGGGTGAATTGCACTCGTTTGAACTCTGCGCCGGTCAGCATCGCCAGCGTCTTTGCCATCAGCGTCTTCGCTGTGCCGGGCACGCCTTCGAGCAAGACATGACCGCCGCAGAACAGTGCAATGACGGTCTGTGTCAACGCCTCTTCCTGCCCGACAATCACCTTCGCCGCTTCGGCGCGCAGCATTTTTGTTATGTCATGGGTGATCATACATTCACGTTCCTGATTTCAGAACCCAGGGGTTGTGAGATTGTGAGATTGTGAGATTACGTGATTACGTGATTATGAGAGTGCAAGATTACGCGATTGCGAGATTGTGAGATTACGTGATTGCGAGATTGTGAGATTACGTGATTACGAGATTATGAAGACATTATCGGGAAGTTTTTATCATATCGAACATATTCACACGTTCAGACGTTGATCGAAGCTTTTGCCGAAAATTATGAAGAGCACACG
>FWPU01001831.1_pt1 | contig 33566 bp, 26 predicted proteins | sample 2228361 | NCBI WGS metagenome assembly FWPU01 (sample SAMEA103939777, study PRJEB20133) | metagenome
AGGCTCCCCTGATACAGGCGGATCGGGTTGGGTCTAGCTTAAGGCCAAAGGAGGTTAGCCGACTTCGCCAAATAGCACGATGGGGCCGGTCGGTGTGGGGCTGCCGCCCGCCGGTTCGATGCTGAGGCCAACGGCGGTCAGGTCTGGTGGGAAATTTTCCAGAGAAATCACCACCGTCTGCAGCCCTTCTTCTTCCATCGCGATCAGGCCCGCCGGCACCGGATCGCCTTGGGCAGGGATAAGCCAGAACTCGTATGTTTGCTGGGGTGGAAGGGGAGGTAGGCGGTGCAGGACGAGCAGACCGGAGCTATCGCTGATGTAAAAGGCACCCTTTGCCTCAGGCGCCTCTGGCGTACCCGTCAGGGTCACCAGGCGATCTGCTCCGGCGAAGAGGGCGATCTGTCGGCGGCTTTCCCCCAATTCTTGTTCCAGACGCTGGTTGACCAGGGTCAGTTGATGGACCTGTTCCTGAAGTTGGGCAATCTCCTGCCGGGCCTGCTCCAGATCCTGAACAAGGCGGCTGGTCCAAGTCCAGGAAAGGGCCGCGTAGACGACCGCAACCAGTAGCGCCAGAACCGTGGTAGCCGCCAGGGTCGGCCAGAAGAGGCCGGAAAGCCGGCTCTGCCAGCGCTCTAACCAATTGGATTTTGGCCGGGTAGCCTTTTCATCCAGGGAGGATTGCCGGAGTCTTTTGCCCTGCCCCCGTGGCAGGACGGTCGCTGCCCCCGATCTTGCCGCCGCGTACCGCTCCTGGCCGGCAGCCTCGACTTGCCTGGCATCGGCCATCACCCAGGCCATCAAGGCCTCTTTGGCCCTGGCGGGTGGCTCTACCTCCTCGGGGGCCAGGGCCAACAGATCCACGGTGGCTTCCAATTCGGCCAGCCGCGCCTCCAGTTCTGGATGGGCTTCCAGATAGCGCTGGACCGCCAACATCTCGTCTGGCTCCAGCACGGCCAGCACATAGGCAGGTAACAGCTCTAAGACCGTCTCATGGGTCAGGGACGAGCTGGAATGATTTGGTTCCATGGGCAAAGGAATTTCGTTCACGAAAAATCGGTCTCCCGATAACCCGCTGCGCGCAGGTGACGCTCCAACTTTTCCAGACCGATACGAATCCGCGTTTTGACTGTCCCCAGGGGAACCCCCATGGCTTCGGCAATCTCCCTTTGACTTTTGCCGTCAAAATAAGCCATTTCCAAACATTGGCGCTGCTCTTCGGGAATAGCTGATAGCGCTTCCTGTACCGATTCCCGATCCCACATCTGCCTGACCTGAATTTCCACCCCTTGATCGGTTGGCGCTGCCATCTGTTCCAGGCGCTCCCCTTCAGGCCCGGCCTTTTGAGGCCGCACCTTGGCCCGTCGCAGGTAATCCAGGGCCTTGTTGCGGCCAATCCGACATATCCACGCGCCGGCTGGACCGCCACTTTGAAACTGCTCGGCCTTCCTCCACACCTGCCAGAAGGTCTCTTGCAACAGCTCTTCCGCCACGGCCGCGTCCTGCACAATGCGCAAGATCAGGCTGTAAACCGTCCGGGCATGCCGATCATATAAGATTTCAAAGGCTCGGGCATCCCTGGCCATGATCCGGGCCAGCAATGCTTCGTCCGATAGATGGGCCGAGTCCTGGACAGATGGGTGCACCATGGCGTCCGACAATGTCTTGTATGAGATGTTTGACGCAGGAAAGACCAAAACTGATCTCACCAGTTGCAGTCGGTGGCTCTTCCTGCGTGAAACCACCCAGAATCCCGCCGGCTTCTCCGGATGCCTGCCGACCCGCTGCCTCCCTGGGTCTGGCGGCCTGGCACAGAGGGGGAAAGGCATTCCCATGGCAGCCGCACAGGGCCAGTGTAGCAAATTCTATACCGATTTGTCGAGCCGATCCTTTGACACGGGTATCGCGTGGGCGGGCACAGCAAGCAGCGCCCCTACGGCGACGTCCCGTGGGCGAAGCCAGACGATCTTGAACATGCCCCTTTGACGCTTCCCTACTCCCGAGCCCAGAATTCCCGCAGCACATGGGCGGCCAGCTTGGGTTGGCGGCTGCGGGTGAAGACGCCCTTGTGGTTGATGCCGTCCACCCGCATGATACTCTGCACCGCGGCAAAGTCGGCAAAGTTCCAGACCTGCATGCCGGCCACGAAGTCCCGTTCCGCGGCCACCTCCAGGTACATGCGGATCATCTCGGCCTGGTACTCCTCGGTCCACATGAGGGGCGGATGACCATGGTGGCCGGCCAGGGTGTCAGCGCCGAACTCGGTGAGGATGATGGGCCGCTGCCACTGCTCCCAGATCTCGTCCAGCTCCTGTTCCAAACTGGCCCGGGCCTTGTCCGGCTCGCCTCCATGCCTGTACCAGCCCCAGTAGCGGTTCATGGCGATTACGTCGCATTGCTCCATCCAGGAGCGGGGGCCGCCCATGATGGTGGCAATGGTCACCGGCCGGCTAGGGTCCAACGCCCGGGCCCGGGCCAACAAGGTCTCCAGGAACTCCTTGCCCACCGCCTCGGCCGGATCGGGCGTGGTCTGTTCCAGGGCTGCAGCACCGAAGCGGGCAGGCATGGGCTCGTTGGCCACACACCACATCACCACCGACGGGTGGTTCTTGTCCCGGGCGATCAGTTCCTGGAGCTGTTGCAGGCAGACCTGCAGCCGCAGGGGGATGTTCTCTTCATCGCCGAACTGCAGGCTGACGGCCGGCGTCTCGTCGATGATCAGGAAGCCTTCCCGATCGGCCAGTTGCATCTCCTCCTCGCTGTAGGGGTAGTGGGAGGTGCGATAGCTCCTGGCGCCCACCCAGCGCATCAGGTGGTAGTCCTTCACCAGCAGGGGCAGGTTCAACCCTTTGCCGCTGGCGTAGAAATCCTCATGGCGGCCGAAGCCATTGAGCTTCACCGGCCGGCCGTTCAAGAGGATCTGCCCATCCTGTACCGCGATGGTCCGGATCCCCACGGGCAGGGAATAGCGATCCGCCACGGCCCCATCCGGCCCCTCCCCGGCCACGTCCACCGCCAACTGGTACAGGTAGGGGTCCTGGCCGGACCAGAACCGGGCCTGGGGGACCTCCAGGGTCGCCTGGGCCACGCCGTCCACGAAAGCCAGGCTCGCCTGGATCTCCCTCTCTGCGCCCCCGGCTTCTCCCCGAAGGCGCAGCGTCCCCTGGGCCTGATCGGGCCGGTTCAACTGAACCGTCACCTGGACCTGGCCGTCCGTGCCCTGGATGTGGGTGACCACGGTAATGTCCTGGATGTGGATGGCCGGGACGGTGTAGAGCCACACCGGGCGATGCAGGCCCGCAAAGGGGTAGAAGTCGAAGGTCGTGCGGGGGGTACCGGCAAAGAGCCCCATCATGGACGGCATGTTGCCCGAGGGGACCCGGGTTGGCATCAGGCGGTTCTCCACCGCGATGGCCACCACCGTCTCCTCGTCCCAGCGCAGGTGGTCGGTGATGTCGAAGGCGAAGGGCAGGTGGCCCCCTTCGTGGGTACCCACCTGGACGCCGTTGATGTAGGCGGTGGCGTGATAGCAGGCGGAACCCACCCGCAGGAAGACCTGCTGGCCCCGCCAGGCTGGCGGTACGTGGACCCGCCGCACGTACCAGGCCAGATCCAGGTAGCCGAAGAGATCGCTGTACTGCTCGTTCCAACTGCCCGGCACCGCGATGGGCCGGGATTGGGGCAACCCCAGGGGCCATCCTTGGGCCTCGCCCACTTCCTGGGGATCGATCTGGAAGTCCCAGATGCCGGAGAGGTCCATCTTGTTGCGGATTTGATTTTGGATGGGATACAGCATGGGCAGGCTCCTGTCTATCGTTTCTCTGATGAAAAATCCGCACGATCCGTAGGTCACGCATCCCTGCGTGACATGGGTTCCCATCGCGTTGGGTGCGGATGTCCGGCCAGGGGACCGGACCTACCAACCCGTGTTCATCCGGGTTCCATTTTTTCAGGGTAGGATGCTCACTCCGCCACTGGCCAACCATTGCGATGCGGAGTCGGCATCCTCAGATGCCGACCCAGACTGGCCCGGTTCTCTGAGCCCCGGGCCCATTCTACCACAGCCGATGGTCGAAAGGCATCGGCCGATCGCTAACTGGCCATGTGGCTGTCGAGGGGTGGAAACGGAAAAAACGGTACGGCGCCTTTTTGAAGGGCGTCGTACCGCCGTCCTATGGGGCCGCCGCAGCTGGCTGTTACTGGGCCTGGACGTCCATGCTCTGGGCCTGGAGATAGAGCAAAATGGCCTCGATCTCCGAATCCGACAGGCGGAAGTTGGGCATGGCCGTGTTGGGGCGCACGGCCTTGGGGTTGCGCAGCCAGAGGCGCAGGGCCACCAGGGCCGGATCGCCCTCCTGGTGATGGAGCACCACCGGATCCAGGGCGGGCGCCTTCAGCGCGCCCACCCCGCCGATGCGGTGGCAATCCCGGCAGCCGTACTCCTCCACCAGCCGGGCGCCCACCTCCGGCGTCATCGCCACCTGTTTGGTGAAGTTGAGCCAGATGCGAGGCGGATTGATGGCCAGCCAGGCGATCAGGGCCAGCAGCACCACCCCTGCAGGAACCACATAGGAGCGCATGGGATTTCCTTCCAAAGGGCGGGATGCGTAACCCCTGCCCGGTGCAGGCGGGTTACGCATCCCCCAGGGACGCCTCACACTTTCTGCACCCGCACCCGGGTGTCGTAGAAGACGGCGGAAGCGCCCACCAGATCCCGTAGACAGGTGTTGGGATTGTGGGTATCCGTGCGCATGGCGGCATTGGCGTGGATGCCGGTGGCTCGCCGCTTGTCCGCAGGCAGGATCTCGCCATCCACCACCACTTCCGTGGCGCCATAGGCCCAGTGTCCATAGCCCAGGGAGAAGGAGATGACGCCGGGACGGATGCCCTCAACGACCTGGACTTCGCCGATCATGGGCACCTGGGTGCCGTTGCCCAGGTCCCATACGCCTTTGGGATTGGTCTTGGAAACCACCTTCACCCGGTCGCCGTTCTGCAGACCCAGGCGGCGGGCATCGAGGCTGTTCATGAGGATGAAATTGGTGGGCTCCACCGCCCGCAGCCAGTAGTTGCCGCTGGTACGGCTCTTGGTCTGGGTGATGGTGCGGTGGGTGATGAGGTTTAGATCGTACCCCTCCGCCTCATCCTGTTGGGCCACCGGATTGCCCAGGGCATCCTGGCCGGGTTCGAAGTAGCGGGCCACGCCGGAGAAGTGCTCTCCGGTCATGCTGTTCTTGGTATCGTAGGTCTTCTCGCAGTACAGGTTGATGTACTTGCCGTACTTGTTGGCCAGCAGGTCCCCCTTCTTGAGCTGACTGTAATCCTGGAAGCGGCCACCCCGGTTCAAGACGTAGATGACCCGGCGCCAGAGACTCTCATCGTTGTCGATGGCCGCTTTCCAGGCATCTACGTCGAACACGGTCTTGGGCAGATGGCGCCGGGCCTGGAGGAAGAGCTCCACTTCTTCATCGCTGGCCTCGGGCACGGCATCGGCGGCGTCGGGCTTTTCGCCGTAGGCGATGTTGGCCACCTGCTTGAGGTAGAGATCTTCCTGGCGCACGAAGGGCTTGCCCTCGCCCAGTCCATTGGGCCCAAAGCCAGGCAGCCCCATCTTCTCGGCGATGGCCAGCAGGAAGCTCTCCAGCCCCAGGGGCTGCTCGATGCCGAAGACGGTCACCGTCTCGGTCAACGGCGCGATGACCGGCTGGCGCACCGGCGCGTTCTTGGCGATGACCGAGGGGTGGGATTTGTGGAACTCCCACCGCTCCATGTAGCTCAGGTCCGGGATGATGTAATCCGCGTACATGGAGGTTTCACCGACGACGATGTCGAAGCTGACGAACAGAGGCAGTTTGTTGGGGTCCTTCAGGACCTCGATGTTGGTGTGACCGGCCGGCAGGGCATAGACTGGCGAGCCCATGTAGAGGAACATCGCCTTTATCGGGTACGGATAGACGTCGCCGATGGACGGCACGATCTCCTGGTAGATGTCGGACGCCAAGTAGTACCAGGGGCGCTTGGCCGGGTAGCCCTCGAACAGGGTCGTGTCCTCGTACTTCACGCCTGAGCGGATGATGGGGACGCCGAACTTCTTCAGCGTGCCGCTCTTCATCTGGTCGATGGGATACGGTTGGCCCTTCTTGGTGCCGTTCTGATCATAGGCCTTGGCCAGGGTCATGCCGCCCACATAGTCATAGTTGCCAATGAGGAGGTTCAGATCGTACCAGGCCTGGACGTTGTAGTAGCCGTTGGTGTGCTGGCTGACGCCCCGGTGGATGTCGGCGCAGGCCTTGCGGCCGTGGTTGGTGAACTCATAGGCGATCTCCACCAGGTCCCGGGCCCGTACGCCTGCGATCTCGGCCCACTCCTCGATGGTGTGCTCCCGGGCGCTGTCGTAGAGGGCCTGGAACGCCGTCTTCACCCGGATCTTGCCGCTTACGCCATCGATCTCGGTGTCCACCAGCAGATCCCCTTCCACCGGATTCTCGGTATCATTGGGATCGAAGGGTACCAGTTCCCCACCCTTCATGACGATGAAGGGATCGAACTTCCAGGTGCCAGAACCGTCGGTCTTCTCCCGTTCTTCCGGTTCCAGGCCGATGTCGGAGCCCCGCAGCAGCTTGCCGGGCTGGCCGTGCCCGTCGATCTTCACCAGCCAGGCGGCATTGCACCAGTTGGGCTCGCCATCCGCATTTGCAGCCGCTTGGTTGGCGTTTTCCAGATAGCCCTGGTTGTGACGCCCCTTGTCAATGATCCAACGGATCAGGGCCAGGGCGATGGCGGCTTCGGTGCCTGGCTTGTTGGGTAACCATTTCCAGGCTTTGGCGCCGGTCTTGCCCAACCGGGGGTCAACCACCACGTACTTCAGACGACCTTCCACCAACCCTTCGGTGACCTTCTGGGCTCGATAGGGTGGGCCGTAGTTGCCTTCGAAAATGTTGGCACCCACGAAAATGATGAACTCGGCGTTGGCCACATCCCCCTGCCAGTAGAATTTGGATCCACCCGTCCACTTGCCTTCCACGAACTGTTCGCTCATGGCCTTGCCAGTGAAGTAGAGGGAGCCCTGGCAGACGGTGGTGTGGCCGTGGGCGTTGACCGAACCCAGGGCGTCGCCGGTGAAGCGTTTGATGAAATCACCGCGGCCATCCTTCAGACGCCCCCAGACAAACGTGAACTGATTGTTCTTGGGACCCAGGTCCGGATGATCCGGGTCGATCAAGGTGTCCAGATGGTCGGCAAAGGTTTGCTTGAACTCCTCCACCAGGGCCTTCTTCTTTTCCGGATCTTTTTCAGCCCAGATGGCATCGACAGCCGCGGCCATCTCTTTGGTCACCTTGGGATCCCGCAGGGCCCAGATCTCGTTCAGGCCGGGGGTCGTGGTGCCATCGGCGAAGGTCCCACCGTTGACGATCTCGTCCACAGCCTGCTCAAAGGAAATGCTCTCCCACTTGTTGGCGCCCCGGGGACCTGCCCGTTTCAGGACTCGCCGGATCCGATAGGGGTCATAGACAGATTGAATGCCGGCCTGGCCCTTGGGGCAGATCCAGCCATCCACCGGGGCCACTTCCCGGAGGGACGTTTGATAGGGCAGGTGGGGCCAGAAGGCCATGGGGCTGTAGGGATTGCCATCCACCTTGGCCACAATGCCGTCCATCAACTTGACCTTGATGGCACAGCCGGTGTTGCATTGGAGGCAGGCCGTATGCAGGATGTTTTCCGGCTTGTTCAGGGGATAGGCGGAGGCCAACGCCTGCTGAGCCTGGGCCACGGCGGGGACGATGCGCCCGGTCAGGCCATCCACCACCCAGGGGGCATAGCCGGCCACCAGGGCAAGCCCGCCCAGCAGGGCCGTGGTCTTGAGAAAGGCCCGTCGCGAGAGGGTGGGAGTGGCCTCCGGCGTCTCTGGCCTGGGCTCCGGAGCAGGCTCGGGCGCAGCCCCAGATTCATGATATTGGCCCGGTTGTTGTAACGTCTTCGCTTTCATCTTACGCCACCTCCTCGTTCTGTACCTCGTTCTGGACGATGGGCAACAGGCTGTAACCGACCAGGAAGGCCAGGCCGGCCAGGGATACGTTCCAGACAAAGAAGAGCCATTCCATGGTGCTGGGGAAGTAGTCGAAATCGAGGCCCGGCCCCACAAAAGCCTGACGTAACCCTTCCAGCTCTTCCACCGCCAGCCCTGGAATCACGATGTTCAGGCGGACGCTGAGGAAAGTCACGGCGATTAAGGCGGAAGCCGTGGCCACTGCCCCGATGGAACGTCCCCGGAAAGCCAGCAACACTACGGGAACAACCGCGCCCAGCAGGACGTGCACAATCCAAAATACCCACCAATACGGGCCAAAGAGAATGAGGCGAACACTTGCGGACTCTGCAGGTATAGCCTGCCACAGGGTGATGGAATACTCTGCCCACTCCAGCAACAGGTCGAGCAGAAGTAGCCCCAGAACAATCTGGCCCAGCAGGATCACCAGTTCCCCATGCTTGCGGCTGCCCCGATCTGGGCCCCAGATGGCTGTGATAAAGGTCAGGAGGGCACCGCCGGAAGTCAGGGCCCCTACCAGGAACATGATGGGCGTCAGACCGCCATGCCAGTAGGGACGCGCGCCCACCACGCCGAACAGGGCTCCCACACCGCCATGAAACGCGATGGCCAGCGGTACGCCGATGGAGCCGAGCAGCCGCAACATCTTGTGATCTCGCTGGAACGCATCCGAAGCGATATCACGGACCCCAAAGGTGAGAAAACGACAGAGGGCTGCCCGAAAACCTGCGCCTTGTCCACACTTCACCAGATCTCGACGCATGGCAAACCAGAGTTCCAGCAACAGCAATACAAAATAGGCACTGTAGAACCAGATCATCCAGCCCATGACAGAGCGGAAGTTGGTGCGCAATAGCAGCCGCCACGCCCGCTCCGGGTGTCCCAGGTCCAGCCAGATGGAAAACATGGCGGCGAAGAGGGTCACCAGGGCTGTGAACAGGGCCAATTTCCCGATGGCTTCCAGCCGATTGACTCGAAATACATAGACCAGGGTAGAAAGTAGAAATGCGCCCGCAGAAAGACCAATAAAGTAGATGTAGGCTGCCACCCACAGGCCCCACGGCACATAGGAGCCATAGTTGGCAGCTTCATGGCCCACGGCAAAGCGCTGATACAGGCCCACCAGGCCAATCAGGAATCCGATGATGGCGATTCCCCAGGCAGTGCCTCGCATAACCTTATCCATGTGAATCCTCCCCTTCTCCTCTCCCTATCGAGCGTGCCGGTATCCCCTCATTTGGTCTGGTGGAGATCCCGGGGCACCAGTTCGGGAAAACTGCATCTTGTGGAAACCGTTGACAACAGAGTTCCACCAGGCTCTTCTACACCAGATAATAGACTTTGGGCTCCGTCCCCATCTCTTCTTTCAGGCGCACCACATTGGGGCGGGCGATGAGTTCGGCCACCACGCTCTCCGGATCGTTGGCATCGCCGAAGTAGTTGGCCACGCCAATGCAGGTGGTGACACAGGCCGGCAGCTCACCTTCTTCCAGCCGATGCAGACAGAAGTGGCACTTGCGCACGTTGCCCACGGGCGAGGCCTCCTCGCCGGGCTGGCGGGCCCACCCCTGGCCATACTCGAAATTCTGCAACAGCTCGTAGGCCATCTGCTCCGGCGTCCCTTCGGTGTAGGTTCGGCCCGTGTCGAAGGTCCGGGCCGAATAGGGACAGGCGGTGATGCAGTAACGGCAGCCAATGCACTGCTCGTAGTCGATGGTGACGATGCCGTCCGGCCGTTTCCACGTGGCGTTGACTGGGCAGACGGGGACACAGGGCGGCTTGTCGCACTGCATGCAGGGCCGGGGCGTGAAGCGCCGGGTCACGTGGGGATAGGTCCCGATCTCTTCTTCCAGCACCGGCCGGTAGACCACGCCCGGCGGCAGCTTGTTCTCCGCCACACAGCTGATGGTACAGGCGTGGCAACCCACACACTTGCGCAGGTCGATGACCATCACCCAGCGCCGCTGCGCCTCCGGCTTCTGCAGAGCCCGCCGAATATCCTCCTGCATCCGCATCAAGATGTTTTCCTGCTCAAGCAGTTCTGTTTCAGGCATTGCGGCCATGAGCACCTACCTCCTCAATGAGACGAAAAAAGGAGACGCGGGATCCCCCGACATCTCCTTTGCAAATCGGCAGGTGACGACGTTTCCCTCGCCACCCTATCGGTCCGCCCCCCATGGCCTGGACGGCTGTAGGTGGACGGACTCGGAGATGGGACTGGATTTACGCCGGGCGGCTAGGCCAGGCCACGCCGCCGGCAACTCGATTGTAGCTGTGGAAGAAAGGTACGGATAGTGGGGAAAGCTTGAGATCCCGTCGGGGAATGCCAGACAGTTTTGGGACGCTGTCAGGGAGTTCCCCGACAGGCCGGCAGCCCACGGGGAAGGACAGCCGAAAGGTTCACCGGTCCAACAGGCCCAGCTCCAAAGCTAGACGGACCAGGCCCGCCCGGGTGTTGACCCCCAACTTTTGCATCAGGCGGGATTTGTACGTCTCCACCGTCTTCACGCTCAGGTGCAAAAGGTCGGCGATTTCGCTGTTACGATGGCCCAAGGCCACCAGCCGGAAGACCTCGGCCTCCCGCTCGCTCAAACTTCGGTAGCGGCGCTCATTCTCATCCCGGGGCGGCGCCATACCCTCCTCCCGTTCCTGGGAAGCACCCAACAGGGCCTGGGTGTGCTGGGGATGGAGGTAGACACCGCCGCGATGGACGGCCCGAATGGCCGAGAGGAGTTCCTCGCCCGCGGCCTGCTTCAAGACATAGCCAGCCCCGCCGGACGCCAACACCTGGCGCAGGTAGCCCACATCGTCGTGCATGGTGAGCACCAGCACCCGGGTCTGGGGTACCTGCTGCCGCAACAGCGCCAGCGCCTCCAGGCCGTTGCACTGGGGCATGTTGATGTCCAACAGCACCACGTCCGGACGCAGGGCCGCGGCCTGACGGACGCAGGCCGCGCCGTCTGCCGCCTCGCCGATGACCTCCATGTCCGGCTGGGCGTCCAGCAAGGCCCGCAGGCCCGCCCGCAACACCGAATGATCGTCTGCCAGCAGAATGCGGATGGGTTTCATGGCTATTACCATACACCAGCCACCCAAAGCCTGACAAGCTCTTTCGACTTTCCGCGAACGGCTGCCCGCCCAACATCCGATTTGCCGCCCGTCCAGAGCCGGGATATGATGGAAATATGGCCGCAAGCGAGTCCAACCAGTCCAACGCCAGCCCTCTGCTGGAATCAGTCTCCCTCTTCCAGGGGCTGACCCCTGCCGAGCGCCAGGAGATCTATCAGGCTGCCCACCTCCGCGCAGTAGAGAAGGGCGAACTCTTCTTCGTACAGGGGGAAGAGGCCCACACCCTCTACGTGCTGACCCGGGGGCGGGTGCGGCTGAACCAGCTATCGCCCGAGGGCGAACAGGTGCTGCTCCGGGTGATCGTGCCCGGCCAGCTTTTCGGCGGCGTGGCCGTGTTGAGCGGCACCACCTACCCCGTCGCAGCGGAAGCTGTGGCCGCGTCCGAAGCGTTGGGCTGGGACGGCGAAACCATGGCCAGGCTGATGGAGCGCTATCCCACCATTGCCCGTAACGCCCTGCGGCTGCTAGCCGAACGTATCCAGGAATTGCAGGAGCGTTATCGGGAACTGGCCACCGAACGGGTGGAGCGGCGGGTGGCCAGCGCGGTGCTGCGCCTGGCCCGTCAGACGGGCCGCAAAGTGGAAGGGGGCGTCCTGATCGACTTCCCCCTCTCCCGGGAGGACCTGGCTGCCATGACCGGCACCACCCTCTACACCGTCAGCCGCATCCTCAAACGGTGGGAAAAACAGGGGCTGGTGGAAGCCGGCCGCCAGCGCCTCCTCATCCGCTCTCCCCACGGTCTGGTCGTCCTGGCCGAGGATCTGCCGCCTGCCATGGACGCTCCCCGCTGATAGGCCCAACGCTCCCTATCCCCAGAGCCAGCGCAAACGTACCTCAGGACCGGACATCCCCCTCACCCCCTTCCCCGGCTGGGGGGATGGGGCTGGACCGTTACGCGCCCAACGTCTTCCCCTTGGATTTGCGCTCGCGCAAAGACGCCGCTGCCCTTCTCCACTATGTTGGACCACGGAGGAGGCAAACATGGACCTGTCCGCCATGGCCGACATGACCGTGGATGAAGTGCTCCAGCGGTGGCCCCAGACGATTCCCGTCTTTCTGGGCCGCTCCATGGCCTGCGTCGGCTGCCCCCTGGCGGCCTTTGAGACGCTGGCCGATGTGGCCCAGGCCTACAACCTGGAGTTGACGCCCTTCCTGACCCAGCTGTGGGCAGCCTCTTCCCAGGCAGGGGATGCCGCCCACGCTCCCCAGGAAGGCGCCGATGAGCCAGGATGATCGGGCGCGGACATCCCGGGCCGACGCTGGCGCCTGGAGCGTCGGCCAGCCATGGCGATTCTGGCAGGCGCATGTGAGCACTTGTGTGTGAGGGTGAAAACCGTTTGATTATCGGTCGTCAAGGTATCGGTCGTCAAGGTATCGGTCGTCAAGGTATCGGTCGTCAAGGAGCGAGACCATGACTCATGTCATCACCAGCCTGTGCGTTCGTGATGGAGCCTGTGTGGAAGTCTGCCCGGTGGAATGCATCGTCCCCGGGCCCAAGGACGATCCGGATTGGCCCTTCTTCTACATCGACCCGGACACCTGCATCGACTGCGGCGCCTGTGTGCCCGAATGTCCGGTGGAGGCCATCTTCCCGGAGGAGGATGTCCCCCCCGAATTTGAAGACGACATCGAGCTGAACGCGGCCTTCTTCACCGACGGGCCCGGCTACTGGGACTTCGATCTGGAAGAGGAGCGGGTCCGGGCGGAGTAGACGAGGCGAACCCACCGGGCCTCAGGAGGAGGCGTCCAGCCGGTCTGGGGCCGGCTCCGCCGTCAGGGAGATGGGGCGGGCACCCGGCGGGCAGGCAGGCGTGCGCTCCTGGATGCGAGCCGGGTCGAAGAAGGTCTGGAAGAGGTGCCTGATCTCCCCCAGGGCTTCCCGGCTGATGGAGTAGTAGATCCAGCGCGCGTCCTGGGCATCCCGCTCCATCTCCACTAGGCCGGCCCGCCGCAGCACGCCCAGGTGGTGGGAGATGAGGTTCGCCGGCATGTTCAGGGCGTCCCCCAGTTCACAGTTGCACTGGACGCCCTGCATAAGCAGGTTGATGATGGCCAGTCGGCGAGGCTCCGCCAGGACCTTCAGCCAGCGGGAGAGCTGGTCCAGGGGAACGGGTGCATCGGCGTCTGGGGAGGGTTCCGTGCTTGGTGTCGCTGCGGCCCCGGGTGCGGTTTGCTCTAGAATCTTTTCTTTCGTGAACATGGCTGGATTATACCCCATTGGCCAGGGGCGTCAAGGGTGTCCGCCGGGCAGGGGCAGGGCCACGTAGACCGCCGTGCCGTCCGGGCTGCTTTCGATCTCCAGGGTTCCTCCCACCAGCTCGGCCCGTTCTGTCATGCCGTGGATGCCGACACTGCGGCCCTCCCGTTGGGCCGCCACCGGGTCGAAGCCATGGCCGTCATCCTCCACGATCGCCTGCACATGGTCGTTCCGCTGCTGGATCAGGACGCTGAGGGTGCTGCAGCCGCTGTGGCGGGCAGCGTTGGTCATGGCCTCCTGGAGGATGCGGTACAGAATGATCTCGTGGGTGGACGAAAGGCGATGGCCCAGGGAGACGTGAAGATCCACCCGAATGTCCGGGTACAGCTGTTGGAACTCGCCCACGTAGCGCTCCAGGGCCGCCTCCAGGCCCAGGTCGTCCAACACGCTGGGGCGGAGCTGGCGACTCAGCAGGCGCACTTCTTCCAGGGTCTGGGCGGCCATCTGCGCCAGGGCCTCCGTCCGCTGGCGGATCTGGGCCGGATCGTCCAGCTGGGCGATCACCTTCATCCCCACCATCAACGAAGAGAGGGCTTGCCCGACCCCATCGTGGAGCTCCCGGGAGATACGCTTCCGCTCCTCCTCCTGGGCGGTGATCAGCTGCTCCAGCAGGCGGCTGCGGGCCGCGTCCTTCTCCACAATGGCCTGGCGGCTGACCGCCAGATCCTGCACCATTTGGTTGAACGCGTCGGCCAGCGCGCCGATCTCATCGTCGGCCCAGTGGGGCGCCCGGGCCTGCAGGTTGCCTCGGCCCACCTCCTGGGTGCTATCCACCAGCTGCAGGATGGGCTGGGTCAGCAGCCAGGTCAGAAAGAGCGCGGCCAGGATGCCGGCCACCGCCACGGCCAGGGTGGTCAGCAGCATCTGGCCGGTGACGGTGTTGACCACGTTGTGAAGCCGGGTCTCTGTCAGGCCCAGGTGGAGCACGCCGGCCCGCCCCTGGAAGATGGGGGCAGCGAAGTCGTGGATGATCCCCTGGCTGCTGTCAAAACGGGTCACCAGGATGCCGTCCTCGGGATTCTGGGGGTCGGCCAGGGAAAGGAGGGCCACGGGAAAACCGTCGTTGCCAAAGGTGTGGGCCAGGACCTGCCCCTCTCGGTCACGCACAAAGCCGTACAGGGCGTCTGGGTGATTGGCCACCGTCTCCTTCAAGAGCTGGTGCAGCCCGTATAGGTCGTTCAGCAGGAGGGGATCCACGCTGCGGGCGGCCAGATCGCTGGCCACCGAGCGGCCCCGGCTGTCCAGCTCCGCGAAAAAGACCCGCTCCATCACCGACCGCACCTGCCAGGTCACCCCCAACCCCAGGGCCACGGTGAGGGCCAGCACAATCCCCATGATCTTGGTGCGAATGCTCACCCCACCCAGGATGGTCCAGGCCCGGCCCAGCCAGGTGGTCATCTCGGGTAAAGGCGCCCTGGCCTGGCAGAGGGGGATCATGGGTCTACTCTTCTCCAAGGCGCACCTCCCGATAAATCGCCCGCACGGCATCGTAGGCAGCATCCTCCATGGGGACGAAACGGTCGATGTTCAAGGCCTGTAGAATGGCCCGGCCCTCTGGATCCTGGTCCATGGTCAGGAGGAGTTCCTGAAGCAGGGCCTTTTGCCGGGGCGGCAGCCCTGGCGGCACCACCACGGGTGGGATGGCGAAGGGCTCTGAGCGGTGGAGCACCCGAATCCGGGCTGCTAACTCCGGTTGGCGGCGCAACGCGTAATCCAGGACCAGGCTGTCCACGGCCGCGGCGTCGGCGATGCCCTCGGCCACGGCCTCAATGGCCCGGTCGTGGCTGTAGGTGAAGAAGGTTCGCCGGAAAAATGTCTCCGGTGTCTCGCCCATCTGCTGCAGCCGGAAGGTTGGGTAGACACGTCCGCTGAAGCTCATGGGATCAGGGAAAGCAAAGGTGGTTCCCCGCAGATCGGCCAGGGTTTGGGCTGGGCTGGCCGCAGGCACGATGAGGACAGAATGGTAGACGGTCTGCCCCTGGATGACCGGTGCGGCCAGCAGCTCCATCCCGAAGTGGTCATGACCTTCCACATAGGCGCTGGTGCAGACCAACCCCAGATCCACCTCCCCCTCGGCCAGCAACCGGTTCACCTCGGCATAGGTCTTGCGCTGGATCAGCTCAGCCGGGCGCCCCAGACGCTGCCCCAGATAGCGGACCAACGCCCCGTAGCTTTCTGCGTTGCCCTGGGGGGAAATGATGGCCGCCACCGCGATGCGAAGGGGAGCGACCTTGGCCGTCACCATGGGCAAGGGCCGACGGATCTCCAGGTCCAGATAGGGCAGGGGCTCGGCTCGGGCCGTGCGACAGCCCGCTAGCCCCATCATCAGTAGAGGGACCAGCCAGCATAGTGGCCAACCAGGCGGACGAACAGCTCGAGCGGTCATCGGTCTTCTCCAGATCGGCAGAAAGGGCGCTATCTCCTGGGCTCCTCCCTTCATGGCTTAATCTTATCACATCCAGCCGTCCGGCGTCCCCTTTCGCCCTATCCTTGCAGATTGGCTCCACAGGTCGCATCCCCCCACTCGGCCTTTCCCCTGCTGGAGGAAGAGGAAATGGGGGAGTCTTTGTGGTGTACTGGGCCGCATTGCAGCGCAGTACACCACAAGAACGAACTCTCTTCTCCCCTCTCCCCCCCAGAGGGGAGGTGGGGTGAGGGGGGTGAAAAGTTACCGGGATTGCAGAATCCCTGAGCATCGTGCTATGCTACCCATGTCCACACCGACAGCCCGACGTGATATCATCTACTCCCCAGGAGTTGCCCATGGACACCTTACGTCAGCTCTACCCGGAATGTCGCAGCGTCCCCTTCGCCGGTGCGTACCTGTCCCACGACCTGCGCAGCCGGTCAACCTCCTCCGAGCGCCCGTTCTTCTATGCCAACTTCGTGATCAGCCTGGACGGCCGAATCGCCATCCCCGGCGAGGATGGCAAGGGACTCGCCGTTCCCAAGGCCATTGCCAATGACCGGGACTGGCAGCTCTTCCAGGAGCTGGCTGCCCAGGCGGACCTCATCATCACCACAGGACGCTATCTCCGGGACCGGGCCCAGGGTCGCGCCCAGGAGATCCTCCAGGTGGACGATCCCCGTTATGCCTACCTGCGCACCTGGCGGGCGGAACACGGCCTGAAACCCCAGCCGGATATCGCCATCGTCAGCAACAGCCTGCGTTTCCCCATCCCAGAGGACCTCACGGCAGGAGGGCGTCAGGTGGTCGTTCTGACCAGCGCCAACCCCAACCCCGAACGGGTGCGGGAGATCCAGGCCCAGGCCGGGCAGGTTATCATCGCCGGTGGGGAACAGGTAGAGGGGCAGGAGCTGGCCCAGAAGCTGGGCCAGTTGGGCTATCGGATCGTCTATTCCTCGGCGGGCCCCAAGATCCTGCATATGTTGCTGGCCGGCGGGGTGTTGGATCGGCTATACCTGACCTATGCCAACCGTCTCCTGGGCGGCGATTCATTCGCGACGGTGGTGGATGGCCCCCGCTTTCCCGAACCAGTGGGCGCACAGCTACACGCACTCTACCTGGACGCCCAGGGGCTGGGCGGCCTTGGGCAGCTCTTCGCCTGCTACGAAATTTTCTGACAAGCATGTTTTCAAGTTCCACTACTCCCAGGAGTCAACGCAACGCGATGGTGCAGGCCAACCCGAACATCCTGGTGATCAACGCCGATCCACCCTCCTTTCTTACCATCCAGGCAGGGATCCAGGCCCTCTACCCGAAGGCATGTATGCATCCGGTGCTGGAGGGCCAGACTTTATCCCAGGCCGCCGCCGATCCCCAGCTGGACGTGGCCATCATTGACCACCGCCCAGGGGGCCCAGACCTGCTCGAGCTGATCCGGCTGGTCAAGGAGCAAAACCCACTTCTGCCCACCGTCGTCCTGCTCCGGCTGGAACAGGAAGCGTTGGCCGACGCCATCCTGGCGGCCGGCGCTGACGACTACCTGCTCAAAACGCCCCTGGTCTATCGCCGCCTGCCCAAGGTGGTGGCCACCAACCTGGAGCGGCAGGCCCAGCGCCAACAGCTGGCCAGCAGCCAGGAGCGCTACCAGCAGCTCTTTGCCAGCGTCCCTGTGGGCCTCTTCCGCTGTGGTAAGGGGGCCAGGCTGGTGGCCGTCAACCCCGCACTGGCAGAAATCCTGGGCGCCCCGGAGCCGGGCCACCTCCTGGGCGCCTGCCTGGGCGATTTTTTCGTGGATGCCGAAGCCGCGGCCCAGTGGCAGCAACGGCTGGATCGGTCGGGGGCAGCGGAGATCCTTGAAGCGGAGCTGCGCTGCCTGGATGGCCGGACCCTCTGGGCGCGCATTCGGGCCCGCAAGGTACTTGACCCGGCCAGCGGTGCCACCTATTGGGAGGGCAGCCTGGAGGACATCAGCGAACAGCGCCAGGTCCAGCAGGCCTTGCGCGCGTCGGAAGCAAAGCTGCGCCTTATCTTTGAACATGCCTTCGACGGCATCAGCATCTACGAAGAGCTGCCGGAAAGCAGCTCCCGGCGCCTGCTGGAGTGCAACGAACGCTACGCGGAGATGGCCGGCCGGAGCCGGGAAGAGTTGCTGGCCCTGGGCAACACCTCCCTGCTCCAGCGCAAGGTGAGCCGCCGCTTCAGCCGGGCCGAGAACCTGATCATCCGCCAGCACCATCTCCGCTATCGGGGCCTCTTCTCCTGGATTCGCCCCGACGGCAAGGAAAACGTCATCGAGTACTCTGCCGCGCCCATCGACCTGGACGGGCGCCCTCTGACCATCGGCATCGACCGGGACATCACCGAGCGCATCCGGGCCCAGGAGGAGATCCAGCGCCGGGCCGCCCACCTGGAAGCCCTCAACGGGGTCATCGCGGCGGGAGCCATGGCCCGAGCACCCCGGGAGCTGATGGAGCAGACCGCGCGCCAGCTGGCCAGGGCCCTGCAGGCCGACTGGGTGCTCCTGTGGGTGGGCGACCAAATGGCCGCCGAGGGGATGGAGGAGGAGGCCGCGCGGGCATGGCAGGCCCGGCTCGCGCCGGACCTGTCGGCGGAGGTCCAGCGAATCGCCGGCGAGGTTGGGGAAGGGGCCGTCAGCCGGGATACTTTGCTTGCGCCCATCACCCATGAGGGTCGGGTATTGGGGGGCATCCTGGCCCGGGCGGTGGAGGTGGAGGCATGGCCCCACGATGCCGAGACCCTGGCCCAGGCCGTCGGTAAGGAAGTGGGCGCCGCGCTGGAACGACTGTACCTGCTGGAACAGGTCCAGACCCAGGCCCATCGGCTTCAGATGCTCATGGACGCCACGCCAGAGGGGATCCTCTTCCTGGATCGAGAACAGCGGGTGGTGGTCATGAACGCCGCTGCAGAGAAGGCCTTGCAGCGACTAGGCCCAGCCCGGCCCGGCCAGCTCCTGACGGCCGTGGGCCCCATTCCCCTGGATGCCCTGCTGGCCTCCCAGGGGAATGAGGCGCCCCGGGAGATTCCCCTTCAACCCGAAGGCGTCATCTACCAGGTCAGTGCCCGGCCTGTCCAGGCACAGTCCCAGGAGCAGGGGTGGCTGGTGCAACTGAGGGACGTCACCAGAGAACGGGAGCGCCAGCAGCGCAGTGAACAACAGGGCAGGCTGGCCGCGGTGGGACAGCTGGCCGCGGGCATTGCCCACGACTTCAACAACATTCTGGCGGTCATTCTGCTCCTGGCCCAGTTGCTGGAGGCCGAATTGTCCATGCCGGAAAAGAGCCGGCGGCGGCTGGAGAACATCATCCGCCAGGCTCAGCACGGGTCCCACCTGGTCCACCAGCTCCTGGACTTCAGTCGCCGGTCGGTGATGAAGCGCACCACCGACGACCTCAGGGCCGTGGTCGCGGAAACGGCGGAGCTCTTACGGCGTACCCTGGCCGACAACATTCAGGTACTCGACCGCTATCAGGCCCAAGACTTTACCCTGGAGGCCGACTTTACGCGGCTCAAGCAGGTGCTGATGAACCTGGCGGTCAACGCGCGGGATGCCATGCCCCAAGGGGGCATCCTCTCCTTCGAGCTGGCACGGCTGCACGTTCAGCCAGATGAACAGCCCCCAGTGGTGGGCCTGAAGCCAGGGGAGTGGATCCGGCTGACGGTGACCGACACGGGTGAGGGCATGTCGCCGGAGGTGTTACCCCACATCTTTGAGCCTTTCTTCACCACCAAGGAGGTGAACCAAGGGACCGGCTTGGGGCTTTCCCAGGTGTATGGGATTGTGAAGCAGCACGGCGGCGAGATCGCTGTGGAAAGCCGCCTGGGGCAGGGAGCCCGGTTTGACATCTACCTGCCGGCCCTGCCGGCCCGGGAAGTGGTCGCCCCCGTCTCCGGGCCAGAGGAAACTGCCCAGGGTCAAAACCACACCCTGCTGTTGGTGGAAGATGAAGATCTGCTGCGGGAGACCCTGGCCGAGGTGCTGCAGTCGTTCGGGTACCAGGTGCTAACTGCGGCCAGCGGTACGGAAGCCCTGGAAAAGTATGAACAAGTCAACGGACAGGTGGACCTGGTCATCAGCGACATGGCCATGTTGAGCATGAATGGCATCGAACTGCACCAGGTCCTACAGCAACGGGCGCCGACCATCCCCACCATCATCATCAGCGGCCACCTGGCCCAACGCCAGCAGGTGGACTGGCGGCAGTTGGGCATCCGGGCATGGCTCCAGAAGCCGGTACGCATTGGCGAGCTAATGGATCAGGTCCAGAAAGCGCTGGAAACGGTCAGCCCTTCAGGCCGGTAGTGGCCAGGCCACGCACCAGGAAGCGCTGGGCGTAGAGGAAGAGGGCAATGACCGGGACGGTGACCATGACGGACGCGGCCATGAGTTCAGCCCACTGGGTGCCAAATTCCTGATTGAAGGCGGCGAGGCCCAGTTGAAGGGTCTTCATCTGATCTTCCTTCACCACCACCAGGGGCCACAAGAAATCGTTCCATGTCCAAAGAAACGAAAAGAGCCCCATGGTTCCAATCACTGGCTTGGAATTGGGTACCAGGATGCGCCAGAAGAAGCCGGCATGAGAACAGCCGTCGATGAGGGCAGCATCTTCAATTTCGCGCGGAAAACGTTGAAAAAACTGCCTGAAAATGAATACCCCGTATACTGAAATCAGGCCGGGAAAAATCAGCCCGGGATAGCTGTTGAGAAGGCCGATCCCCCCTTGCCCAAACAGATCGTTGCCGCCGGCCAGGGGAAAGCGACGGATCAGCAAGAAGATAGGCAGAACCAGGACTTCGAAGGGAACCATCATGGTGATGAGGAGGGCAAAAAACAGCGCATGACGGCCGGGAAATTCCAGCCGGGCAAAAACATAACCGGCCATCGCTCCCAGCAGAATCTGACCAGCCACGTCGGCAACAGTCACAAAGGTTGTGTTCCGAAAGAGCCGACCCATATCGATGGCATGGTAAGCGTCGGTGTAGTTTGCCCAGTCGAACTGGCTTGGGATCCAGCGAGGGGTGATGCCGAAAATTTCCGCATCCACTTTGACCGAAGTCAACACCATCCAGACGAATGGCAGGATCATGACGCATGCACCAAGGGTCAAGAGCAAATAGACCATCAGCAACGTTAAGCGAAATTCCTGCCGTCTGCTTGTCAGCAATGGGGCCATATCAATTCTCCTCGCGCAAGAGGCGGAAATTCAAAATCGTAATCAACAGAATAGTCGCCAACAGAACCATGGAAATCGCACCTGCCCGTCCCAGGCGCAGATACCCAAAAGCGTTCATGTACACTTCCCAAACCAGGGTATTAGTCGTCAGGAGAGGCCCACCTTGGGTCAAGATGAAAATCAGCCCAAAACTACGGAAAATACCGATCGAGTAGGTGACTACCACGAAGAGGATGATGGGGCGTAAAAGCGGGACAGTAATAAATGCGAATATCTGCCAATTCCTGGCACCATCGATGCGAGCGGCTTCATAGAGTTCGTTGGGGATATCCTGAAGACCCGCCAGGAAGATTACCATATTTGCACCCAGGGCTGCCCATAGCGTGACGATAATCAGGGAAGGCAACGCCAATTTCGGATCATAGAGCCACTCCTGAGGAGGGATACCCACCAGACCCAGGAAATAGTTAAGTAGCCCCACCTGGGGATTAAAGATCCATTTCCAAATCAGCGACGAAACCACCACCGAGGTTACCACAGGCAGATAATAGAGGGTACGAAACAGAATACGCCCGCGAATGGGTTGATCCAGGAGCACCGCAACGACCAGTGCTAATGCCGTGCCCAGGGGGACGCTCCCAACCGTAAAGAGGATTGTATTACGAATGGCCTTCAGGGTGACCTCAGTGGTAAAGACCCACCGGTAGTTGGTCAGGCCGGTGAACTTCATGGGCGAAAACAGGTCGTAGTTGGTGAAGCTGAGGACCACATTGTACAGGACCGGATAGAACTTGATGGCGATGAAAAGCAGCATGGGCACCAGCAAAAAAGTATAGGCGGTAAACCATTCACTGCCTATCCAGCGCTCCACCCGCCGTTGCCATCCGGGCTGGGAACGTGCAGCTGTGCGAGAATCAGTCATTATCGTCGACATGGTTCTTTTTGCCTCATTCCTGGCTATCGAGGTCTGTGCAACACCTGGCTTGGGAAATCGGAAGAAGGCCGACTTCTGACCGAAGTCGACCTTCTAGTACACTCTGGCGTAAATACCACGGCAGAAATTCCGGATGCCCTCTGGGCGCACGACCTCTGGTGGAAACTGTCGGCGAATTTCTGCCGGGATTTACTAGGCCATGATTGTCCGGCTGAGCACTGCTATGCATCTTCGGCCAGGATGGCGTCGATCTCCGCGCAGGTGGCGACCATTGTCTCCTCAGGCGAAAGCTCACCCCGCAGGCACTTTTCCAGGTTGGTTGCCAGTGGCCGGAAGAGCTCAATAAGCCGCCAATGTTTGGGATACGGCACCGCGTATTCGGTGGCAGCCAATAACACCTTCATGCGATCGGTCATGAACTCTGCATCTGCCAGGGAACGACGGGGCGGTGTTACTCCTGCGCTGGCACAATATTTTTCCAGCATAGGTGCGCTGGTCAGATGCTGGAAGAACGCCCATGCCATGTCGGGTGTTTTGGTCAGGCTCGAGATAAAGTATTTGTTCACCCACACATGGCAAGCCTGTACCTTGTGGCGCAGGGGCAAAGTCACCACCAGATGCTCCAGCTGGTCGGGCGCGTAAAGATTCACATCGCGTTCCAGGAAGGAAGAATCGTAGGTGGAAGAGGCTATCCCAACTGCGATCGGCGCCAGATCGCCTTGGGCTTCAAAGCCGGGATAGGGCTGGACCTGGTCTTCAACGATCAGAGTGTACACATATTCCAGCGCTTCCACAGCCGGGGGCTCATCCAGGGTACAACGGGTGAGATCATCGCTCAAGAACTGGCCGCCAGCCATTTCCATGAACTGCATGTAAGCCTGAAGATCGTTCTGCCAACCACCGGGACCGGAAAAGTGGTATCCCTCGCGGGTAATTTTTCCGTTTTCCCGGATGGTCAACGCATTGGCAAACTCCCGCAACTCCTCCCAGTTGGTAGGCGGTGCGGCGATGCCGGCCTCTTCCATATGGTCCTGGCGGTACCAGAAAGAGCGGATGTCAATGCGGTAGGGCACCGCTACGATGCTGCTGTCGATGGTAACGTCATCCTGCAATGCCGGGAAGAAATCATCCCAGTTCCAATCATCACTTGCCAGGGCAATATAATCGTCCAACGGCAGCGCCCACCCCCGTTTGGCCATTTGCGGCGCCCAAACTGCCCCTCCCTGGAAAACGTCGGGGGTTACACCGCTGGCAAAGGCCGTGGTCATCTGTTCATTGTAACGCTCCCAATCTGTGTAATTGACATTGACCGTGACATTCTTCTCCCTGGTGAAGGCTGGAATGATCTCATCTTCCAGGACAGCTTTGGTTGGCTCTGCATAATCGACCATCATCAAGCTCAGTTCAACCGTTTCTCCAGTTGCAGACGGTTCTCCCTGTGCGCCTTCGGTGGCCGGAGCAGGTGCACAAGCAACCAACAGGGTCCCAAGGGAGAGCGTCCCGCTCAGGCGCAGAAAATCCCGTCGATTCAACTTGGCTTGCATGGGGTTCCTCCTGGACAGATCCGTGAGCGTGTAAACGATAAGTAGGTGCTTTTTCATCTACAGGCGCCAGATGGTAAGCTATGTTCTGCAGGTGCCGAGGATTCCCACCCACTGTAACAAAATCCTGCCCGCCCTTGCCACCCCCCAGGCTGCCAGAACACTGCCAAAGACTGCCATGCCCCACAGCGAACGCCACCAACCAGAACCAGGCCCACCACCCGAGTTCGTGGAACAGGTGAAACAGGCCCTGGATCACCTGTACGATATCGACTTCCTGGAACGCCATCCCCTGACCTTGGCCACAGAGGCGGGCGAGACGTCGCCGCCCACGCTGCGAGGACAGCGGCTACGGTGGGAGCTTTCCGCCGCCATCGAAGCCCTGAACCCCGGCGCCCATGTCCCCTTCGCCGCGCCGCCGGCCCGCATCTACAACCTGCTCAGCCTTCGCTATGTGGAACGCCGCAGCGTGCTCCAGGCTGCCCAGGAGCTCAACCTCTCGGAACGCCAGGCCCACCGGGATCTGCGCCAGGGAGAAGAGCGGGTGGCCGCGCACCTGTGGGCACGCCGCCCAGAGCTGTCGCGCCAGGAACCCCGCGCCCTCCAGCTCTCCTCCTTCGAGGCAGAGATGGCCCGCTTTGAGCCCCACCCCCGCCCCACGGATCTGGGGCAACTCCTGCGCCATGCCCGGCAGGTGGTCGCCCCCCTGGCCGCCCAGCGGGGCATTGATCTCCAAATCCAACTCCCCCCCCAGCAGGCCGTGGTTTCCCTGGATCCGGCCATCGCCGAACAGGTATTGGTCAACATCCTCAGCCACGCCACCCAACAGGCCGCAGGCGGCTACCTCACTGTCCGTTTGCATGGCGATCGGGATACAGCTCAAATCATCCTGGACTTTGCCCCCGGAACCACCGGGCAGTCCCGTACCGCCCTCGATCTGGTCACCCTGCAAATCGCCGACCGACTGGGCTGGAAGCTGAGCCAGGAAACGCCAGAACCCGGGCTACGGACCATTTGCCTGCAAATCCCCACCCGGGGCCCCACCGTGCTGGTCATCGACGACAACGAGGGGCTGGTGAGCCTGCTGGAGCGGTATCTCACCGACCAGGCGTGCCGGGTGGTGGCCGCCACCAATGGCCAGGAGGGCCTCCAACTCCTGGAAAACCTGGTGCCCGACGCCATCATCCTGGACATCATGATGCCCGAAATGCACGGCTGGGAATTCCTGCAGCGGGTCCGGGCCAAGCCAGCCCTGGCCCGGGTGCCCGTCATCATCTGCTCTGTCATCCACAACCCCCAGCTGGCCTACTCCCTGGGCGCCTCTTTCTTCCTGCCCAAACCCGTCCGCCGCCGGGACATCCTGGATGCCTTACAGCAAATGGGCGTGATGTGACCGGGCAGCGCCAAAGCCACAGCGCCAGCCGGGCCGGCCACGGCACCGAAGATCTGCGGGCCGGCTTCAGGATGGAGCTGTGGATGGAGCTGGACTTCCTGGAAGCGGGGCAGATCCTGCTGGACAACCGCACCCACAACGGCAAGGGGTTTTGCCTCCAGACCACGGCCCGGGGTACGGTGGAGATGGTTCTCAACGATGGCCGCACCGAAAATCGCCGGGATTGTGACCCAGGCCTGCTCACATCGGGCAGCCGCCATCACCCGGTGGCCATTGTGGATGGCAGGCCGAAGATCGTCTCTTTCGCCGTGGATGGCATGCTGTGCGACGGTGGGGAGTTCCGCCAGTTTGGTTGGGGGCGCTTCAGCCCGCACCTGCGGGAACTTACGGGAACTTAACGGTAAGGCGCATCTGCGCATCGGCCCAAAGCTCCAGGGCCGCATCCATCTGGTCCGTCTCTACGGCCGTTACCTGCACACCTCCGAGGCCATCGGCCACTGTCGGGCGGGCCTCCAAAGCCACTGACCCGAACCGCCACCGGTGAAAGGCTCACCGGTGGGCGGTTAACCGGTGGGGGAAGGCCAGGGAATTCGTTCGGGATCCCGGAGTTCCAGGGCATGGAGAAAGGCCTGCAGGCAACGCAGCACCTCCGCCGGCCTGGCCCCGTCGGGATGATGGAGCACCAGCCGGCTGCCGCGATGGCCCAGTACATCCTCGGCAAAGTTGGTGGCGGTCAGGATGATCACCGGCAGGTTAGCCCAGCGGGGCTCCTGGCGCATGGCCTGGAGCACCTGGAAACCGTCGCAGCCCGGCATGATCAGGTCGAGCAGCAGGAGGTCCGGGATCCGCTCCCGGAGTGCCTGTAACCCCTGTTCTCCGCCGTAACAACTGCGCACCGTCCAGCCTCCGCCCCCGGCCTCCAGCATGCGCTCCACCAGTTGGCAGAAGTTGCGGTCGTCGTCCACCACCAGGATGTCATGCACGGTACCTGCCTGGTGGATGGCCTCCAGGAGCCGCCGTGAGGTGATGGGCTTGTTGAGGCAGGCCATCACCTGTAAATCTACCGCCACCCAGGCCTGGCTGGGCAACGAACACTGGATCAGGGGCACCGGCAGCGCCAACAGGGAACGGTCCTCCCGCTCCTCGCCTGGGAGGACGTTCCAGATCACTGCCTGGGGCCGGTACAGGGCCAGGCTGGCCTCCAGCGCCTCGGGCCGGCCCACATGGACCACCTCATAGTCTGTCAGGTGGCGGTCGAGCAGGGTGGCCACGCCCGGATCGGGGTCAAGGACCAGCAGGGTCGGCAGCCCGGAGGCAGGCTGCGCGGGTAGCGGGCGGCTCAGATGGAGCCGGGAGAGGGGAACGGCTTCTTCAGGGATGGGCAGGGTAAACGTGAAGGTAGAGCCCTTTCCCAATTCACTCTCCACCCAGATGCGACCGTCATGGGCTTCCACAAAATGCTTGCAGATGGCCAGGCCCAGCCCCGTGCCGCCGTGGGTTCGATGCAGCGAACGATCCACCTGGTAGAACTCATCAAACAGGCGGGGGAGCTCCTCCGGCGGGATCCCCGGCCCGGTGTCCCGGACGCGGATCTGCACTTCCCCCTGGACCCGACCCACTTCCACCCGCACCGAGCCCTGTTCGGTAAAACGAGCGGCATTGTTGAGCAGGTTCAACAGGGTCTGGCGGATGCGGATCCGATCCAGGAGCAGGGGCGGCAGGTTCGGCGGAACGTGGGCCTCCAGGCGCACCGGCCGCCCCCGGAACAGATCCTGGGCCATCTCCACCGTCTCCTGGACCAGCCCACCCAGGTCCGTTGCCTCTTTGTCCAGGACGAAGCCGGCGAGCTCGAAGCGGGAAAGGTCCAACACGTCGTCAATCATCTCCAGGAGGTGACGGGCGCTCCGGTAGATCTGGTACACGTCCCGCCGCAGGGCCAGGGGCCACTCCATGGGACCGTAGATCTCGGGCGAAAGGTGCATGATCTCGCTGAAACCCAGGATCAGGTTGAGGGGGGTGCGAAGCTCGTGGCTCACGTTGGCGGCGAACTGCTCCTTCATCCGCCGGGCTTCTTCTGCCTGCTGGCGGGCCACCACCAGCTCCTGTTGGGCCCGGCGCAACAGTCGGTTGCTCAACTCCACCGCGTGGAGGGTGCGGCTCAGTTCACCCCGATGGATGCGCACATCCTCCAGCAGGCGGTTGGCCCGCTCCTGGAGCTGCCAGGCCCAGGCCAGCACGGTGTAGAGGGTGTACACCGCCAGCCAGGAGAGCCCCAACGTGACCGCGGTGGTCAGGGCCAGGCCACGCCAGCCATAGGCGCGCAGGCCCTGCTGTTCCAAAAACCACGCCAACCCCAGCACCAGGGCAGCCGGAATCACCACACCCCAGGGCATCAAGAAAGCGCCCACCACCACCAGGGGCAACAGCAGAAACGGCAGCCAAGGAAGGCCGTTCAGCCACATCGCCCCCAGGAGCAGCCCGGTTAGGCCAGCCATCAGCAGATATCGGGCCCATGGGATCCGCCGGCGGTTCAGCCAGTGGACGCCTACCCCCAATCCAGCCAGGCCTGCCAACAGGCCCTCCAGCGCCAGGGGGAAAGGGTTCATGGGCAACACCAGCCAGGCCAGAACTCCCCCTACAGCTGCCGTGAACAGCCCCAGGCGCCCGGTCAACTGGGTGTGGAGTTCGGCCAGGTTGACCGAACTGACCTCCGCGTAAAGCCCTCGGGACATGGCATACAACATGATCCTTACTCCCCTGCTTGTTTTGATACCCCTGCGAACCGGCCACCCTGTAGCAACGCTCCAGGTGCATTCACCTTTGGGACGGTCAGGGCAAGCGGGCGGGGCAAGCCCCGCCCCTACCGGATCTGTCCGCCCTGGCATTCGCCCATGGGACGCCGCCGTAGGGGCGCTGCTTGCTGCGCCAGCAGTTGACATCGCCGCGAATGTCATGTTAGCATTGGAACCATCACAGGGAAAGGGCTTTTCCGTATCGTTGCCCGAGATTTGTGTTGATCAACCCACAAAGCGTAAAGACGTCGACAGAGGCCATGCTTCGTTCGTGGCGCCGTCCAGAGAGTTGCCGGGTGGTGCGAGGCAACCGGCAGCGGCGAAGTAGCACCTCTCGAGTCCCCGGCAGGAAATGGCCGGGCGGTTCACGCCGTTACCGTGGAATGAGGCGAGCAGTGTTCCGCTGCCGCGAATTCAGGTGGCACCACGGAGTTCCCTTCGTCCTGAGCATCAGGCGAAGGGAATTTTTTATTGGAACCCAAACTGCGAAGCAATAACCCGTGAAGCAGGAAGGAGCAGAAAGATGCTGGACATCCGCTGGATGCGAGAAAACCGGGAGGCGCTGGCCGAGGCCATGCGCAAACTCAACGCCACCGATGCCCCCTGGGAAGAAGCCCTGGCCCTGGACGAACGCCGCCGGGAGCTGCTGACCCAGGTGGAAGCCCTGCGGGCCGAGCGGAATGCCGGCTCTAAAGAGGTGGGACGGCTGTTTCGAGAGAAGAAAATCGACGAAGCCAACGCCCTCAAGGAGCGCATGGCCCAGATCGGCGCGGAAATCGAACGCCTGGATGCGGAGCTGCGCCAGGTGGAGGCCGATTTCGAGCAAGCCATGCTCCGCATTCCCAATCCCCCCGAGCCGGACGTCCCCGTCGCGCCCGACGAATCGGGGAATGTGGTGGTCAAGGAACACGGCACCAAGCCCACTTTTGACTTCACGCCGCTACCCCACTGGGAACTGGGCGAGCGGCTGGACATTCTGGACATCGAGCGGGGTGTCAAGCTGGCCGGCAGCCGCTTTTACGTCCTGAAGGGAGCCGGCGCCCAGCTCCAACGGGCGTTGATTAACTGGTTCCTGGACGTCCACGTCAACGAGCACGGCTACCAGGAGATCTATCCTCCCTTCATGGTGCGGGAATATTGCATGGTGGGGACCGGCAACCTGCCCAAGTTCGGCGACGTACTCTACCGGGACGCGGAGGAGGATTACTGGCTGATCCCCACCGCGGAGGTGCCAGTGACCAACCTGCACCGGGATGAAATCCTGGAGCCCGGCCAGCTCCCCCTCTACTACGTGGCCCATACCCCCTGTTTCCGCCGGGAAAAGGTCTCGGCCGGGAAAGACGTGCGGGGCATCAAGCGGGTCCATCAGTTTGAAAAGGTGGAGATGGTCAAATTTGTGGAGCCAGCCACTGGCCGGGAGGAGCTGGAATCCCTGACCCGCAACGCTGAAACCCTGCTGGAACGCCTGGACCTGCCCTATCGCCGGGTCCTGATCGCCACGGGGGATCTCTCCTTCGTGGCCTGCATCAAGTACGACCTGGAGGTGTGGTCCGCGGGCTGCCAGGAATGGCTGGAGGTGAGCTCCTGCTCCTGGTTCCGGGACTTCCAGGCCCGCCGCGCCAACATTCGCTACCGGCCCGCAGAGGGCGCCCGCCCCGAGTTTGTCCACACCCTGAACGGCTCCGGCCTGGCCCTGCCCCGGGTCATCATCGCCATCCTGGAAAACTACCAGCAGCCCGACGGCACCGTCATCGTTCCTGAAGTGCTACGGCCGTACATGGGCGGCCGGGAACGTATCGGCTGAGCCGCGGGCTCAAACGCGCCGTAGGTCCGGCCCCCCGGCCGGACAGTCGCTCCATGTGCCTAGGTCACGCAGGGATGCGTGACCTACGGGCGACAGACCGTAGAGACGCACGGCCGTGCGTCTCTACGCATGTAGAGGGCCTTACAGATGAACGCCAAAGCCTGGAGTAGGGTAGGCCCATGATGTAAACCCTTCCCACCTGTCGGCGGGCTCCACATGCGGGTCACGGGCTCTCTGTCATCATCAAAGGAGCAAAACCATGCGCGATGCGGCCCTACGGGCCCAAAAGGATAAATGGATGGCGCCCCTGGCACAACGCTTCTGCCGCCAGGTCCATCCCAACGTCCTCTCGGGGATCGCCCTGGCCGTGGGCCTGTTGGCTGCCTGGCTGGCCATGGAAGAACGCTACGCGCCAGGCCTGCTCATGTGGTTCCTGAACCGCATCCTGGATGGGCTGGACGGCCTGGTGGCCCGCACCCATGCCAAACAGAGCGATTTCGGCGGCTACCTGGACCTCATGCTGGACTTCATCGTCTACCTGGCCGTTCCCCTGGGCTTTGTGGCCGCCAACCCCAACCCGCCGTTGTTGTGGAGCGCGCTGGCGCTCCTCTCCTCCTACGTCCTGAACACCCTGTCCTGGACCACCCTCTCGGCCCTGCTGGAGAAACGCAACCGTCAGAAGAGCCGGCGCCTGACCAGCGTGGAAATGCCGGCCGGCCTGATCGAGGGCGCCGAAACCATCCTGTTCTACAGCTTCTTCTTCCTGCTGTCCGGTGCCGTGGCCTATCTATTTGGACTCATGGCCCTGCTAGTGCTGGTGACGGCGGGACAACGGGTAGTGTGGGCATACCGGCACCTGTGATCCCCCATCCGCCGAACGCCACCGCCAGGGCCGTCAACCACGAGGAGTCCCAGATGCACGCGATACCTGACACCAATCCTGAAGGGACCGACACTGCTGTGGGCCCCACGCCCCCAGGCCAAACCCTGGGACGTTGGCAGAAAGGGATCGCCCTGGCTGTCTGGGCGGGCCTGGTGGGCGGCTATTACTGGTACACCACTGCCAACCAACTGGATCCCATCGCTGCGGCCGGCCGCCTGGTGGCCTTCACCCGGGAAAGCGCCTACGGGCCCATGATTTACATTGGCCTGTATGCCCTGCGCCCGCTCATTTTCTTCTCCGCCGCAGTGCTCACCCTGGCCGGCGGCTTTCTGTTCGGCCCCGTCTGGGGCATTATCTACACTGTCATTGCCGGCAACCTCTCGGCCCTGGTGGCCTACGGGGTGGGCCGCTACTTCGGCAGCGGCGTCCTACCGGCAGAGGGCGCCCAGGGGATCGTCCAGCGCTATGCCCAACGTCTACGCCAGAACAGCTTCGAAACCATCCTGGTCATGCGGTTCATCTTCCTCCCCTACGACCTGGTGAATTACCTGGCGGGATTCCTGCACATCGACTGGAAAGCCTTTCTCCTGGCCACCGCGCTGGGCAACATTCCCGGCACGATTTCGGTGGTGTTGCTGGGCGCCTCCATCGAAGGGGACTTCAGCCAGGGCCTGCCCGGTTTGAATCCCTGGACCCTGCTGGCCTCCGCCGTACTCTTTGGGGTGAGCCTGGCCCTGTCCCGCTACTTTAAACGGCGGGAAACGTAATTCAGATGCCCGTCATTGGGAGCGTCCCACGAACGGAGGAACCCTATGTCACAAACCGGCCAGATCGCCACTTCCCTGGAACAGCAAGATGCCCGACCGGGCAACGGCGAGCCGATCCAGGTGCCCCCCATGGACGAACACAACCGCCGGCTGGTGGCCAATGTCCATCCGCCAGCGTGGCAAAACCCCGTGCCCCAGGGTCGCTACAACCTGGTGATTATCGGGGGCGGCTCCGCGGGGCTGGTGGCCGCGGCCGGGGCGGCCGGCCTGGGCGCCCGGGTAGCCCTGGTGGAACGGCATCTGCTGGGCGGCGACTGCCTGAACGTGGGCTGTGTGCCATCCAAGGTGCTGATTCGCTCGGCCCGGGCGGTGGGCGACATCGCCCGGGCCGGGGCCCTGGGCATCCAGGTGTCACCGGCATGGGTGGACTTCGCCGCAGTGATGGCGCGGGTGCGGCAGGTGCGGGCTGCGATCAGCGAGCACGACTCGGTGTGGCGCTTCCAGCGCCTGGGGGTGGATGTCTACCTGGGCGAAGGCCGCTTCAGCGGCCCGGACACGGTGACGGTGGCGGGACAGACCCTGCATTTTCGCAAAGCCCTCATCGCCACCGGCTCCCGGCCCATGGTCCTCCCCATCCCCGGCCTGGCGGAGGCCGGCTACCTGACCAACGAGACCCTCTTTGGGCTGACCGGGCTGCCCCAGCGGCTGGCCGTGATCGGGGCAGGCCCCATCGGCGCGGAGCTGGCCCAGGCGTTCCGCCGTTTCGGTAGCCAGGTGATCCTCTTCGACGTCCTGCCCCAGGTGCTCGGCCGGGAAGACCCAGACGCCGCGGCCATCATCCAGGAGGTCTTCGTGACCGAGGGAATCCAGCTGGCCCTGGGCGCCCAGATTCAGCGGGTCCGCTCCGACAGCCGCGGGAAAATCTTGGACTACGAGCTGGACGGGCGACAGATTTCGGTGACGGTGGATGAGATCCTGGTGGCGGCTGGCCGCACCCCCAACCTCGAGGGCCTGAACCTGGAAACCGCCGGCATCGAGTATCACAAGAAGGGGATCCAGGTCTCGGACACCCTCCAGACCACCAACCCCAACGTCTACGCTGCAGGGGACATCGCCCTCCCCTACCAGTTCACCCACACGGCGGACGCCACCGCCCGCTTGGTCCTCCAGAACGCCCTCTTTCCCGGCCCCAAACAGAAGGTGAGTGATCTGGTGGTGCCCTGGTGCACCTACACCGATCCGGAGGTGGCCCACGTCGGTCTATACGAAGAACAGGCCCGGGAGCAGGGCATCCCCGTGGAAACCTTCGTCCAGCCCCTGGGCCAGACGGACCGAGGCCGGGCAGACGGCGAGACGGAAGGCTTTGTCAAGGTGCATGTGCGCAAAGGCAGCGACCGGATCCTGGGTGCCACCATCGTAGCCCGCCACGCCGGGGAGATGATCAACGAGATTACCCTGGCCATGGTCACCGGTGCGGGCCTCAAGACTCTGAGCCGGGTGATCCATCCCTACCCCACCCAGGCCGAGGCCATCCGCAAGGTGGCGGACGCCTACAACCGCACCCGCCTGACGCCGGTGGTTCAGCGACTCCTACGGGCCTGGTTTGCCTGGCGGCGATGAAGCAACGCGGAGCCCAGTCAGCCGCCTCCCTGGGGATGAAAACCGCCCCCCCTGGCCGGGCGTGTTCCCCAAGCCCTCCGGGCCTGTTTTATTTGACAGATTGTCCAGCGCCATGTATACTGGGGCCATCGGTTGTGAGGGCCAGGCAGCAATTGTGCCTGGCAGCAGTCGGTCGCATGAGGCTGTGCGACCTGGCCCGGCTGGCGACAGCCCGGCACCCTAATAACAGAGCAAGAGGCCATATACCCGCTGTGGAGGGATGGCCGAGTGGACGAAGGCGGTTGTCTTGAAAACAACTGTGGCGCAATGCCACCGGGGGTTCGAATCCCTCTCCCTCCGCCTGAAGTCACAAGCCGAAGGTCATACTTGGGGAGGTCGCATAGTCCGGTCGAGTGCGCCCGCCTGCTAAGTGGGTAGGGGTAGCAATATCCCTCGAGGGTTCAAATCCCTCCCTCCCCGCCTTGACTGATGAAAGCCGGCTACCTTCGTCGTTGGCCGCTTGATTGGGTCCCAGTAGCTCAGTGGATAGAGCGCTTCCCTGCGGAGGAAGAGGTCAGAGGTTCAAATCCTCTCTGGGATGCCAGCGTGTCAAACAGACGGCCCTGCCGATACTATCGGTATCGGCAGGGCTGTCTGCATTGGTTCTTTTTCAGGTTAGATGGGCGTGTTTCAGCCCCTGGCCAAAAGGCTCAGCGGGCTGTCTCGGTCCCGTCCCCGACCAGGGATTCCGCCGGATCCGCCGCGTAGGCCAGGGACAGGGCCTCCGCGCCGGATCCGCCGCGTAGGCCAGGGACAGGGCCTCC
>FWPU01004284.1_pt1 | contig 33556 bp, 25 predicted proteins | sample 2228361 | NCBI WGS metagenome assembly FWPU01 (sample SAMEA103939777, study PRJEB20133) | metagenome
AGCCGAATATCCAAAGAAATATAAAGAGATATTAGAGAAATTGGAAATATGTATTGTCTAAAAATGGAAAAGTTTGGGATTAAATTATTATCTCACAATTTAAACCGGAATTGATTTTGAATATTAAGAAAAAGTATATTTTTTGTTATGCTATGAATTATTAACAATAAATTAACCTTTTATTATAGTGAAATTAATGCACGTATTGAAATTTTGTGAAAATTATTTTTATGAAAAAAAAATTGTGTTTAGTCTTTGTTTTGTGCATGTTAAATCAAATTCAAGCGCAAATCTATCAAGAAACCAGATATCAAATTATGATTAATCACAGGTTTAAAGAAAAGAATTTAATCAGCTTTCAACCTGAGATGCGTGTCAACGATTGGGTGAAAAACACTACTCTAACACTGTGGAGATTGGTTTATCAACGTCAAATAAATGATAAAGTAACTTGGGGTTTAGGAGGAAACTGGTTTAACAATTGGTACAATTATGATGTAACAAGCAATGAAATCAGGTTTCATGTCGAAAGCGCTTTGAAAGACAAATTAGGCCATTGGACTTATTCAAACCGTTATCGTTTGGAATATCGTAATTTTTATACAGGTCAATGGGATTACAAAAAAAGCACCTTCAGGATGCGCTATTTGTTGGGATGGAGTAGGGATATCTATAAAAGCGAAAACGGCCTAAAAGTTACACTCACATTGGCCGATGAAATTTTTATTAACGTAGCCGGGACCAAACATTTTAACTTATACGATCAAAATCGTTTGGGAGGATATTTGATCACTAAATTGAACAAATCCATACAAATACGCACGACTTATTGGTGGGAGTATAGAGGTAAGAAAAATTACAATCACCAAGTGTGGATGCAATTTGGAGTGGATGTTTAAACATTTCTTACAGGAATATTGTTTTGTTTTAGTAGATCCTTGATATCTTTAGGTGTGTATTGTGTGAAATGAAAAATGCTTGCGGCGGCGGCTGCCGATATGTCTACTTTAATAACTGATATCGGGTCATCTTCAACCACAAGGATTTTATACATATTTATTATTTTCAGGACTTAAATTAATTACAAACTTACATAAAAGGGATAAAAATTCCGCAATAGATTTTTAGTAGAAAATTAAATTTGATTTTTATTCATAATCTTCGTTTTAATCATTTAAATTGTATAAACTGTGGGTACTTTAACTTAATAAATAAAAATTAAATAAAAATTTACCTGTAGGAGATGTGTTCAAATAAAAAATTCGTTGCTTTATCATTGAAAATACTTTAAATTAGCCCGCAAAAATAACAGGTATGAATCAAAAAACAGATTTGGAATTTAATGCCAATGAAGATCAAATGCGGTTGCTGCTTTCGGACTTAAAACGTAAATTGAATGAGGTTTCGATGGGAGGCGGCAAAAAAAGAATAGAAAAACTGCATCAACAAGGTAAAATGACTGCCCGTGAGCGTATAGAATATTTGTTGGATAAAGATAAACCTGTGATTGAAATAGGACAATTGGCTGCAGACGGAATGTATGAGGAATATGGAGGATGTCCGTCGGCAGGAGTGGTGGTAGTGATTGGTTATATTGAGGGGCGCCAATGTGTGGTTGTGGCAAATGATGCCACGGTCAAAGCAGGGGCGTGGTTTCCAATGACTGCAAAGAAAAATCTCAGGGCTCAGGAAATTGCTATGGAAAACAACTTGCCTATCATTTACCTGGTTGATAGCGCCGGTGTTTTTTTGCCTATGCAAGATGAAGTGTTTCCGGATAAAGAACATTTTGGGAGAATATTCCGGAATAATGCCATCATGTCTTCAAAAGGCATCCCGCAGATTGCAGCCATTATGGGAAGCTGTGTGGCCGGCGGTGCCTATCTGCCGATTATGAGCGACGAAGCTTTGATCGTGGATAAAACAGGGACAATTTTTTTGGCAGGGTCATATTTGGTGAAAGCCGCCATTGGTGAAGAGATTGATAATGAAACACTGGGAGGGGCCACTACTCATTGCGAAATATCCGGTGTAACCGATTATAAATGCAGGGATGACAAGGACTGTCTGGATAAAATACGTTTTATCGTGAACAAATTGGGTCAATTTGAAAAGGCCGGTTTTGACAGAATTGCACCACGGCCGCCTGTCTTGGATGAAAGGGAAATATACGGCATATTACCACGCACACGTGAAAAGCCCTATGATATGAGGGAAATAATCAAGCGTTTGGTAGATAATTCCGAATTTTTGGAATATAAAGAGAAATTCGGACAAACCATCATTTGTGCTTATGCCAGGATTGACGGTTGGGCTGTTGGTATAGTGGCAAATCAACGTTTGATTGTAAAAAGCAAAAAAGGAGAAATGCAGTTTGGAGGCGTTATTTATTCCGATTCTGCCATCAAAGCAGCGCATTTTATCATGAATTGCAATCAAAAAAAGATACCATTGGTGTTTTTGCAGGATGTCACCGGATTTATGGTCGGATCAAGGTCTGAACACGGAGGCATCATTAAAGACGGCGCAAAAATGGTAAGTGCACAATCGGCAAGTGTAGTGCCTAAATTTACAGTAATTATCGGAAATTCATATGGAGCCGGAAATTATGCCATGTGTGGAAAGGCATACGACCCACGTTTGATTGTGGCCTGGCCCACAGCACAGATTGCCGTGATGGGTGGAGCACAAGCAGCAAATACATTGTTGCAAATCGAAAAATCATCAATGGAAGCAAAAGGAGAATCGCTCTCACCCGAGAAAGAAAAAGAGTTGTTTGAAAAAATCAAGAAAAGATATGATCGACAAACATCACCTTATTATGCCGCTTCACGTTTGTGGGTTGATGCCATCATTGATCCTTTGGAAACACGCAAATGGATTTCTATGGGTATAGAGGCCGCCAATCATAAACCCATCACCGAAAAATTTAATCCGGGAGTAATCAGAACATAAAACCAATAAAACAGTTAAAATGTCAAATGAAATTAAATCATACCAATGTTTGATTTGTAGGTCAACCGGGTATGATAGTTTTTTGGAATCAAAGGATTATTTTTTCACATTGGAAACGTTTAGAATTGTTCGATGCAAATCCTGTGGATTTTTGTCAACATTCCCACATCCTTCTATGGAAGAAATCCACAAGTATTACAAAACCGAAAAATATATCTCACACAGCGATCAATTGGATCAATCATTGATGACACGCCTGTATCATTGGGTAAGAAATATCATGCTAAATAAAAAATACCGATTAATTTCACGGGAATTTTCAATGCCCGGCAGAATTTTAGATATAGGCAGCGGCACAGGGTATTTTATTAAATACATGCAAGACAGACATTGGATTGCCGAAGGTGTGGAACCGGATGAAAATGCACGGAAATATGCGTTTGACAAATTTAATTTAAGAATGATTGATCCACAAGAATGGCTCAAAGACGAAGAACTTGAGTATTGGGATTGCATAACCATGTGGCATGTATTGGAACATGTCCATTCGCCGGATGTATATCTGGAGCATATTTACAAACAATTGAAACATAAAGGGTCACTATGGATTGCTTTGCCCAATCCGGATTCTTTTGATGCAGGATTTTGGAAAGAATATTGGGCTGCATGGGATTTGCCTCGTCACTTATGGCATTTTGCACCCGATAAAATTATTGAGTTGGCCGGCAATCATGGGTTTGCGTTAAAAGCCATGCACCGGCTGCCTTTTGATTTGTTTTATGTTTCCTGGCTAAGTGGTCAATACAAAAAAACTCTTCATCCTTTGTATTTTTTAACGGCTTCTATCCTGGGGACAATCTCGTCGTCCTTAAATTTGCTGAAAACAAGTTCATTAATTTATCATTTCAAAAAATTATAAAATGGATAAAAAAAGAAAATTCAAACCGGAAAGTTTAATGATGTCATACGGCTACAATCCCGCTTGGAGTGAAGGAGCCATAAAATGTCCCATTTTTCAAACATCCACATTTGTATTTAAAACGGCCGAAGAAGGAAAATCTTTTTTTGAGTTGGCCTATGGCTTGCGATCGCCCGAAAGAGAGGAACAAATGGGGTTGATCTATTCAAGAATCAATAATCCGGATCTGGAAATATTGGAAAACCGTTTGTGCTTGTGGGATGATGCTGAGGATTGTGCTGTATTTGAAAGCGGTATGTCTGCCATCACAACGGCCATGCTTGAATTTTTAAAACCCGGTGATGCATTGCTATTTACGTCACCCCTTTATGGAGGGACTCATCATTTTATTCGCAGAATATTGCCTTTATGGCAAATAGAATCCTATGAAATTTATCCTGATCAATCAAAAGAAGAAATCTTAGAAACAATCAAACATCTTGGATGGGAGAAAAAAGTTAAAATGATTTTTGTCGAGACACCGGCCAATCCTACCAATAACCTTTTTGATTTAGAAGAATTAGCAGAATTGGCTGCCATTTTGGGAGAAAAAAGCGCCCGCCCTGTTATTGCCGTTGATAATACATATCTTGGACCCCTTTGGCAACATCCATTGAAACATGGTGCCGATCTGGTTTTATACTCTGCCACAAAGTATATTGGAGGACATAGCGATGTTATTGCCGGAGCATGTTTGGGAAGTAAAGAACTTATCAAAAGAATAAAAGGATTGCGTACCTTTTTGGGAAATATGGCAGGTCCTTGGACCGGCTGGCTTTTGTTGAGAAGTTTGGAAACACTTAAAGTCAGAATGGAGCGTCAAGCCGAAAATGCCGCCAAAATAGCCGATTTTTTAAAAGAGCATCCCAAAATACAAAAAGTGATGTATTTGGGTCATTTAAAACCGGAGGATGGTAAAATTTATGAGATTTACAAAAAACAATGCTTGTCGCCCGGAGCTATGTTAGGATTTGAAATAAAGGGAGGAGAAAAAGAGGCATATAAATTTTTGAATTCTTTAGAACTCATAAAATTGGCAGTAAGTTTGGGAAGTACCGAAAGCTTGGCACAGCATCCTGCAACTATGACTCATATAGATGTGGATGAAGAAGAAAAGTTGAAAATCGGAATAACCCCTTCATTAATCAGAATGTCGGTGGGCGTTGAAGATCCCGGTGATTTGATTGATGATATTCAACATGCTTTGGAAATGGTATGAAAATGAGCACAAATGATACAGTTGTCGGAAATTTGTTGAAAATAAAAAATTCCTTGCCTGATCATGTGACATTGATTGCGGTCAGCAAAAACCATTCTGTGGATGTGATCAAAGAAATTTTACCTTATCACAATATCTTAGGAGAAAACAGAGTGCAGGAAATGATGGCAAAAAAAGATTTCTTGCCCGGGGCCCGCTGGCATATGATTGGTCATTTACAAACCAATAAAGTTAAATATATCGTACCATTCATTGAGATGATCCATTCGGTCGACAGCATCAAACTTTTGAAAGAAATCGAAAAACATGCCGCCAAAAATCAAAGAAAAATACCCGTGCTTATAGAAATACATATTGCCAAGGAAGAATCAAAATATGGAATAAAACCCCACGATGCCGGATTGTTTGTCCAAGAAGCCATACAATTGAATTTTCAACATGTCGAAATTGCCGGATTGATGGGCATGGCAACATATACTGAAGATATGAATTTGGTCAGACAAGAATTCCGCTTATTAAAAGAATTATTTGAAACATTAAAAAAAGAATACTTTTCAGATCAACCCTGTTTCAAACATTTGTCTATGGGTATGTCCCACGACTATCAAATAGCCATTGAAGAAGGAGCAACGATGGTTCGTATTGGTTCGGCCATTTTTGGAGAAAGAAAATAATTTACAACACATAAAGGTATGCAAGAAAAAGAACGTAAAAAAAAGGTCAAAACATTATTGCAAAAAATTCAAAAGTCAAATTCCGCTGAATCATTGTCTACATATCTTCAGGAATTGGGGGAATTGGGAGATGCATCTGCCATAAGGCCATTGTTGGAATTGTATGAAAATTCTCCCGAAGGACCTTTTAGAAAAAAATTGGAAGAATTTTTTTATGATATAAAACAACAAAATGCTGCAGCAGAATTTATTAATTATTTATCAAAAACTAAAAAAGCAGAAGTCAAGAAAATGATTATATCGGTTTTTTGGCAATCTGTCTTGAGACCGGAAGAGTATTTGGATATATTTATTGAAGAAGCCATCAAGGGTGATCAAGAATTGGTGATAGAGGTGCTTTCGGTAGTCGAAAACATGAATAGTGAATTCACAGAGGAAGAATTAAACAACAATATTCAAAATATTCAGGAAGCGCTTGAAATGAACAATTTTGACGAACTGAAGGCCAGTTTGCTGAATGAGTTGATTTTTGAATTGAAAAAACGTTTTATTGAGGAATAATGAAAAGTGAATTTCGCAAAACTCTTGATTTTTTGAGAAGTAAAGGAGAATTATTGGATATAGAATCCGAAGTTGATCCTTATTTAGAAGCTTCACATTTGCATTTATTGATCAATCAGGCCAAAGGACCTGCTTTGTTTTTTCACAAACTTAAAAATTGCCGGTTTCCTGCTGCATCCAATATTTTTGGAACCTACGACAGAATAGAACTTTTATTCGGGTCCAATACAGGAATTATTCAATTTTTGATTGATTTAAAAAATCATCCCGATAAGGTTTTTAAACAACCTGTGCAATCCTTGAAAGTTATTCCGGGATTGATAAATGCCTTGCCAAAAAAGAAAAAAAGAAATAATTTAATCGAAATCACCAAAAATGATTTGCCCGCCATTGTATGTTGGCCGGATGATGGCGGAGCATTTATCACCATGCCGCAAGTTTATTCTGAAAATCCTGTCAATCCCGGTTGGCGTAATTCAAATTTGGGAATGTACCGGATTCAAATTGATGGCAATCAATACAACACAGATGAAATGGGATTGCATTATCAACTGCACAGAGGTATCGGTGTGCATCATACTTTGGCCAAAAACCACAATCTGCCTTTTAAAATCAGTATTTTTGTAGGAGGACATCCTGCTATGCCCTTCTCGGCTGTTATGCCTTTGCCTGAGGGGATACCTGAAGTGTCTTTTGCCGGTGTGTTGATGGGTAAAAGATTTGCTTATTACCGTGAAAATGGATTTGTCATTAGTCAACAATCAGATTTTGTAATTACGGGCGAAGTCATCAAAGATTTAAATAAACCTGAAGGACCATTTGGCGATCATCTGGGTTATTATAGTTTGACACATCCTTTCCCGGTTTTAAAAATACATAAGATTTATGCCGTGCCCGATGCAGTGTGGCATTTTACTGTGGTAGGAAGACCACCACAGGAAGATTCTATGTTTGGCAAGTATATACATGATTTGACAGGAAGGGCGTTGCCTGCTGAAATTCCCGGTTTACAATCCGTTAATGCCGTTGACGAATCCGGAGTTCATCCTTTGCTCTTTGCTGTTGGGTCGGAAAGATATACGCCTTACCTTGAAACACAAAGGCCACAAGAATTAATAACCATTGCCTTGCATATTTTGGGAACAGGTCAGCTTTCATTGGCTAAATACTTGTTCATTGCAGCACCTTTTGAACAAAGGGAAAAAATAGATCCATACAATACAAAAGATTTTTTAACTTACATATTAGAAAGAATCGATTTTTACAGGGATTTGCATTACATAACTCAAACAACTATCGATACGCTTGACTACAGTGGCGATGAACTCAATGCCGGATCGAAAGTAATTGTGGCAGCTTATGGACCTAAAAAAAGAGATTTGGCTGTTGAATGGCAGGGAGATAAGCAGATTCCGAATGCGACCGGCATCAAAATGGCTATGCCCGGGGTTTGCATGATAGAATTTCCGGCATTTAAAAGTTATGAAATAGCCCAAAATGAAATAAAAGAATTGTCATGTTGGTTAGAACATAATACCGGAGAAGATATTCCCATGTTTGTTTTGGTTGATGATGTGGATTTTGCATCGGCCAATATGAGCAATTTCCTTTGGGTGACATTTACCAAAAGTGATCCTGCCAAAGATACTTATGGTGTAGGAAAAGTCACCGTGAATAAACATTGGGGTTGTCGTCAGTGGATTATTGATGCCCGTGTTAAACCACACCATGCGCCTGAATTGAAGATGGATCAAAATGTATTAAAGCGTATCGATCAAAAATTCAATCATTCCGGCAGTCCATTACACCGTTATTTGAAAAGCGTTTTGTGAGTTTATTTGGTAGTATCTCATTTTGTGTGTAAGGACATTTTAATTCTTAGCCGTCGCTTTGAAATTTTCAAATGTTGAATGGTCTGTTTGTTTTATATCAATTTATAAAAAATATAGAAGTTAATTCTTATCACCGATTTCTTCATTTGATAAATTGACGGGTGGAATGTTTTGAAAATAGAGTGATTTTTTTTGCAAACTTTCTACAGGGCGGTAAATATAGTATACTTTACCTGCGTATATTTTTATATTTTCCGGATAACGGTGTTTGAGGGTAAGCACAGGATAATGCCGACCGTTGTGAATGTTGATGCCATAAATTGTAACATATCCATTTTTGGTGGCCGATGTGTAAAATTGATCAAAAACCGGATCGTGGATGATTTGCCTGTTCCAATTTTTCAGCTCATGATGATAAGCAATCGGGGTTTTCTTGATTAGTACAGTGTCTTGTGAAAATATACATACCTGATGGGTGTAGTGATCGAACAAAACAATATCTGTATAGGTTTTGAAAACGGGTGCATACAATGGTTCATACATCCAATCATCGGCAAATCCGGTCATTATGGCTGCAATGTCATGTTTGTCGTATCCTTTGTAGTGATATGCAATCCTTGAAGCATAAGCTTTTTCGGCATTGGTAAGTTTGTAATATTCGTAATAATATTGCCAATCCAACACCGGGTCAATTACTTTGTAAAAATCTTTCAAAGCACTGTCTTGGGGACGATAATAAAATAACTTGAAATAAGGCAAACGATACTGTTGATTGGTAAAAATTATGCGAAATTGGTCGGCAGAAACGATGTTTTGTAGTTGTTCCTTGGAAGGCGAACGTTGATCGACAGGGAGTAAAAATAATCCAAAACTATTGTATAACACTCGGAAGTATTTTCTTTTATTATAAATGAAAACGCGGTTTTCGTAATCTGTGAATAATCCTTGAAATTCCGGGGAAATACTTTTTTGAACCAGGATATTCCCTTCAAAGTCGGTAACCATGAGTTTGGAAGGTTTATTTCGAGCGTCGCCGGTCATTATTACCAAACGATTTTCCAATGGAATATAATCAAAAAAGTGAAAATCGACAGAGGAGGTAATTTTAACCGGAATATCCGGGGATGTGACTTGAAATGGCTTCAATTCTATTATCCGGGGTGTTAATGCAATGACGGTATCTTTTGGGCAACAATACATGTTGAATCGTAAACTATTGTATTGTAGATGCGAAATATAGACATAAAATTGTTTGCCGGCCGGTATTTTGAAGGTAAATTTTCCGGAAGAATCACTGATTTGTATGTATTTAAGATTGATAACAATATGGGCATTTGCAACTGGTTTTTCTATAGAAGCATCTATCAGGCGGCCGGAAATAACCACTGTGTCAGTTTGAGCAAACAAATTTATAAAAAGTGCCATTAGCCCTATGGTAAGGAGTCGTGTCAATGATTTAAGTTTATTATTAAGAGTTAAAAAATAAAAAATTCCACAATTTTTTTTGATCTTTTTACAACCATCCCTTTTTCTTAAAGAAAAAGAGTGTAATCAAAACAGAAAATAGCATGAGAAGAATGGCAAATGGATAACCAAAAAGCCATTCCAGTTCGGGCATATATTTGAAATTCATTCCGTAAATGCTTGCAATTAAAGTTGGTGGCATAAAAAGAACAGATGCCACAGTGAACAATTTGATAATTTTGTTTTGTTCGATGTTGATCAATCCCAAAAAAGAATTTTGCAGATATTCCAATCTTGTAAAGTTGAAATTGGTGTGTTCTATCAAAGAATTGATGTCTTTAAGCAGCCCACGGAGGTTTTCGTTATATTCATTGGTGATAAATTCATTCTTGAGTAACGCCGAGAGCACTCTTTGTTTGTCAAAAAGTGCTTCTCGCAGTGACATTATGTGTTCTTGAAATTCGTTAATTTTGATGATGTTGGACTCGTCCAGTTCGCGGTTGTAATTTATTTTTCGGCTTAAAATGGCGATGCTTCGCGACAGGGCCTCAATTAAATCGGCATCATAATCAATACGGGTTTGCAATATTGTGATTAGAATTTTTATAGGAGAATTGTATAGGTTGGGAGCTTGTTTAATTTTTTTTACGGTTTCTTGCAATACACGACTTTCAAAAAAACGCAGGGTAAACAAATGGTTTTTTGTAACGATAAACGAGATTTCATTTTCGTCCAGTTCTTTTTCTACTGGATTGTATGAAATAAAAGTTGAATTTATGATGATGTTGCCGTTTTCTTCGATGTATCGAGAACTACTTTCAATTTCTTCTTGTTCCTGACGGGTGGGAAAATCAATACCAAATTTTTCTTCTATTTTTTTTATTTCTTCCCGGGTGGGAGAGTGTAGATCAATCCAGGTGACATTTTTAAAATCAAAATCGGGATCGTAGCTTTCCAGCTTGACTTGTGCATATTCCGGCAAGTAATAACAACGAATCATCCCGATTAAATTTAGTGTGCCAAAATAAGCAAAAAATTGACAGAATGGCTGATTTTAATGGAAATATTCGGATACAAAAACTATTTTGTTATTTTGTGATAGAAAAAAGTCATGAAGTCATATATTTTATTATACTTGACAATGTTGAGTTTTATTGTCAGGGGGCAGGAGCCGGAAAATAAAAGTTGGTTGTGTCATCCGGGCAATTATCCGTTTAAGGCCGGAGAAAGCATTACTTATAAAATTTTTTACAACTGGAAGTTTGTTTGGGTAGAGGCAGGAGAAGTAACTTTTTCTGTTGATACGACAAAAATCTTCAATAAAAAAGCATTTTATTTCAAAGGCGAGGGACATACCTACAAGAAATGGGATTGGTTTTTCAAAGTCAGAGACAAATATGAAGCTTGGGCTGATATGGAATCATTGCGCCCTTACAGGTTTAAAAGAGTAGTCAACGAAGGAACGTATTACCTCTATGAAGATTGTTTATTTGACTATAAAAGAAATAAAATTTATTGTTTTTGGTCAAGAAAAGCAGGTGAATTAAATAAAGACACATTGGATATGCAATCTTGTGTGTTTGATGTTCTTTCACTTATTTATCTTGCGCGGACGGTTGATTTCTCTAATATGCAACCTGATGAATATACTTGGTTGAAGGTTTTTGTAGACAGAGCAATTTTTGAAACATACATGCGATTTATCGGAACAGGAGAAATTCCCGACCGCAAAGAAAAAGACCGGGCATTTATTTTCAGAGCCAAACTTATTTTGGGAACGATGTTTAAAGAAGGAGAAAAAATGCAGGTATGGATCGGAGATACTCAAAAGAAAATACCGGAATATATCGAATCTGAGATTCTTGTGGGGTATATTAAAGCGATAAGAATCAAATAATTATCAGCGAGTTCCGGGAGGAATGACTGAATCCGGATTGTTTCAGCATTTAATTGTGAGGTGTTTGATTCGAAAGAGGCAAAGGGGAAGAATTAATTTTTGATTTTCGTAAGATATTTGGCAAAAAGCCAACCACAAACTTTGGCATCGCTCAAGGCATCGTGATGTTCATGAGGCAATTTGTATTTGTCGGATAATGTTTTCAAACCACGACGATAAATGCGATAAGTATCGTGAGGAATATATTCCGGAATGGGAAGCCCGTAAAAAGATAATGTTTGATTCAAACATTTAAAATCAAAAACAAATCCATTGTGGGCAACAACATGTTGTCCTTGAATGTATGGCAAAATCTCTTGCCAAATTTGATCAAACGTTGGAGCAGAGGCAGTATGTTCCGGAGTTATTTCATGAATCAGTGTGTAACAATGTTGGAAATAATTTCCGGGAGGCTTGACAAGCCGGCAATATTCAAAGGCAATTTGATTGTCGATAAAATGAACCAGCCCAATCTGGCAAATGCTGGTTAAAGACCTGCATGAGGTCTCAAAATCAATAGCCGTAAAACTTTTGATGTTTTTTTCGGTGTAATGATTTATCATTTTAAATAAGCTTTAAAACCATTTGAAGATTTTGTAACTTCTACGTGATCTTTTAACGTAGTGGAAAGTTGCATACCATTGAAACGTGGGAAAACGGGAAATTTTGGATGATTGCGGTTAATCAATACAAGTGTGTTTACACTTTTCACAGGTTGGTTATGAAATAATCCGGCTGTATAATACAAGACCCTTCCTGTGTTCATCACGTCGTCAACAATTAAAATTTCTTTTCCTGAAAATTGTTTAGGATCAAGATCTATTTTTGACAGAGGCAGGTTCTTTTTGTTGAGTTTAATAGAATAGAGTTGATATTTTATGGGAGAAATAATTTTTAATTGGTCTAAAATTTTCTGTGCCAGATTGAAACCATACTTTTCTATGCCAAGAATGATCAATTCTTCGGAGTCATAATAATGCTCATATATTTCATATGCCAAGCGGGTAATGATACGATCGATTTTTTCGGAATTCAGTATTAATGTTGCATTTTTCATTGATAAAAAATATGGTGTAAAGATAAAGAGTGTAATGGGGAAAATGGAAATTTATTCAAAAGATTTTTCAACAATTTTTTAAAAATTAGAACAATGATTTCAAAAACTTTTCCAGATCTAGCAAAGACACAGGTGAATATAGTTTTCCACGATATGCAATTGAAAGCTGGCCGGATTCTTCAGATAAAATAAAAGCAAGTGCATCGGTTTCGAGGGTAATTGAAAGAGCTGCACGGTGCCGCAGGCCGTATTCGTAAGAAATTGAAATATTTTCCGATAATTTGATAACACAACCGGCTGAACGGATACGGTTATCTTTGATGATAACCGCACCATCGTGCAAGGGGGAGTTTTTGAAAAAAATGTTTTCGATAAGAATAGATTTTACACGGGCATCGATGATATGCCCGCTCAGAATGTATGGCGAAAGATTGTCTTGATTTTCAACGATAATTAAACATCCTGTCCGGGTTGATTGCATATTGTGAAATGCTTTCTTTAGTTCCGGCAAAATATTGAAAACAGGGTGGGGAGGGGGTGTTTTGGGTGATTTGTCATTTAAAAAAATTCTGATCCAGTGGCGTCTTTGCCACGATTGCTCACCAATTCTGATAAGAAATCTTCTAATTTCAGGTTGGAATACAATTGCCAAAAAAATGATACCGAAGTTGAACAATTGACCAAGCATTTCGCTGAAAATTTTCAGTTGCAACGCCTTGACCAATTGCCAAAATAGGTAAAGCAACACAAAACCATAAAAAACTTTCACTGACGAGGTGCCTTTGATTAGTTGATAGAATTGATAAATGAGAAAAAATACCAGTGAAAGATCAATGATGGTGATAAGGATTTGCTTGTATTCGTAATAGTTTAATAGCATGGTATGGATTTTAATTTAAAACAGTTTGAAAAATTTTCCATTGTCAATCAAATCAGAATATCCGGAAACTGTGAAGCCATTCATTTGTTTCTCAAACATTGAATATTCTATAATTTTAGTAATTTCCATATACTTCAAAAATGAAAGATTACATTTTTTTAATCAAAATCCCTTACAAATTAGCTTCTTGAAATTCTTTATACAGACAAATGAGTTCTTTGACCGGTTTTACATCGTGCACTCGAAAAATTTGCGGATTTTTATTTATTACCAACGTATGCATGATGGTTGTGCCGTTTAGGGCATTTTCAGGAGTGGTTTGAAGGGTTTTATAAATAAAACTTTTCCGGGAGATACCAATCAAAACCGGATAACCAAGGATTTGAAATGCATCAAGATATTTCAACAATAAAAAATTTTGATTGATAGTTTTGGCAAAACCAATACCGGGGTCAATGATAATGTTTTGTATGCCAAGTTGTTGAAGGTGGTTTATTTTATTTTCAAAATAGGTGAATATTTCATCAAAAAAATCGTCGTATCCGGTCATAGATTGCATCGTTTCCGGTGTTCCTTTGCTGTGGGTCAAAACATAGGCCGTTTTGTGGCGGGCAATGGCTTCAAACATTTTTGGGTCGAATCTTCCGCCGGAAATATCATTGACTACATGAATGCCTAACGGTGCCAATGTTTCAACAGTGGAAGCATGATAGGTGTCGATACTGATGATAATTTCGGGAAATTTTTTACGTATTGCTTCTACAATGGGAGTGATCGCCCGAATTTCATCTTCAGCATTGCAGAGCGGGGCGCCGGGGCGGGTAGAAGCGTATCCCAAATCTATGATATCTGCACCTTCTTCTATCATTTTTTCAACTTGACTTAAAGCAGATTCTTTTTCCGGAAAATGACTGCCTTTGTAAAAAGAATCCCGGTTTATGTTTAATATGCCCATTATGAGCGGTTTGTCGTAGATTTTTAAAATCCCGTTGAAATTTGTAGTAAGATATCCGGAAATTGTCGTATTTTTCACGGCGCAAAAAAAGTTTATGGGCAAAGATACGATTGTTCAATACAAAGAGATTCAAAAAAGATGTCAAAATATTTTTGAAGCAAAATTGGATGATTATGGTCCTTCGTGGAGGGTGATGCGTTTTGTGTCTATATTGGATCAATTGTTTATCAAGGTTAAACGCATTCGCCAATTACAACAAACAGGCAAGAAATTGGTTGACGAAGGACCTGAAAATGAATGGATGGCATTGGTTAACTATGCCATCATTGCATTGATTCAAAGAGACCTGGGGGCTGCTGAGGAGGTGGATATTGACAAAGAACGAGCTTCGACTCTCTATCATCAATATTTTGAAATGGCTTTTGAGTTGATGAAGAAGAAAAATCATGATTATGGAGAAGCATGGCGCGAAATGAAATTGGAAAGTTTTGCCGATTTGATTCTGGTTAAGCTTATCAGAATCCGTCAGATAATTGAAAACAATGAAAAAACCAAAATATCTGAAGGGATTGAGTCAAATTTGCTCGATATTTTGAATTATGCTATGTTTGCCTTGATAAAGATTTATGAGTCAAATACGAATAATGATAAATTTGCCGTATGAAAATACTTTCGGGTGGATATAAAGAAATCATTGCATTGTTTTTGTTGCTGACAGGTGTGGCTGCATTTGCGGCATCTTTCGTGAAACCTGATATTGTTGACGACTTTCATTTGTTCTATTACTTTTCCTTGTCTTCGATATTGGCCGGTAGTTTGTATTTATTTGAAAAAACACGGCCATGGGCTTTGAGTCTGTCGCGTTTGCTGGTGGGTAGTTTGTTTATTGTGTCCGGATTGATAAAATGTAATGATCCAATGGGATTTTCCTTTAAGTTGGAAGAATATTTTGATGAAAGATCTTTGGGTGCTTTCTGGGCCATTTTCCATCCATACTCATTGCCATTGGCATGGTTGATTGCAGTAGTGGAAGTTGTTTTGGGGTTTTGGGTAGTGGCAGGTATTAAGTTGCGTTGGGTGTCCTGGATTTTATTGGCAATGACTTTGTTTTTTGGTTGGTTGACATTTTATACAGCAGGTTGCAACGATATGCAGGCCATTGCCATGCAAAAAGGATTAACTTTTGACAAAATATGTGTTACCGATTGCGGTTGTTTTGGTGATGCTTTAAAAGGCAGCATCGGCCGATCCCTTACACCTTGGGAGTCATTTTACAAAGATTTGATCTTGTTGGTTTTTGTAATTGTTATTTTCCTGGAAAGAAATTCTTTTACAAAAGAAAAATTTGAATCAAAAATTGTGTTTTTTTCTACCTCTTTATTGTTTATATCTATCTTTAGTGGCGGGTTGTTTCAATGGTGGTTTCCTGTAATTTTTTCATTTACGGTTTATGCATTGATGGTTTTATTTTTCAAACTTGGTAGAGAAATTGCAGCAGCCCTAACAGCAATTCTTTTCACAGCGGTTTTTGCGGGTTACACGTTGGCATACTTGCCCATAAAAGATTTTAGACCTTATGCCGTAGGGAAAAACATTGAGAAACAGATGCAGATTCCAGAGGGGGCTCAACCGGATGTTTTTGAAACTATTTTGACTTATAAAAATAAATTAACGGGAGAAGTTAAAGAATTTAACGATAAAGATTATCCATGGCAGGATACCAATTGGGTGTGGGTAAGCACATCTACCAAAATTGTAAAAGAAGGAGACAAACCGGCGATAACTGATTTTTCACTTAACGATGAAGATGGCAATGAAGTAACCTATGATCTATTACAGGATCCTACACCAATGATTTGGATTATATCTTATAATATCGGAAAATCTAATGAAAATGCATGGAAGGATATTGCAGCCATGATAGATAATCTTTACGAAAAGGGATGGACAATTGTATTTATCACTGCTTCACCAAAAGAGGAGGTATATAGAGTTTTAAATGAGCATGCGGACAAGGTGTATATTTATTTTGCCGATGAAGTTGTGTTAAAAACAATCATAAGATCTAATCCGGGTATATTGCTAATGCAACAAGGTAATATTTTGGGCAAATGGCCTCATAGAAGATTGCCCGGTGAAGATGAGTTAAACAAATTAATTATTAAACAGTGACTACATACATAATACGCAAATTGTTATACGGCTTATTAGTGTTGTTTGGAGTGGTAACCGTGGTGTTTTTTCTTTTCAATGTTTTGCCGGGTGATCCTGCACGGTTGATGTTAGGACAGAGAGCCGATGAAGAGTCCATAAAATTGATCAACAGGGATTTAGGACTGGATAAACCTTTGTCGGTCCAATTTGTGATGTATCTGAATGATTTGTCACCTATTTCAATTCATTCAACCGATCCCGGACATTATCTTTATTTGGATTCTACTAAATATACTTATGCTCCATTAATTAAGACCGGAAAAAAAGTAATAGTTTTAAAATATCCATACTTACGCCGTTCTTACCAAACAAAACGAAAGGTTTCGGAAATCATATTAGAAACATTACCGGAAACGGCTGTACTGGCTTTTGCTTCCATAATGATTGCCGCATTGATTGGGATAATATTTGGAATACTCAGCGCCTTGAAAAAAGACACTATCTGGGATAATCTTATTTTATTTTTCGCATCATTGGGAATGTCCGGACCATCGTTTTATATAGGTGTCATCATTGCATGGGTTTTTGGATATTTGCTTTCCGATTACACCGGTTTAAATGCCATTGGAAGTTTATATACTATTGATGATTACGGAGAAGGCGAATATCTCGAATTGAAAAATTTAATCTTACCATCGATTGCCTTGGGAACAAGGCCATTGGCAGTAGTCATACAATTGATGAGAAATTCGTTGCTCGAGGTGCTTTCTACTGATTATATCCGTACAGCACGTGCCAAGGGAAATTCTTTATTCAGGGTGATTTTTAAACATAGCTTGAAAAATGCTTTAAATCCGGTTGTTACAGCATTGTCCGGTATGTTTGCAAGTTTGTTGGCCGGTGCTTTGTTTGTGGAAATTATTTTTTCTTGGAAAGGGATAGGGTGGGAGCTATACAGCGCGTTGATTAAATATGATTTACCTGTGGTGATGGGCGGTGTGTTGATTACTTCCACGGTCTTTGTGTTGATTAATATTTTGGTGGATATTGTTTATGCCATTCTTGATCCGAGAATACGTTTAAGTTAAATTTTTTTTCGTCTGTCATGAAAAAATATTTATTTGCCAATTGGAAAGAAAATCACGATTTATCATCTGCCATATTGTATTGCAGGGCATGGGAAGAGTATATTCAAAAATATCAAAAAAAAGAAGTGGAATCTTGCCTTTTTCCACCATTTCCTTTTATCGGTCTTTTAAAAGAAAAGTTTCCATCTTTAACATTGGGAGCTCAAAATGTTTCTCATTTTGAAAAAGGGGCATATACCGGAGAAGTATCTGCCGGTATGTTGAAATCATGTGGGGTTAATTATGTTATTATTGGACACAGTGAGCGCAGACAGATATTCGGTGAAAATTCCGGTTTGTTGAAAAATAAAATTCAACTGAGTTTGCAAAACCAATTGATACCTGTCTATTGTATTGGAGAAAGTTTGGAGCAAAGAGAAAATGGGAAACATTTGGATGTAGTCAAAAATCAAATAGAAGAGGTGCTTGAAAATATAGAAACTGCCTTTTTAATTATTGCATACGAGCCGGTATGGGCTATAGGAACCGGAAAGACAGCCAACACCGATCAAATTAGAGAAATGCATGAGTTTATTTATCGTATTATCGAAAAAAATTTTGGTCATCAATGGCCGGTCTTGTATGGTGGAAGTGTAAATCAACATAATATTGCCGAAATATTGTCAGTGCCTTGTGTTGATGGTGCATTGGTCGGGTCGGCCTCGCTTCAGGTGACCGGATTTATCGAGATGTATAAACAACTATAAGGTATGCCGGAGAATTATTTGAAAATTATTGTTGATAAAGAAAGCATCGTTAATGAAGCTAATTTTTGGGAAATAATTGAAAGTGGACCATTTGAAGGAAGTTTGGAACAGGATTCTTTTATAGAAATTTATATATCGTCTCATGCAGAAAATTGCGAATATTGGTTGCAAGAATTGAAAAATAGTGTTGTGTCTCTTTCAGTAGAAACATTTGAAAATAAAAACTGGAATGAAATTTGGGAAAAGTCATTTCAACCTGTCGAAATTAACAATTTGGTGATTAGATCAACATTCCATCCGGCAAGAAAAGACAAACAAGAAATTATCATCGAGCCACGAATGGCATTTGGCACCGGCCATCATGCAACAACGGCATTGATGTGTGAATTGATGGAAGAAATAGATTTTAAAAATAAAAAAGTACTGGATCTTGGCACCGGAACAGGCATATTGGCATTTTGGGCAAGAAAACTGGGCTCTCGAGATATTGTGGCAGTTGATAATGATCCGGTTGCCATCGAAAATTCATGCCATAATGCAAGATTAAATAGCATGGAGGACATAACGTTTATCATATCCGACAAGCCTGATCATTTAGAAGGAATCTGGGACGTAGTATTGGCTAATATACATAAAAATTTTTTATTGCAATATGGAGCAATTATCTTTGAAAAGTTGATTCGTGGCGGATATTTATTGACCAGTGGATTTTATGAAAATGATTTTACAGAAATTTACGAAATTTACAAGAAATCAGGATTTCAAACGTTGAAAACTAAAGTTAAAAATCAATGGATGTGCGTTTTATGGCAAAAAAAATAGCAATAGTATCAATTTTGTTATTGTTGAACTTATTCTATCTTGACATTAAATCCCAAACGGTATTTACTGCCGATTCTGTTGCATTTTTTGAAGAAATGCGGACATTCCTGATGAATGACAGAAAAGATGAAGGCAAAGCATTTATGAAAGAATTTGAAAAAGTTTGGTATGGAGGTTATTTTACCGAAAATCTGCGTAAGGGTGTTTATGACATGTCCAATCGCATGCTGTCGTTAAAACTGAAGCCCTTTCCGGACTTTGTAAATTATCTGAATACTGTGGCAAGTTTTGTGAAAAGTCCTTATCAAACAGAAGAGTCATTCGAAAATTGGCAAAAGATATTAAACCGCTTAGTGGAAGGCAAAGGTAGAAAAGCACAAAAACTTTTTACTGATTTTCTTACCATTAGCAATGATATGTTTACGTATGGTGATTTATATTATTCACCTGCAGTGGAATGGGCTTCGTCAGACAAGAAATTCAAGTTTGATTATGATTCTTTACCTGTCATAATTTTCGAAAAGACCGATCTGATTTGTTATTCAAAGGGAGATAGTGCAAAAATATACGACACTAAAGGAAAGTATTATCCTACAGAGGGTAAATTCTATGGACAAGGCGGTAAGATTACATGGGAGAGGGCAGGTTATAAACCGGATGAACTATATGCAAAATTGGGCAATTATCAAATTTTGTTGAAAACACCACAATTTAAGGTTGACTCTGTGATGTTATATTTTCCAAGATATTTTAGTAAACCAATTTTAGGATCATTAGAAGAAAAAGTGCTTGCCAATGTGACCGAAGAAAAAGCAAGTTATCCACGGTTTAATACTTATGACAAAAGGTTTGAAATTAAAAATATTTATCCGGATGTGGACTTTTCCGGGGGAATCAGCATTCAGGGGGCGCGGTTGTTGGCCAAGGGAGATGAAGAAACGCCCGCAAGATTTGTTTTTTACAGGGACAAAAAACCTTTTATGCAGGTGACTTCATCTTCCTTTAGTATTACGCCTGATCGGTTAAGCTCTATGATTGCTCAAGTGGTATTGCGTTTAGATTCAGATTCAATTGTACATCCCGGTTTGAATTTTAAATTTTTGGTCGATAAAAATGAAATTACTCTGTTCCGTGATGGTCAGGGGATTTCAATGGCTCCTTATTACAATTCTTACCACCGGATTGAAATGGATTTCGAAACAATGCGTTGGAAAAGAGACGAACCAATGATTTATTTTACTCATACCACCACGAATTCAAAAGCCCGTTTTGAAAGTCAGAATTATTTTAACAGTTATATGTATGAGCAATTCATGGGATTGGGCGAGAATCATCCCATGGTGATGATTAGAAATCTTTCAAATAAACTTGAAACCCGGACCATCCACCTACATGATTTGAGTAATCATCTGAGATTGTTGGATCCACAAACTGAGCAACTAATCATTCAATTGGCCAACAGAGGATTTGTCAGATATAATTTTAAAGAAAAAACCTTCGACATCAACGACAAATTGTTTAATTATGTTGATGCCCGTTCGGGTAAAACTGATTATGATTATTTGCAGTTTAATTCTGAGGGTGTGGAAAACAACGGCATTCTAAGTTTAACGAGCTATGATTTGACTTTAAATGGTTTAAGTCCCATATTGTTGAGTGATTCTCAAAAAACAGTGGTGTTTCCGGCCAATCAAACATTGGTACTGAAAAAAAACCGGGATTTTGTGTTTGGCGGCAGACTAAGATCCGGCAAAATGGATTTATATGGAAAGGAATTTTATTTTAACTATAAAGATTTCAAAGTAGATTTGAAAAATGTAGATTCCTTGATTTTATGGGCATGGACAGGCAATTTTGACCGTCAGGGCCGCCAGGAGTATATACCGGTGAGAACTACCATTGAAAAAATCCATGGGGAATTGATGATCGATCATCCGATGAATAAATCCGGTCGTAAGAGTGTCCCCAGATATCCTATAATCACCACCGATCAGGAATCCTATGTGTTTTACGATCAAAAAAGTAAATACAAAGGTGTGTATAAAAGGGAAAATTTTTATTTTAAAATCTATCCTTTTACGATGGATAGTATAGATATCATGCCGAATGAAGCCATTAAGTTCGATGGGATTTTTGCATCGGCCGGAATTTTTCCCGATATTGAAGAAACATTACGTTTGCAACCGGACTATTCGCTTGGATTTGAGCATAAAATCCCTGATGGAGGATATCCGGTTTATGCAGGCAAAGGAGAATTTTACAATAAAATTATATTGAGTAATGAAGGTTTGAGAGGAGACGGGAAATTGGAATATCTTACTTCCACCACTCTTTCCAATCAGTTCAACTTTTTTCCTGATTCAATGAACACAATGGCTTTGTCTTATGAAATTAAACCCCAAAAAGAACCTGTGGAATATCCTTCGGCCAAAGGAGAAAATGTGTTGGTACAATGGTATCCTAAGAAAGAGGATATGAAAATTACCGCACTACAGCAACCTCTGGCAATGTATGACAACAAATCGTATATGAAGGGATATCTCGACTTAACACCCCAAAAACTTACCGGAAGCGGACTTTATAGTTTTGAAAAAGCTGAATTGGAATCAAAAAACATTTTGTTCAAATATGAAGAGTTTTTGTCTGATACTGCCGACTTTCGTTTGAAAGACGATATTTCTTCGTCGCTTCTGGCCTTCAAAACTACCAATGTCAATGCCTATGTGACATTTAAAGAACGTTACGGACACTTTAAATCAAACGGGGGCGGATCGTTTATCGAATTTCCTCAAAACCAATACATATGTTACATGGAAGAGTTTAAATGGTATATGGATAATGATGACATAGAGCTTTCATCCAGTAAGCAATCGGCTGATGATGCAACGGGAGTTAAATTGGAGGGTTCTCAATTTATTTCAATTCATCCCGATCAGGATTCTTTAAGCTTTTTTGCACCCAAAGCACGTTATGATCTGAAAAAACACATTATTTATGCGGATGGAGTAAGGTTTTTCCAGGTTGCCGATGTGATGATTTATCCTGACAGTGGTAAGGTGGTTATAGAAAAAAATGCCAAAATGCGCATGCTCGAAAATGCCAAAATTGTGGCAAGTTATATCACTCAATATCATAAGATTTACAAAGCAAATGTGAATATTTATGGAAAACGTAAGTTTTCCGGAAGTGGTTATATTGATTACGTTGATGAACTGAACAATAAAACTCCCATTTATCTGGAAAATATCGGGGTGGATACAACAGGTATGACTTATGCTACCGGGTCGGTGCCCAAGGAAGAAAACTTTACTTTAAGTCCACAATTTGCATTTCATGGAAGAGTAATGCTTAAATCAAATCAAGAATTTTTGACATTTAAAGGATATTCAAAAATAAAGCATGAATGCGATAAGCTTCCTATTCATTGGTTTGAATTTACTGCTTCTATCGACCCTTCAAACATATTGATTCCGGTTGACAGTATAGTGGTAGGTGAAGAAGGAAATGACTTGGGCATAGGCATCTTCTACAACAAAGATACATTAGGAAATTATCCTGCATTTATCTCTCCTGTTTATTCAAGAAAAGATCAAGCCATAATCGCTGTCGGAGGTTTTTTGATGTTTGACAAAGAAAGTAAAGAATACAGAGTGGCTAATAAATTGAAATTAAATGAAATGTCGTTTCCGGGTAATTATGTGGCATTAAAAACAGAACATTGTAAATTGTATTCCGAAGGAAAAATTAACCTGGGTGCAGATCTTGGCAGGGTTGAGTTAAATACTGCCGGAAATATAATTTACAATACTGTGGACAAAACCATGGTGTCCGAAATGATGATGATTATCAACTTTTATATTGAAGAAAAAGCTATGGAAGATATGGCTAAAAGAATAAATGAAAAAACTTCGCTGGATCCGGTGGATTATACCCGTCCCGTATATGAAAAAGCTTTACGCGAATTGCTTCCAAAAAATGAAGCCGATAATTTGATTGCTCAAATTAATTTGAACGGTATGTTCAAGAAGGTTCCTTCTGAATTAAACAAAACTCTTGTGCTTACAGATGTCAAAATGAAATGGGATGATGTTACCCAATCATATGTCTCTATTGGGAAAATAGGAATTGGAAATATTTATAAAGATCAAATTAACAAAATGGTTGATGGTAAAATCCAAATTAAAAAGAAAAAATCCGGTGATGTTATCAGTATTTATTTGGAGTTGGATCAAAACAATTGGTATTTCTTTACTTATACAAGAGGATTGATGCAAGTATATTCATCTTCCGAAACATTTAATTCCATCATTATGGAAGTAAAGCCGGATAAACGGAAATTAAGTGCCGAAAAAGGACAGATGCCCTATCAATATATGCTTTCAAATAAAAGAAAATTAAACGATTTCCTTAAAGGTATTGAAGAATAACCCATTTTTTTAATTAATTTTATATTTTCGCTAAAATATTTGTAAGTATGAGTATGTGGGATATAATTTTACCTGTTTGGGCTTATGTGTTGGGATCTATTCCATCAGCCGTATGGATCGGGAAAATCTTTTATAACATCGATGTGAGAAACTTCGGAAGTGGCAATGCCGGGGCTACCAATACATTAAGAGTGTTGGGCAAGAAAGCCGCATTGGCTGTTTTGTTTGTAGATGTCATTAAAGGATTGTTTGCGGCTCGTCTTGCTTATCTTCATCCTGATCTGATTTCCGGTTCTTCTGAATTTATGCTTCATATGATTTTGTATGGATCTTTGGCAGTGGCCGGCCATATTTTCCCTGTATTTGCAGGATTTAAAGGAGGTAAAGGCATTGCCACTCTTTTAGGAATTATGATTACGATTCACCCAAATGTTGTTTTGATAGGAGTGGTAATTTTTATAATCACGGTTTTGATTACAAGGTATGTTTCCCTGGGATCGATACTGGCATCTTTTTCCTTCCCGGTATATGTTATTTTAATAGAACATGCCCAAAACAAACCTTTAAGTGTTTTTTCTTTAATTGTGCCAATTGTTGTGTTGATTACCCACCAAAAAAATATTCAACGTTTGCTTGATGGTTCTGAAAATAAAATTTTTAGCCACGCAAATGACGAAGTTGAAGATGAAGAAATGATAGTTACTTCTTGAAATGTGCAAAGTTTTCTTGAAATATAGCTCAGGATTTCGTTGGTTTACCTTTTTATTAGTCATTATTCTTTTTTTAATGGATGCAAAATCCCAAGATTATAAATCTGAGGCAGATCTTGCCAAAAACGCAGAAAAACTATTTGAAGAACGTAATTATGTTGAGGCATTACCATTGTTTGCTCAGTTGGCAAGTTTGCATCCGCAAAATCCAAATTATAATTTTAAATATGGTGCATGTTTGTTATTTGCCGGTGATGACAAAGAAAAACCATTAAAATATCTAAAGTTTGCCATATCAAAACCCAATGTTGAACCTTTGGCGTATTATTTTTATGCCAAAGCGCTTCATCTGAATTATTATTTTCCGGATGCCATTAAATATTACAAGCAATTTATTGAAAAAGGTGAAAAAAAACATATTCAAGAATTTATTCCTTCCCGGGAGATTGAAAGATGTGAAAACGGCATGCAATTGCTTGCCAATATCAAGGAATTTGATGTGGTTTTTAAAAAGAATGTCAAACGGGACGAGTTTTTCAGATCTTATGATGTATCTGATTTAGGCGGAAAACTGGTGGTAGTTCCTGATGAATTTAAATCAAAATTGGATAAGAAGAAAAATGAAATCTCAGTAATGTATCTTCCGGCCAATACTAAAGATGAAGTATATTTTGCCAGTTATGGCGATGACGGAAAAAATGGAAAAGATATATACAGGGTATCGCGTTTGCCCGATGGCAAATGGGGGAAACCTTTCAACCTTGGCGCACCAATTAACACACCGGATGATGAAGATTTCCCTTTCATGCATCCCGATGGTAAAACGCTCTATTTTTGTTCAAAGGGACATAATAGTATGGGGGGCTATGATGTGTTTAAAACCGTTTATGACCCCAACACAGGTCGTTGGAGCAAACCCGAAAACCTTGATTTCGCCATCTCTTCCCCGGATGATGACATTATGTATGTGACCGATATGGAAGGTAAGCTTGCTTTTTTTGCATCTTCCAGAAATGCAAAAGCAGGGGAGATTACTGTTTATCGAGTGAGTGTATTGCCAAAACCGGCAGAATATGTCATAATTAAAGGTAAGTTCATTCCCGAACAGAATCCCAACAAATCGGCTATAATCACTGTGGTTGATGCACGTACGGGGGAAATGTGGGGTAAATATAATGTCAATGCAGAAAATGGCCAATACATGATTGTTTTGCCGGGAAAAGGAGGACAATATAAGTTTATTGTCGAAACCACAGATGATGCCCCAATTCACACAGGCAATGTCAATGTGCCACGACAAACAAAAGTTACAGCCCTGGCTCAAGAAATTTATTTGGTCGGTTCCGGCGAAAACGAAAAGCTGGTTATTAAAAATTTGTTTGACAAAGAAGTTCCATTTTCTATGAGTGATCCGGAATTGGTGGAGGCTCTTATTAAGAAAAAAGCACAACTTGACATCACGGCAACAGAAGCAGAAATTCTGGAAAAAACCCGCAGGGAACTTGAAACTAAAAAAGCAGACGAGCTCTCCGGTAATGACATTCCCCCAAGTGCTGAGATTAAAAAACAATCAGATATTCTCATCCGTCGTCTAAATGAGAAAATTGCCGATTTACAAAAACAACTCACGGCATCCTACAATCTGTCAAACGGGAAACTTCAACAAGCAAAAGAATATAAGAAAAAAGCAGATGAACTGAATAAACTTGCGGCAACTGCAGCACCCGACGAAAAACAAACTTTGTTGAAACAATCGTCAGAATTTGAAAAGAAAGCAAAAGAAGCTGCCAATATTGCTTTGGCCGCAAAAAAAATGGCCGATATGCTAAACAGTGATTTGCAGGATTTATATTCTTCTCAAACAGATATTCAATTGCTTGTAAATGATGTAAATCTCAATCTTTCTAAAAACAATCCCAAACTTGCTTATCAAAAACTCAAAGAAGCCGAAGAAAAATTTAATGAACTTGCCGGACGGGCCGATACCTATCTTGCAGAAGCCGAACATTTGCAAAAAAGGTCTGAAGAGTTAAGAAATCAAAGAGATGTCGAATTGAAAAAAATGAATGATTTAAATGCTTCATTAAAGCAAATCGATAATCAAATTGCTAATTTAGAACAACAATTATCTCAAGCAAAAAAGAAAAAAGATAAAGAATCTTTACAACAGCAATTGGATGCTCTTAAACTCGACAAAGAGGATATTGCATTTCAATTGGAACAGCAGCAAAAAAAATTAGAAGAAGTTAACCGTCAATTTCTTGCTGCCGAAAATGAAAAAATGTTTTTCGATCAGGCCAAAAATGAGCTTTCTTCCATTCCGGTAAACGCTACTTCGCCCAAAAATGACGATTTGAATAACCTTTCTGTAGAAGTGTCAAAATTGGAAAACCAAGGACTGGCCGGTAATTACAACGATCAGGCAATATCTCAAAACGAAAATTCATCCGGTCAAACAAATACATCTAATCAAATTTCCCAAGATCAATTGCAAGCATATGTCCAAAACAACGATCAATGGGAAGTTGAATTACAAGAGTTGATGTCGCAAAATGCCGATGAAGAAACTTTGTCTTCTTTAGAAGAAAAGATCAACAAGCAATATCTTGAACTATCTTCTTTATTGCCTAAAATAAAAGATGAACAACAGAAACAACAATTGACTCAATTGATTGCAAATCACGAGAAACAAATCAAACAAATTAGAAATTTAAAAGATTCTTTACTTTCGGCAAATCAAACAGATGCCGTTGCGCAAAACAATTCGGGAAATACAGGCGAATATCAAATTCCTGATGATTTCGATGCTAACAATATTATTCGGCAATCCGGAGAAAGAATAGATAATCTTACAACCGATATAGACCGGAACATTTCTCTTACGGATCAAGAAAAAATAGAACAAAAAATTAAGATTCTTACAGAAGAAAAAGAGTCCATTAAAGAAAAAGAGTTGGAAATAAAAATGGCCTGGGCAGATGAAGAGAATGCCGGAATAAAAGAAAATTTAGGACAACAGATTATACAATTACAAGAATTTCAAAAATCTCTTGACGAAAAATTAAATTCATTAGAGCAACAGCAAAGTACCATATTGGCCGAAACGCGGAATACTCAGGAAAACCTTATGACCACACAGGATAAAAATGCAGAGGATGTAAACAATAATACTTCGTTGAATAATCAAAACATAAATATCACCCAAAAAATTAAAGAGAATGAACAACAACTAACTAACATACAAAATTGGATAAAAACACCCCAAGAATCAAAATCAAATGAAGACCAATACCTGAAAATGAAGTTTTTTAATGAAATGAAATATGAAAATCCACTTGCCGCAAAAACCATTCTCGAAGCCAGAAAAGAAAAAATTTTATTGACAGAATCTTACAAAAAAGCTGATAATCTTAGAATTCAGGCATTTTCCGAAAAAGATCAGGCAAAAAAAGAACAACTTATCCAACAAGCAGAAGCCATAGAAAGCGAAAATGATGCAAAAATCTTAGAAATTGCCCAAAAATATGCTTTGGCCAATCGTACTGAATATCAAAATTTATTGAACATGGCAAGGCAAAAAGACATAATTCTGCAAAACCTTGCCGATGCCGATGAAGTGGCAAGACCTTCACTTTTGGTCGATGAAGCGGAGATATACTATCAAAAAGCATCTGAATTGCGAAAAAAAGCCCAAAATTCTTCCAATACTTTCGAAAAACAACAGTTGATGCAAGAGGCATATGAAAACGAAATTTTGGCTATTGGGCGCTTACAGTTAGCAAACGCGGCCTTTGATGAGATTTCGTTGAAAAATAATATAGAAATTCCCAAGGAAGTTGCACAATCCAATCAACCGGATGAAGAAAACGCAGGCGTTCAAAACATTTCCGTTAATGGAAATCCAGAAAATTCTATCGCACAATTGAACAACACTGAAACAGCCGATACTTCCAAAAATAATTCTTCAAATAATCAAAGTAATCAAAATACAGCCGTTTCGCCGGTGAATAATACTACTCAAATTCCACCCGCAACAGATACAAATAATAGCACAAAACCAACCGGCAATGAAATAGCAGAAAATAGCGGGAATGAGATTAAACAATCAAAAAATCAGAGCGAAACAAGTCAGAATAGGTCTCTACAATCAGAAAATCAAGCTGAAACAAGCCAAAGTGAGTCATTATTTAAATCTTCTCAAACCATCAAAGAAGCACTTTCCCTCTATGAACAAGAAGAAAAGTTGTTGGACAATGAAATAGCCATGCTCAGGGAGCAATTGAATAATACCCGCAAGAAAAAAGAAAAAGTTAATATTAGCCAAAAGATTGATTCATTGGAAAATGTCAAATCCGAATTAAAACAAAGAATAACCAAAAGTGCAGAAGTCATTGAGATGTGGGAATTGTCACGAAAAGAATTTTCAAATACCGTTCAAGAAGCCGAGTTAATTTATAAAAATGAAAATGCTATACCTGATCAGGATTCATCTGTCAATCAAACAGATTGGAACCGTTTGGCAAGTGAACCCGATTTTGCCCAATGGCACAATTTGAAAAAAGAAAAAAGAAGATTGATTAAAGAAGCATTAATTGAATATGAATTTGCGGAAAATTTGGCACAAGAAGCCGATCAACTTCAACAGCAAGCCAATGAATTTCGTCAACAGGCTCTGAATACAAATAATGTTGAAGAAAAACTGCAATTGTTGGAAAAAGCCAATACATTGGATAGGGCTGCAGAAGAAAAACGGCGTCAATCATTGGAAAAAATGTCAAAAGCGAATGAATACTATCAAGAAGCTGTTAATCAAGAAAATGCTTTTAACCTTCTTGCATCGCAATTACCTGAAAACAAGCGCAAACAATACGATTATTTGGATAAACAACTTGCTTTAAATCCTGAATTTCTAAATCAACAAAAATCCTTGGCAAACAATAATTTATCTCAAAATAATAACATCGTAAATCCTACAACCCAACCTGCCGGCAATAATGCCAATCAAGTTACAGATTCAACTCGTGATAATTCAGACAAACAGAAATCAAATAATGATAATCGTCAATCAGATGACAACTTTAAAAACCAATTGACTGCAGAAAATAATATGTCTTCCACTTCATCAACCTCTTCAAACAATGAAACTCAACCAATCAACAAAACGACGACTAATTCATCAAACATAACAACAGGGCAAGGAATCAAAGTTTTAAGGAACAATAATGAAATAACCATTTTCTTGGAAGAGTTTGTCGTGCCTGCCAACCTCACCAAAGATATTTTCGCCAGAATACCTGAAAACACATCGGCATATGACGAACGCCGCCCAATACCCGAAAACACCCGCATGCCACAAGGGCTGGTATTTACTGTGCAAGTGGGAGCTTTCCGCAATCCAATTCCTCAAACATTGTTCAAGGGCTTTGCACCAATATGGAAAGAGCCATCGCCTTCCGGTCTCAATCGCTATCTTGCAGGTTTGTTTGTCAATTATGACGAAGCGGTGAATGCCAGAAATCAAATTAGAAAATTGGGATATGATGATGCTTTTGTTGTGGCTTATTTAGACGGAAAAAGAATTTCTTACCGTCAGGCCATGGCAATGATAGGTAAAAATGCCGAGGAAGAAATAATGGCAAATATCCCCGGTTCTCAAATGAATAAAAATCAAAGCAATACCAATCCGGTTTCTTCTAATTCGCCTTCAGGTAGCGAAAACAATCCCGGTATTCGCAACAATCAATCGAATAACAATCAACAAAATAACGGAGTGCAAGCCAATTATCAAACCGATAAATTTGCTTATGACATAGCTTCCGAAAAAGGTATCTTTTTCACGGTTCAAATTGGCGTGTTTTCAAAGCCTGTAAATCTTAAAGAATTGTATGGAATAGACGAGATAGTTTACAGTGAAACTACTTCATCAGGTCTATACCGTTATTTTGTAGGTAAATTTTCATCCTCCAATGATGCCCAACCTTTAAAAAACAAAATGAAAGAAAAAGGCATAACGGATGCATTTATCACTGCATACAAAAATGGCAAAAAAATCACATTGGAAGAAGCAATGGCATCATCGGCAAGTAATTCGATGATACCTCAACCAAATGTTCAACCGGAAGTACAATCAAATTACCTGATAATTATCGGTGAATTTGCCAACAATGTTCCCGGAGATTTTTCGCAAAAATTATCACAATCATCAACGAAAATTGCTGCTGTTGAAAAAGACGGCAAAATACGCTATATTTATTCTACGGCAAATAATTTGACTGAAGCAAAATCATTGAAAGCCAGAGCATTGTCGGAAGGTTGGAGTTATGTAAAGGTGGTAGAATCCAAAAATGGACGTGAATCCTTGATCGAAGAGACCGGCAACAATCCTTCGTCTCAAGCGGCCGTCAACAATAATTCGCCTGAAACTAAGCCAAATGTTAACACAACCACAAATAATGTTTCTGCCCAAAAAATCGTTTATAAGGTAATCATAGGAGAGTTTGATGAAGAAGTGCCTAATGATGTGGCTGAAATTTATCTTCAGTTGGATGATATCGAATCATATACAAGAGGCACCACAACAGTGTATACTGTAGGAAAATTTGCTACTTTTGAGCAGGCAATTAAAAAACAGGAAGAAATGATTCAATTGGGACTAACCAATTCAAGAATAGCAAAATACAATGAAAAGGGCGAAGAAATTAAATAACACGCTGTTGCATAAAGCAGCAATTTTAGTGATAGGCATCATCTTATTTTGGGGATGTTCAAAAGTGCCAATTATAGGAAGAAAGCAATTCAGGCTATTGCCCGAATCAATGATGCTGGCACTTAGTTTGGAAAATTATAATGCTTTTCTCAGTCAAAATCCCAAATTGCCTGATAATCGCAATGAAGTAAAATTGGTAAGAAAAATTGGCAACCGGATTGCCCATGCTTGCGAAAATTTATTAAAAGCAGAAGGATATCAAAAACGCTTAAAAACTTTTCAATGGGAATTCAATGTTGTTGATCAAAATGTGGCAAATGCATGGTGTATGCCCGGTGGGAAAGTGGTAGTATATACAGGCATTTTACCCTATACAGAGACAGAAGATGAACTGGCTGTTGTGATGGGACACGAAATTGCCCATGCCGTTGCCCGCCACGGCAGTGAAAGAATGAGCCAGCAACTTGCGGTATTATTAGGAGGTATGTCACTTTCGGTGGCGATGAAAGAAAAACCTGAGGAAGTAAGAAATTTGTTTTTAGCCGCCTATGGAGTGTCTGCCCAATTGGGTGTGTTGGCATATTCAAGAAAACACGAAACCGAAGCCGATAAGTTAGGATTGATATTTGCAGCCAAGGCAGGATATAACCCTGAAGCTGCCATTTCGTTCTGGAAAAGAATGTCATCATCCGGAGGACCTAATATTCCCCAATTTTTGAGTACTCACCCAAGTCATGAAAAAAGAATAAAAGACCTGGAAGAGTTTATGCCTACTGCTCTTTCTTATTATGAACCATACAACGGTGAATGAAATATGTTAAAGGTAGCAATAATTTTTGGGGGATTTTCAGGGGAAAGACAGATTTCCGAAAAAAGTGCTGCATTTGTTTATGAATGTTTGAGAGAATCTTATGAGTGTTATCTCATAGATATTGATACAAAGCAATGGTCATGCATCATTGATCAGCAAAAATATGCTGTAGATAAAAATGATTTCAGCGTCGACATAAACGGAAAAAAGTTGAAATTTGATATTGTATTTAATGCCTTGCATGGAAGCCCTGCTGAAGATGGCAAGTTGCCGGCATATTTTGAAATGTTGAATATCCCTTTCACCGGTCCGTCTTCTCTTCCTGCTGCTTTAACCATGGATAAATATCTTACCAATAGTGTATTGAAATATCATGGTATTTCCTGCCCTCCATCTCTTATCGTTCGTAAGGGCGAGATAATTCAAACGGAAGAAATTATTGGAAAATTTCAGTTGCCTTTATTTGTCAAACCCAATCAGTCGGGAAGCAGCTTAGGAGTAAGCAAAGTGAAAAATTTTAACGAACTGACGGAAGCTGTTTCAGTAGCTTTTCAGCATGGCAACGAAGTTGTGGTGGAGCAAGGAATTCTTGGTAGAGAATTTTCTTGTGGAGTTTACTTACATCAAAGCAAAATTATACCATTACCTGTTACCGAGATTGTTTCACATAACGAATTTTTTGATTTTGCTGCAAAATATCTTAATCAATCAGATGAAATAACTCCGGCTAATATATCACAACATCAATTGGAAGTTTTGCAAAATACTGCCGTGAGAGTGTTCAAAATTCTCAAATTGAAAAGTTTTGCCAGGATAGACATGATTTTGACAACCGAAAACATTCCTTATGTCCTTGAAGTAAATACAGTACCGGGTTTATCACCTCAGAGTATAATTCCTCAACAATTGAAAGCTGCAGGATTGGAACCGTCCGAATTTTTTGATTTGATGATTCGTAACGAATTAACATAAATTACCTTGAATAAAACAAAATAGAATACTACTTGACTCTGTGCCTCTATGTGTTTTCAGTGGTTTAGAAAAATAAATTCACCGCGGAGAGCACGGAGAAACACAGAGAAAATAACATGTTTCTATTTCTATTCCATCTACTACATTTTTCTCTATCTTTTATTCAAAATTTTTACAGTTTTTTGATTTCTGTTTCGCTTTTCTAGTATTATGTCTGATACAAATTCACAATTCTTATATGTTCAATGGAAACGCAAAACGACGTAAATATAATTTTAAACCCTTGTGAATAGAAAAAAGGAGGGAAGGTCAAGACCTCTCCCCAGCCCCTCTCCTTGCAAAGGAGAGGGGCACCCGCAAGGGCGGGGTGAGGTTTTCAAATCCCCGACGAATAGATTTTGGCATAAATACAAATTGTAAAATGCAATTTGCACGGAATGCAAGGATTTTAGCAATTTAGAAGTCAAGACCTCTCCCCAAGACCCTCTCCTTAGCAAGGAGAGGGGCGCCCGCATGGGCGGGGAGAGGTTTTCAAATCCCCGGCAAATAGAAGTTGGTGCAATTACGAGTTTATGGAAACGAAAAATGTCCGCAATGCAAGGATTTTGCAATGTAGAATTTAAGACCTC
>FWPU01004285.1_pt1 | contig 33547 bp, 33 predicted proteins | sample 2228361 | NCBI WGS metagenome assembly FWPU01 (sample SAMEA103939777, study PRJEB20133) | metagenome
CGCGCCGGCGCCGGAGCCGGCCCCGGCCGCCCCGGTGGCGGTCGAGACGGCCCCGGCCGAGGTCCGGCGCGAGCTGGTCCGGGTGCCGGAGTCGGTCACCGTGGCCGAGCTGGCCGAGAAGATGCGGCGCAAGTCCAGCGAGGTGATCAAGGCCCTGCTGGAGCTGGGCGTCATGCGGATGGTCAACGACCTGCTGGACCCGACCGAGGCCAAGCTGGTGGCCGACCGGTTCGGGTTCGACGTCGAGATCCGCTCGGTCGAGGGCGAGGTCATCGAGGAGGAGGAGGCCGACCAGGCGGCGCTCGTGCCGCGGCCGCCGGTGGTGACGGTGATGGGGCATGTCGACCACGGCAAGACCTCGCTGCTCGACTACATCCGCAAGACCCGGGTGGCCGAGAAGGAGTTCGGCGGGATCACCCAGCACATCGGCGCCTACCAGGTGACGACGTCGCACGGCAAGCTGACGTTCCTCGACACCCCGGGCCACGAGGCGTTCACCGCCATGCGGGCGCGCGGGGCCCAGGCCACGGACATCGTGATCCTCGTCGTCGCCGCCGACGACGGGGTGATGCCGCAGACGGTGGAGGCCATCAACCACGCCCGGGCGGCCAACGTGCCGATCCTGGTCGCGGTCAACAAGATCGACAAGCCGGAGGCGGACCCCGACCGCGTCAAGCGGGAGCTGTCCAACCACGGCCTGGTGCCCGAGGACTGGGGCGGCCAGACGATCTTCGTGCCGACCTCGGCCAAGAAGGGGACCGGCGTGGACCAGCTGCTCGAGATGACGGCCCTCCAGGCCGAGATCCTCGAGCTGAAGGCGAACCCGAACCGGGCGGCCAAGGGCGTGATCATCGAGAGCCGTCTGGACCGGGGCCGGGGGCCGGTGGCCACCGTGCTGGTGCAGAACGGCACCCTCCGGGAGGGCGACGCCGTCGTGGTCGGCTCGCACTCCGGACGCATCCGGGCCCTGATCGATCCCACCGGCAAGAAGGTCAAGGCGGCCGGACCGTCGGACCCCGTGGAGATCCTCGGCCTCAGCGGCGTGCCGGCGGCCGGCGACGTCCTGGTCGCGGTCTCGGACGAGCGCAAGGCGCGCCAGATCGCCAACATGCGCGCCGAGAAGGACCGGGCCAAGGTCAAGGCGGCCACCCGCATCACGCTGGAGGGCCTGCACCGCCAGATCCAGAGCGGCGAGGTCAAGGAGCTGCGCCTGGTCCTCAAGGCCGACGTGCAGGGCTCGCTGGAGGCGCTGACCGACGCCCTGGAGCGCCTGAGCACCGACGAGGTCAAGCTCAAGGTCATCCATGCCTCGGTGGGCGCCATCAGCGAGAGCGACGTGATGCTGGCCTCGGCCTCCAACGCCATCGTGCTGGGCTTCAACGTCAAGCCGGAGCCCAAGGCGGCGCAGCAGGCCCAGGCCAACGGCGTCGACGTGCGCACCTACAACGTGATCTACGACGCCATCAACGACATCCGGGCGGCGCTGGCCGGCATGCTGGCTCCGGAGATCCGGGAGATCACGCTGGGCCGGGCCCAGGTCCGGCAGATCTTCGTGATCTCCAAGCTGGGGCCCATCGCCGGCTCGTACGTCATGGACGGCAAGGTCCAGCGGGGGGCCCGGGTCCGCGTCCGTCGCGGCGACACCGTCCTGGGGACGGGCACGGTCAGCTCGCTCAAGCGCTTCAAGGACGACGTGCGCGAGGTCCTGGCCGGGCTGGAGTGCGGCATCGGCGTGGACGGCGTCGGCGGCCTCCAGGCCGGAGACCTGCTCGAGGTCTTCACGACCGAGGAAGTCGCGCGCACGCTCTAGGCGGCGCGCGAGCCTCCGATGTCGGCGGCGCGGGTGGCCCTGGGCACGGTGGAGCTCCACCTGCCCGAGGTCGGCTCGTTGAAGGGCAAGCGCCACATCCTCAAGAGCCTCAAGGAGCGGGTGCGCAGCCGCTTCGAGGTGGCGGTGGCCGAGGTGGATCACCACGACATCTGGCAGCGGGCCACCCTGGCCGTGGCCGCCGTCTCGCACGACTCCCGGCACGCCAACGAGGTGGTGGCCAAGGCCATGCACTTCATCGAGGCCAACGTGGACGGCACGGTCATCGACATGACCGTGGAGATCCTCTGATGCAGGGCAAGCGTCTGGATCGGGTGAACCAGCTGATCAAGGAGGAGATCTCGCTGCTGCTGCAGCGGGAGCTCAAGGACCCCCGCCTGGGCTTCGTCACGGTCACCGAGGTGGAGACCTCGCGCGACCTGCGCACGGCCAAGGTGTTCGTGTCGGTGCTGGGGGAGGAGGCCCGGTGGACCGCGTCCCTGGCCGCGCTGGCCAGCGCCCGCGGCTTCATCCGGAGCTGGCTGAGGCAGCACCTCGACCTCCGGGTGACCCCGGAGCTGGAGTTCCGGGCCGACCGCTCGATGCAGCACGCGGCCCGCATCCAGGAACTGCTCAAGCAGCTCGATGCCGGTCGCTGAGGCGGTGCTGGCGCCCTTCCGCGCGCCGCGGCGGCGCGCGCTGATGCTGGGCCACGTGCACCCGGACGCCGACGTCCTGGGCACGCTGCTGGCGCTCGACCTGGCCCTGAGCGCGCGAGGCTGGGAGGTGGTCTCGGGCGGCCCGCACCCGGCCCCCGCCTCGCTGTCGTTCCTGCCCGCGGTGGAGCGGTACCGGCAGCTGCGGAGCGTCAGCGGGCCCCTGGACGTCGTCGTCCTCACCGACTGCCCGAACCCGCGGCGCACCGAGGGGCTCGTCGACCAGGCCCGGGCCACCGGGGCCACCATCGTCAACATCGACCACCACCACGACAACCGGCGGTACGGTGACGTGAACTGGGTGGAGCCCCGGGCGGCCGCCACCGGGGAGCTGATCTACGAGCTGCTGGTCGCCCTGGGTCTGCCCATCACCCCGGCCATCGCCACCAACCTGTTCACGGCGATCCACATGGACACCGGCTCGTTCCGCTACTCGAACGTCACGCCGGACACCTTCCGGATCGCCGGCGCCCTGGTGGCGGCGGGGGCGGATCCCGACCACGTGTCGCGCAGCCTCTACGAGCGCCGGCCCCCCGAGGCCCTCGGCTGGCTCGGCACGGTGCTGAGCCGCGTGCAGGTGAGCCCGGACGGCCGCGTGGCCTGGCTGGCCCTGCCGTCGGGGCTGGTTCCCGAGAGCTTCGTGGAGGCGGAGGACCTGGTCACCTACCCCCGCTCCCTGGCCTCGGTGCGGGTGGCGGTGCTCCTGCGCGAGCGCGACGGCCAGGTGAAGGTCAGCCTGCGGGGCAAGGGCGACGTGGACGTGAGCCGCGTCGCCGCGAAGTTCGGCGGCGGCGGGCACCCCAACGCCGCCGGCTGCACGGTCGACGGGCCGCTCGACGAGGCGACCGGCACGGTCCTGGCCGCCGTGCAGGCGGCGCTGCCGGCATGACGCGGGCCGCGGCGCGATCCTCCGGCGTTCTCGTCGTGGACAAGGCGGCGGGGATGACCTCCCACGACGTCGTGGCGCTCGGGCGCCGCCGGCTGGGCCTGCGCCGGGTCGGCCACGCCGGCACCCTGGATCCGGCCGCCACCGGGGTGCTTCCCATCCTGCTGGGCGAGGCGACCAAGCTGATGCCGTACCTGGCGGAGCAGGACAAGGCGTACGTGGTCACGATCCGCCTGGGGGTCACGACCGACACCCAGGACCTGCAGGGCCGCATCCTGGCCGAGCGGCCCGTGCCCCCGCTGACCCCCGAGACGGTCGCCCGGGCGGCGCGCGGCTTCGTGGGCCGCATCCGGCAGGTCCCGCCCATGTACTCGGCGGTCCGCCACGAGGGGCGGCGGCTCTACGAGCTGGCCCGCGAGGGCCGCGAGGTGTCCCGCCAGCCCCGCGAGGTGGTCGTGCACGCGCTGGACGTCGAGGAGGTGAGCCCGCCCTCGGTCCGGCTGCGGGTCGTCTGCGGCAAGGGGACCTACGTGCGGACGCTGGTCGCCGACCTGGGCGAGGCGCTCGGATGCGGGGCCGTGGTCGAGCGTCTGGTCCGGACCCGGGTCGGGCCGTTCACGCTCGACGGCGCCGTCCCGGTCCCGGCACTGGCCTCGCTGCCCGTGGACGCGCTCCGCGAGCGCGTCCGGCCGCCCGAGGCGGCCCTGGCCGGCTGGCCGGTGATCAGGCTCGGGCCGGCCGAGGCGCGCGCCTTCACCCAGGGCCGGACGGTGGCGGCGCCGCCCGGGCAGCGCCTGGACGGCCCGCTCGTCGCCGTCCACGAGGGGCAGGGGCGACTGCTGGGGGTCGGCAGCGTCGTGGGCGGCGGGGCAGGGGTGAAGCCCGCACGGATCCTCCATGCAGACAGTCCGGGGCCTCGAGTCTTACCCGCCTGAGGGCCCGGCGGCGGCGGTCGCCCTCGGCGTCTTCGACGGCGTTCACCTCGGTCACCGAGCGATCCTGACCCGGGCCGTCGAGCGAGCGCGCCAGGCGGGCCTGGCGGCCGTGGCCTGCACGTTCGATCCTCATCCGCTGGAGGTGCTGCGGCCCGAGCAGGCGCCGATCCCGATCGCGACCGTGGAGGAGCGGCTGGCCCTGATGGCGGAGGCCGGCATCGAGACGACGGTCGTCGTCGCCTTCACTCCGGAGCTGGCCCGCATGGAGCCCGAGACCTTCGTCGAGGAGGTGCTTCTCGGCCGGCTGCGGGCCCGGGAGATCGTCGTGGGCTTCAACCACACCTTCGGGCGAGGCGCCCGCGGCAACCCGGACCTGCTCCGGGCGCTGGGGGAGCGCCTCGGCTTCCGGACCCACGTCATGCCGCCCCTGCTGCTGGACGGCGCTCCCGTCTCGTCGTCCGGGATTCGCGCCGCGCTCGCCGAGGGCCGCGTCGAGACGGCCGCCCGCATGCTCGGCCGGCCCTACGCGATCGGTGGCACGGTGGAGTCCGGGGCCGGGCGGGGACGGGGCCTGGGGTTCCCGACGGCCAACGTCAGACCGGACCGCCCGGTCCTGGTCGCCGCCGGCGTCTACGTCGGCCAGCTCGAGGTGCAGGGGCAGCGCCGGCCGGCGGTGGTGAACGTCGGCGTGCGGCCCACCTTCGGCGAGCAGCGCCTGGTGGTCGAGGCTCATCTGCTCGATTTCGAAGGCGTGCTGTACGGCCAGCGGGTCCGCCTGGGGTTCCTGGGTCGGCTGCGCCCGGAACGGCGCTTCGCCAGCGTGGAGGCGCTCCGCGAGCAGATCGCCGCCGACGTCGCCGAGGCCCGGAAACGGCTCGGGGACCCTCAGCTTTACTTGGGGGGGAAACACTGGTAAGATGAGCCGTAATTGCGGACAAAACAAGACTTTTTGAACCCACCACCGGAGGAGGAGACTCCCCGGGGTGCGGCGATTGGAGGTCCCCCGATGCCGCTCGCACTGGAGAAGAAGAAGGCCCTGATCGAGCAGTTCCGCGTTCACGAGAGCGACACCGGATCGCCCGAGGTCCAGATCGCCCTGCTGACCGAGCGGATCAACGGCCTGACGGAGCACTTCAAGCAGCACGCGAAGGACCACCACTCGCGCCGCGGGCTCCTCATGCTGATCGGCAAGCGACGCGGCTTGCTGGAGTACCTCAGAAAGAAAGACGCCGAGCGCTATCGCGCGATCATCGAGAAGCTCGGCATCCGCCGGTGACGCCGGCGCGACACACCCACAGGCTGGTCCTCGGACGGCGCCATTCCGGGGGCCCCGGAGCGGGCAGACCCGCTCGACACCGTCGCCGGAAGGCGGCCCAGACGCGAGGACGAGCATTCAGATGATTCACACCGTAGAGATCGACATCAACAGCCACCCGTTCACGATCCAGACCGGCAAGGTGGCCAAGCAGGCCGACGGCGCCGTCGTGGTGCGCCACGGCGGGACCATGGTGCTGGCCACCTGCGTGGCGGCCAAGACCGCCACCGAGGGTCAGGACTTCTTCCCCCTGACGGTCGAGTACCGGGAGCGGGCCTACGCGGGCGGCCGCATCCCCGGCGGGTACTTCAAGCGGGAGGGGCGGCCGGCCGAGCACGAGATCCTGACCTCCCGGCTGATCGACCGGCCCATCCGGCCCCTCTTCCCCAAGGGCTTCAAGAACGAGGTCCAGGTGATCTGCCTGGCCATCTCCGCCGACAGCGAGAACGATCCCGACGTGCTGGCCATGAACGGGGCCTCGGCGGCCCTGTGCCTGTCGGGAATCCCCTTCGAGGGGCCGGTCGGCGCCGTGCGGGTCGGGCAGGTGGACGGCCGCTTCGTGGCCAACCCCACGCTGTCCGAGCAGGACCGCTCGCCCCTCGACCTCGTCATCGCCGCCACCGAGGACGCCGTGCTCATGGTGGAGGCCGGGGCCCGGGAGGTCCCCGAGGAGGTGATGCTGGAGGCGATCGCCTTCGGGCACGCCGAGTGCCGGCGCCTGGTCCGCGTGCAGCGGGACCTGGTGGCCCGGGCCGGCAAGCCCCGGTGGCCCTTCGAGGCCGCCACGGCTCGCCACGATCTGCAGGCCCAGGTCCGGCAGATCCTGGGCGACCGGCTGACCCAGGTCCTCACCACCGTGCACGAGAAGCAGGCCCGGGGCGAGGCGATCGGCAAGCTGTTCGACGAGGTGGTGCACGCCCTGGGCGGGGATGACAGCAAGAAAAATGCCCTGCGGGAGGCCTTCGAGGCCGTGGAGGCTGCCGAGGTCCGCCGCCTGATCGTCGAGCGCGGCATCCGGGTGGACGGCCGGCAGGTCAGCGAGATCCGCCCGATCACCATCGACCTGGGCTACCTGCCCCGGGCGCACGGCTCGGCCATCTTCACCCGGGGCGAGACGCAGGCCATGGTCTCGGTCACGCTGGGCACCAAGGCCGACGAGCAGAAGATCGAGCTGCTGGAGGGCGAGACCTACCGGCACTTCATGCTCCACTACAACTTCCCCTCCTTCTCGGTCGGCGAGGTGCGGCGCTTCGGCTCGCCGGGGCGGCGGGAGATCGGCCACGGGGCCCTGGCCGAGCGGGCGGTCTCGGCCGTCCTGCCCGCCAAGGAGGACTTCCCGTACACCATCCGCACCGTCTCCGACATCCTGGAGTCCAACGGCTCCACCTCGATGGCGACCGTGTGCGGCGCCTCCCTGGCCCTCATGGACGCCGGCGTGCCCATCAAGAGCCACGTGGCCGGCATCGCCATGGGGCTGGTGAAGGAAGGGGACCGGTTCGGGATCCTGACCGACATCATGGGGACCGAGGATCACTACGGCGACATGGACTTCAAGGTCGCCGGCACCGAGCGCGGCGTGACCGCGCTGCAGATGGACATCAAGATCGGGGGGGTCAGCCAGGAGATCATGCGGGCGGCCCTGCAGCAGGCCCGGCAGGCCCGGCTGTTCGTGCTGGGCAAGATGCGGGAGTCCATCGAGCGCCCGCGGGCCGAGCTGAGCCCGTACGCCCCGCGCTTCGTCACGATCAAGATCCGGCCCGAGAAGATCCGCGAGATCATCGGCCCCGGCGGCAAGGTCGTGCGCGGCATGCAGGAGGCCACCGGGACCAAGATCGACATCGAGGACGACGGCCGGGTGACGGTGTTCGGCGCCGACGCGGCGGCCGTCCAGCGCGCCATCGGGATGATCCAGGACATCTGCCGCGAGGTGGAGCTGGACCGGATCTACCTGGGCAAGGTCAAGAAGATCGTCGAGTTCGGCGCCTTCGTGGAGGTGATCCCCAACACCGAGGGGCTGCTGCACATCTCCCAGATCGCCGAGACCCGCATCCGGTCGGTGCAGGACGTCCTCAGCGAGGGCGATGAGGTGCTGGTCAAGGTCATCGAGATCGACGGCAGCGGCAAGATGCGGCTGAGCCGGAAGCTGGCGCTGCGCGAGCAGCCGGCCCTGGCCGACCGCGAGAAGCTCAGGAACCCCCCGGCCGGGAAGCCCGCCTCGTGACCGAGGAGTACCGGAAGAGCCTGCTGCCCAACGGCATCCGCGTGGTGACGGAGCGGATGCCGCACGTGCGGTCGGTGGCGGTCGGGGTGTGGGTCGAGACCGGATCCCGCCACGAGCCCGACGAGCGGGGCGGGATCTCGCACCTGATCGAGCACCTGGTGTTCAAGGGCACCGCCACCCGGAGCGCGGAGGACATCGCCCGGGCCATGGACTCGGTCGGGGGGCAGATGGACGCCTTCACCACCAAGGAGCACACCTGCTTCTACGTGCAGGTCCTCGACGAGCACCTGCCCATGGCCGTGGACCTCCTGACCGACATCCTGCTCCATCCGCTCTTCGACGCCGAGGAGCTGGAGCGCGAGAAGTCCGTCGTGCTCCAGGAGATCAAGATGGTGGAGGACACGCCCGACGACCTGATCCACGATCTCTTCGCGGCCCAGGTCTGGGACGGCCACCCGCTGGGCCGTCCCATCCTGGGCACCCGGACGGCCGTCCAGGCCTACCAGCGCGAGCAGGTGCACGGACACTTCCTGGAGCAGTACACCCCGTCCAAGGTGATCATCGCCGTGGCGGGCAACGTGACCCACGACCAGGTGCTGGAGCTGTTCGGGGCCGGCTTCAACGGCTTCGCCCGGCCGGCCCAGGACCGGAACCTGCCCGCGCCGCCCATGAAGCCGGGCGTCAACATCGTCCACAAGGAGCTGGAGCAGGTCCACCTGGTCGTGGGCTTCCCCGGGCTGCCCCACGGCTCCCCCGAGCGGTACGCCCTGTTCCTGCTCAACGACGTGATCGGGGGCAGCATGTCCTCCCGCCTGTTCCAGGAGGTCCGGGAGCGCCAGGGGCTCGTCTACTCGATCCACTCCGGGGTGCAGGCCTTCCGGGACACCGGCACCCTGTACGTCTACGCGGCCACCGACGCTCCGAACTTCTCGAAGGTCCTGAAGTCCACGCTCAAGGAGCTGCGGGACCTCAAGAAGAACGGCATCTCGGCCGACGACCTGCGGCGGGCCAAGGACCACCTCAAGGGGAGCCTGATGCTCTCCCTGGAGTCGACCTCCAGCCGGATGAACCGGCTGGCCAAGCACGAGATGCACTTCGGCTCGTTCCTGACCCTGGACCAGATGCTGCAGGCCATCGACGGGGTGACCCACGAGGAGGTGCAGGCCCTGGTCGGCCAGCTGCTGGACGAGGATCGGGTGGCGGTGACGACGTACGGCCCGCTCGACCGCCGCAACCTCCCCCGCGAGTTGTCGCGGGCGACCTGACGTCGTCAGGCCCCGTTCCCGGTCGCCGCCCATTCTCACGTACACAGTACGACGTACGCTCCGCTGGGCTCCTTCCTCGGGCCTCGCCTGACTCGTCATTTCGCCGCGACGGCTCTCCGGCCCGCCTGCCGCTGCGGCCGCCTCCTCCCTCGAGCGTCGCCCGGCTCGCTTCTTGGCCCGCGCCCCCCGCCGGCCGGTCGGCGATCCGCCGATGTTTACTCGGGACGCGGTTTGCTCTAACGTTCACCTGGGCGGGCGGGCCTCGGGGCCCGGACCCGGCGGGGTGAATCCGTGATCGAGCGCTACACGCGGCCGGCCATGGGCCGGATCTGGAGCGAGGAGGCGAGGTACGCGGCCTGGCTGCGGGTCGAGCTGGCCGTGTGCGAGGCCCACGCGCGGCGCGGCCGGATCCCGGCCGAGGCCATGGCCCGCATCCGGGAGCGGGCCCGCGTGGACGTGGGGCGGATCCTGGAGATCCAGCGCCGGGTCAAGCACGAGATGATCGCGCTGCTCACCAGCCTGGAAGAGCAGCTCGGCGCCGACTCCCGGTTCGTCCACATCGGCCTCACTTCCAACGACGTGTGGGACACGGCCCTGGCCCTGCAGCTGCGCGAGGCCGGCGACCTGCTGCTGGCCGGCCAGGAGCGGCTGCGCCGCGTCCTGGCCGACCTCGCCCGGCGCCACAAGCACACCCTGATCGTCGGCCGCACCCACGGCGTCCACGCCGAGCCGACGACGTTCGGCCTGAAGGTCGCCGTCTGGTACGCCGAGGCCGGCCGGAACCTGGAGCGGCTGCGCCGGGCCCGGGACGTGGTGGCGGTCGGCAAGCTCTCGGGGGCGGTGGGCAACTTCGCCCACGTGGAGCCGGAGATCGAGGAGGAGGTGTGCCGGGCGCTGGGCCTGGCGCCGGCCCCGGTCTCCACCCAGGTCGTCCAGCGCGACCGCCACGCCGAGTTCTGCGCCACCCTGGCCATCCTGGGGGCCTCGCTGGAGAAGATCGCGCTCGAGATCCGCGGCCTGCAGCGGACCGAGGTGCTGGAGGTCCAGGAGCCGTTCGCGGAGGGCCAGAAGGGCTCCAGCGCCATGCCCCACAAGCGGAATCCCGAGCTCAGCGAGCGCATCTGCGGCCTGGCCCGCCTGCTCCGGGCCCACGCCCAGGCGGCGCTGGAGAACGTCGCCCTGTGGCACGAGCGCGACATCAGCCACTCCTCGGTCGAGCGGGTGATCCTGCCCGACTCGACCATCGTGCTCGACTACGCGCTCGACCTGTGCGCCTTCGTGCTGGAGGGGCTGGAGGTGGACGTGGCCCGCATGGCCGAGAACCTGGAGGAGAGCCGGGGGCTGGTGTACTCCCAGCGCGTGCTGCTCAAGCTGACCGAGGCCGGCCTGCCCCGGCAGGCGGCCTACGAGATCGTGCAGCGCCACGCCATGCGGGCCTGGCGGGAGCGCCGCTCGTTCCTGAGCCTGCTGGCCGCCGACCCGCAGGTCCTGGACCACCTGAGCCTGGACGAGCTGAAGGCCTGTTTCGATCCGGCGTGGTATCTCCGCCACGTCGAGACCGTGTTCCGTCGGATCGGACTGATCGGGGAGGGGGACTCATGCCGCCGAGAGTGAAGGCCGGGACCGCGGTTCCGCGCGTGGAGCTCAAGCAGAAGCTGTACGAGGGCAAGGCCAAGATCGTCTACGCCACCGACCGCCCCGACCTGGTGGTGCAGTACTTCAAGGACGACGCCACCGCCTTCAACGCCCAGAAGCGGGGCACGATCGTGGGCAAGGGGGTCGTCAACAACCGCATGTCGGCGGCCATGTTCACGCTGCTGCAGCGCCGCGGCGTCCCCACCCACTACCTCGGCACGCTCTCCGACCGCGAGATGCTGTGCCGCCGCCTGGACATCATCAAGATCGAGACCATCGTGCGCAACGTGGTGGCCGGCAGCCTGGCCAAGCGGACGGGCCTGCCCGAGGGCACGGCCGTCAAGCCGCCCGTCGTGGAGCTGTACTACAAGTCGGACCCCCTGGGGGACCCGATGATCAACGACGACCACGTGCGGCTGCTGGGGCTGGCCACGCCGGCCGAGGTGGCGTGGCTGCGGCGCATGGCCCTGCGGGTCAACGCCCTGCTCCGGCCGCACCTGCGGCGCCGGGGACTGGTCCTGGTGGACTTCAAGCTGGAGTTCGGCCGGGCCGGGCGGCGGCTGTTCCTGGGCGACGAGATCTCGCCCGACACGTGCCGGCTCTGGGATGCCGCCACCGGGACGAAGCTGGACAAGGACCGCTTCCGGCAGGACCTGGGCGGCGTCGAGGACGCGTACCAGGAGGTCTACCGCCGCCTGGTGCAGGCCGGCGGGACGCCGGCGTGAAGGTGCGGGTGCTGGTCCGGCTGAAGCCCGGCATCCTGGACGTGCAGGGCGCCTCGGTGAAGCGGGCGCTGGCCGGGCTGGGCTTCGAGGACGTCGCCGACCTGCGGATCGGCAAGGTCATCGAGCTGGAGCTGGAGGCCGCCAGCCCCGAGGCGGCCCGCGCCCGGGCCGACGAGATGTGCCGGAAGCTCCTCGCCAACCCCGTCCTGGAGGACTACACCATCGAGTGACGCCCGTTCAACCTTGCCCGCTTCCGGTCGACCGGGTAAGATGGAGGCGGCACCAGGGAGAGGAGACCAGGGACCTCATGAGATTCGGCGTGGTCGTGTTCCCGGGCACGTGGAGCGACTGCGACTTCCACTACGTCATCGGCGAGGTCCTGCACCAGCCCGTCAAGTACGTCTGGCATCGTGACCGCGACCTGAGCGGGTTCGACTGCGTCATCCTCCCGGGCGGCTTCTCCTACGGCGACTACCTCCGGGCCGGCGCCGTGGCCGGCAAGTCCCCCGTCGTGGAGGCCCTCAGGGACTTCGTGGCCCGGGGCGGCCTCGTGCTCGGCTCCTGCAACGGCTTCCAGATCCTCTGCGAGGCCGGGCTGCTGCCCGGGGCGCTGATGCGCAACGAGTGCCTGCAGTACCGCTGCCAGTCCACGCACCTGCTGGTGGACAACGTCGACACGCCCTTCACCCGCGGGATGCGGCCGGGGCAGGTGCTGACGATGCCCATCTCCCACGGGGAGGGCAAGTACCACTGCGATCCGGAGACGCTGGCCGCGCTCCGCCGCAACCGGCAGATCGCCTTCCGGTACGCGACCGCGGACGGGCAGGTGACCAAGGCGGCCAACCCCAACGGGTCGCTGGCGAACATCGCCGGCATCGTCAACGAGGAGGGCACGGTGCTGGGGCTCATGCCGCACCCCGAGCGGGCAGCCGAGCGGGCGATGGGGGGCACCGACGGGCTCCTCATCTTCCAGTCGCTCCTCGGCGCCCTGGTCGAGGACGGCAGCTTCCTGAAGCGATAGCCTGATCCCGGAGGCGGTTTGACGGGTTCGGAGCCGAAGGCGACGCTCGGGCTCGCGCGCGAACTCGGCCTCACCACCGACGAATACGACCGCATCATCAAGCGCCTGGGGCGGGAGCCCACCTACACCGAGCTGGGCCTGTTCTCCGCCCTGTGGTCCGAGCACTGCGCGTACAAGCACTCGCGCGTCTTCCTGACCCGCCTGCCCACGCGGGGACCCCGGGTGCTCCAGGGGCCGGGCGAGAACGCGGGGGCCCTGGACATCGGGGACGGCTGGGCGGTGGTCTTCAAGATGGAGAGCCACAACCACCCCTCCTTCATCGAGCCCTTCCAGGGCGCCGCCACCGGGGTGGGGGGCATCCTCCGGGACATCTTCACCATGGGCGCCCGGCCCATCGCGCTCCTGGACTCCCTGCGCTTCGGGGATCCCGCCGATCCCCGCACCCGCCGCCTGATCGAGGGCGTGGTGTCCGGCATCGCCTGGTACGGCAACTGCTTCGGCTGCCCGACCGTCGGCGGCGAGATGGCCTTCGCGCCCGAGTACGCGACCAACCCGCTCGTCAACGTGATGTGCCTGGGGCTCGTGCGCGCCGACCGGATCTTCCGGGCCCGGGCCGAGGGCGTCGGCAACCCCGTGTTCTACGTCGGCAACAAGACGGGCCGCGACGGCATCCACGGCGCCACCATGGCCTCGGCCGCCTTCGACGAGCGCGCGGAGGAGCGGCGGCCCACCGTGCAGGTCGGCGACCCGTTCACCGAGAAGCTGCTGCTGGAGGCCTGCCTGGAGGCCATGGCCTCGGGCGCGGTGGTGGGCATCCAGGACATGGGCGCCGCCGGCCTGGCCTGCTGCACCTCCGAGATGCCGGCCCGGGCCGGCACCGGCATGGAGATCGAGCTGTCCCGGGTGCCGCAGCGGGAGACGGCCATGACGGCCTACGAGATCCTGCTCTCGGAGTCGCAGGAGCGCATGCTCCTGGTGGCGGCCCGGGGCCGGGAAGACGAGGTCAGGCGCATCTTCGCCAAGTGGGAGCTGGACGCGGTCGAGATCGGCCGGGTCACCGCCGGCGACGAGCTGGTCGTCCGCCATCACGGCGAGGTGGTGGCCCGGGTGCCGGTCACCGCGCTCACGGAGGCGCCGCGCTACGAGAAGCCCGTCGAGCGCCCGGCGTACCTGGACGCGGCCGCCGCCTTCGATCCCCTCACGCTGCCGGAGCCCGACGACCACGACGAGGCGCTGCGCCGCCTGCTCGGCTCGCCCACCGTCGCCAGCAAGGAGTGGGCGTACCGGCAGTACGACCAGCAGGTCGGCCTGAACACCCTGGTCCTGCCCGGCTCCGACGCGGCGGTGCTGCGGGTGAAGGGAACCGCCCGCGGCCTGGCGGTGGCCACCGACGGCAACGGGCGCCAGGTCTACCTCGACCCGCGGCGGGGCGCCGCGCTCGCCGTCTGCGAGGCGGCGCGCAACGTGGCCTGCGCCGGCGCCCGACCGGCCGGCGTCACCGACTGCCTGAACTTCGGCTCGCCGGAGCGCCCGGACATCCTGTGGCAGTTCGCGGAGGCGGTGGAGGGCATCGCCGAGGCGTGCCGGGCGCTGGAGCTGCCGGTCGTCGGAGGCAACGTTTCCTTCTACAATGAGACGAGCGGGCAGGCGATCCTGCCCACGCCCATCATCGGCGTCGTGGGCGTGCTGGAGGACGCCGGCCGGCTGGCGACGCAGGCGTTCAAGGGATCGGGGCACCGGGTGGCCCTGCTGGGGCCGGAGGCGGTCAGCCTGGGAGGCAGCGAGTACCTGTGGACGTTGCACGGCCGGGTGGCGGGAACGCTGGCGCCCCTGGACCTCGGCCTGGAGCGGCGGGTGCAGGCCGCCGTGGTGGCGGCGATCGAGGCCGGCCTGGCGCTGTCCGCTCACGACTGCGCCGAGGGCGGGCTGGCCGTCGCCCTGGCCGAGGCGTGCATGACCGGGCCGGAGGCGGTGGGGGCCACGGTCACGGTCCCCGGCGCGGCGAGGACGGACGTCGTCCTGTTCGGGGAGGGGCCGTCGCGGGTGATCGTCTCGGTGGACCCGGCCCGCGCGCTGGAGTTCGAGGCGCTCATGGCCGAGTCCGCGATCCCCTGGCGCTGGATCGGGACGACGGGCGGCGAGCGGCTGCGGATCCGCCGGGGCGGCGTGACCGTGGTGGACAGCGCGCTGGACGGCCTGGAGCAGGCGTGGAGGAGAGGTCTTGAGCGTCACCTGGCGTGACGACAAGTTCCACGACGAGTGCGGCGTGTTCGGCATCTGGAACCACGCCGAGGCCGCCAACGTCGTCTACCTGGGCCTGTACGCGCTGCAGCACCGCGGCCAGGAGTCGGCCGGCATCGCCGCCACCGACGGCGACAGCTTTCACTGCGAGAAGGCCATGGGCTGGGTGGCCGACGTGTTCAGCCCCGAGCGGCTCCGCCGGCTGCCGGGCCGCCGCGCCATCGGGCATGTGCGCTACTCGACCGCCGGCAGCTCGAACCTCCGCAACGCGCAGCCCATCACGGCCAAGACCGCCCGCGGCCCCATCGCCATCGCCCACAACGGCAACCTGACCAACGCCGACCTGCTCCGGCAGGAGATGGTGCGCGAGGGCGCCATCTTCCAGTCCAACTCGGACACCGAGGTGATCCTGCACCTGCTGGCCCGGGCCCCGGAGGGCCCGCTGGAGGACCAGATCGCGCACGCGCTGGCCCAGGTCCAGGGCGCCTACTCGCTGCTGATCCTGACCCGGGAGGCCCTGTACGCCATCCGCGACCCGCGCGGCTTCCGGCCGCTGTCGCTGGGGCGCCTGGGCGACAGCTGGATCGTCTCCTCCGAGACGTGCGCCCTCGACCTGCTGGAGGCGAGCTGGGAGCGCGACGTGGAGCCCGGCGAGATGGTGGTCGTCTCCGGGGAGGGCGTGCGCACCGTCCGCGCCCTGCCGGCGGCCGAGCGGCAGCACTGCGTCTTCGAGTACGTCTACTTCGCCCGCCCCGACTCCACGCTCTGGGGCCGCAACGTCCACACGGTGCGCAAGGCGATGGGACGCGAGCTGGCTCGCGAGCACCCGGTGGCGGCCGACGTCGTCATCCCGGTGCCGGACTCCGGGACCAGCGCCGCCCTGGGGTTCGCCGAGCAGTCGGGCGTCCGCTACGAGATGGGCCTGATCCGCAACCACTACGTGGGGCGGACGTTCATCGAGCCCAAGCAGGGCATCCGTCACTTCGGCGTCAAGGTCAAGCTCAACCCCATGCGCGAGATGCTGGAGGGGCGGCGGGTGGTGGTGGTGGACGACTCGATCGTGCGGGGGACGACCAGCCGGAAGATCGTCAGGATGATCCGGGGGGCCGGGGCCCGCGAGGTGCACATGCGGATCTCCTCGCCCCCGATCCAGTGGCCCTGCTACTACGGCATCGACACCCCGACCCGCCGGGAGCTGATCGCGGCCAGCCACAGCGCCGAGGAGATCCGGCGCTACCTGGGCGCCGACTCGCTCGGGTACCTGTCGCTGGACGGCATGCTGAAGGCCGCCGGCGGCGAGCCGGGCCAGTTCTGTCACGCCTGCTTCACCGGCGGCTACCGGGTCGGGATCGCCCCGGAGGCCAGCCCGCAGCTGCGGCTCTTCGACGCATGACCGGCGGGGGCGGGAGCGGCGGGAATCCGGAGCCGTGACCCGCATCGTCGTCCTGGGCGGGGGCTTCGCCGGGCTGGAAGCCATCCGGGTGCTCGAGCGCCGGCTGGGCCGGCGGCCGGACGTGGAGCTGCTGCTGGTCAGCGACCGCAACTACCTGCTGTTCACGCCGCTGCTGCCGCAGGTCGCCTCGTCGCTGGTGGAGCCCCGCCACATCATCCAGCCCATCCGGGACATCCGGGGGGCCCGCCGCTTCCGGTTCCGGCGCGACCGGGTGCTCGACATCGACCTGGCCGGCCGCCGCGTCATCTGCGCCGAGGGCGCGCTGCCCTACGACCGCCTCGTCATCGCGCTGGGCGGCGTCACCTCGACCTTCGGCATCCCGGGCGTGGAGGAGCACGCGCTCGGCTACAAGCGCCTGGACGACGCCATCCTGGTCCGGGACCATCTCATCGACCTGGCCGAGCACGCCGATCACGAGCCCGACGCCGGGCGGCGCCGGCAGCTGCTGACCATCTGCGTCGTGGGCGGCGGCTACACGGGAGTCGAGCTGATCGCCGAGCTGCAGGACTTCTTCCACTCGTACGTGGTGCCCCGCTACCGGGGCATCGCGCGCGGCGACTACCGGCTGGTCGTCCTGGAGGCCACCCCGGAGATCCTGCGCGGCGTCCATCCCCGGCTGGCCGAGCGGGCGCGGCGGCGGCTGCGCCGGGAGGGGATCGAGATCCTGACCGGCACGGCGGTCACGCGCGTGCTGCCCGGCGCCATCGAGGTGGAGGGCGGCCGGCAGATGCCGGTCGGGCTGACCATCTGGGCCGCCGGCGTCAGGGGCCACCCGGTGCTGGAGCAGGTGCCGCTCTCCCGCGACGGGCTGGGCCGGATCGTCGTGACCGGCACCCTGCAGGTGCCCGGCCGGCCGGAGATCTTCGGCGCCGGCGACGCCGTCACCATCGAGGGCAAGCCCGACGCCTCGCTGCCCATCATCCCCGCCGCGCTCGCTCACGGGCGCCTGGCCGCCCGGAACATCCTGGCCGGCCTGGAGGACCGCCCGCTGGACCTCATCGAGTTCGCCCCGCGGGGTATGCTGGTCTCGCTCGGCGAGAAGGACGCCGTGGTCGAGGTGATGGGCATCCGGTTCTCCGGGTACCTGGCCTGGCTCTTCTGGAACGCGCTGCACCTGTACCAGCTGGTCGGCCTGCGCAAGCAGCTGCAGGTGGCCTTGGACTGGACCCTGGCGCAGTTCTTCCCGCGCGATTCGGCGATGATGCGGCCGCCCACGCGCTGCACGATCTGCAGCCACGCGGCGCGGCCCCGGCGCGAGGCGGCGTGAGGCCGCTCCTCCGGGTGGGCGTCCTGGCCTCCGGCCGGGGCACCAACCTGCAGGCCTTGCTGGACGCCGCGGCCGGCCCGGGATTCCCGGCCCGGGTGGTCATCGTCATCGCCGACCGCGAGGATGCGGCGGCCTTGCGGCGGGCCGCCGCCGCGGGCGTGCCGGCCGTCTTCCTCGACCCCAAGGCCCACGGCGACCGCGCCAGCTACGACGCCGCCCTGAGCGCGCGGCTGGAGGCGGAGAGCGTCGGCCTCGTCTGCCTGGCGGGCTTCATGCGGGTGCTGGGGCCGGCCTTCGTGCGAGCCTGGCGGGGCCGGCTCATGAACATCCATCCCTCGCTGCTCCCGGCCTTCCCCGGCCTGCACGCGCAGCGGCAGGCGCTCGACTACGGGGTCAAGGTGGCGGGGGCGACCGTGCACTTCGTGGACGAGGGGGTGGACACGGGGCCGATCATCCTGCAAGCTGCGGTGCCGGTGGAGCCCGGGGACACCGAGGAGAGCCTGGCGGCGCGCATCCTGGTCGAGGAGCACCGGCTCTACCCCGAGGCCGTGCGGCTCTTCGCCGAGGGGCGGCTGCAGGTGGACGGCCGGAAAGTGAGGATACGGTGAGGGTCCGGCGGGCGCTGCTCAGCGTGCACGACAAGACCGGGGTCGTGGAGCTGGCCCGCGCCCTTCACGGCCTCGGCGTCGAGCTGGTCTCCACGGGCGGCACGGCCCGCCTGCTCCGGGACTCCGGCCTGCCGGTGCGCGAGGTGGCGGAGGTCACCGGCTTCCCCGAGATGCTCGACGGCCGGGTCAAGACGCTCCACCCCCGCGTGCAGGGCGGCATCCTGGCCCGCCGCGACGTCCCCGAGCACCTGGCCGCGCTGGAGCGGCACGGCATCCCGCCCATCGATCTGGTCGTCGTCGCGCTGTACCCGTTCGAGACCACGGTGGCCCGGCCGGACGTCACGCCGGCCGAGGCGATCGAGCAGATCGACATCGGCGGGCCGACCATGATCCGCGCGGCCGCCAAGAACCACGAGCACGTGGCCGTGGTCACCGACCCCGGACAGTACGCGGCGCTGGTCGAGGAGCTGACCCGGACCGGCGGCGAGGTCAGTGCCCCCACGCGAGCCCGCCTGGCCCGCGAGGCCTTCCGGCGCACGGCCGAGTACGATGCGGCCATCGCGCGCTACCTGGCGGCGGCCGCGCCGGCCGCCGAGGGCCCCGGCCCGGGGGTGGGACTCCCCGAGCGGCTGGCGCTCTCGCTCGAGCGCGTCATGCCGCTCCGCTACGGCGAGAACCCTCACCAGGCGGGGGCCCTGTACCGGCCCGCCGGGCCGGAGTGGGGGGTGGCCGCCATGCGGCAGCTCCACGGGCCCGAGCTCGGCTACAATAACCTGCTGGACGTCTCGGCGGCCCTGGGACTGCTGCTGGAGTTCGAATCCCCGGCGGCGGTGGTGATCAAGCACACCAACCCCTGCGGGGCGGCCGTGGCCGACACGGTGGGAGCGGCCATGGAGAAGGCGAAGGCGTCCGACCCCGTCTCGATCTACGGCGGCATCGTCGGCGTCAACCGGCCCCTGGACCTGGACGTGGTCCGCGCCCTCAGGGGCATCTTCGTGGAGGTTCTCTTCGCGCCCGCGTTCGTGCCCCCGGCGCTGGAGGAGCTGCGGCGCACGAAGACCAAGTGCCGGGTGCTCCAGGTCCCGTGCCAGCCGCCGCCGCCCGGCGCCGTGGAGTACCGCAGCGTGCTGGGGGGCGTGCTGGCCCAGCAGCCGGACGGCGCCGACCTCGACCCGGCCGCGCTCCGGACGGTGACCCGGCGGGCCCCCACCGGGGAGGAGATGGCCGCCCTGCGCTTCGCGTGGCGGGTGGCCAAGCACGCGAAGTCCAACGCCATCGTCCTGACCACGCGCGACCAGGTGATCGGGGTGGGCGCGGGGCAGATGAACCGCCTGGACTCCGCGCGGCTGGCGGTGACGCGCGCCGGCGACGCCGGGCTCAAGACCGAGGGCGCCGTCTGCGCCTCCGACGCGTTCTTCCCCTTCCGCGACGGCCTGGACGTCCTGGCCCGCGCCGGCGTGACCGCCGTCGTGCAGCCGGGCGGCTCGGTCCGCGACCAGGAGGTCATCGCGGCCGCCGACGAGCACGGAATGACCATGCTCTTCACCGGTCTCCGGCACTTCCGTCACTGACCATGGCCGGCCCGGGCCACGAGCGCATCTACGGGCTGCGGGAGCTGACGCGGATCCTCTCGCTCACCCCCCGCCGCCTGGCCCAGCTGCGCCGGCTCGAGCTGCTGAGCCACGACGGCGGCTACACCTTCCGCGACCTGCTGGCGGCGCGGGCGGCCAGCGCCCTGCTGGACGCCGGCGCCTCGGTCCGGCAGATCCGGGAGGCGCTGCTGGCCCTGCGCAAGCAGGACCCCGACCTCGAGAGCCCCCTGACCGAGGTGCGCTTCTTCGTGGAGGGCGGCCGGCTCCTGGCCCAGTCCGACCGCGTGCGCTTCGATCCCCGCTCCGGCCAGACGGTGCTGGCCCTCGACGCCGGCGACCTCAGCAGGGCGGCCGCCGCCACGCTGGCCGCCGGCCTGGTGCGTCCCCTGAAGCCCCCGGTGGAGCAGGCCGAGATGTGGTTCGACCGGGCCAGCGACTGCGAGAGCGACCCCGCGCGCTGGGAGGAGGCCATCGAGGCGTACCGGCGGGTGGTCGCCATCGATCCCACCTACGCGGCCGCCTGGAACAACCTCGGCCTGCTGCTGCACCGGATGGGGCAGTACGCCGAGGCGCGCCAGGCGTACGCGGCGGCGCTCGAGCAGGACCCCGGCTGCGCGGAGGCGGCCTACAATCTGGGCTCGCTGGAGGAAGACACGGGGCAGGTGGAGCAGGCGATCCGCCACTACCGCCGCGCGCTGGCCATCCGGCCCGACTACGCCGACGCCCACTTCAACCTGGCGGCGGCGCTGGCCCGGGCCGGCCGGGGCCGGGAGGCGGTCGGCCACTGGCAGCGGTACCTGGCGCTCGACTCGGGCAGCCCGTGGGCGCGCATCGCCCGCGCGCACCTGGAGGTCGTCGAGCCTCCCGAGCGGGGGCGGCCGGAGTGAAGGTTCTCCTGGTCGGCGGCGGCGGGCGCGAGCACGCGCTGGCCTGGAAGCTGAGCCAGAGCCCGCTGCTCACGGCCCTGCACGCCGCCCCCGGCAATCCCGGCATCGCGCGCCACGCCCGCTGCGTGCCGAGAGGCCGCGCCGCCCACGAGGACCTGGCGCGCTTCGCCGAGCAGGAGAGGATCGATCTCACCGTCGTGGGGCCCGAGGCGCCGCTGGTGGCGGGGCTGGCCGACCGGCTGGCCGAGCGCGGGCGCCTGGCCCTGGGCCCCGGCGCCGCCGCGGCCCGGCTCGAAGGCTCCAAGGCCTTCGCCAAGGACCTGATGGCGCGCCACGGCATCCCGACCGCCCGCTTCGCGACGTTCAGCCGGCCGGCCGAGGCGCGCGCCTACTGCCGGAGCCTGGGCGCGCCGCTGGTCGTGAAGGCCGACGGCCTGGCCGCCGGCAAGGGCGCCATCGTCTGCGCCACGCTGGAGGAGGCCGATGCCGCCATCGCCGCCTGCATGGAGCGCCGCGTCTTCGGCGCCGCCGGGGCCCGCGTGGTGGTGGAGGAGTTCCTGCGCGGAGACGAGGTGTCGTTCTTCGCGCTGGCCAACGGGGCCGAGGCCATCCCCCTCGGCGCGGCCCGCGACCACAAGACCGTCTTCGACGGCGACCAGGGGCCGAACACGGGCGGCATGGGCGCCTACAGCCCGGTGCCGGCCCTCGACGCCGCGCTGGAGGAGCGGGTCATGGACACGATCGTCCGCCCGGCCGTGCAGGCCCTGGCCAAGGAGGGCGCGCCCTACCGGGGCGTGCTCTTCGCCGGGCTGATGCTCACGGCCGCCGGTCCCCGGGTCCTGGAGTTCAACTGCCGCTTCGGCGACCCCGAGTGCCAGGTGCTCATGGCCCGGCTGGAGAGCGACCTGCTGCCCCTGCTGCTGGCCGCGGCGCGCGGCCAGGCCCTGGCGCCGGACGCCGTGCGGTGGCGCCCCGGGGCCGCGGTCTGCGTGAACCTGGTCTCCGGCGGCTATCCCGGCGCCTACCCCACCGGCCTGGCCATCACCGGGCTCGAGCAGGCCGAGCGGCTGCCCGGCGTGCGGGTCTTCCACGCCGGGACCGCCGAGCGCGGCGGCCGCCTGGTGACGGCCGGCGGGCGGGTGCTCGGGGTCACGGCGACCGGCGCCGACGTGCCGGCCGCGGCCCGGCGCGCCTACCAGGCGATCGCATCCATCCACTTCGACGGCATGCACTACCGGAGGGACATCGGACACCGTGAACAGACCTGACACCGCCTCATCCCCGCCGCCGTCCGGCGCCCGCGTCCGGGTCGGCATCGTGCTGGGCAGCGATTCCGACCTGGAGATCATGCTGGAGGCCGTCCGGGTCCTGGAGGACCTGGGCATCGGCCACGAGGTCGTCGTCGCGTCCGCGCACCGGACGCCGGAGCGGACGCACGACTACGCGAGCACCGCGCAGGCGCGCGGGCTCGAGGTGCTCATCGGCGCCGCCGGCGGAGCGGCCGCGCTCCCGGGCGTGCTGGCCGCCGCCACGCCGCTGCCCGTCATCGGCGTCCCCATCGCCGCCACCCCCCTGGGCGGCCTCGACGCGCTCCTGAGCATCGTGCAGATGCCCAAGGGCGTGCCGGTGGCGACGGTCGCCATCGGCAAGTGGGGCGCCGCCAACGCCGCCGTGCTGGCGGCGCAGATCGTCGCCGCCGGCGACCCGGCCGTGCGCGAGCGCCTGGCCGCCTACCGGGGCCGGCTGCGCGACGAGGTCGAGGAGCGCGCGCGCAAGGTCGCCGATCAGATGAAGGCCCGACTATCGAGGTGAGACCGCGCTGCGCACGGATGTCCTGAGCGTCGACCCCCGCGATCCCGATCCCGCCGCTCTGGCCCGCGCCGCCGCCGTCCTGCGCCGCGGCGAGCTGGTCGCCTTTCCCACGGAGACCTTCTATGGCCTGGGCGCCGCCGCCCTGGACGCGGCCGGGGGCGAGCGGGTGTTCCAGGTGAAGGGGCGCCCGGCGTCCCAGCCGCTCCTCGTCCTGGTCGATTCCGTCGCCATGGTGGACCGGCTGGCCGCCGAGGTGCCTCCGGCGGCCCGGGCGCTGATGGCGCGCCACTGGCCCGGGCCGCTCACGCTGGTGCTGCGGGCCTCGGCGGCGGTGCCGAAGGCGATCACCGGCGGCGGCGACACGATCGGGGTCCGGCTGTCGCCGCACCCGGTGGCGACGGGCCTCGTGCGGGCGCTGGGCGCCCCGGTCACGGCGCCGAGCGCGAACCCGACCGGTCAGGCCCCGCCGAGCACGGCGGCCGCGGTCCAGGCGTACTTCGCGACCGGGATCGCGCTCATCCTGGACGGCGGGCCGACGCCGGGCGGCCCGCCCTCGACGGTGCTCGACGTCACCACGGAGCCGCCCCGCGTCATCCGGGCCGGCGCCGTCGCCGTATGACGCGCGTGACGGGCGTCATCCAGGCCGGCGGCCGGAGCCGCCGCATGGGTGGCCGCCCCAAGGCGCTGCTGGAGCTGGGCGGCCGCCGGATCATCGAGCGCGTGCTGGCGGCGGTGGCCCCGGCCGTGGACGACGTCCTGGTCGTCACCAACACGCCGGAGCTGTACGACTTCCTGGGACTGCCCATGGTTCCCGACGCCTATCCGGACGGCGGCGCCCTGGGCGGGATCTTCACCGGGCTGAAGGCGGCGGCCGGGGAGGCCGCGCTGGCGGTGGCCTGCGACATGCCCTTCCTCCGCGCCGAGGTGGCCCGCCTGGTCGTCGCCCGCGCCGGCGAGGCGGACGTGGTCATCCCGCGCGTGGGCGGGCAGCTGGAGACGATGCACGCCGTCTACCGGAAGAGCTGCCTCGGCCCCATGGAGGAGCGGCTGCGGGCCGGCCGGCTCAAGATCGTCGGCTTCTTCGAGGCCGTCCGCGTGCTGGAGATCCCGGAGGCCGAGCTGGCGCCCTTCGGGGACCCGGCGGTGCTGTTCATGAACGTCAACACGCCGGAGGAGCTGGCGCGCGCCCGGGCGCTGGCCGGCGAGGCGCCGTGATCACGCTCGGGGCCCTCAACGCCCTGCCGGCCGGCGTGCGCGACCAGCTCTACGTGCGGCTGATCCCTCCCGAGCTGCTGGCGCGGGTCGGCGTGAACCCCGCCACCCTCTGCAACGCCGGCGGGGACCGGCTCGTCCGCATCACGGCCGCCGAGGACAACGCCTGGGTGCGGGTGGAGCTGCGGCGGCGCGAGCGCGACCGCGACCCGGTGCTGCTCCTGGACGTCGGCATGTCGGCCTACGCGGTCCCCGAGCTGGGGCTGGTGCAGGTCAACGATCCCGAGGCGCCCCGCTTCGGCATCGACCGCGACCCGTCCGGGCAGGACACCCTGCTCGGCACCGTCTCGCGCAACCACGCCGAGGAGCAGCGGGCGCTCGCGGCCGGGCTGGCGCCGGGACAGGTGCGCCGCGGGCTCCGCATGCTGGGGCGTATCCTGGAGTCGATGGACGGGTTCTGCCGCCTCCTGGGGCGCGACTTCTACCTGGTCGAGCCCCTCTTCTACCACTCGGCGCTGCTGTACGAGCGGCACGGCTGCGACTACTTCACCGGCCGCGCGCGCATGGACGACATCCAGCGGGGCTTTCAGCCCGGCGGGGTCTACCACGCCCGGCTGGACGGCAGCACGCCGTTCCGCCGCCCGGAGTTCGCCGGCACCGTGCGGGGACGGAGCTGGGCGATTCACGACGGCGTGCTCGGCGAGCCCTTCGCGGGCGGGGTCAAGATGTACCGCGTGCCCGGGCGGCCGGCCGGCGTGAGCACCTTCCCCGGCGCCGTCTACTAGGCGCGGCATGGCCCGGCTGCGGCCGGCGGTGATCGTCCACTACCACGAGATCAGCCTCAAGCGGGGCAACCGGCCGCTGTTCCTGCGTCACCTCGGCCGCAACCTGGAGCGCGCCACCAGCGATCTGGGCCCGGTCCGCATCCAGCAGCTGGCCGGCCGCATCCGGCTGGACCTGGAGGACAACCCCAAGCCCGAGGCCGTCCGCGACCGTGCCGCGCGCGTCTGCGGAGTGTCGAACGTGGCCCTGGCCTGGCGGGTGCCATCCACGCTGGAGGCGATGAAGGCGGCGGTGGCGCGCGTCATCGCCGACCGGCGCTTCCGCTCCTTCCGCATCTCGGCCCGCCGCGCCTTCAAGACCTACCCGATGACCTCCGTGGACCTGAACCGGGCCCTGGGCGCGTTCGTGCTCGAGCAGCGGGGGGCGGGCGAGGTGCGCGTGGACCTCGACGAGCCGGAGCTGGAGATCCACGTCGAGGTGCTGCCGGCCGACACGTTCGTGTACGCCGACCCGGTGCCCGGCCCGGGGGGGCTGCCCGTCGGCGCCAGCGGCACGGTGGCCGCGCTCCTGAGCGGAGGCATCGACTCGCCGGTGGCGGCCTGGCGGATGATGAAGCGCGGCTGCCGCGTGGTCTTCGTGCACTTCCACAGCGTGCCGTACCTGCCCGCCGCCTCGCAGGCCAAGGCCCGCGCCCTCGTCGAGCGCCTGACGGAATGGCAGTACCGCTCGCCGCTGCTGCTCGTGCCCCTGGGCGAGATCCAGCGGGAAGTGGTGCTGGCGGCGCCGCCGCCCATCCGGGTCGTGATCTACCGCCGCATGATGGTGCGCATCGCCCAGGCCCTGGGCCGGCCCATGGGCGCCCTGGCCCTGGTGACCGGCGAGAGCCTGGGGCAGGTCGCCTCCCAGACGCTCGACAACCTGCGCCGCATCGACGAGGTGGCGGAGGTGCCGGTGCTGCGGCCGCTGATCGGCATGGACAAGCTGGAGATCACGGCCGAGGCCCAGCGCCTGGGCACGTTCGACATCTCCATCGAGCCCGACGCCGACTGCTGCACGCTCTTCGTGCCCCGCCATCCGGCGACCCGGGCCCAGGCGGCGGAGATCCAGGCCGCCGAGGCGCGGCTGGACATCCCGCGCCTGGTCGCCATGGGCGTCGAGGGGGCCCGGCTGGAGACCTTCGTCTTCCCGCCGGCCGGGGGTACCCCGATATCTAGGTGGCTTGACACATGATCGCCCCAACCAGTATGGTTGGCGGCGTCATGACCGCCGTCGCGCTCGGCGCTGACCACGCCGGCTACCAGCTCAAGGAAGCCCTCCTGGCGTGGCTCGGCGGCCGGGGCTTCCGGGTCCTCGACTTCGGCACCCACGCCCGGGAGCCTGTGGACTATCCCGACTACGCCGGCCTGGTCGCCGAGGCCGTCGCCACCGGCGCGGCCGCGCGCGGCGTGCTCGTCTGCGGCACCGGGATCGGCATGGCCATGGCCGCCAACAAGGTGAGCGGCGTGCGGGCGGCGACCTGCCTGGACGTCCACATGGCGCGCCTGAGCCGCGAGCACAACGACGCCAACGTCCTGGCCCTGGGAGCCCGGCTCACCGAGCCGGCGCGCGCCCTGGAGATCCTGGAGGTCTGGCTGGCCACGCCATTCGCCGGCGGCCGCCACGCCCGCCGCCTGGAGAAGCTGATGGCCCTCGAGCAGGGGCATGCTCAGGCTCGCTGACGTCGACCCCGAGATCGCCCGGGCCCTGCGGGCCGAGGCGGAGCGCCAGCACCGCAACCTGGAGCTGATCGCCTCCGAGAACTTCGTCTCGGAGGCGGTGCTGGAAGCGCTGGGGTCGGTGCTCACCAACAAGTACGCCGAGGGCTACCCGGGCCGGCGGTACTACGGCGGCTGCGAGGTGGTGGACGTCGTGGAGGACCTGGCCATCGCCCGGGCGCGGGAGCTGTTCGGCGCCGAGCACGCCAACGTGCAGCCGCACTCGGGCGCCCAGGCCAACATGGCCGTGTACTTCACCGTGCTCAAGCCGGGCGACGTCGTCCTGGGGCCCAACCTCGCGCACGGCGGCCACCTCACGGCGGGCAGCCCCGTCAACTACTCGGGCAAGCTCTACCGGATCGTGCCCTACGGCGTCCGCCGGGACACCGAGCGGATCGATCTCGACCAGGTCCGCGACCTGGCCCGGCAGCACCGCCCGCGGCTGATCATCGCCGGCGGCTCGGCCTTTCCGCGGGCGATCGACTTCGCGCCCTTCGCCGAGATCGCCCGGGAGGTCGGCGCCCTGCTCATGGCCGACATCGCCCATCCGGCTGGCCTGGTCGCCGCCGGCCTGCACCCCTCGCCGGTCGGCCTGGCCGACTTCGTCACCACCACGACGCACAAGACCCTGCGCGGCCCCCGCGGCGGCATGGTGCTCTGCGGCGCCCAGCACGCGCCGGCCCTGGACCGGACCGTCATGCCGGGCGTCCAGGGCGGCCCCCTCATGCACGTGATCGCGGCCAAGGCGGTGGCGTTCAAGGAGGCGCTGAGCCCGGGCTGGCGCGAGTACCAGCAGCAGATCGTCCGCAACGCCCAGGCCCTGGCGGCGGCCCTGCTGGCCCGCGGCTATCGCCTGGTCTCGGGCGGCACCGACACCCACCTCATCCTGGTCGATCTCACCGACCGGGGGCTGACCGGGAAAGAGGCCCAGGAGGCGCTGGACCGGGCGTGGATCACGGTCAACAAGAACACGGTGCCGTTCGAGACGCGGAGCCCGATGGTGACCAGCGGGATCCGGCTGGGCACGCCGGCGGTGACGACGCGGGGCATGAAGGAGCCGCAGATGGAGCAGATCGCGGCGCTGATCGACCGGGTGCTCGGCCAGCCGGGGGCGGCGACCGAGGCCAAGGTGCGCGGCGAGGTGCAGGAGCTGACCGGCCAGTTCCCCCTGTACCGGGAGCGACGCTCGTGAGGGGAGGGACCCGATGAAGTGTCCGTTCTGCGGCCATAGCGAGGACCGGGTCGTCGATTCGCGCGTCGGCCGGGACGGGGAGTTCATCCGGCGCCGGCGGGAGTGCCTGAAGTGCCGCCGTCGCTACACCACCTACGAGCACATCGAGAACGTCGCCCTGCACGTCGTGAAGCAGGACGGGCGGCGGGAGGAGTTCGACCGGCAGAAGCTGCGCACGGCCCTGCTCAAGGCCTGCGCCAAGCGGCCGGTGAGCCTGGCCCGGATCGACGAGGTCGTGAGCGACATCGAGACGCGGCTGCACGAGCGGGCCGAGAAGGAGACCTCCAGCCGCGAGATCGGCGAGATGGTGATGGAGCACCTCAAGCGCCTGGACCAGGTCGCCTACGTCCGCTTCGCCTCGGTCTACAAGCAGTTCCAGGACGTGTCGCAGTTCGCCGAGACCGTCAACCAGCTGCAGGGGTTCCTGGACCAGAAGGCCATCAAGCCCCGGGCCCTGGCCAAGACCAAGTAGGGCCGAGGGGCCGCTCCGGGGCCCCGCCGGCCGGCCGGCACGGGAGTTGCCGGCCTTTCCCCGGGGGGGGGCGGGGAAGTCAAGATGGAGCGGTCCGGGCTCCCGGCCGCCACCAGCGGTGGGGTCGGAGCGGTGCACGCGTGGCGAATTTTGACAATGCCGGCGGCGCAGTGTAGCGTTGGCGGCGACTTTCCAGCGCCAACCTCGAACCGCCGAGGACCCGCGACCATGAAGATCTTGTTCGTGAACCCGCGCTTCCCGAAGTCGCTGTGGGGCTTCCAGGGGCTGACGGATCTGGTCGGCGTCCGATCGGGACAGGCTCCGCTGGGTCTCCTGACGGTCGCGGCCATGACGCCCCCGGAGATCGGGGTCGAGCTCCAGGACGAGAACTGCTACCCGCTGAGCCTGGACACCGACGCCGACGTGGTGGCCATCGGCTGCTGGAACGTCCAGTACGCGCGGGCCCGGGAGCTGGCGGCGGAGTTCCGGCGCCGGGGCAAGCTGGTCGTCGTCGGCGGGCCGTATCCCACCCTGTGCCCGGAGCGCTTCACCGACGGGACGTTCGACGTGGTCTTCGACGGCGAGGTGGAGATCACCTGGCCGCGCTTCTGCCGGGACCTGCTGGCCGGCCGTCCCCAGCCCCTGTACCGGCAGACGGGCAACGTGGACATCCGGCTGTCGCCGGTGCCCCGCTTCGACCTGCTCAAGCCCGGGGACTACCTGTACTACTTCGTGCAGACGACCCGGGGCTGCCCCTTCCAGTGCGAGTTCTGCGACATCATCATCACCGACGGCCGCGTGCCCCGGACGAAGCCGGTCCAGCAGGTCCTGGCCGAGATCGAGACGATCGCCCGGCTGGGCGGCAAGTACGTCAGCTTCTCCGACGCCAACTTCATCGGCAACGGGCGGTACGCGGAGGAGCTCCTGCAGGCCCTGGTCGCGTTCGGCCGCGCCAACGGGTACCCCCTCACGTTCTCGGCCGAGATGACGGTCACGGTGGCCGAGAAGCCTCGCCTGCTGGAGCTGCTCCGGGAAGCGAACTTCACCGGCATCTTCCTCGGGATCGAGTCGCCGCGGGTGGACAGCCTGGTGGAGACCAAGAAGCGCCAGAACGTGCACAAGCCCCTCCTGGACAGCATCCGCCGCATCCAGTCCCACAACATCATGGTCATCGCCGGCATGATCGTCGGCTTCGACCACGACGACGTCCGGATCTTCCAGGAGCAGTTCGAGTTCCTGATGGAGGCCGGCATCCCCTTCACCACCTGCGGGGTGCTGACCGCCATCGAGAAGACGCCCCTGCACGCCCGGCTGGCCCGCGAGGGGCGGCTGCTGCCCTACGACTCGGCCAGCGTGCTGGGCCACGGCGCCGCCGACCTGAACTTCGTGCCCAAGCTGATGACGGTGGACCAGGTGCGGCAGGGCTACAACTGGCTGATCCGCTCGCTGTACAGCTACGAGAACTACGCGGCCCGGCTCCTGACGGCGCTCCGGCAGTTCCAGCCCCGGCCCGAGCGCAACGCCCGCGTGGCCCGCCGCCTGGACGCGCAGGCGGTGGCGGTGGTCCTCAAGACCCTCCGCCACTTCGTGCTGACCACGGCGCACCCGCGCCGGCGCGTCTTCCTGCGCACGCTGCGGGAGGCCCTGCGCGGCCAGTTCTCGCTGGAGAAGGTGGTGGACGTCGTCTCCTGGATGATCGCGCACAAGCACTTCCACGAGTACGTCCACGCCGCCCACGGCGATCCCGAGACCGTGGCCGCCGTGTCGCCCTTCGCCGCCCCCGAGGCGCGCGCGCACTGGCAGCAGCAGCTGGGCCGCGAGTTCGTCCGGCGCCTGCGCCGGCACCGCTTCCTGGGCGTGCCGTGGCTCACCGCCTGGCGCCGGCCGCGCCGGGCGGTGGCGGTGCCGGAGGCGCTGCTGCGGGACCGGGTGGGGGAGTGCCTGCGGCGCTACCTGGACGAGCTGGGGGTGGAGGTGGTGCCGTTCGCCAGCGCCGCCCTCTCGCGCCTCCGCGGCCGCGTGGACCTGCTGGTGCTGCCCATCCTCGGCACGGTCCGCCGGGGCCGCGAGGAGCTGGCCCAGATCGTCCAGCAGATCCAGGAGCGCGCGACCGGGGAGCCGGGCCGGCTGCCGCGCGTCGTGCCCTTCTCGCTCGAGGCCGATCCCCGCGCGGTCGTGGACGCCCTGGCCCGGATCGGCCTGACCTTCACCCGGCGGGTCGAGCCGCTGCGCGACGCCTACCTGAAGGCGGTGGAGGCGCTGACCGTCGCGCCGGCGCCCTCGGAGGCCTGGAAGGCGTCCTAGCGTCCGCCGGCGTCGCGGGACTTCGCCGCCTTCACCGTGGAGGGCCGCCGCTGGGCGCGCCGGCGCACGAACTCCTCGTTGAGCGGCACCCCGCGCCTGCACAGCGGGCAGTCGTTCGGGCTGTAAGTCGGAAAGTCCCGGCTCACCAGGCTGAAGACCGGCTTGCCGTTGAAGTCGCCCGACGTCCGGCGCCAGAGGCAGCCGATGCCGACCACCTCCGCCCCCAGCTGCTCGACCAGGTTGATGAGCAGCGTGAGGGTGGAGCCGGTGCTGACCAGGTCCTCCACCAGCAGCACCCGGGTGCCGGGCCGGATCAGGCGCTGGAACTCGACGGGCAGCGAGACCCGCCGCTCGCCTCCCGTCAGCCCCTTGGTGCCGTACACCACGATGGGGCGCGAGGGGTGGGCGCGGGCCACGCAGTGCGAGAGGATGAGCGCCCCGGGCCCGGTCGAGAGGACGACGTCCACCGGCCACTGGGCGAAGTGCTTGGCGATCACGGCGCCCAGGCCCTCGGTGAACGAGGGCTCGGTGGTGACCAGCGTCTTCTCGATGTACTCGGTGGTGTGCTGCCCCGACGGGAGCAGGATGTGATCGTTGGCGTGGTAGGCCCCGGTGCGCTTGAGGATCTCGAGGTGGATCTTCTCGCGGACCTCGCTCTCCACGGCGACGGGATCCTTTCTGGGGGCGGCGTTCATCCGAACCTCCTTCCGCGTATTATCGCACGCCGGGGGCGGCCCGGGATGCCGCGTGCTAGACTCGGCGCGTGCGCGTCCTGGCCGTGGAGACCTCGACCCTGGCGGGGGGAGTCGCGCTCCTGGACGGTGAGCGCCTGCGAGGCGAGTACGTCCTCGACGTCGCGGCGACGCACTCCGAGCGCCTGCTGCCGGCCATCGAGCGCTTGCTGGCCGACGCCGGGTACGCGCCGCGCGACCTCACCGGCCTGGCCGTGGCCGTGGGGCCCGGCTCGTTCACCGGGCTGCGCATCGGGCTGAGCACCGTGAAGGGGCTGGCCCTGGCGCTGGGGGTGCCGGTGGCGGCGGTGCCCACGCTCGACGCCATGGCGGCCGCGCTGCCGTTCGCCGCCCTGCCGGTGTGCCCGGTGCTGGACGCGCGCAAGGGCGAGGTGTACGCGTGCCGCTACCGGTGGGACGGCACCGCCATGCGGCGCGAGTGGGACTACCTGGCCCTGTCTCCCGCCGCCCTGGCGGCCCGGCTCGACGAGCCGGTCATCCTGCTCGGCGACGGGGCTCCCGCGATCGCGAGTCCGCACGCGCGGCTGGCGCCGCCCCATCGCCGGCTGCCGTCGCCGGCCGCCGTCGGCGTCCTGGGACAGGCCCGGCTCGCCGCCGGCGACACGGTCCCCGCCGCGGAGCTGGTGCCCATCTACCTCCGGCCCTCGGAGGCCGAGCTCAAGCGGCGTGGCGTCCCTGTCCATTGAGCGGATGCGTCCGTCCGACCTCGACGAGGTCCTGGCCATCGAGCGCGCCTCGTTCTCGATGCCCTGGTCCCGGGGGGCGTTCCTCTACGAGATGGAGCAGAACCAGGTGGCGCGGTGCTTCGTGGTCCGCGAGGACGGCACCGTCGTCGGCTACGTCTGCCTGTGGGAGGTGGCCGACGAGCTGCACATCACGAACATCGCCGTCCATCCCCGGCACCGGCGCCGGGGCATCGCCCGCTTGCTGCTGGGCCAGGTCCTCGACGACGCGCGGCGTCGGGCCCTGCGGGTGGTGGTCCTCGAGGTGCGGCCCAGCAACGTGGAGGCCCGCGCACTCTACGAGTCGTTCGGCTTCCGCGTCGTCGGCCGCCGGCGCGGCTACTACTACGACACCGGGGAGGACGCCCTGGTGATGGAAGCCCGCCTGACCGCCGGCGACCGGGGCGAGGCCGCCGGCGGGAACCGGTGGGCCCGCTGACGCGTTAGCCCTCCGTCGTCATGCGCGCGCCGCTGTCGCCGGGGCACCGGCCTGCCGTCCTGAGCCTGGTGGGGCTGGTCATCGGATTCTGGCTGCTGCCGGGCCCGGCCGGGGCCCAGGGCCGAGGCGCCGGCGCGGAGGCGGCCCGCGGCCGCTACGTCTTCGGCGCCACCGGGGGCTGCGGCTGTCACACCGTGCCCGGCCAGCCCGCCAACAGCGGCGGCCGGCGGTACGACGGGCCGTTCGGCACCGTGTACTCGACGAACATCACGCCCGACCGCGAGACCGGCATCGGAGCCTGGAGCGACGAGCAGATCGCCGCCGCCATCCGCCTGGGCCGGCGGCCCGGCGGCGAGCGCCTGCTGCCGGTGCACCCGTATCCCGTGTTCAGCGGCATGGCCGCCGAGGACCTGCGCGCCCTGGTCGCGTTCCTGCGCACCGTGCCGCCCGTGCGGCGGGCCAACCGGCCCCGGCGCATCACGGTGCCGTTCTTCGAGACGGTGTTCCTGCCGGCCTGGCTGGCCGCCTTCGCGCCCCGCGAGACGCCGCCGCCCGCCGCGCCGGCCTCGGGGCTGGCGCGCGGCGAGTATCTCGTGCGCGCGGTGGCTCACTGCGGCGAATGCCACACGCCGCGCACGGTGACCTACGCCACCGACAGCGCCCGGTTCCTGGCCGGCAACCCCCAGGGGCCCGAGGACTCGCAGGTGCCCAACATCACCCCGGATCCGGAGACGGGTCTGACCTGGACCGAGGCGGAGATCGCCGAGTACCTGGGGACCGGCCTCAAGCCCGACGGCGACGTGGCCGGGGGGCTGATGGGCGAGGTGATCCAGGGCACGCTGGCCGGCTACAAGGACCTCACCGAGGCCGACCGCCTGGCCATCGCGCGCTACCTGAAAACGATCCCTCCGGTGAAGCATCGCGTGAGCAGGAAGCCGTAGCTCCACATCTCACCACCGGGCGCTCGCGCCCGTCCCAGGAGGTGCAGCCATGAGGCTGGTTCCGGGTTCAGCGGTCCTCGTCGTCGGCGCCCTGGTCGTGCTCGGCTGCGCGACCGGCGGCCCGTCCGGCCGGAGCGGCGCGGAGGCCATCGCCGCCCGGCAGCAGCTCATGAAGGAGCAGGGTGCGGCCATGCGGGCCATGCAGGAGAAGGCCAAGGCGGGCCAGATCCCGGCCCTCGCGCCGGAGGCCGAGAAGCTCGCCCAGACGGCGAAACGCATTCCCGCCCTCTTCCCGGAGGGCTCGCTGGACCCCGCCACCTCCCGGGCCAAGCCCGAGATCTGGCAGAAGTGGTCCGAGTTCGAGGGCTACGCCCGGGCCCTCGAGGCCAAGGCGGCCGAGCTCGCCGCCACCTCCCGCACGGGCAACGGGGCGGCCACCACCGCCGCCCTGGCCGATCTGGGCAAGACGACGTGCGGGGCCTGCCACAACGCGTTCCGGGGGCCCGAGATCAAGAAGTAGCCGCCTGCGTCGCGCTCCGGCGCGCGGTGCC
>FWPU01004286.1_pt1 | contig 33547 bp, 24 predicted proteins | sample 2228361 | NCBI WGS metagenome assembly FWPU01 (sample SAMEA103939777, study PRJEB20133) | metagenome
GATCCCTCCTTGTATCCTTGTCATCCTTAAGGTGGTGACTCCTCAAAAAAATATGAGCCCTTCTCGGTACCTGGCCTCGTCACTCTTTCTTTCATCCCATCCCTGCCGATGCAAACAATGTTGTTGGTGGCACGTGGTCCACGTTCGTCCACCTTCGACCCACAAGTATGGAATGTGAAAATCTTTCTTCTTGTAAGTATAATCCAGAACCGTTACGGTTACATCATATGGTAGGAGTGCCGTCGTGGTGCTACTGGAATTCTACCCAAGGTAGCTGAGCCATGCTTCGTATAGAACGAATACTGGTGCCCATTGATTTTTCGCCGGTCTCGCGTGTGAGCACCCTCTATGCAATCGATGTGGCAAGGATCTTCAATGCAGAGCTCATATTGCTCCATGTCATCTCTACCTCCTCATTTTCCGGCCGGCTCCTTTTCCCGCAAGGCATGTCTTCAAAAGAGGCAAGAATCCTGACCGAGGAAGAAAGCCAACAGTGTAAGACCGTGCTCGATGAGTTCCTGGCCCAGCTTCCGCTCAAAGGAATACGCTATTCAGTTCATGTGGAAAAGGGCATTCCCTTTCTCAGAATCCTTAACGCTATTCGCCAGACCGATCCGAGCGTTCTCGTCATGGGCACACACGGCGCAACGGGATTTGAACATATGATCATTGGAGGGACTGCAGAACGCGTGATTCGCAAGGCAGGCTGTCCAGTGTTGACACTGAAGCCCGAAGGTTTTGAAACGTTTTTCAGAAAAATCCTCGATGGTGCCCGGTTGTTCGAATCAAAGGCCAAGGAAGAAAAACGTGCCCCAAACGCCTACACATTTCCTCCACGAAAGGTGCTCTATCCGACCGACTTCTCAGAGATTTCCGAACAGGCCTTAGACTACGCCGTGTTCATCGCACAAAAGGCAAATGCCCAGCTCATCGTACTCCACGCAACATCTTCTCAGGAAGAGCCTTCGGGTAGATCTGACCAGGGATCTGAAAGCACGTCAGCAAATGTCCAAGACGTATCAGCAAAGATGGATGACGTACTCGAGGAAATCAAGGCCCTTTTTAGCCAGCTCAAGGTCGTACCCAGGGTCGTCCCGCTACGACCTGCCTCTGCTATTCTTTCTACGGCCATCAAGGAAAGTGTAGACATTATCGTTATGGGCACTCACGGATGGAGCTCCTTGGGGCTCCTTCTTTCCACAAGCACGACCGATCGGGTGATTCGAGATGCCCCATGCCCAGTACTTACCATAAGACCGAATTGGAAGCTCGAGGAAGTAGAGACCCGATTCAGGAAGGTGTTCAAGAAGCTTAGCCCCTTTGAACTCCAGAAGATAAGCTCCGAAAATCAAGCAGTCTTTGGTCCCGATGTCTTTAGTGATCCTGAGAGCATCAAAAAGACCGATCTATTCATGAAGTACTACAGCAAGGAAGGAATGGCTACCGCCTTTGAGGAGTACGGGATCTTTGACACACTTCGGAAAAAAGGGTTTGATGACTTTTTGATTACCTTTGATCTCGAGGACCCATTCAAACACGGCATGCGGGTATATTTCGGCGGCCAAGAAGACCCGTCGCACCTTCTCATCGACCTGGTACTGCGCCGTGGCACCTTACAGAGCCAAAGCGGGCAGACTGAAACCAATGGCCCACATGTACAGTTCAACTGTCCTGTGATGGTCATCGAGTGGCTGTGTCTCCAAAATCCTCTTGCCCAGTTCTCACCGACGCGACCTCCCTTGCCAGGACAGGTCTATCCTGGACTCGGCATAGGGTACGAGATGATGGAATTCCTTGTCCTGATGGGGGAGCGTCTCCAGGTATGTGCACTCACCAACACCCCTCAATTTTTCCATACGGCCAAATGGTATCATGAAAAGTTCAGTTTCTATAATCCCGTCAGGGAGGGAAGATTGATTGCTCTGATCCGCGATACCGGAGACTTCAACCTCACTGACGTCACATGGGCGATCTACCACGGATGCCTCATTGATGCAGTAACCGGCGAAAGTGTGGCATGGCAAGGAGGAACTCAATTGTATCCCTTGTCAGAAGAGCTCAGGCGTTATTTTTCTTCTGCCAGGTATCGAGAGATCGTGAGAGACACAGTAGCCAATAGTCGATTCAGAATCGACTGGCAGCTGTTCAGGAAGCGAATGCAATCACATGCAGGACACCCCTCGGCGTAGCTGGGTACACCACCTGACCTCATGAGCTATCATCCTCTGGCCAGCCGCGCCATTACTGGTAGAGCCTTTCAAAATAGTTTGTCTTGTGCTCTGACCTCGGAAGCGATTGATACTCTACAAAGTGGATTTCTGGCGTAAACTGAAGTGTCGAGTGCAGTGTAGCTCGTATCTCTTCTGCAAGGCCGGGCAGTGCTTCAACAGGCGTATCCTTTCCTCGCTCCAGCTTGAGTTTGAGTGGTGGTACCACCCGAGGAGGTGGGGCCTCCAGCACGATCCTAAATTCGCGGCTGATGCGAGGGACAAACCGCTCCAGTACGCGGCGCACAGCTGTAGGATATACGATCACACCTTTGACCTTCAGCATGTCGTCAGTTCGTCCCACCACACTCATCCTGTAGCCAGTTCTACCACACGGGCACGGACTCGTATGGACCCTCACCACGTCGCCTATCGCATAGCGTATCGGCGGACCAGCCTCCCATTCCAACGCAGTGATAACCGCTGTGCCGACAACACCATCTTCAAGAGGTAAGGGCTCTAATGTCTCTGGATCCATCACTTCAATGTAGGCAAGATCCTCTGTCACGAAGTGCATACCGTAATAGTCGTCGGTATCGCAGGAACATCCCATAATGCCCCATACAACACCTATAAGATCGTACAGTCTGCATTGAAACGCACGTTCGATCTTGCTTCGGACTTCTGGAACCCCTGCACCAGGTTCTCCCCCTACCATTATCCGCTTGAAACCAAGGTCCTTGACTTCTATCCCCATTGCATCGTGAGCTTTTTCAATCATGTGCTCGATGAACGAAGGGGTCGAAAGTATTCCATTGGCACCACCAATCCTTGACATGAGGACTATTTTTTCGGTTCCTAGGTTCATGCCTGCTGGAATGGCCAGTGCCCCGAAATGCTCTATCGCTTGGACAAGCGGTACTCCTGCTGCGAACATCCCGAGGGCAAAGGCATGGACAATGCGGTCGCCCGGCCTTACCCCCATACGCCACAATCCCCTGCCTACTGATTCATAGGTGACCAGCAGGTCCCTTTTAGTAAATGTATAAAAAGTTGGCTCACCTGTGGTCCCCGATGTTGCTCCTACCAAGACGATGTGCTCTGGTTGTACGCAAAGGTGCGTGCCGAACCCATGACCTTCGGTCACGAATGATTCCATCTGACTTGCCTGATGAGCCTTCTTGTCGAATAGCGGAACCCTTTTCCGAAAGTCCTCAATGGTTCGTATGTCGTCAGGCTTTACCCCTGCTTCATCGAAACGCGAACGGTAGAAGGCAGAGTTCTCGTAGACGTACTTCACTTGCTTGCGTAGCTTTACCAATTGGAGCTCTGCCATCTCCTTTGTCTGGAGCATTCGCTCCATCTGTTCGTTGTAGTACGTTCGATTTTGGTTCCTCATCTGTAGCCTCTCAATTATCAGCGTACCCTAGCGCGCAAGCTTTTTGCTCTTGATCTCCTGCACCCGCTCTCTAAGGGGAATGACAACCTCCATGAGCTTGCCCCTTGCCTCGTAGATGGTCCTTTCAAGATCCTCGTCCTTGCCAAGTCCTACCACATCACGTTCTGTTGGTTCCTTCTCCCACCACGGACCGTCGTCTTTCACCCACGGGTGCATATTGGAACTGAACATCTGGAACATGATGGAATAGTTTTGGCGCATAAGCTTGACCCACTCGGTATAGGTCGACAGCCGTGTAATCGAAGGTCTGTTATAGTACCAGAGCTCCACTACAGGTCCCAGCGGCAAGGTGAGGACCATGCTGGCGTCGTCCAGATAACCAAGAAGATACGCGACTGCACCGAACGTGGCCTGAACACGATTCTCTATGTTGAGCTGATGGGCTGCGGCGCAGGCATAGTCCACGGCAATACAAAAATCAATGGTCTTCCATGCGCACGAGGGCCCTCCACCGAACAGTCCCATTCCCCCTGACTCCGCTGAGAATGTGTTGAACGCTCCACAGGTCGTAAACCCACAGGCTCCGCAGTTCCAGCCGAGCTCTGAGTGCATAAGGTTTGCCCCTAAGACAAGCACTACGGGTGGATCGTCACGCTGGAGGGCATCTTTGTAACAGAGGTAATCCATGTAAAGCGGAAAAAACACTGATGACGCTCCTTCTCTACCCAACGCTTCTTCGAGCGAGCCGAGCAAGTCAATCATGGGTCTGAGTTCATCGCCGCTAAGCACCATGCTTTGAAGCTTTGTTCGGCCTGTACACTGAGGTGCTTTATAGTACGCATGAAGAACCTGTGCAGCAGCAGCGAGCAATGCCTTATGGGCATGCTGCTTGCCGTCCATCATGACCATTGTCTATTCCTCCTCTTTCTCCCCATCAGGCTCGTCTGCTCGACCCATCTGTTTGAATCGCTCCAAAGAGAGCAATCGATAGTCAGGTCCTCCCTGTCTTGTAATGATGTAGTGCTTTCTCACTGCATCGACCATTTTTCGCATATTGACTACGTGGTAGTTATAGTGAATATCCACGAATGGATTCTTGGAAAGTGTGGCAACAGGAAGTCCGACTACAATGTCCGAGTTGCGGCAGTAGCCTAATTTTAGACCTGCCAACCCCATGCTAAAAAACGGACGACAGTCCACTAAAAGCGTCCTTGCCATCCACAGCGCCGAACCTATAGAAAAACCGAGGTCTCCGACCCGTATCATACAAAACGGTCCGTCAAGTGGCGTCTCCTGGAGGTGTCGGTCCGTAGCATCGATCTGACCCATTGCCGTCCTATGACGCGAGTACACAAATGCGCACCCTGCCATACCATTGCAGTAGCCGCAGTCAACATCAAACGGGGTTTCTTTGGAGCGGTAGTCCCCAAGAAAAAGGATGCAGTCAGCCTCTCGAGCCATGACCGCTTCGTACTTGAAAATCTCTTCCAGCCGCTTGTTGTGTAACGTGTGAGCTAATTCCTCCATCTTGCGTGCAATCTGCTCTTGCTCATCATAGCCCCAGACGATTTCTCCCTCTACGTGATCCACGCCGCCTGTGACAGGGGCAGTAAGGGCAGCATTGAGCATTAACCTCGCAGCGAGCACTCCGTTTTCTCTCCTGTTCTGATCTGACGGAGAAAACCAAGGAAACTCATGACAGTGCAGCCGTGGCATCTTGTCACCTCCGATTGGTTATCGAACACACACCGTAGACATCTCCAACCGAAGCCTTTCGATCGCAATCAGTACAGTCTTTCGTCTCATTCGTCTCCACAAACTTTCATGGTCGGGGAGCATGCAGCGCTCGCTCCCCTTTGTGTGAGCACCACAGGTGTGGCGACACCATGGTAGAGGGGTGTTTCACACGTAATCTTCCATAAGTGGCATGGCATCAGGGCTCATGATGCCAACCGGATCCATGACCTTTTTTAACAGCTTACACAGGTTGTAGTACGTACCCAAACGCGGCATTTGCAGCTCGAGCGAACGCGACACTACCTTGCAGTTTATGGCCCCACTGTCCAGCATCATCCGATGGAGCTTTTCGTACACCATACCAGCGCGCTTGACCTCTTCAGGGTTTCCCTGGTCATAATAAAAGTCGTACTCGAGCATCACTGTACGGCCATACTGATAGGGACCCTGCAGGGCCGTATCAGTGGTCGTTGCAACTGGGGAACCATAATAATCTGGAGACACCCAGTATCGGTTCACAATCGCCTTGTAGCGTGCATCCAGCTCAGCAAGTTTCTCCAATTTGACTACATAGGCCATCCACTGAAAACTGCCTCTCCATCTGCCCACCCGACCAGGTCCTGTATAGCATCGCTTGAGCAGTAACCGGTTGACCTCTTCCTCGGTCTTGCCCAACGTCTCAAAAAAAAGTTCCTTTGCTATTTCCGGCATTTCGACAAACCTACCACTCGCCTCAAGCTGCTCGTCGAGATGCCTTTTTTTGATCTCGAGCTCTTCAGCGTCAAGTCCTGTCAGTACACAATAAATGATGGTCGCTGGCAAACTTTCAATAAGGGCTTCTACGTCATCCCCTGAGGCTGCTGCAATTTGGGCTGAATGCCTGTTAGAGCCCTTGTAGAGAGACTGTGCATAATTGTCCCTGCAAATTGCATAAAATAAGTCTGCTACGTCATCGAGCCGCTCCTCTTTTTCGTCACGATGGTGAATAAGAAAAATCTTTTCATGGGGCCAAGGCCGCTCAGTAAAGAGCCTTATGGTCATCTCAGTACAGATACCGAAGTTTCCTTCGGCACCGAGAAACATGCCCCCAAGGTCAGGACCAGGCCCCTGTACCGGGACCGGACCGACGCCGGGCAAGGCAGGAGGACCTGTGACCAGGATGTCTCCTTGCGGCGTCACGAAGGTCATGCTCACCACATGTTCAGCATGGCTGCCTGACGTCAGTGCCATAAACGGCACACCGCCTGAAAGCACATTGGACATCATGCATGCACTGCCATACGTAATGGGATTGGCTGGCCTCAGCATGATGTCTCCTACTGCAAAGCGCTTATTGCACTCCTCGTACAGTACTGCCACCGGCACATAGGGCTCAAAGGTAGCAGTCATCGACTCTTCGTCAATATTCAGTATGCGATTCATTCGCTTGAGGTCTACCATGATTCCGCCTCGTCGGGCGATAAAAGAGCCTGCATGGTTGAACCCACTGGTAAGTACATACACAGGCATCCTGCAGGCCTGAGCAATGCGAACTACGGCTTGAACCTCCGCAGTAGAGCCTGGCAGTACAACGATATTCGGTCGTCGCTGAGGAGTAATTGTGAAATCCCGTGAATACGCCGAGAGGATCTCAGGATCTGCAGTTGCATACTCCTTCCCGATCACTTCCTGGATCCGCTCGAGGCACTCGAACACTACGTGTTGCTTCTTGTGGTAATCCAACAGATCGGTTGCCAACTGTCTCACGCCCGTATCCATGACCACTCCATTACTCGACCATACTGACCTGTTGCTACTGCACTGCTTCAGCGATGAGCTTAAGGATGTCCGTGACCTGTATGGGGAAACCACCCCCTCGTGCTGCCTCACCAAGATTGAGCTCGCAAAAAGGACAGGCAGTAACCAGCAGGTCTGCACCAGTATCGCACGCTTCCTCGAGCCGCAACCGTGCCGCCCACGTGGCAAGCTCTTCTTGAAAGGCCGTTCGGACGCCACCACCTGCGCCACAACACCATGCCCATTCGCGAATCCGTTCCATTTCAACGAACCTAAGGCCTGGGATCCGGGCCAGTATGGTCCGTGGCGCCTCGTAGAGGCCACAATACCGTCCGAGGTGGCATGGGTCGTGGTAGGTTACCGTTCTCGCCACCTCGTTGGGCATGCGAAGACGCTCTTCCTGGAGCAGTTGTTCCATGTACGAGACGATGTGCACGACCTCTGCTTCGAGGTCATTGCCGTACTCCTTCTTGAGGGTGGAATAACAGCCTGCACATGCGGTCACGATCATCCGGGCTCCTGTGGCATTGAGCCGTTGGACGTTTTTGTTTCTTGCGAGCTCGAAGCGTTCGCGATCTCCAACCCTCAAAATCGTCGAGCCACAGCAAACCTCTTCTGCACCGAGGATACCGACGTCTATGCGGGCACTGCTGAGCAGGCGCGTCACATCTCTTGCAACGTCCTGTATGATCGGATCATACGAGGCAGTACATCCTGGATAATAGAGGACTTCAACCTTTTCCTTTGCTGCATCCTTGAGGCTCGACACACCGGCCTTTCTGGCCCACCGAGCCCGTGCAGTCCGTGGCTGAAGCCATGGATTGTCATAGTTGAGAATACTCTTTATCAACGACTCATGTTCCGGCAGTGGTCCCCACCCCTCACGAACCGCATACTCCCTCAAAGCCACCGAAGCATTGGTGGGCTCCAAATCCTTCACGTAATTACAGGTAACCTGACAGGCGCCACACAATGTACAAGTGTAAATGATGTGCTGGAGACGAGGACTTAGCACCAGTTCAGGAGGCCGGGCGCTGAGCGCCCGCACCATCTCTTGCTTTCCAGATCCAAAATACGCCTCGAACAAAAATCTCGTTCCAGAGGGGCACTGGTTCGACCACTTGAGGCTCTTGACTCGTTCAGGATTGACCATCCGACACAGTCCGCATCTGAGACACTTCCATGCCTCGTTCCGATAGCGTTCCAGTGGTCCGATGTCCTTATAGATTTCCGCATTGCTCGCCATCATACAGTCCCTTGTAGGGTCGTCCCGGGTTGATTATCCCGTAAGGATCCATCATCTTCTTTATTCTTTTCAGGTGCGCCAAATATGCAGGTGCACGTTCATACACGTGCCTGGCAAGCTCGCCGTGAGGCTTGTCAAAAAATGCACCTGCTGATGCGAGCTCGCACTGCAGCTCGACGACCTCATTCGCTGCTGAAAGGAATTGACCCACATCATAATGACAATACACACAACGCCCGAGACCGCAGGCAAGATACGTGATGCCGATTGTTTCTTCACGACATCCCTTTTGTCGAAGCACCCGTGCAAGGACTGTCTCAAGTTCTGTAATCCGCCTGAAAAGCGTATAGAAGCCCACCTGCGTGCCTGGCCCAGCATACCACGGTCGGCCCATTACCTCATTGATCTTCTGAGCATACTCCGACCGCAGTGGTATGCCTCCTGCCCCAGTAGCTATCTCAGCAACCTTTCTCCTGTGATACCTAGACAGTTCCACAAAACCTTCAGTACCCACTAGCAGGGTCCACGGCGCGAGTGCTTCTTGATCGAGTGCAAACCGTCGCCCCATGGCCTGGCGGTTCATAGCCAAACATGCTGCGACAAGCTCCATTCTCGGCAGATGCTTGACTAACGTACGTGCAGTCTCTGCATTATCAAAACCGAAGGCGTCAAAATACCGTTCCTTTCTCTCAGGATAGATCCATATGCTACCGCACACTACAATGCCAAATATATCATCCGCGCCAAGGTACCATTTTGAGATGTTCGGGCCTCCATCTTCTTTCCAGTCAGCCATCTCCTGGTTATTCGCGTGACTGCCTGTGCGATGGATACTGCCGTCATAAAGTACCACCTGCATGTTGGAAACTTGTACTTCTGGATAACGTGCTGCATACACATTGATCCCACGGGCAACTGCATGGCAAAGGACTGAACTGGTTCTAGCGGCAAAAGGATAGAGGATTGTGAGGTCAAGAGGTTTCAGTGCATGGTCAAGCTGCTCAAACGTGACCCCTCGCTGCAGATGGACGCAGAGATTCTTGGAATCGATCCGCTCTATCTCCCTCATTCTGCTAAAATCAATGACAATACCGCTAGCTTCCGCCGCCTCATCCGGGAGATAGGTATCGTAGGTGGTAAACATAGGAATGCCCTCAGCCACACATGTCTTGACCACGCTCTGAACCTCCACTACAGAGGCAGGCTGCACCAGGTGCACATGTGTCTGGCGGGGAGGGACGAGAAAATACGTAGCAAGCGAGCAAGCGTCGGTGTGGACGTTCTCCTTACCCACGATCCTTGCCATCTTGTCCCTCACGTAGTCCGATCCTGCTGGGCTCATACGGTGTTCCCTCGAAGAGGAAGGGGAGTTCTTTCAGGCGACAAATTCGGTTGGGATTCGCTGCATGGCTTTCATAGTGATCTGAGAGGCCTTGATATTCTTTACTAGCGCAGCCATCTTGCCAGCCTGTAACCGAAGCTTTCCTTTCATAAGACTTGATACAGCATCTTGCTTGCCCAGCACAACATCCTTCCATGCGCTGTATGGGCCTGCTAGCACGAATGCTGCCTTACGCTCTTCAGCACTGCCCAGGATGCAGGCTTCCCTTATCTTGCCATGGTACGGTTCTATATAAGCATAGTACGTGCGAGGACATATGGCATCTGCTTCGACAATGAGGGTCAATCCTCCTTCCCAGTTCTTGGCTGCTTGTTCGTACTCCTTGCTTGCATTGAGAAGCGTGGTTAGCTCGTCGAGAAATTCCTGACTGGGAAAAAGTGCCATGGCACTGCCTCCTGTCATGTCACACGCCATAAGCGCAAAAGAACTGGGATCTACTCATTCCCCAGCATGTGCACTGCTTAGAGAAAGGGATTACTCAACGAAGTTTTTGCGTATGATACCCTTTTGGCCGCGGATCATTTGGGAACCACCCCTTGCCAACCGAAATGTGGAGCGGCGTATCGTACATATCAAGATACGCGCGAACCTTTTCCATGTTGAGTGAGCCCGCTGCAGGTGGAAATGGAAAGAAGGGGATAAAAAACCAATCGAGCTCTGTGATATACAAACCGGGCTTGAGATTATCCACGGTACTGTAATTGTACGCCATACCGATTTGTCCAGGGTAGTATTCAGGAGGGTCCTCTCTCGTTCGATCATCTGTGAACTCTATACGTATCTTGGCCTGCCTCATAAAGTCCGGGTCCCAGATAGAGCGGTTCATCATAGTGCCCCACGGCCCTGTCACAAGTCTCCACGTATCCATCTCCTTGTTCATCTGCGTTTCATTGGTCGTGGGGATGCCATCGATGAGGAATCCAGATAGGTTGTTGGAATTGTACCAGTAGCCACCGATCGCTTCGTCATTGAGATCAGTGCCTGCGTACATGGTAAAGTCGGTAAGAATCAACCCTGGATTCACAGGGACAGAGATCTCGACAGGGCATACAAACATAGTATCATATCCAATGATGTCAGAAATAACCTTCGGCGTCTTCACTCCTAACGGAAGTATCATCTGGCCCCAGCACCTGCGATTACATCGAACCGGACCATCTCGGAGGGCCAAGGTATCGCCTGAGACGTCGTCCTCTGTTGTTGTCATCTTGACAATGCCAAAAAACAGACGCACACGTGCTCGAAACTTGAGCCGATCGATGAAGTTCGTGAAGGTGCCACCTGCATAATCTGGGATCTTCCATTTTTGATTGAAAATCTGCCTATACAGCTTGCCGCCATGGACCTTGAACTGGTCTTGGCTAAACACATAAAAGTTGTAGTGTTGATTATACCTGTCGTCATAGGTGGCGTAATCTAAAGGCGAAGGGTGTGGAGGATCCTTTGGAAACCTGAGGAGGTAACACCATGCCTTCCCATTGTCCAAGGGGTCTTTGAGGGTAATTTCTACTGCGAGATCGAACCCTTGTATCCATTGCTCGGGTTTGACCCGATCTCCTGCATCATGGGCCATAAACACCAATTCGTCTTGACCGTCCATGATACCGTCGCCGTCCTGAGGATTTGCCTCCGGACCTCCATCAGGAAGGACTTTGTGTCCTTCAGGGGTTACCTCGTCAACCTGGTAAGGGATAGGCACGAATTTTCCCAGGTGAGCGGCAAACATCCTTAGTTCAGCGATCTTCGCAGCTCGTGCCTCTCCAAGGTCCTTTCCACGTATGATAACAGGATCAGGCCATCTCCTAAGGGTCTTGTATGCAAGAATCCTCTGATCTTCGGGCAGCGAGCTTCCTCGGTCCAACCGTTCACACTCTTTGTAATGAAGTTCGTAGGTAGTGGATATCTCTGGACCGAATAACGCCCGTAGGTACTCCCGTTGCGGTGTTATGTAATCCCAAAAGGCGCTGTCAGGGACCTCGCCTTTGACAAGTGTGCCATAGGTCAGGCCGGTTCGTTCGTCTATCTTTTGTTCCCAGCTTGCGTCGCATGGATCGATCTTGAGGATCACAACGAGGAAGGCCACACAGCCTACATAGAGAAAAGAAAGCCCTGCCTTGCGAAGGATGATAGTAGTCACTTGTTACGACACTACTATGTGAAATGTACTCGGCCCGTGTGCACGATGAGTCGCACTATAGGAAAAGGTTACCTGCTCTGTCAACTCTATTTTTACCCACACCGGAGAACGTCAACAAAAAGAGGATTCATTCAAGCGAGGCTCTGTGATAGAGTTGACGAGTGGCGACTGCTGCGCTTCGGCCGTGGGACGGGCGACAGTGCGTTTCTTTATAAGCTCAACATGAAAAGGAGCATAGGAAAAGTGGAAGCAATAAGGATTATGCCCTGTTTGGACATGAAAGATGGGAGAGTTGTCAAAGGGGTTCACTTTGTCAATATCAGAGACGCCGGAGACCCTGAAGAAAATGCCAACTTCTACGAACAGGAAGGTGCTGACGAACTTGCCATGCTGGATATCGCGGCAACACTCGAAAACCGCAAGACAAGACTGGAATGGGTAAAACGGGTGGCTTCAGTGATACATATCCCGCTTACTGTGGGAGGTGGAATCGCTGGTCTCGATGACATTGATCTCCTGCTCAATGCAGGCGCAGCTAAGGTCTCCGTAAACAGCGCAGCGGTCAGACAACCGTCACTGATACAGGAGGCAGCTAAGGCCTTTGGATCCAACAGAATCACCGTCGCAATAGATGGACGAAGAAACACGGCCATGCCGTCTGGATTCGAGCTTGTGATTGCAGGCGGAACAAAGCCAGTTGGAAAGGATGCAGTGGAATGGGCGCGGCACTGCCAGGAACTGGGAGCTGGCACACTCCTGCCTACGAGCATGGATGGCGATGGAACACAAGAAGGCTATGATCTCGAGTTTACAAGAGCTATCTCTGATGTCGTCACTATCCCTGTTGTAGCATCGGGTGGGGCTGGCAAGCTGGAACATTTCTATGAAGCCGTAGTCAGGGCCCGAGCTAAGATACTGCTGGCCGCCTCAGTGTTCCACTTCCGTATCTTGAGAATCCGCGAAGTGAAACAGTATTTAAAGGACAAAGGGGTGCATGTTATTTTCTAGTTCACGGCTGTGCCCAAAAGGCTGGACGTGTTGTCCTGCCTGCACCTTTCTCGTCACTGTGCTGCCACCAGACCTTCAGCTCAGCTCTACTGTGCAGTAGCCGCATCGTCGGGCATGTATGGGAATGCTCATCCGGCATTCAGGACACTCTTTGGTCTTAGGCGGGGGTGCCTCTTTCTTGAAGAAACGGTTCAAGGTTCGAATCATAAGGAAGATAGCAAATGCGATGATGAGAAAATCGACGACTGTATTGACAAAAACACCGTAATTCAAGGTCACCGCAGGTGAGCCCCCTTGAGCTTGTTTGAGCGTAAACGAGAGATCTCTGAAATCAACACCACCCAATATCAAGCCAATAGGCGGCATGATTACGTCATTGACCAGCGAACTTACAATCTTCCCGAAGGCCCCTCCAATGATAATGCCCACTGCCATGTCAACCATGTTACCGCGCATCGCAAATTCTTTGAACTCTTTTAAAAAAGACATGCCCTTGCCCTCCTCGATCCTGTTATGACACGTTTTGGCGGGTCCTGACCACCCCAGCCTGCCTTTATACAGAGGTCCACGATGTGGTTTGTATACTCATCCGGCTGATAACCTACATATCGAACTGATACCCCAAGCCGAACAGAAGCGTAGTGTCTGACTTCTTGAATCCAGGAGACGGTATATACCTGTAATTTACATTTGCTTGGAGGGCGGTAAAGAAATGCTTTATGAGCGCATGGCATGCCTCCACACGATTTCTGAGGACATTTCACATTTCTATGCTGCGCTTCTTTTAGGAGCAAATATGATAAGAGAGCCTTCTAGTATACCAGCAGCCTTTCCTTTGCCTTGCATGAGCTGCTGGAGTCCCACTTCTTGTGGTGGGCAGCGCGGCTACCAGTACCACCTTTTCAGGTTATATGTCAAACCCATTACATACATGCACAAACTATCATTGTGCTATTGATGCTATTGACGAACTCCTATCCCTGGCTGCTATGTTATGTGAAAATGAAATAGCACAAGAGAGCGGCTTTTCTCAGAAAGCTGGTGAGCACAATAGAAGCGGGAACTGTTCCCGCAGGCGATGTCTTGAGGAGCTACTCACGCATAATGAATTGCTTCTTGCCACGTCGCCGTAAGGAGCCATAGGCATGCAAGAAAGATATACGATAGCCTTTATAGGTGGAGGTCCTGCTGGGTACCAAGGCGCCGTGCGGGCTGCCCAGCTCGGCGCAAGGGTTGCAGTCATTGAAGCATGTCTCCTTGGCGGTGTATGCCTCAACAGGGGTTGCATCCCGACAAAGACCATCCGCGCCTCGACAGAAGTTGCGCGCGTCATGCGCCGCGCAGCCAACTACGGGATCAAACCAGTCGAAACCGTGCCTGATTTTGCCGCCCTGTGTGCTCGCAAGGAACGAGTTGTCACCACACTCAGGCGCGGCATCGAACAGCTCTTCAAATCTCACCGTATCGATGTCTACAAAGGCAGAGCACGGATTGTCGGACCACACAAGATAGAAGCAGAATGCGACGGAGCCATGCACTTGATCGAGGCAGACCGAGTTGTTGTAGCTACAGGCTCATCCCCAGCTCGCCTCCCAGTCGTTCCCTCTGGCCAGGGCGTCTATGTTGCTGACGATATATTCACGATGACATCTGTCCCTAGCCACCTTCTTGTCGTGGGGGGAGGGAGTATTGGCGTAGAAATGGCTGCCATCTTTCGAGAACTAGGTGCCCGCGTAACCCTTATCGAGGCTCAACACCATATCCTTCCAGCCGAGGATACTGAGATGTCCGAGTACTTGAAAGGAATCTTCAAAAGGCGAGGCATCAAGGTCCTTTGTGGATTAACTGTCGATAAGCTACTGCGCGAGAATGAACGATATGTTGTTACACTCTCGGATGGTGGCGAACTTCACGTCGATGCAATACTTGTGGCAGTAGGAAGAGACCTCAACACCAAGGATATAGGACTCGAACAAGTAGGAGTAGAACTTGACCACGGCAAGGTGCTGGTGGATGAGCACATGCGCACGTGCGTGCCATGGTTATATGCTGCCGGGGATGTGACCGGAGGATGGTTGCTGGCACATGTGGCATTCGCTGAAGGAGTCTGCGCTGCTCAAAACGCGTTAGGGCTTGAGACAAAAATAAGTTACGAGGTGATACCTCGTACCACCTTCACTATGCCAGAATATGCTGCAGTGGGCCTTTCTGAAGAGAGCGCTCGATCTCATCCTCGCGTAAAGGTAGCTCGCATTCCGCTACGATCGATCGGCATGGCCCACGCAGTAGGAGAGATCGAGGGGTTTGTCAAACTGATCGTCCATGCCGATACGGACCGTATCCTTGGTGCTCATATCATTGGCCCTCATGCTGGTGATCTCATAGCAGAGATCAGCCTTGCCATGCGTGCCGGTATGCCTAGCAAGATCATCATGGAAACGATACATGGTCACCCTACCCTCTCTGAAGCTGTCCTGGAAGCAGCACAAGCCATCCACGGCCAGGCCATTCATGCACTGCCTCAGGGAGGTGACTGATGGCTGCACGAGTACCTGTCTGGCTTATTGATATGATTCGTCGCTCACAAAGAGGCGAGAACATCCCTCGTGTACAATCTACACAAGAGATCATCACCTCTCTCAACCTTTCCACAGTCTGCAGCGCTGCTCGATGTCCTAACAGGGGAGAATGTTTCTCCCATGGTACTGCAACCTTTCTTGTCCTTGGCACTATTTGCACGAGAACCTGCAACTTCTGCGCGGTCAAAAAAGGAGCCCGACCAACGCCACCTGATCACCAGGAACCTGAACGGGTAGCTATGGCAGCAGCAGTTCTAAAGCTCAAACATATTGTCGTTACCTCTGTGACGAGGGATGATCTAGAGGACGGCGGTGCCAGCCACTTCGCTCGTGTGGTGCACGCGCTACGAGAAAAGTGCCCTTGGCTGACAATAGAGCTCCTCGTCCCTGATTTCAAAGGCTCCAAAGAGGCCCTTTACGTGGTGCTCGACCAACCTCCTGATATCCTAAGTCACAACATCGAAACTGTACCACGGCTGTATACTGAACTCCGAAGAAACGCTGATTATGTTCGCTCTCTCAGATTGCTCGAAGACGCCCATCGGTACAAAAAGGGAATTGTGACAAAATCAGGGATTATGCTTGGCCTTGGGGAGACAGATGCTGAAGTAGAACAGGTGTTGTGGGATCTTCATGAGGTTGAGTGCGATATAGTCACCATCGGGCAATACCTAGCGCCATCACGACGCCACCGGAAGGTGGAACGCTATGTGGAGATCGAGGAGTTTGACCGTTGGCGGCAGCGGGCAATGGAGATGGGTTTCAAGTCAGTTGCATCAGGTCCCCTTGTCCGTAGTTCATACAAAGCCTCGCTCCAGATTCTCGAGCAACCGCGGAAGGCGATCTGCTCAGGATAGCAGCCTGTGCTGGGGCAATCGGCGCACACATCTCCGAGCCACACTGTCTTCTCGATGAAAACTACAAGTACACGATCGAGACATGTGTATTCGCGGCCCCGCTCTCGCGTGGCTCGCTCTATATTCTTTCCTCACGACATGTAGATCACCGCTATATCCAAAGAACCATGTCCTTTTTCGGACGAAACGAGGCTCGCATCTGCCCTATCGTGCAGGTGGAGCACAGGTCCCACACGAGATAACATCAAGATGTAACATGGGCTTCACAATCCAGTAATCTAAGAGGCCTATGCTCCCCGCATTATAAGGACATGTGAGGCAATCGATGACCTGTGTCAGCTACACGCAAAGAAAAGGAGAGATGGCCATGAAGCCTACACACGCGGGTGAGCTCGGTTTCTTGAAGGGTCCAAGGTCTACCTCGATAGCAATAGTCTGTATGTGTGCACTCTTTGGGTGGTGTCTGTCTATCTATCAGGCATCAGCTTCGCCATCCAACAGCGAGCTTCACACAACAGATCTGGCTAGGATCAATTCCCTTGCAAAGGCCCTGGAAGGAATTTCCATCGGAACGCTAAGCTACATTGACTTTTCTGCAGGTGAGGACCACATGGGCCATTCCTACAACCGGTTTAGGATCACTCGAGGCTACCTCACTATAAGAAAGCAACTAACTCCATGGTGCGGGTTCCGCGTCACCCCAGACGTTACCCAAGAGACCGTGACAACCTACAAGCTGGCAGAGGATAAACTTGTGGCAACAGAGGACGCCAATCATGCTGATTTCAAATTGAGACTCAAATACCTCTATGCAGAATTCCAACCATCAAACATTGCATTTCTTACTGATATGAAGATCGAGATCGGTATGGGGCATATCCCTTGGCTAGATTTCGAGGAACATATCAACCCATACCGTTGCCAAGGAACGATGTTTATCGAGCGAGCAGGCATATTCAATTCAGCAGATCTCGGAATAGGCGTCATGGGCTACATTGGTGGGCAGCTGCCAAAGGACTATCAAGACACAGTCAATAAGCACTATGCTGGAACATATGGAAGCTGGCACATAGGCCTTTACAACGGGGGTGGCTATCACGCAAAAGAAGCCAACAACAACAAGATCCCTGAGGTCCGATTGACACTGAGACCATTGCCCTATCTGCTCCCTGGATTGCAAGTAAGCTATTTCGGCCTTTACGGCCAGGGTAACAAAAAGGCCGGGAGCTCGTATCCACTCTACAATGTCCATCTTGCCGCACTCAGCTACGAGCACCAATGGGTTACCTTCATAGGACAGTATGGATACAGCAGGGGAAACCAAAAAGGTACCCTCGTCGACGGCCAGGGCAGGGCCTTGCGCAGTCAGGGATTTTCCCTATTTCTCGATGTACAGACGCCGCTTTTGAATCGGTCCCTAAGCCTGTTTGGAAGATATGATCATTTCGACCCAGACACAAAAGACTGGATTGCCAGTGGAGACGACAGCTATGACCTCGCTATGGGCGGAATGAGCATCAAATTCTTCTCAAAGTGCATGGCAATTCTAGTATACGAACATATCTCTTACGATGCGAACAATGGCGGACTCGGCAAGGTGCCTGTAGTCAACCTGCGACTAAGGGACGAGTCCAGAATCCAAACAGTCGTGCAAATAGCGTTTTAGTTCGACATACTGTTATTGCCTTACATTACAGATGGCCTGCGCTATAGCGGATTGTAATTCTATTAAAACCATGCTACTATTTTTTACGTAAACGTAGGGGATGTTTATCTAAAAGAACACATTCGCAGAATTAGGAGGTGGCCATGAGGAAGGCGTCCTGGGTGATGATGGTACTGGCGATGGCATGCTGTTTTGTATCGTCCTCAGCATACGCTGCTTATTCCATACGCCAGATTACCAACAATTCGTATTCAGACATCGACCCCCAGATCAATGACAATGGCTATGTGACTTGGATGGGGTATCTTGGTGGGGACTGGCAGATCTTTCTCTATGATGGAAAGACTACTATTCAGCTCACCCACGACGCCATCGGGAACCAAAATCCGCTGATCAATAACAAGGGGCATGTCGTGTGGGAAGGCTGGGACGGTGCCGATTCAGAAATTTATTTTTATGACGGAACAGGCATAACCAAGATTACGGACAATTCCAATTACGATTCAAATCCTGCCTTCAATGACAACGACTGGATCGTATGGAGGGGATGGGACGGTACAGACGACGAGATCTTTCTTTATGACGGAAACAACATTACCAAGATCACCGATAACACAGATATCGACATGTATCCTCAAATCAATAACAAGAACGAGATCGTGTGGCAAGCATGGAATGGCTCAAACTCGTCGATCTTTCTATACGATGGGGAGAGCATCCGACAAATCAGTACAGGCCCAGGATGGAACGTCAGACCCATGATAAATGATAACGGGTGGATTGTCTGGTTGGAAGGTAATGGTAGCTCCCTTTGGAATGTCATGCTTTATAACGGGTCGGATATCATACAGATAGGGGATAATGTGCATGATCCGTTTGATCCGCGTCCGGCTCTCATCAATAACAATAATTACGTGCTCTGGCAAGGATGGGATGGTCAAGACGAGGAGATCTTCCTCTATGATGGGACGAGCGTAACCAATATCAGCGATCGGCCAGATCTCGATCTGTACCCTGATATCAACGACAAGAACCAGGTGGTCTGGCAATCATGGGATGTCGCAGATTTCGAATATGAAATTCTCCTTTATGAGAATGGCACCATAACTCAGATAACTGACACCCCTTACTGGGAATACTACCCAAAGATCAATAACAAGGGCTCAATAGTCTGGTACGGCAATGACGATGAGGATTACGAGATCTTCCTAGCTGTTCCAAAAACTTCATGGGGAGCCGCACAGGTTGCTCAGGCAGAAGCCTCTACTTACGGCATCATGTCGCAGTCGACATCGTTCCCGGTAAATTACTTTTTCGTCCTTTGTATACCTATTGGCCTCGTACTGCTCTGGAAGGCTCTAACAAGAGGCACGAAATAGACTTCTTTTCACAAACGAGGGCCCACCTTCATAAAGTGAGCTTGACGCATTGAACATAGACGTTAGGTTCAGGCCGCCTTTGGAAAGGACGCCCTTGGAGCATTCGTTGCAATCTCTGCCGAGAGAAGACTTGCTCGCAGATAGAGAGCATTTGTAGGGGGATGTGCCGCCACTGCCGGCGGCCACCCTCTCTTTCATTGACGTGAGAATATTGCATAACAGAAGTGCCTTCCGTTTTTTTTCTAAAAGGTCAAAAAACAAGACCTTCAGCAGTCCGAAGTCGTCATTTTCCTCCTAATTAATGGGCGCCTTCAAGGGAGAGCATAGCTAGTTGGAGTGCGCTTTTTGCCGGTTACTTTGGTGGCCCTTACGTTTTCCTTGCCGAGATCTGACCGCAATAGGTAAAGCTAATGCGCTAGAGTGAGAGCGAAGAGGCCTGTTCGAGTCGGACTATCCCCCGCTCTGTGCCATCCCGATCATCTCAGAATGCTTCCGGTGGCTGAGGAGGTTTATTCGATTAGGTATACTCAGTCTGTACCAGAGCATGTACTTTTTGACCGCTGGGTAGTGGTCAAGGAGAAACCCGAGGTGGTATTCGATCCGTACCCTGCAATTTCCAGGGTTTGAGCAAGGCCTGAGTATGGGTTTGCGTAACACGTAACCTTGTAATATACTTTAACTTAAGAGCGAGATGGACCAATGCCAGCCTCGGCGAGGATCTTTGCTTCTCAGTCCACAGCACAGTTAGTAGGGGGGACTGCCATGAAAAAAATCATCTTGAACGCTAGTAGTATGTGTCTATGTATGTGTCTATGGTTTGTCTTGGCTGCTGGCCCTTCGGGTGGCCAAGAACACGATGTCCTCTGCCGCATCGACGCAGCACGTATCAGCGGAAATGAACTCGCCCAGCGCCTGGATGTACTCAAAGATCTTGGTGCGTACTATATTGCAAAGGGAAGCGAGACAACAGTTCATGCATTGGACGCTGAAGGGATCAGTTCTCACATCCTTGACCTGGACCCTTCTGAAAAAACCTACTATCTCGTCTATCTCAAGCCTCACTTCTCTCTCCACGAACTCGCACGATACGGTGACGTGCTCTTCGTAGATGACCGCATCGCACTAGTTCGTGCATCGCAGCAGCAAGGACAGAATATCCCTGAGCTCGGGGTAGAGATCGAACGTATCTTTATGGATCCCCTTGTCGTTGCTGCCCCACCAAGCCTGGAAAAAGGGTTCGTGTTGACTGTTCACCCTGAAATCCAGGAAATGGTAGATCGCGTCGACCAAAGCAGTCTTCTGGCATCGGTAAACGATCTTGTGGCATTTGAAACCAGGGCCTCGGACACTGCCAATGGTGTCGCGGCTTCGAATTACCTATATAACAAGTTCCTTTCCTATGGCATCACTGATGTCACCTACCATAGCTTTGACAGTGGTGCTGACAACGTCATAGCCACAATCCCGGGGACAAGGTTTCCTGAAAACATCATAGTGCTCGGTGGCCATTATGACTCAATAGCTTCAGGATACCCAGAACCTGGTGCAGACGACAATGCATCTGGTACTGCTGCTGTGCTTGAAGCAGCACGGATCATGAGTGCATATCAATTCGAAAACACCATTCGATTCATAACGTTTGCAAGCGAGGAGTTCGGCCTCGTCGGCTCCTACTACTATGCTCGGCAGGCCTATCAACAAGGCGACAACATTATAGGGATGCTCAATGTCGATATGATTGGGTATCTGGCGTCAGGTGATACCCCTGATATCGATATCGTAGCAGGCAGCTACTCAGCAGGACTTCGACAGCTAGCCTTTTGGGCCATTGCTACCTACGTACCGTGGTTCCCTTCCATCGTGGGCACAGGCTTTATCGCTGGCACGAGCGATCATGAGTCATTCACAAGGTATGGATACCCTGCAATCTGGTTCTTCGAGGATGTTCAGCAGAGTTCACCATATATCCACACACCCAATGACATCGTTGGTCTAAGTCTCAATTCGTCGTACATGCTTACCAATTCCACAAAGGCGATCATTGCAACTCTGGCGACTCTGGCTGAACCTGCAGATAGCATTGCAATCGGCCACACGCCACTCCATAACACCAGTGAGACCTCAATGCCCTATCCTGTTGTGGCAAAGGTCATATCAATCGATCCTCTTGCCCCGGGATTTCCACTGCTTCGGTATTGCATCAACAATGGGACCTTCGTCGAGGCAGTGATGAATCCAACAGGCAATGTAAATGAGTATGTCGCCTATATTCCTGCGCAGCCTATCGATACTACTATCGGATACTACATCGAGGCCCAGGACACAGGCGGCTTGCGCGACACGTCCCCTGGTGGCGCTCCAAGTGCCCTCTACACGTTCAAGATCGTGCCAACAGGTTGGACAGCAGCTAGTGGCCAGACCTCGATCATGGCAGGTGATGGCACTTCTACGTCCATAATGGCTAATGTCCTGCTCCTTATGTTCATAGCCTCGTCGTTCATCGTCATTCGAAAAAGAACACGTTCATAACTGCACGGGAACGTCGAGAGCAAGATTTTTGTCGATACGAGCCAGACATTCGGTTGGGGATTACTTGCTCGTGTCGGCGTTACAACAAGGAGCATTCGTGCCATGACATCCCCCCAGCCACAGTCCAAGGACGGAAGCAAGCATCTTGAAAGCAAAAAGAAAGCTTTTCACGTCATTCTTTTATTAGGGGTGGTGAGTCTGTTCGGTGACATTACCTATGAGGGAGCAAGAAGTGTAGCTGGACCCTACCTCGCACTGTTAGGCGCTAGTGCTGCAGCCGTCGGGTTCGTTGCAGGCATCGGCGAGTTTGTCGGCTATGCCCTACGACTTGTTGCCGGCTACTTTGCAGATCGCACCAGGGCGTATTGGCCGCTCACCATGATAGGGTACGGATTGCTTATAGCCGTACCCCTCTTAGCGTTTGCGGGAAGCTGGCATATAGCTGCCCTGCTGATTATTGCTGAACGATTGGGCAAGGCCATTCGTTCACCAGCCAGAGATGCTATTCTTTCACACGCAACTGCGCAGGTTGGCAGGGGCCTTGGATTCGGCATACACGAAGCCATTGACCAGATTGGGGCCATCATAGGACCTCTGATATTTTCAGCGATCTTTTTTATGAAAAAGGGCTATTCTGAAGGGTTTTCCTTGTTGTGGATTCCGGCGCTTTTGACCATGGCCGTCCTGATCGTAGCAAGGATCAAGGTCCCTCAACCTGACAGGCTCGAAGTCACTGCGCATCAAGCCCAAAAAGGCAATCCTTTTCGCTCGATGTCAAAGGTTTTCTGGCTCTATATCCTGTTCATCGTACTCAGTGTGGCAGGATTTACCAATTTTCAGCTTATCGCATATCACTTCAAGATGCATTCGGTAGTTTCCGAATCCTCAATCCCGCTTTTCTATGCAATTGCTATGGCTGTGGATGCTGCAGTCGCTTTGATCGTTGGCAGAGCATACGACAAGATCGGTCTCAGGGCGCTTATAACGATACCTCTACTCACACTCCCTATCCCGTTGGTGGCCTTCTCACATTCCTATGGACTTGCAATGATCAGCGCGGCGCTTTGGGGTATGGTCATGGGCATTCATGAGACCATTATGAGGGCTGCCATTGCAGATATTACTGAGATTGAACATCGAGGATTTGCCTACGGCACATTCAATACGGCATATGGTATTGCCTGGTTTATCGGGGGCACTGTTTTGGGTGCACTCTACGACAGTAGCATTCACTCCCTCCTACTCTTTGTGGTCGTAATGGAACTTGCATCTATTCCGGTGTTTTTTCTAGTCAAACGGGAGGTCCTACGTGAGCGCGCCAGATTGCCATAGCTTAAAATATAGCCGGCCGTACGATTAGTGTAGGTGTACCTCTAAGACGACCACGTCCGTAGTTGTCTTGTTCGCGATACAGTAGGTGATTTCTTTTTCCAAAGTAACGATCTGGCCGGATTGAACAACGCGCTCTTTTCCGCCTTCGGTCACAATGGCCTTCCCCTGCACGACCATGAGCCGACACGCCCTCTCAGGGATAGGTCCCTTGATACTGACCACATGATCAGGAAGCAATATGTTCTTTCTTACTGTGTACCCGGGTGCCTGCTCTATTACGCGGCTCGTATCCCAAGTCGCGAGAAAGCTCTCCCTGTGTCGAGTGATGATTTGTTTGTATACATCAAGGTAGCTTTCCACCATGCGGTCAGCAGTGAACCGCTCTTCAACCCATCTTCGACAGGCCTCCCTTTTCAAAGATCCTATGGAGGGTACTCGTTCTGCAGCCTCTTCAACGGACGAGACCAGGAACCCGGTCGTGCCGTGGTCGATAACTTCAGGCATGCTTCCACGATTGAATGCAATGACCGGTGTGCCGCATGCCATCGCCTCGACCACCGATAACCCAAACGGCTCATTAAAATTGATCGGATGCAAGAGTGCCCACGCCTTTCCCAACAGTTCGTTGCGCTTCTTCGGATCAGCACTGCCCACATACTGGACCTTGGTTCCGTCAATGTGAGGGTAGACCTCCTGTGCAAAATAGGCCTGGTCTTGTATGATCCCTGCAATAATAAGGGGACGGCCTGCCAGCCGAGCTATTTCAATGGCTTCTTTCGTGCCTTTATCCGGATGGATCCTTCCAAAAAACAAGAGGTAATGGTCAGGTTCTGCATTGAATGTGAACTGACCCAGCTCGATCCCATGGTGAATCGTTGCGATGTAGTCCAGCTCAGGGCTTCGATCAGCATGACTGATTGCCACATAATGGCATCTGCCGTTGTATTTCCTGTACACTGGGAGAATCTTGGGCGACGAGAAGCCGTGGATAGTTGTCACTACTGGAGTAGAGGTCATGCCCAGGTAGGTCAATGGCAGAAAATCAAAATGATTATGGATGAGATCGAACCGATCCCCTTGCTCGAACAGTTCTGAGATATGCAAGCATTCCCATACCTTGGGTAAGATCTCAGGATCTTCCTCATAACCTCTTGGACACACTGCGACCAGCCTGCCGCTCGTCAGAGAGTCCTTGGTAGCAAACAGCGTAACGTCGACACCTCTTTTCACTAAGCCCTCGGTCAAGACTGAGACAACGTGCTCCCAAGGACCATAGTGACGTGGAGGTGTTCGCCACGCAATCGGGGATAGCATGGCGATACGCATACTGTTTACCTGGACAGGGAAGAGTGGTGCTGTAGCCATTCCAGAAGTTCTGAAATCCTGGCCGTTGCAAGTGCAATACACATGTCAGCACCACCATAGTACAATTTTACCTCGTCACCTTCGTCAACCCACCCACAAGGAAAGACAACCTTATCCACATCACCAGAGAGCTCGTACTCCTCTTCCGGGGCAAATATCCATTCGTCAGATCGGGCTATAACCGTGCTCGGATTCTCGAGGTCCAGCAGGGCGAGTCCCAGACGATATATGGATCCACTCGCTGTGGTCCTTACGCCGTGATAGAGGATCAACCACCCTTGTTCAGTCCTCAGTGGCGGCGGTGAGAGTCCGATCTTGTTGGCATCCCACCATGCTCCCCTGCGCGCGGGGATGAGCATCCGATGATCGCCCCAGTGCCGCAAATCAGGCGAAAAGGAGAGCCATATATGGGCAGCGCCAGGGGTGTGTCTGCCTGCAGTAAGCGGAAACACTATTGGCCGGTGCACCATGGCCCAACGACCGCCAAAGCGCACAGGAAAGAGTGCAGCATCTTTGTCTTCAGGTGGCATGACTGGGCCATGCCGCTGAAATGTCCTAAAATCCTTTGTTGTCGCCAATGAGACGAGTGGTCCATCCTCTGAATATGCGGTATAGGCGATCGCATATTCGCCGATTTCCTCCAAGAATGTAATCCTCGGGTCTTCAATCCCCCAAATCTCTTCAGGATGTGTCTCTGGACTGGGCATCAATGTAGGACAGGGGTCAATCACCCAGTCTGAAATCCCGTTCTTGCTCCTGGCTACGGTTAGATGAGAAATGCCCCTTCTGTCTTCGACGCGCATCAGGAGCAATGTTTCGTTCCCAAATTTTGTGGCACCTGCGTTGAAAACGGAGTTTGCAGGATAAGGAAGGTCCTTGACCGTAATGATCGGGTTTTCGGCATGTCGTTTGAACAACTCAACATAGCCGCTATTGCTCATCGTCGCTCATTGCCTCCTCTAGAATTCCGGTTCAAGCACTACTGGTTTTCCTGTACGCTTGGCGTTTCGAGCAAGTGCGTATGCCTTGCTATACTGTCGAGCCACCACCTCCCACGAGACCTCTTCCTCGAGATACCGTTTGAGATTTTCACCCAATCGCATCCTCAATTGTTCGTCGCAGGCGAGCTGAATTACCTTCTCCCTGAGCATCTTTTTGGTGGTGAACAAGAGACCACCTTCGCTTATGAGGGTTTGAGCTGTAAGTCCCTCCATCGGAGCAGTTGTAATATAGGGTTTGTTGAGTGCAATGATCCTTGCCAGAGTCCCGGACTGTGTTTCGTCGACTGTAGGAAGCACGATAAAATCGCAGATAGCCATTACTTCATAGTAGATATCGCCGCGAGGGATAAATTCAAAATAGTGGGCAATCCCTTTGCGCTCGAGCTTCAAGGTCTCGGCCTTCCATTCTTCGTACTGCTGACTATCGTGAGGATCCCGCATCGCACCTGCTGCCAGGAGATCCCAGTCCTGACCAGTACGCGCCTTTATCTCCCGATGAATCTCTGGCCACATGGACAAGAGGATGTCCCAGCGCTTATTGGCCTGAATCCATCCGACCATGCCCACCACATGCTCGGCCAATCCCACTTTGTCGAGGCCAAGCTTCTTCCTCAGCAGCGGCACTTCATGTGGTCCCCAGCGTCTATCAGGCCGGGCGCCATGGGGAACTACCATGATATTCCTGGGGATCGTCCAGCCATACCGAGACAGGGTCCACTCGAGGCGCCAGCGTTGATAATGACACTTGAACAATACAACATCAGCACGTTGGCAGAGCTGATACAGAAAATTCGCTTCGCTGTCTCTAAGCCTTCCATGTACTGTGTGTGGCTCGACCACTACCGGAAACTCGCCTATGGCATCAAGAAGCGTAAGAAATCCCTCGTTCTGGTCCCCTATCCCACGTTCGTCTCGATATTCATACAGGCCGTACTCATGCTGGAGATGTACCACATAGGGTGAAAGGGCGTCGATCTTTTCTGCAACAGGCTTCCACCAGTCGCGACGTGCCAGATCGATTATCGGGAAAACGCCTTTCCCTTCGCCATCCACATGGCTGATCACAAGGACCTTCCGACGTGGATGTTCCTTCTGAATAAACTCTCGAGCTTCTTCAGCAAACGTAGCGATACCGCAGAGCCGAGGTGGGTAGGAGCTCACCATCACAATGGGTCTTTGGCCTTTGCGTATCATGCGACCTCGCTTTGTAATTGGGGCCTATTGTATGAGTGGCGTATCGACGGAGACAGTCTTTGCCTCGTTCAAGAGATGTATACGAAGCAAAGAGATCAGCCAGGACAGAATCGACTCTGCGCCCTGATTCTGGCTAGGTCCGTGAGCCGTCAGTCCATCAGAACATCCACCTGTCTTAAAGTCATAGAGAGATACGTTGAGGTCGTTTCTTCCCAAGAACCATTCGAAGCATCGTCTGGCGTGGACGATCCACTTTTCATCCTGTGTGATATGGTACGCTTCGGCACAGGCCTCGATCATGTTCAGGGCCTCTATTGGCTGTTGGTCAAATCTGGCGCGTGTGCCATTCCTTGGATACCATCCGTGATTGCCAATGGGCACAAAATGACCCCGAGGATCGGTCTGTAGATCGAGCAACCACTGGAGACTTCTGAGGCCAGCCTCAATGGTTTCACTGCTTCCCATCCATTGCCCGGAAAGTAGCAGCGCTTGAGGTATCTTGCCGTTTGCATAGGTGACTATCGGCTCGATCCATGGCCATTCTTCAGAGGCATTCCTTCGGAAGAGCGACATAAGCTTCTCAGTGAGAATGTCCCTTATCCTTCTCGATTCCCTGTCTCCGCTGAACTTACGCAAGTAGTAGTGCGTACCCACTATAGCGAAGGACCATGCCCTCGGATACTGGAAATCGGCAAGGACTGGGAGCGCGCGCTTAAACAAGCTCACCGCTGACGAGGTAATACCCTCCCACGTGGAGAGGGCAGTAGCCATACCAAGTGCCCATATTGCCCTTGCATGACAATCCTCAGATCCTTGCTCCTCGATCCATCGCCGATCGTAATCCATGAAATTCCTGAATCGTCCATTATCGCTGTTGAAGGCATGAAGCAGAAAGCTTAAGTACCTGCATGCAAGATTTGTCAGATCCTCCCCAACTGCGAGATATCTCTGTGCCATAAGAACAGCTATGAGTGCACGAGCATTGTCGTCAGTGCAATACCCATGCATTCGGTTTGGAACGATGTACGTGGCGTGCTGGAGGATGCCGACATCGTCGGTAAGTCGTATGAGATGATCCAGCTTGATTTGGGGTAGTTCTGGCCTGGTATCCTGCAAGGTCTTGATGCTGAATGTTCGCTTGGGCCTAAGCTCTCGTTCCCTCTTGACCTCGATAAACACCTCGAGGTACTTACGGGCTACTTCCTTCCACACCATGTCCCTGCAAAAGGTATAGGCACGCTTTCTCATCGCATGACGCTCAACCTCGTTGTCAAGAAGATCGATGACCTGCTCGGCGAGTACTTCATGATCTCGAAACGGTACGACCCGACCCCTCCCATCAGCAAGCATTTCCTCTGCATAATAATACGGAGTTGAAACTGCAGCTTTGCCCGCACCCAGGGCATACGCGAGCGTGCCTGAAACGATCTGCTCCCTGTGGATGTAAGGTGTGACATAAATATCTGCTGCGCCAATGAATTCACACAATTCCTGCTGTTCCACAAACCGATTGTGAAATATAAGGTGATCTTCTATACCTACATCCTTGGCCCTTCGCTGCAACGAGAGTCTATACGATTCACCTTGTTCCCGTTTCACATGGGGATGTGTGGCCCCTAGAATAATGTAGGCGGCGTCTGGATGCCTGCGTACAATCGCAGGCATTGCATCAATCATGTACTCGATACCTTTGCCAGGGGACAAAAGCCCAAAGGTGAGAATAACCTTACGACCCTCCACTCCGAATTGGTCTTTATAGAAATTCGGATCTACAAAGGGCACATCAGGAATTCCGTGGGGTATCAAGACAATTCGCTCTGAAGGGATGCCGTACACCTCTCTCAGGATCTGTATCGCCTTGAAGCTCATTACGACAAGTCTGTCAGAGAGCCTTGCAAGATCCTCGATGATAAGGCGCTCTTTGTCAGAAGGATTGCTCAAGACGGTGTGGAGCGTAGTCACAACAGGCATCCGGAGATTACGTAGCAGCTCGAGGATATTAGCCCCACAGCGACCGCCGAATATGCCAAACTCGTGTTGCACACACACCACATCCACGCGGCTGATATTGAGAAAATCAGCCGCGAGACGATAGTCTGATATGTCCTTGTGATGTACCTCAAAACGTACCTCATGGGGATAAGAGTATCCTTCAGGCACGTCGTTCATGACAACGGCCCAACAATCAGCTCCGTTTGCCTCCAGCAAGAGTGCCTGGAGCAAATGCGTAGTAAATGTGGCGATCCCACACTTTCGAGGTAGATAGTTACCCACCAGAGCGATAGTAGCCAGATCTCTTTGACTTAACACTCCAGGAGTCATGGAAGTTTGCTACGTCTGTTGTTTTTGGTTTAGGTCGTCAATATGAAGGCATACTCTCTACCCACAGGTCGCACCCCTGATCCTGAGTGATCGAGACCCATTCGTGTTGTGTGCGCTCACTGGGCTGCTATACGGCATGCCTTTGAGGCAGTCGAGTCATGGTGGCATCGACTCTGAGGAAGGTCATGGGTACGATTGGAGACCCATTGGGTATCTGGCTCGACTGCACTCGTGTGAACGTAGTTGTGCGCATCGCATCCCCACGAACCAGCCATCTCACCACCATACCACACTACTTGGAGGCGACTTCGTGCAGTACTTTATTGCATCCGAACCTTCCGTTGCTCATCGCAACGCAGATATCGATCTACAGCATCAGAACGGTTGAAATGTTAGTAAGCACGCCAGAAGTACAAGTCAAGATAGCTCATCCATCTGTTCGAGCGATACAGACACTTGTTGGGCCATTTCCCCAGCGCCCGATGCGACACGACAATCTCGATGGATACCACTCATTGATCTGGGTCCTTCTCAAAGTCCTTTTTACACCTTCAACGAGACCTAAGGCACACACCTTAAAATAAAGTCACAACCCAACGGGATACGGATCACACAGCTATACAATGCTGAAAATTGAAAGCGGAAACCAGGTGCGTGTTTATTCGAAGAAATACGTCAGGCTTATCATGCAGAGGGATGATTGTATAACACGCTACATGGCTGCGGCTGGTTCACGGAGCTACATTGATGATACTTACCGCACTCATGATGGTTGGGAACACATGAGATAAGGTGGTCGATCTCCACATCTCGGTTGGTGTGTGTTTCATTCGTGTTTGACTGGAGCCTGCGTAGGTAGTCTTATATGTTCACAACATGACAGCAGACTAAGAGCACCGTATTGGGCAGACCGCAGGGCATCTTGGTAGTAGTACGTGGCTTTTATCCAGAGGCTTCGATAGGACTGGGGCTGGCTGTGGTAATTTCTTTCTTGCTTGACGTGACAGCGCTGATCAAACCGGAGATGCGTTAGGAAGAGGTAAGAGACGCTATTCCTCGAACTGCTCTGTGCTTACCTGTGTGCCCTGCAGGTGCCCCCCTCTTGGGGGGGCGAGAAGGGCACATTCGTACTACATAGTGGCGACAAAAGATCTCTCAGACAACTAGTTCCACAGTTTGTGGAGTGCCTTTGCTTTCCATGCCTCGCAGGATCGCAGTTTAAGCTCATAGTCAACGAATAGTTTGCACATAACCCTTAGGAGGAGATTCTTCTAGTCCTCTTCCTGCTTCTTATGAAAAACGCAACTCCAGCAACGCCCAAGGGTGCAAGTCCAAGTATGAGGAAATTGATTGCTCTGGATGAGGTTGCATGATTGTTTTCAGCCTGCCCCTGGACCTGTGCTATGGACGCAGGTGCCCATGATGGTGCCTGGCCAGGACAGGCCACGCAGGTCTCACCACTATTACACGGCCGACCCCAGGGATAGTAACCGGTGGCACAGCCATAATCACACGAGAACGGAGGCTGGTAAGTTGCACTGCACCAGCCAATGCCGCCGCTTGTTTCGCACAAGCCCAGCGTTGGATCCTGGTCTGCACCTGGCACACATGCCCGGCCTGTTGGGGTTCCGTTTGCATCCTGACACTCACCCATTGGCACACACCAGTCGCCATAGCCAGCACAATCTGCATCAGTACTGCACGTCTTGAAATCAAATGTTTGTGCTGATGGATTCCACCATTCGACCGCACAATATCCTATCATGCCAGTACTACAACTGCTGGAAGGGGTTCTGGCCGGGCAATCACAATCTACCTTACAGCACATGGTGTCCTTATGCCACCACTCCAGATAATAGACTGACGCAGGAGGCCGCTCGCATACCCCAGCCAGTACTGATGGTGTCCCAACAAAGGCCCATACAAAGAGAACAAACAGGAGACCACTACCTATATGAACCCTTTTCTTTCTCCGTATTCCTAAGACCAAAATCACTCCGCCGAGTATCGGTAGGCCGACCACAAGTGCCACATTAAAAATGCCGGTCCTGCTTTCATGGGTGCTCCTTGTCTCCACAAGCTGACCGCAGACAGGCCCCGATTGGGAAGGGCAAGCCACACACGTCTCGCCCTCGTTACAGGGTGCTCCCCATAAATACCGGCCGACCTGACAACCATTGAAAGGCCAAGAGTCGCAGTATGGGTGTGCGCTGTCGCACCATGTGGAGACACTCACTCCCCCACCCCCGCTTCCCCAGCCGCACGACCCTAAGCTCGCATCGGCATTTACCACGCATCCCCTTCCTGTTGGATTGCCTCCTGCATCGTAGCATTCGCCTATGACAATACACCACTCTCCGTATTCTGTTGGACAATCACTGTCCTCGGTGCAGATCTTGTAATAGAAAGTAGGTATCGGAAATCCGCTCGCGCTTATCCGAGCGCAATACCCCGCCCCCGCTTTGTCGCAATAGTTGGCTCCGGAGCGGTCGTCCGGGCTGCCGGACACTCGCAATTGTTCTTGCAGCACAACTCTCCAGTGCCTGTCGGCCCTGGGGGTGTTGCCATGTCACAGACACCTGCAAAGAGCTGGGCAGCAGCCACCACAATAGAGAGTACCCCTGTTAGCAAAACAAAGATCCATTTCTTCGAACAGTGGCGATACCTCTCTCTACTGTTCATGATCCGAGCCTCCTTTCTTACTCGCAGTAACTGTTACTACTGTTTTACCTGTTTGTTTGCAATTTTACTTTTCTCATCTTGCTCGTGTCAAGTGCATCGAATGGAGGGTCCTCGTTACTTTGAAAGAAATCTTTCGTCCCCTACTGTTTTCTCGCATCTCCTTTCACGTCGAAGCCGCCACGATCATTCATAGAAAGGAAAATGGTCAAAAAGCCTTTAGCTCACTCTCCAACGGACTGGGAGAAACTATAGAAGCCTCATCCTTTCGATGAATCTTTTCATAGAGCTGTGTGATCACAGCTGCCCCCCGGATACCAGACAAAAGCATAGCCCCAAAGGTAGGTCCCATGCGCGGGAGGCCATAGACAGTTGCCACGGACATGCCCACACATACAAGCCCTGGATAGACTTCACCCGTGTGTTCTACTACCGCCTCTTCTGACCGGTTCACCCACATCGGGTCGAATTCCAAGATTTCGAGCAGACCTCGTTGCTTCAGCCTTCTTGCAACGCAGGCATCGTGGCCAGTGGCGTCTACCACAAAGGTGGACTCGATGGCCACAGGATCCACACACGTGATCTGCCGTGGCAGTGCATCAACGGGCGTCCAGTTGATCACTACCCCGCGAACGCGCCTATCCTCTTTAAGGACGAGATCGTCAAAAGAGGTCATGTTAAGGAACTTAACACCTGCATCACACGCATGCGCAATGAGCTTGGAACAGGCAAACGGTCCGTCTGCTACATAGAGTCCTTTGTGTACCTCCTTGCACGGTACACCTAGTGCTACCAGTTCCTCCTGGGCTGGCTCACGAAACGTGACTTTGTTCATGAGATAACCTCCCACCCAAAAACCACCTCCCAGATAGTTATTTCTTTCGACGATGAGGACCTTGAGGCCCTGCTGTGCAAGCTTAGCTCCCGTCAAGAGACCACTGGGGCCGGCACCCACGATGACTACGTCGCTGGCAACATAGTCACACATCTCACTGGCAAACTCGGCGATAATGGCCCTCGTTATGTCTTTCTCAGACACAGATCGAAAGACCGTTTCCTTCTTCATAGTCGTCTACCTCCTTCTTTGTGTACGTAGTACACGTTGCATGTTGGTTTCCTCTCCCACTGCCATGGGAGCTCTTCAGTTGCGTTTTCTTCGGGTTAGCATGTTCTGTACCACACTGTGGTATAATCTGTCAAGCTCTCGCTGTCGGCGAGGCCGTGTCTCTTCTACGACATTGTGGTAGAATGCAAGGCAAGCAGGGAGGCAAGCCATGGAAAGCGAGGAGTTCTCAAACATCAGGCGTCGCCTGGGAAAGACACAAAGAGAAATGGCGCAACTTCTAGGGACTTCTGTTAAGGCAGTTCAGGCATTTGAACAGGGTTGGAGAAACATCCCAGTGCACATCGAGCGGCAGATCTTCCTCCTTGAGGCTTTGAAGAGATCCCGGGATCAAGGAAAGACTCCTGTGTGTTGGGTGGTAAACCGCTGCCCGGTCGAGACCAGGGAGCGTTGCCCTGCATGGGAATTCCAATGTGGCCACCTCTGCTGGCTGATCAACGGGACGATGTGCAAAGGAAAAGCTCAGCGATCCTGGGCGAACAAGATGAGACTGTGTAGACAGTGCGAGCTCTTTCGCTCAGTAGTATCAACGTGATGTTCGAATGTACCGGCTCCACTGGCTGCACTTGGGTCTATTACAAGGGATGCAACAACAGAAAGTCCTGCCTA
>FWPU01004287.1_pt1 | contig 33546 bp, 32 predicted proteins | sample 2228361 | NCBI WGS metagenome assembly FWPU01 (sample SAMEA103939777, study PRJEB20133) | metagenome
GAGAAGTTATTAAACAGTCGTTTGATATTCATTCTTTAACTATACCCTGCTTAACCTCTGGTTGTATAGCCGGAGTTTATCGGTTTATCTAATTGTAGCGCGATAGCCGGCGCGGTTGCCGTTCTCGGGAGCCGCGTGTTCGATCGGCTGAATAGTCATTTCGTGGAAATCCCAGCCCTTCTCCTTGCACATGTTCTTGATCTTGGCATCGAGCCCGGTGACGTTGATATAGGGCTTTCCGCCCAGTATGCTCAGCCCGGTGATCGGAATGCCTTCGATCCGAGCGATCTCCTCGGCCTGCCGCCTGACCGCTTCGCGGACCTCGCTGTCCGAGCTGATCACTAACAGGGATTCACTGGACATGCTAAACCTCCCCTCCGCCTGCTCTGGGCAGCGGATGCTGCGATAATTATACCTCAATACTGTACAAATGTATAGTATTAGCAGGCTCTAAGGTTTTTTTCTTTATTTTTTAAGTACTTCGCCCGATTTCAACCCCGGCGGCTGCGGCTTAGCATACCAGAGCGGAGGCCAGGATGCGGATCGTCCTCAACTTTTTTTCCCTTTTCACTTTGCTCTTTCTGGCCGCGGCGGCCGAGGGCAAAGCCGGGCGCCTGGCGCTGGTCGGCGGCCTGGTAATAGACGGCACCGGGCGGGCGCCCATTGAGAACGGCGTTGTACTGGTAGAAGGAGAGCGAATCGCCGCCGTCGGCCGGCGCGGCGAAGTATCCATTCCCGCGGACGCAGAGGTGATCGACATCTCGGGCCAGGCAGTACTTCCCGGCCTGATCGACATGCACGTTCACCTGAACGATGGTTCGGCGGTACCGCTCTCGCTCTTCGTTTCCGCCGGCGTAACCAGCGTGCGCGACGTCGGAAACTTCACCGAGGTCGTAAAGAGGCTGGCCGAGCAGAACCAGGCGCCGCGCATCTTTTATTCAGGCGAGAGCCTGCACAGCGGGCCCTATACTCATATCTCCTTTGCCACCCGCGTCAAGACGGAAAAAGAGGCGCGCCGCGCCGTCAGGCAGCGCGTCCAGGCCGGGGCCAGCCTGATAAAGCTTGCCGATGACCTCAGCCCCGAGATCCTGCGCGCCATTATAGAAGAAGCTCACAGCTATGGCCTCCCGGTAACGTACGATTTCGGCGCGCGCAACCGGACCGTCGATGCGGCGGTCGCCATCGAATTGGGCCTCGACGGCATAGAGCATGCCAGCGGCATCCCATCGGCTGTGCGCTCAAACCGAGCGCCCGCTCCCAAACCGGAAGAGCTGGTCTACTGGGACTGGCGCTACAAAGATAAGGCGAAAGAGCAGGCCCTAATCGACGCGATGGTAGCGCGCGGCGCCTTCTTGACCCCAACTCTTGTTACCCTCGAAAAGAGCGCTCTTCCCATAGATGCCGCCCTCGAAGGCGAACCGGCAGCAGGTCTCGTTCCGCTCGAGCTAAAAGCCATCTGGCAGTGGAAGAAGCGCAACGGCTCGCCCTCCTGGCGCGAGATGTGGGCTTTTCATCTCGAAAACACCGCCAGTTTTGTGGCGCGCTTTGTGCGGGCCGGAGGGCGGGTTGTGGCTGGTTCCGATACGCCGACGCCAGGAGTGGTGCCGGGCTACGGCCTCCATCGAGAATTGGAACTTCTGGTCGAGGCCGGGCTGACGCCGCTCCAGGCAATTCAGGCCGCAACCAAAAACGCCGCCGAGTTCCTGGCAAAGGGGAGCGAGCTGGGAACGCTCGAGCCGGGAAAGCTCGCCGATATCATAGTCGTCTCAGGTAATCCTCTCTCAAATATCAGCGCGATCAGGAAAATTAACCTGGTCATCCTCGACGGCCGAAAAGTCAAGTAAAGGAGCCAGGACAGAGGCCGTGAGGCGGAAGGCGTAAGGGGTTTTCGCCTCACGCCTTAAACTTTTGCCTCCTGATTAGATGTGTTGCAGCAGCCACTCCCTGAAGATAGCCGCCTCGGCGCGCTTGCCCGACCAGCGGGCGCGATTCAGGCAGACGAGCGCCATCACCTGGGCATGGTGCTGGCCGGCGCGGTCGCCGCGCAGCTCAAAGTAGCGGTACATATCGTCTATGAGTTTAATGCTGGCGCGCGCGGCGGCTTCGTCCTTAAAACCGAGCTTTCGAGCGAAGAAGCGGGAATAGAGGTTCATCTGGCGGGCGGTTGTCGTATACAAATCGAAGTAACCTTCCAGCAGCCCGGCATCGCTCAGCACCGAAGCTACATAGCTCGGTCGCGTGCCGACGGCCCGCGCTATCTCATCGACCTGCGTGACGCCTGACCGGTACATGGCCAGGATGAGATACTTCTTGGTCAAGCGGCCTCTGCCGCTCCTTATCTGTGTACTCATATGCCTTTTATATTATTGCACATTAGTGCATCAAAATCCATATTGTGGTTGACTCGATAAGCAGTCGATTCCTCCTCGAATCAAATACTTTCGCGGAGATCGAGGCCACGCCGGTTATATAGCTCTGGGGAGGCTGTGAACACCGGATGAAGCTGAAGGCGGTTATCTCGTCGGTCCTGCTGCTCGCCGCCCTGCTGTTTTGGCTTCTCGATTATGATTCGGTGATCGGCCGGGGGCAGAACCCAAATCCCGGCGCGGTGGGGTCAAAGGAAACGCCCGCCTGGCTGGACCGCTTCGAGGGGGATACAGCGGTGCTCTACCTCGGAGACGAGCAGGAGAAGCTGGACCTGCCGGCAGCGTACCTTCCGGAAGGGGCGAAGGCCGGCGCGGCACTGCGCATTGCCATCTCGTTAGAAACTCGAGAAACGGAGGGGTTGAGGTCAAGGGTGAGAGAGCTGCAGCAACGCTTGAAAAAATGGGGCAGATAGCTGAATTCAGAGGGAACAGGGAGCGCGCAGGCAGGGACGCGGTAGCCGCGCCCCCATATTTATCGGCGCCCCTGGCGGTTGAGCGCACTAGAAATCATCGAATACATCGCACAGCCTCGGGTGATCGGAGCGGTCTATCCTGAAGAAAGGCCGAAAGCCAAAATTATCCCCTCTATGGAATCTCCTGTGGCGAAATCGCTCTCGCCTGTGCAGGTCCCGGTGCTCTCGTCTTAATTCCCTGTGGAGCAGACGGTGCTCGCGAGGGCTGAGATTGAACCTGTGGAACAGCCGATGCTTGAGGTTCTGGTCGCGGTGAAAATCGCGATGGCGTGCGCTCTCGAACCGATGAAAGGCCCGGTGGCGTTTATGTTCAGCCAGCCCGAGGCCGGAAAACGCCAGCAGCAGGGCCGGCATCAGAAGCAGTATTTTTAACCTCATACAGCCTCCCTATGCTAAATGGAGCCGTCGTTTCCAGATCAAGCTGCCGGGCAAAGGTTTCATGGGCCGGGCCCGCCGGTGAGGTTTTGGGGAAAGTTTTTGCTTTCAGTTTGGCTGTCTCAACAATTATAATATTTCGCGGCTAGGCAGGGGGATTGGAGCTGTTTCCGTCCATCTCCAGCTGGAGGCAAAGAGAGTGGTCTTATGGTTTCAGCTGCCGAGATCACACACTACAACTTCAAGCTCGCGGCCGAGGCCCTCGGCCTTGATGCAGATATGCGTCTTCTGGTCAAGACTCCCCATCGCGAGCTCAAGGTCGAGGTGCCCGTGCGCATGGATGATGGCAGCCTGCGCGTATTTATAGGCTATCGCATCCAGCACAGCGGGGTGCGCGGTCCCTTTAAGGGAGGGATACGCTTTCATCCTGTAGTCGATCAGGAAGAGATAATTGCTCTTGCCGAGGCCATGACCTGGAAGACCGCCCTGGCCGGCATTCCGTTTGGCGGGGCGAAGGGCGGCATAAACTGTGACCCCTCGAAAATGTCGCGGTCGGAACTGGAGCGGCTGACGCGGAGATTTACCTCACGTATTGATCTGGTCATAGGCCCCTACCGTGATATCCCCGGCCCGGACGTCAACACCAATCCGCAAATCATGGCCTGGATGATGGATGAATACGGATTGCGCCACGGCTTTTCGCCGGCCTGTGTCACAGGCAAGCCCGTCGAATTGGGCGGCTCGCGCGGGCGTGAGACGGCTACCGGGCGCGGCCTGCTGTTTATTGCACGCCAGGCGGCAAGCGATCTTGGGCTCAAGCTGAAAGGCGCTCGTGTCGCCGTTCAGGGCTTTGGCAATGTCGGCTCAAATGTCGCCCGCTTCCTGGCTGAAGAAGGCTGCCGGATCGTAGGGGTAAGCGATGTGCGCGGCGGCATATACAACGAGCGGGGGCTGGAGATCAAAGACCTGCTCGAACATGCCAGGGAAACCGGATCTGTAGTGGGCTTTCCTCCAGCTAATGCTATGCCGGGCGAACAGCTGTTCGAACTGGATTGCGATATCTTGGTCCCGGCAGCGCTGGAATGCGCCATCACAGAGCAAAACGCCCCGCAAATTAAAGCTCGAATGATCATCGAGGGAGCGAACCTGCCGACCACTCCGGACGCCGACCGGATCTTGAATGAGCGGAAAGTCCTGGTTATGCCGGATATTCTGGCAAATGCCGGCGGCGTCATTGTCTCTTACTTCGAGTGGGCGCAAAACCTGCAGCAGATCTACTGGGGGGAGGAAGAGGTAATCGGCCGGCTCGAGCAGGTAATGACCACATCTTACAGGAAAGTAGCCTCCTTTGCCCGGCAGCGGCAGGTGCCATTGCGGCAGGCTGCTTATATGCTGGCCGTAGAGAGCGTAGCGCAGGCCGAAAGGCTACGCGGCCTGTAGCCATCAGGAGAAAAGCCGTAAGCCGTGAGTCGTAAGTCGAAAGAGGCTCCGCTCACGACTCACGGAATTCGCTCTGGATAAATTCCTTGACAATCGGGCGGCTTTGGCATAGCCTTAAGTGGCAAGGCCTGAAAACAACTGGAGCTGGTCATGGCAAGGAAGATAACCTCGATCTTAGCAGCCTTCTTGATCTCAACTCTAGCTCTGGCGCAAGAGCAGCAGACGGCGGGGGAGGAGGTCAAGGATAAACAGACTAATATCGACACCCTCAAGAAGTTCATGGCGGTATTGCCGGCGGCCGGAATTAGTCTGAGCGTAATCCATCTGAACAAGTTCACGGTAGACATCCTGTTCCCTCAGCAGAAGCAGGCATGGAGGACCCGCTCGCGGCTGAACACTCTCTTCTTTGTCCAGGGGGTCGCCGATAAGGACACCAACTTCGACCCGAGCTTCGTGGCGGTCCAGGGAGGAAATAATTACAGGGGCTCGGTGCTGACCCCTATTAATAATACGAAGTTCGCCCTTGGCCCTTTAATTAAAGGCGACATGGTTCAAGGCATTGTGTCTTTTGATCGCTCTCTTGATATCAACAAGCCCTTTAAGCTGGTGAACAACGAAAACTCCGTTGAGGTCCAGTTCGACAGGAAAAACCTGGAGATGCTGAAGGAGGTTGCCCAGCCGGCGTCGACTAAGCAGTAGGCAGGCTCTGGGCATAGAAGGTTTGGTCGTTAACGGCCGCGCGGCGGAAGGCCTCGCGCCGCTCGGCGCATTTTGTGCAGAGGCCGCAGTGATAGCTGTTGATCGGGCTAATGCATGAGAAGGTCAGCTCGAGGGGCAGGTGTGCGGCCCGCGCGATGATTTCGCTCTTGCTCTGGCCGAGAAAAGGAGCGGTGATCTTCAGATTGAAATCGAGCCCGCGGCTGGCGGCGCGCGCGAAATCGCGCAGGAACTCAGGCGTGGCATCCGGAAAGGGATTGGTTGACAGAGAGCCCAGAGCCAATTCGGGAATCCCGCGCATGGCACAGTATAAAGAGGCCTTGGCGAGCAGGGTGATGTTCCTCCCCGGAAGGTAGTTCTCGTGAATAGCCGATCGATAATCAGGCATGTCGCGGCCGGTAACGCTCCAGTGCTCGCCATAAAGGTCGCGCATCGGCAACTCGAGCACGGCTGGCCGGGCCAGCCGGTCGCTGGAAACGGCCAAAAGGAACCTGCGCAGCCAGCTCAATTCGACCTCTTCCCATGCCAGGCTGCTTTTGATATAAATTGGGTGTACTTTGGAGTAGTGGTCTAGGAGGAGGCAAAGCAAAATACAACTATCTAGGCCCCCGCTGGAAAGCACAGCGATGGCAGGTTTAATTGCTTTGTCGCCTTTCCCCCCCCTCACAGCTTTAATTGTAAACTTTCCCCCCTCACGTGACAAGAAAGCGATCCAGCTTATCGCAAGGTGTAAACCATGACTAAGAAACTCAGATTGGCAGGCTTTTTGTTTTGCGCCCTAATCCTCAGCTCTTGGCTGGTTGCGGCTGAGGAGCAGAATCACGTGAGCTGTATCGGCTTGCTCACCCGCGAGGCGGTTGAGCCTGAACTGCTTATCGTGGGGGCCAGGCAGGAGCGCTACCGGCAGCGCTTCGGCCCGGGAGATGTAGTCCGCCTGAGCGCCGGCTCCCAGGGTGGAATTAAAATCGGCGATGAGCTTGTTATTCTCCGCCGAATGGGAAAGATCAGGCTGAGCGACAACTCGCTCGAACCGCCGGCCACTTATATCGCCGAGATCGGAACGTTGCGCGTCATCGACGTGGCGGGAAGCTCGGCCGAGGCCGAGATCACCCGCTCGTGCGATACCGTCTTGATCGGCGATTTCTTGCTCCCGCCCAGCCAGCGCCTGCTCGCCGGAGCTGATGGAAACCCCCGTCCCGTGACCCGCCGCCAGGGTGTCTCGGGTAAAATCGTCCTGGCCCGAAATGACCAGAGGCTTATCGGACAGGGGGATATAGTCTATGTAAACCTGGGCAGGAGCAGCGGCATCGCCGCCGGAGACAGGCTGCTGGTCTACCGCGACCGCGACGGCTTCGGCCCCGGAGGCCTGGGGAACGACTCGACGGTAGCCACTGTTTATTCGCACGACGGCTTGAGCGCGAAAGCCGCGAAACAGCGGACCGCTCGGCCCAGGATCATAGGCGAACTGCTGGTGCTGAGGGTGAGCCAGGACGCCGCCGCGGCCCGCGTCGATAAGAGCAGCGAGGAGATGCTGGTCGGCGACCGGGTGGTGCTGCGTTAATGAAGTGATAAGTGACGATTGAAAAGTATTGGCTCGTCACTCGTCACCGGCTTTTGCCTCCCGGCTTCTTCTCGCAATCCACGTCGCGGCCGCGGATCAGGCTCGGGCGCCGCTCGTCCTTTTCCTCCATCTCTTTGTTGAGCTTTTCCAGACGCTGTTTTATCCTCTGAAACTCGTTCGAATCGACGCGATAATCTTCCAGTTGCGGTAGGTAATTGATCTCCTTGAAGGTGTGTGCTATCCTCTCGCCGAACGCCGGATGGGTGCGGAAGAAGCTGGTGGAGCGAACGTAACCCTTTTCCGAGGCCATCTTGTCGAAGAAGGTTATAAAACCCTTGGGGTCATAGCCGGCCTTCCAGAGGTACTGCGCCCCGAGCTGGTCGGCTTCAAGCTCGAATTCGCGGCTCACTCCGAGCAACTGGAGGTTGAGCACTAGGCCCAGGCCGAAGAAGCCGTACTGGAGGGCGTAGTATGTGCCGATTCCTACCACCCCGCCGGTGAAGATCAGGGCTGCTATCTGCGCCGACTGAAAGAGCAGGCTGGCTATGGTCGCGCGCCTCATCAGTCGCGCCCCGTGCCGCGCCGCCACATGCGCCAGCTCGTGCGCTATCACGCCGGCCAGCTCGGACTCGTTTTCAGCCTTCGAGATCAATCCGCTGTTGATGAAAAGAAAGCCGCCGGGCAGGGCGAAGCCGTTTATCTCTTCGGTGCGCAGCACCTCGACCTGCACCGGCACCTTGATGTCCGAGTTGCTCGCTATCTTGCGCGTCAGGTCGGCGACGTATTTGTTTATCTCCTCGTCCTCGAGCCTGGGCGGCAACAACCCCATCTGGCGCATATCCTTCAGAGCGTCCTGCCCGAGCTTTACGTCCTTCTCCTGGTCCTTGCCGACCTCGCGAAAGCCTATATCCTCGACGTTGCCGTGCTGGCGCTGCCGCGCGCGGCCCGAATCGATATCCTCTCGAATTTTGGCCAGCTCCTTGGGCCAGAGCATCAGCAGGTCGAGCTTGGCTACTTTGTTCTCGTAAGCAACCTGCGCCGTGGTCTCGCGCATTACCTTGGTCTCGCTGAGCTTCTTCTCCAGCTCCTCGATACGGCAGTGAATATCGCGCCGTTTATCGGCCATCTCGATGGTGTCGCGCGAGGAGCGCCGGTTCAACTCCGCCAGCTGCTTGCGCGCCTCCTTGAGCTGGTCCTCCAGCTTTTTCTCCTCCTGCTTGAGCATTTTTCTCTCGCTGTCCCTCTGGTCTTCCAGTTTTTTCTTGAAGCTTTCCACCTGTTTCTCGCCGAGCTTGATTTTCGTCGAAAGCTCGAGGAGTTCCAGGTAAGGCTTCTCGACAAGCTCTTCCAGCTTCGGCTGCGCTGCCGGCTTGGCAACTGGGGCCGTCGGGCCGGCCCAACCGACTGCGGTCGAGAAGCTAAGGGAAAAAGATAATAAAACCGCAAGCGCTTTTCTCATATTCAACTCCTGTATATTTATATTAGAGACTCGCTTGCCGCAGAGGTCGCGTTATCGTGAGTCGTAAATCGTAAGTCGTGAGTCGAAAGGGAATTCCACTCACGACTTACAATCTTTAACAGCCCGGGAAGCAACTGGTGCCTAGTTTCTGCGCGGCCTGGTGCCGGAGGTAGATGGCAATCTCCAAGGTCTTGGCGGCCGCCTCCCGGGCCAACTGCTGCGCCCCGGCAGTCACGGCGTATTTCTCCAGGAGCGTTTTGCCTGTCTGGTGGTGGTGGAGTTCATCCGGCTGAATATAGTGCTGGTAAACCTTAGCCGTTTCATCGTCGCCGAACTGCCGGCAGTATCGCATGAAGCCCTGGTTGACCGTATAGGCGATGGACTCCAGCGTGAACTGGCCGGCAGCGATGCGCTCGACCGGCCGCTGCAAGCTCTTCAAGTAGGCGAAAAGCTGGTTCTCGCCGGGCATGGCGAAGTCGTCGAGCAGCGCGCCGAACTGTCGCAGCCGCGCTTCCACCAGTTGGAAATGGCGCGCCTCGTCGCCCGCCTGCTGGGCCAGAGCGATTTTAATATCCCATTCGGCGGTCGTGGGCATCCAGACGGCGGCCAGCTCGCTGACGCTGATTTCGTTGGCCAGAGCGATTTTAAGCAGGCGGACCGGGTCGGCGGGCGCTCTGGCCTCCCCGGCCAGAGCGGTCATATCGGCAAGCTGTGCCAGCTGCACTTGATTACGGGCTTCCAACTCTTCCACGAAGGCCTTGCTGTCCATTTCCAGCTCCTTCTGCACCGCTGAGGCACGGAGTTTAGCCTCGGTGTCCTCTGTGCCTCCGCGGCGAGATTATTAACGTGCATCTATAAATTTAGCCCACCGCCCGCTTGAAGTAAAATTCCCAGAACTGGCGATGTCCATCGTCCTCGAGCATCTCCTTTTTCACCAGCTTCAGGCCCTTGGCGGCTTTCCTTTCCAGCCATTCTTCCAGCGTGGGGTAAGGGCTCTCGTAGGGCTGGAACTCATCGGCGATGATTATTTTCTTCCTCTCCTCTTCATCTATAACTTCCCATGTCCCCTTGAAGCTGACCAACCATTTTCTGAGCTGGATTAGAGCATCGGCCATAACGGTTCCCCCGCTAAAGAGCGGCTGCGCAGCGACCATCAGTGGACCCGCTTCTGGTAGCCGACCCAGTATTTCTCGCGCAGCTCTCGCTTCAGGATTTTACCTGTGCCCCCTTTCGGGAGGCTGGAGTAGAATTCGACCGACTTGGGAACTTTAAAGGGTGCCAGGCGCGCGCGGCAGTGCTCGATCAACTCCTCGGCGGTTACGTTAAATCCCTCCTTGGGCACGACCAGGGCCTTCGGCACTTCGCCCCACTTCTCGTCGGGCACCGCGATCACGGCGCATTCGTAAACGGCCGGGTGCGCGTAGAGCGCCTTCTCGATTTCGATGGAAGCAATGTTCTCGCCCCCTGAGATTATGATGTCCTTCTTGCGATCAACGATCGTGATATAGCCGTCCTCGTCGATGGTCGCCATATCGCCGGTATAGAACCAGCCGTCGCGAATTGCCCTGGCCGTCTCCTCCGGCTGCCGCCAGTAGCCGGCCATGACGCCGTCGGTGCGCACGATGATCTCGCCCACCTGCTTTCCGTCACGCACTACATCGCGTCCCTGCTCATCGACGACCCGCAGCTCGACGCCCGGAATGGCTACCCCGGTGGTCGCCTGAAGCTTGTGCTTTTCCTCGTCAGAGAGCCCCGATAGATAGGACTTTATCCCAGCCAGGGTCAGGACGGGAGAGGTCTCGGTCAGGCCGTAGCCCGAATAGCACTGGCCGCCGAATTTGCGCGCGAACTCGCGGACCAGCTCGACCGATGAGGCGGACCCTCCTATGTTTACCATGCTCAGGCTGGAGGTGTTGTACTTGTCGGCCTCGGGGTAATTGAGAAGAGCGATGGCCATGGCCGGGACCAGCGACATGTGTGTTACTTTCTCCCGCTCTATCAACTCGAACACAAGCTTGAGCTCGAAGCGGCGGACCATGACATGGGTCCCGCCCATGCAGGTTACCGTGTGCGGCGTGCCCCAGCCGTTGACGTGAAAGAGCGGGATAGTATGCAGCAGGACGTCGGTATCCTTTATCACGTTGACCGTCATTACGTTCATGGCGTGCAGGTAGAGGTTGCGGTGCGTGAGCATTACCCCCTTAGGGTGGCCGGTCGTCCCGCTGGTATAGAAAAGCTCGGCCAGGTCGTTCTCATCGATTTCGACTTCCGCCGGCCCGGCCGAAGCCGCCTTCAACATCTCCTCATAGCCCGACGGCGAATCGTCCAGCGGCACATATCGCTTGATCGAGCGCAGTTGCGGCTTAAAAGCCTCGACCAGGCGGGCGAAGTCCGGGTCGAAAAACAAGATCGAGGCTTCGGAATCGTTCAGGATAAATGCCAGCTCAGCGGGGCTTAACCTGATGTTGAGCGGTAAGAGCACCCCTCCCATCTGAACCACGCCGTAATAAGCTTCGAGCAAACGGTGGCAGTTATAGCTCAGGAAGGCGACGCGGTCGCCCCGCACCACGCCCGCATCGGTCAGGGCGCGCGAGAGCCTGTCGGCCCTCTCGCCGAACTGTCGATATGTAAAGCGCTCGGAGCCGCAAACCACGCCGATCTTTTTACCGTACTGTTCGACGGCGCGCCGCTTGAACCTTACCGGAGTCAGGGGTATATTCATTTTCCCTCCTGTCGATGGCGAGCTTCCGCTTCAGAGCTAAGATTTTAGCAAAGAGAGGTTTGCGGTGGAAGTAGATTGTCGCCGGCAAACAGGTGCCTCTTTACCATAAGAGCTAGCCTCTGGTCTTTGGACTGAGGGCCAACGACTGAGGACCGCCGACCAATATTCTGAATGCCGGCTTTATCAACTACATCCGCTTGTCGTGCCGCAATTGGTACAGCTATAGCAGGCGCCGTTGCGCACCATCAACGCCCCGCAATCGGGGCAGGGCGGGGCGTCCGACTGCGTGGCGAACACCTCGCGCTCGCGGTGCTCCAGTAAGATTGTCGGAGAGACCGGGTGCGGCTTTGCCTCTTTGTCGGAAGGCTGAAGTTCAAACCGCGAGTTCTCCGAACGCGGCTCACTCGATGGCTTCGCCTCCTGGCCCAGGAACTTCTGGCCCAGCCAGCGAAAGATATAATCGCAGAGCGATTTGGCGTAGGGGATTTGAGGATTATTGGTGTAGCCGGAGGGCTCGAAGCGCATATGGCTGAATTTATCAACAAGTACCTTCAAGGGCACGCCATACTGTAAAGCCACCGAGACCATGGTGGCGAAGGCGTCCATCAGGCCCGAAAGCGTCGATCCCTCCTTGGACATGGTTATGAAGATCTCGCCGGGGCTGCCGTCCTCATACATGCCGACGGTTATATAGCCTTCGTGGCCGCCGATAGAGAACTTATGGGTGATCGAGCGCCGCTCGTCCGGAAGCCGCCGGCGCCGCGGCTCGAGGGCCGGGCTCGGCGCGGCGGTGCTCTCTCGCTTGACCTCCTCGGCCTCTTTCTTGCCGGCCACTAGCGGCTGAACGCGCTTCGAGCCGTCGCGGTAGATGGCCAGGGCCTTCAGCCCCATGCGCCAGCCATCCATGTAGACCTCCATTATGTCTTCCACCGTTGCCGAGTTGGGCATATTCACCGTCTTCGAGATCGCTCCCGAGAGGAACGGCTGCGTGGCGGCCATCATCTTGATATGGCCCATGTAATGGATAAAGCGCGCGCCGCGCGCTGGCCGGAAGGCGCAATCGAAGACCGGCAGGTGCTCGTCTTTAATGTGAGGCGCCCCCTCGATCGTCTCGTTCTCCTCGATGTAGCGCAGGATATCTTCGATCTGGCGCTGGCTGTAGCCGAGGAACCTGAGGGCGCGCGGCACCGAGCTGTTGACGATCTTTAAGACGCCGCCGCCGACCAGGTTCTTGTATTTGACCAGGGCGATGTCGGGCTCGATGCCGGTGGTGTCGCAGTCCATCATGAAGCCGATAGTGCCGGTTGGAGCAAGCAGAGTCACCTGCGCGTTGCGATAGCCGAACTGCCGACCAAGTTCCGCCGCCTCATCCCAAACCGCCTTGGCGGCGGCGTAGAGGTCGGCCGGCACATGCTCGGCCTCGATCAGGCCGACATGATGGCGGTGCTTTTCGATGACGCGCAGCATCGGCTCGCGATTCGGCTCGAAGCCGGCAAAGGGTCCCTTTTTCTCGGCGACCAGCGCCGACTGGCGGTAGGCCTCGCCGCACATCAAAGCGGTAATGGCGGCGGCGTAGGCGCGACCCGCGTCGCTGTCGTAAGGCAGGCCGCGCGACATCAGCAGCGCGCCCAGGTTGGCGTAGCCGAGCCCAAGAGTGCGGAAGATATGGCTGTTGCGCGCGATCTTCTCGGTCGGATAGCTGGCCCGGTCCACTATGATCTCTTGCGCTAAGATCATGGTGTCAACGGCGCGCCGGAAAGCCTCGATCTGGAAGCTCCCTTCGTCGTCCAGGAACTTCATCAGGTTGAGGCTGGCCAGGTTGCAGGCCGTATCGTCGAGGAACATGTATTCGCTGCAGTTGTGAACCAAAATCCCATTAGCCGAAAACTGGCTTGCTATCGGCTCGGTGAGGTCGAAGACCTGCTCTGTTCCATCGGGAATCAGCTCGGCAAACTCATCGGTCAGGTCTTCTCGGTAAGTGCTCACCGAGTCGTTCAGCTCCCTGAGCGCCAGGGCCTTGGGCGAGTCGGGATGGAAACCTATGTATTTTTCGAACAGCACTCGAGACGAGCGCGATACCCTAAGGGAATGCACCTGTTTTATCGGATAATCTTTAAGTGGGCGCTTGGCATCCGGCAAACTTGAGAAGACTTGATCATCGCCCCTTCGATTCTCGTAAATTTTCGACTTGATTCCAAACTGCAGCAGCAACAACTGCACTTGCTTAAGCAGGCCAAGCGATGCCGAATCCAGCGCGACATACTGGGATTTCTCGCCATAGTTGGCAACCGTGCCATCAGCGGTGAACAGCCCGCAGAGCAGCGCCGCTAGGGAGTCGCCATCCAACTCGAAGACTGCTTGCTTGAACGCCTTATTTTCGGATCCGCGATCAAGCACTGCGTAGCGGCTGACCAGGTCAACTATGGATTTTGTACCGGCACGGATTGTGGTGCCGACAGCAAGCGCTGAGATAGACCTCGCCGAGCGTTTGTCGTTAATTTTTTCCTTTAGCCGATTAATCGTAGCTACGATCCTTCCGAGAACCCCCGACTCGTCTTGAAGGCTCATGGTGATAAATAGCTCAGGCGTGCCATCCAATAGCTTAGTAATACAGCCATCGCCGATAGCCGCCCCTATCAGGAAAGCGACCTCCGGGTCCAGATGGAGGCTGCCAAAGCCCGCCGCGCACAATTTGAGACGGTCTCTCGGCTTAAGCTCAACTGCACTGACATAGCCGCGATTCTCTGTCCAAACTTTATGGTCCCCGGTCAGTCGCAGCGAGTAGCCCGAGCGAGTTTTTAGCCGGTAGACCTGTTTAACACCTGTCGGGAAAACAGCGATAGCTTTCTGGACTCCAGAGGAGTTAATTATATCGACCTGTTTACCCACCAGATCTTTTATCGGACGATATCCTTCCAAGGTAGCAACCAGGGTGTCGCCGGTAACACAGGGGTTAGAGGCAGCAATTCGCCCCGAATTCGGGCAGGTGTGCCAGTCGTTGATCGTGGTATCGTACTGTAGGCCCGGGTCGCCGCAGCGCCAGGCGGCCTCGGCGATCTGGCGCAGCAGGTCGCGCGCCTTGTACCGGCCCATCACCTCGCCCGTGGTGCGCGCCCTGGTCTCCCAATCGCCGTCGCGCAGCACCGCCTCCATGAACTCGTCCGTCACCCGCACCGAATGGTTGGCGTTCTGGAAGAAGACCGAACCGTAGGCCTCGCCGTCGATCGAGGAGTCGTAGCCGAGTTCCACCAGCTTCCAGGCCTTCTCCTCCTCGCGCGCCTTGCACCATATGAAATCAACGATGTCCGGATGGTCTATGTCCAGGATCACCATCTTGGCGGCGCGCCTGGTGCGGCCCCCGCTCTTGATCACGCCGGCAAAGGCATCATAGCCCTTCATGAATGAGACCGGTCCAGAGGCATAACCGCCGGTCGAAAGGCGCTCTTTGGAGCCGCGTAAGATGGAAAAATTAGTGCCGGTCCCGCTGCCGTATTTGAAAAGCATCCCCTCGGTCTTGGCCAGGTTCAATATCGACTCCATGTTGTCTTCCACCGAGTTGATGAAGCAGGCCGAAGCCTGCGGCCTGCGCTCTACCCCGACATTGAACCAGACCGGGCTATTAAAGGCGGCATACTGGTTGACGAGCAGGAAGACCAGGTCCGAGTAAAAGGCCTCGACGTCCTCCTCTGAGGCAAAGTAGCCGTCGCGGCGGCTCCAGTCGGCGATGGTGCCGGCCACGCGCTCGATGAGCTGCTTGGCGCTGCGCTCGCGCTCGGGCGTGCCTGGGGCGCCGCGGAAATACTTGGAGGCAACGATATTTGTCGCCAGCTGCGACCAGCGGCTCGGGACCTCCACATCCTGCTGCTCGAAGATTACCTCACCTTTCTCGTTGGTTATACGGGCCGTGCGCAGCTCCCACTCCAGCTCATCAAGAGGATGAATGCCAGGTTTGCTGAAGGAACGCTTGAACTTAAGGCCGTCGCCTGGTCTTTGGGTCTCGTTCAGCTCTATCGAGAATTGTCTCGCCATCATTGCCTCCTTGGGGGGGCGCTGTTAAGTTTTTAAGTTTGGGTCATCCGCGACTGCGGATGGGCGAATTTTAAAATTCCACTCCCCCCTTGTCAAGTAAAAAAATCAATATATTGTGGTCGCCTCAGAAAACCCTACATTATACAGTATTTACACAAAAGTATAGCACGGCGGCGCGGCGGCAGCCAGGGGGGCTGGCTCGGGCTTGTTGTTGTAAGTTGCTGCCATTGCGGGATTTACAGGAATGGCCCAAGATAAAGCCAGGTGTAAATTTGGTCAGGGCGCTACCGCTCTTTTTCCCGGTCCTCCAGCTCGACCGGAGCGAACTTCTTGTTAGGCGCCTCGTTGTCAACTACCAGCCGCTCGACCTGCTCGATATGCGCCTCAAGCGGGATGGCCGAGCGCAGGTGGATGTCGTGCTGGGGGAAGGGGATCTCGATCCCATATTTTTTGAATTTGTCGTAGATAGCGAAGTTAAGGTCGCTGGTGATCTTGCCGGGGCGCTCGATCAGGCTGACGGTCCAGACCCGCAGCTCGAAGATGAGAGCGCTGTCGCCGAACTCCATGAAGCGCACCATCGGCTCAGGGTATTTCAGGACATCGGGGTGTTCGGCTGCCGCCTCAAGCATCGCCTTTTGCACCAGCTTGACGTCGGAGTTATAGGCTACCGGGACTTTGATATGGAAGCGGATGCGACGGTCGCCGTGATGGGTCCAGTTTGTAACGGTCGAGCTTATGAAATTAGCGTTGGGTACGATAACCGCTATGTTGTCATTGGTCAGGATGGTAGTGGAGCGGGCGCTGATTCGCACCACATCGCCGACCACATTTCCGATTTCTACCCTGTCGCCCACCTGTATCGGCCGTTCGAAGAGTATAATCAGACCGCTCAGGAAGTTATTCGCGATGTTTTGCAGGCCGAAGCCTATACCTATGCCGACGGCACCGAGGATCACAGCGATGCTGCTCAACGAGACGCCGACCAGCTTCAGTCCGATTATGAAACCGATGGCGATTATGAAGTAACTGGTGACGGTCGAGATAGCATGCTGGGCGCCGCGGTCTATATGGGTGCGCGAAAAAATCTTCTCGTTGAGCAGGCGCCGCACGAAGCGGGCGAACCAGAAGACAAACAGGATAAATACTACGACCTTTACCAGGTCGCTGAGCGATACGTCCTCGCCTCCGAGCGAGAACAGCTTCGCTTCAAAACCAGCGGCAATCTTGTCCAGCGTGCGGTCTGTCGTCGAGAGAAAGGTATCCAGGTAGCGGCGCGTTTGCGGCGTCAGCCCGAGGACGTAGTACAGGAAAAGGGCAGTCAGGGCCAGGCCCGAGAGCCTGGCTCCCCAGCGGATCATATTTTCGAGAGCAACTAGCCAGCCAAGCTCGACTCGCCCCGGTTCGCGGCTCTGCTCTCGGGCCACCGCCAGCTTGGCCATTAGGGAATTGCGCAGGCGGAACAGGAAGAAGAGGCCGAGGGCGAGCAGGGCAAGAGCCAGCAGCGCGCGCCGCAGGGCAAATAGCATGTATTCGCGCGTACGCTGCTGGCGGGCCAGCTTGATCCTCTCGTCGATCAGGCGCGCCCAGTACTCGGCCAGCTCCTGCCTGCTCATCCCGTTCGGCAGCGCGTCGCTTTCGGTAACCGTGAGCAGCACCTGGTCGCCGACCGTGATCACCTGCAGGTTTTCCCGCTTTTCGACGCGCACCGTCGGGTCTGAGCTGCTCTTTTCGACAATTTCGCGCAGCCGGTTGTTTATGATCGCGGCGCGCTCGGAGGCCTGCGCCGCCTCGGTGCTGCCGACGCTGAAGATGCGGATGCCGTCGATTTTGATCGGCTCTTTGCGCTGTTCGCGCGCCGCCTGAAGGGCCCCTTCAATCGCCCTGACCCACTGCCGCGCCAGCAGCTCCGGGGGGGTCTGAAACTCGGAGCCGTCGCGGTCGGTGACCGTGAGCAGGGATGTATCGCCGGCCGAAATCTCCCAGCCGAAGTTGGTTTGATTGATTTTTATAGGCACGTTCTCTTGGCCGCTCTCGAGCAGGAGCCGGAGCCTGTGAATGATCAGCTGAGCGCGCTCGGACGCATCGAGCGCCTCGGTGCTCCCTACCTGGAACAGGACCTGCCCTTCGAACACTACATCGGCGCGGAGAGCGGCCAGCGCCGTCCCGGCCAGGAGCAGGCTGGTTATCAAAAGATAAAATCGGAGAAACTTCACAAGCCCACCTCTATTTTAATTAGAATATCACGATTCCAGCGAATTATAAACGTCGCGGCGGGGCCCCAGCAGAGATAATGGCCGGGGCGCTGCTTGCCGCCCCCGGCTGGGCAGTACTGGCCCTGCCCCTACCGCGCCCCGGCGATGTGGCCCTGTGATTTCGGCGGTGTTTCCTATCAGGCGCCCTTAGCGTCGATCAGCTCCTTGAGCGCCTGCTCCTGCATCTCCGTCACACGTGCGGAAATATTCATTGAGCAGAACTTGGGACCGCACATCGAGCAAAAATGGGCTTCCTTGAATACCTCGTGCGGCAGGGTCTCATCGTGCATGGCGCGCGCTGTCTCGGGATCAAGCGAAAGCTCGAATTGCCTGTTCCAGTCGAAGGCGAAGCGAGCGCGCGAGAGTTCATCGTCGCGGTCGCGCGCTCCCGGCCTGTGGCGTGCGATATCGGCGGCATGGGCCGCTATCTTGTAGGCAATCACACCCTGCTTGACATCTTCGAGATCGGGCAGTCCGAGGTGCTCCTTGGGCGTAACGTAGCAGAGCATGGCCGCGCCGTACCATCCGGCCAGAGCCGCGCCTATCGCCGAGGTGATGTGGTCGTAGCCGGGCGCGATATCCGTAACCAGCGGGCCCAGGACATAGAATGGCGCTTCGTAACACCATTCCATTTGCTTGCGCACGTTCATTTCGATCTGGTCCATGGGAACGTGCCCGGGGCCTTCGATCATCACCTGGACATCTTGCTCCCAGGCCTTGCGCGTCAGCTGGCCCAGTACCCTCAACTCAGCAAACTGCGCCTCGTCGGAAGCATCGGCCTGACAACCAGGGCGCAGCCCATCTCCCAGGCTGAGCGAGACATCGTATTTTTTGCAGATCTCAAGCAGACGGTCGAAGTGGGTGTAAAGCGGGTTCTGCTTGTGATGATAGAGCATCCACTCGGCCATGATCGAGCCGCCGCGGCTGACGATGCCCGTGATGCGATTGCGCACGAGCGGGATGAACTCGCGCAGCACGCCGCAGTGCACGGTCATGTAATCGACCCCCTGGCGCGCCTGGTATTCGATCACTCCGAAGATATCATCGACCGTGATCTTCTCGACCGATTTGCATTCGGCCAGCACCTGGTAGATGGGAACGGTGCCAACCGGCACCGGGCTGTGCCGGATAATCGCCTCGCGGATGCGGTTGAGATCGCCGCCCGTCGAAAGGTCCATTACCGTGTCGGCACCGTATTTCACGGCCAGGCGCAGCTTCTCGAGTTCTCGATCGATATTGGAGGTGACGGCGGAGTTGCCAATATTGGCATTGATCTTGCAGCGCAGCGCAGTGCCGATCCCCATCGGCTCGAGATTGAGATGGTTGATGTTGGCCGGGATGATGCAGCGGCCGCGGGCGACCTCTGAGCGGACCAGCTCGGCATCTACGTTTTCCCGCTCGGCGACATAGCGCATCTCCTCGGTGATAACCCCCTGCCGCGCATAGTGCATCTGTGTGACGTTCGAGCCGTTGCGGCCCCTTACCCATTCGCTTCTCATCTCCATTTCCCCCATTAGATAATTGCAGCAAAATTATAATACAAAATCGTGCCGAGGGGAGCGAATTACGCCAACCTTGACAAAAATCTACCCTTACGTTAAAGTCTAGAACAAAGGGTCGATGTGGGCGTAGAGTTTATACAGTTGACCCCAGGCTTCTTTGTCGGGAGCAGAGGGGCCAACCAGTTTAAGGCCTCTGTGCCGCCGGGTCCTTTGGATTAATAGTTTGTATTTTGCTTTGGGGGAACTCTATGCCGGAACAGGGCCTGATACGGATCGGCCAGCTCGCCGAGCTGAGCGGAGTTAGCGTAAGATCGCTCAGATACTATGAGGAGTTGGGCTTAATTAAACCGGCAGCTCACAGCCAGGGCGGATTCCGACTCTACAGCGAAGACGAGCTGAGGAAAGTTGATGTCATTAATTACCTGAAGGAACTCGGTCTGACTCTCAGCGAAATCCAGGAGATCTTTAACGCCAGGAAAGTTAATAAGAGCGATCGCGAAATCCTTAACCTGATCATAAAAATGCTTTACGAGAAGCTGAAGTTGACCGAGGCCAAAATCGAAGTGCTCGAGCAGATCAAGCGGGAACTCTCCAGCACCATCGAAATCCTTGGTTTCTGCGAATTCCGCGATTTCGGCAATCCAATTCTGCATGAACAGAAAGAGCTTTGCGAGCGCTGCGATAACCTGAAGTCGCGCAGCGAAATTCCCAAAATGCTCAGCATCTTCTTCTAAACCTAAAGCCCAGCCTGGGTTGGGGCATCCGTAATTTTCGCTTGACAGATGCTAACGCTTACGTTAGAGTTACACTTTGTGCTCTGCTTTTAGGCTTTTCTAATCGCTCTTTAAGCCCAGGAGAAAAATTATGAAGCTGCCAATCTACATGGATTATAACGCTACTACCCCCATCGACCGGCGCGTCCTCGAAGCTATGATGCCCTATCTGACTGAGCACTTCGGCCACCCCTCCAGCCGCAACCATTCCTTCGGCTGGGCTGCCGAGGCGGCCGTCGAGCAGGCGCGCGAGCAGGTGGCGCGGCTGATCAACGCCCAGGCCCCGAAGCATGAAATCATCTTTACCAGCGGTGCGACTGAGTCGGACAACCTGGCAATCCGGGGCGTCGCATACGCCTACAAGGCCAGGGGTAACCATATCATTACCCAGAAGACCGAAAACAAGTCGGTGCTCGATACCTGCAAGGCGCTTCAGAAGGAGGGTTTCGAGGTCACATGCTTGGACGTGGACCAGTACGGCATGGTGGACCCCGAAGCGGTGCGCGCTGCGATCACTGGTAAGACTATCCTGATTACTATCCAGCTTGCCAACCATGAGATCGGGACCATTCAGCCGATAGCCGATATCGCTAAGGCGGCCCAGGAGAAAGGTATAATCCTACACTCCAATGCCGCCCAGGCGGTCGGCAAGATCCCGGTCGATGTCCAGGCGCTCGGTGTGGACCTGCTCTCCATCTCCGGCCATAAATTCTATGGCCCTAAGGGAATCGGAGCCTTGTATGTCAGGCGCAAGCGCCCGCCGCTGAAGCTCTCGCCGATCATCACCGGCGGCGGCCATGAGAAGGGGTTCCGGGCCGGCACGATCAATGTCGTCGGAGCGGTGGGCATGGGCAGGGCGGCTGAGCTGGCCCTGGAGCTTCTGCCCGAGGAGGCGCTGCGCATCAAGGCGCTGCGCGACCGCCTGGAGCAGGGGATCGTTTCTTCAAACGAATATATACACGTGAACGGCCATCCGGAGAAGCGGATCCCCAACACCACCAATATCAGCTTCGAGTATATCGAGGGGGAATCGTTCCTGATGGGAATGAAGGAGACGGCCCTCTCATCCGGTTCGCCCTGCACCTCGGCCACCCTCGAGCCTTCGTATGTCATCACGGCTACCGGCAAGGGGCCGGAGCTGGCTCACACCTCGGTGCGCTTCAGCCTCGGCCGCTTTAACACCGAGGAAGAGGTGGACTTCGTCGTAGAGCGGGTCAAACAGACCGTACAGCGGCTGCGCGAGTTCTCGCCGCTCTATGAGATGGTAAAGCAGGGGATCGATTTGAGCACTATTCAATGGACCGAGAGCTGAAGTAGGGGCGCTGGCGGTTGGCTGTAGTTATGAATCGTCTGGTTTACCTGGACAACCTGGCTACTACTCCTATCCTCCCCGAGGTGCTGGAGGCGATGCTCCCCTTTCTCAAAGAAAGGTTCGGTAATCCTTCGAGCCTGCACGCCGTGGGCCGGGAGGCCAAGGAGGCGCTCGAGCAGGCCCGCGCTAAGGTTGCCGCTCTGATCGGAGCCGATACGGAGGAGATCTTCTTCACCTCGAGCGGGGCCGAATCGAACAACTTCGCCCTGAAGGGGGTAGCTCTCGCCCTCCAGCGTAAGGGGAACCATATAATCGTCTCGGCCATAGAGCACGACTCCGTGCGCCACTCCGCCAGGTGGCTCCAGAAACTCGGCTTCGAGGTGAGCTGCTTGCCGGTAGACGGCTACGGCTTCGTCAGCCCGGATGACGTGCGCAGCGCCATCACGCCGCGCACCGTTCTGGTCTCGGTCATGCACGCCAACAACGAGATCGGGACCATTCAGCCAATTGCAGAGATAGCCAAGGTAGTTAAAGAAACAGGTGTGCTGCTGCATACAGATGCTGTAGCCTCGGTCGGCCACCTCCCGATAAACGTCCGCGAGCTGGGCGTCGATCTGCTGAGCCTCTCGGGCCATCAGTTCTACGGACCGAAGGGGACCGCGGCCCTCTACATCCGCCAGGGGGTGCGCATCCTCCCCTTCATCGACGGCGGGATTCAAGAGGGAGGCCGGCGCGCCGGCACCGAGAACCTCGCCGGGCTGGTCGGCCTGGGAGCGGCGGCGGAGGCGGCGATGCGCGAGCTGCCCGAGCGCGCCGAGAGAATCGCCGCGCTGCGCGATAGGTTGATCGAAGGGCTGATGGAGCGCATCGACCGCGTCAGGCTCAACGGCCACCCGAAGCTGCGCCTGCCGCATAACGCCAGCTTGAGCTTCGAGTTCGTCGAGGGGGAGGCGCTCACCATGCTCCTGGATATGCGCGGCATCGCGGTTTCGACCGGATCGGCCTGCGCCTCGCGCGCTCTGAAAACCTCGCATGTGCTCGAGGCAATAGGCGTGGAATCAGCTCTGGCTCAAGGAACTTTGCTCTTTTCGCCAGGATGTGGGAATTCCGAAGAGGATGTAGATTACGCTCTGGAAGTGGTCCCGGAAGTGGTGGCCAGGTTGCGGGAGATGTCGCCGTCATATGAGCCGATATAGGATAGGAAAGGAGGAGGCGATGGCAAACTATGTGCTTGTAGACAGCCGCGATCTGCAGGAGTATTCGAGCGGGAGATATTTTCTCGGGCTGGCATCCAGGCTCCAAAAGCTGGGCAATAAGGTGACCATCTTTCTGGTGGAGAACGGAGCATTGGCGGCACGGAAGAATTCCGATGCCGGCCAAAGGCTTGGGGAGCTTGCTGGCCAGGGAGTAAAGGTTTATGTCGAAGACGTGGCGGCTCGTGCTCGTGGCGTAAAAGAGCTTGAGGCCGGCATAGAGCTTGGGAATCTGGACCAGCTGGCCGATTTGGTGGCCGAGCGAGAGAGCCGCGTCATCTGGTACTAGGGGAGGAGAATATGGCAGAGAGAGCACGAACCATAACGTTTATGATCGCGACAGGCTCGTATCTGCGCGAGGCGCCAACTACGCTGCTGCGGCTGACGGAAAAGCTGCTTGAGCGAGGAGTAAACGTCAATGTCTGGGCATTTGAAGAGGCGGTGATTTTAACCAACAAGGACCAGATCGACCACTCCGAGCCATCGAGTCTACAGAAGGTGCTGGGCGAGAAGCACTCGCATGTGGGCAAAGCCATCGATGCTCTGATGCGGGCAGGACTACATGGGGCAAAGCTCGACTGGGTCTCCTGTATTTTGTGCGTGCAGGAGCGAGGCGTAGAAAAGCACCAGATGCAGGGGGCGATAATTGGGACGCTGGGCGATCTTTGGAAGTTCATCCGTGGCTCGGACAAGGCGATCTCGATTCCGACCTACCGTTAGGGAGGGGCTATGGCTGAGAAGGTGCTGGCGGTTTTTGAAAAGCCGATTTATTTTAGCTTTGAGCCTGTCGATCCTCATCTGTTTGCCGTTGGGCTGGGCGTAGCCGACACTCCCGTGCAGGTAGATGTGCTGCTTAGAGATGCTGCTGTAACTTATGCTGTGCAGGGGCAGCAGATGAAGGGAGTCCGTCTGGTAGGATTGGAACTGCAGGAGTACGATACCCAGCCGGCTCGGCTGGTGGAATTTATGGCCGAGCATGGGGCGCGCATTTTTGCCGTGGAGGAGGACCTGCGCGCGCGCGGCATTGAAAAGTCTGACCTGGTCAAAGGGGTCGAGGTGGTAAAAGAAGAGGAGACGGCGCGCATCATTGCCGAGCACGATTCGGTTATGGTGTTGTAGAAGATGGTCATCACGCGCAGCATAGATGTTCGAGATCTCTTCAACCCGGTGGATTGCCGGAGCCTGGGGGTGATACGCACCGAGCTGGCTTCAATGCAGCGCGGCGAGATACTCGAGGTTAAAGCCAATCGCTTTCAGAGCCGCGAGATCGAGGCCTGGACGCGCAAGTTCGCGCACCGGATAGTCCGGATGATAGACGATGCCGGGTTGGTGAAGGTCTATATCGAGAAGGGCGGCAAATGAAGAAACTGGCGATAATAGCGACAAACGGGAGCTACAACAGCCTGGTCTCGCTTGCCACCCTGCTGATGTCTGCCGCCGTCTCGGAAATAGCGGTCCGGGTCTTCATCCGCGACGAGGCCGTGCTGAAACTCTCGCGCCAGCGGGTCGGCGAGATGAACCTATCGGAGGGCTACCGCGGAGTAGAGGCGGAAATCAAGGCTAACCTCGAGAAGTTTAATCTCGGCGATCTTCAGAAGCTGCTCCAGGAAGCCAAGGCGCAGGGGGATATCAAGCTTTACGCCTGCACCTCTTCCATGGCGGTGTGCGGGCTCCACCGCGAAGACCTGATCCCGGAGATAGATGAGCCGCGCGGCCTGACCTCGTTCCTCCTCGAGGAGGTGAGCGACGCGGACAAAGTGCTTTCTTTTTAACGGCGCTTGAAAGCGGAGGCTTCTTGAACTTAGAACGTTTGAGCTATGAGAGCAGATGCATTCCTGGATACTTTCGGCCTGATTTGTCCCGTTCCCATCGCCAAGACGGCTGAGAAAATGCGTCAGCTCCAGACGGGTCAAATACTGGAAGTCCTCTCGACGGACGAAGGAATAAAGGTAGATATGCCGGCCTGGTGCCGGAAGACCGGCAACGAGTTCCTGGGAGTGGTGGAGAACGACGGCGAATATCTTGTTTACGTTCGCAAGTTAGTTGAGTAAAATGTTAAAATTGTCGGCGAAACGACAGAGGCATTAACTAAGGTGATTATTAAGATTCGGAGGGAACCGGATGTATACGCCAAAGGTCATTGAGTTATTTGAAAATCCGCGCAACGTCGGAACCATCGAAGATGCGGATGGCGTTGGGATAGTTGGAGCCCCTGCCTGCGGCGATGTCATGAAGCTCACGATCAAGGTCGAGAACGACAGGATCGTCGATGCCAAATTCAAGACCTTCGGCTGCGGTGCTGCCATCGCTACAAGCTCCATGGTTACGGAGCTGATCAAGGGAGCCACCTTAGAGGAAGCTGAGAAGATCACCAATCGGGTGGTAACGGAAGCCCTGGGCGGGCTCCCTCCGGTAAAGATCCACTGCTCCGTGCTGGCAGAGGATGCCCTGAAAGCAGCGCTGACCGACTATCGGAATAGGAAGGCGGCTAAGGAGCAGAAAACACAGGTAACGGCTTGATTTCTGCACCCCTATGAGCGACTGTCCGGATGGGGAAGCATCTATCCTTTGGAGCAAGATAGATGGTCATTTGGGAAGGACAGTCGACGGCCTGTCAACGCTGTGCTAAGTGGCTGAGGCTGGTGAATCTCTCCCCCAGCTTCAGCCACTTCGGCCTCTTAGAACTATGGCCTACGAGCAAACGCCAACGTTAATCCGCTTGGGCGGATTACCCGTTGGCGTTTGTGCTTTTTCCGGGTTCCAATGGGTGGTGCTTCTGTGATAATATAGTAATAGTCTTAGAGAAAGTCCTATAATGAAAGAGCTGGACCGCTACCTTGAACAATTTAGCAAAAGCGGCAAGTTTGTCATGGACTGGGCGATAGTCGAGTCCCTGCGCCGCGGCAACAACTACCTATCCGAGGACTATATCCTTTATGCCTTGACCGAGGTGGCTAAGGACTGGTTCGAGAAGGCAATGAGCGATCTCGGAGTGGATCCGATGGGTGTTAGGACCGCTATAGAGCGCAGCCTTTCCTTCAAGCGGGCCGAAAAGCACCTCTTCGGCCATGAGATCAGGATCTCGCCGAGCGCCGCCAAGCTGATCGAGACCGCCAAGGAGAACGCCTGGAAGTCAGGCCGCGAGAAGATCGAGATCATCGACCTGATGGTGGCCATCTTCATCTGCGACGACGGCCGACCGCTCGAGATCCTGCGGCTTTTCGGGATCGAGGCCGACTATATCGCCAATAAGATCTCCTTCGAGAAGGCCGGGCGCATCCAGGAGGATGTCTCGGAGAAGACCGAAAAGCTGCCGGCGGTCTTCAAGAACTTCGGCGTCAACCTGAACGTCCTGGTCAAGCAGAACAAGATACCGCCGATTATCGGGCGGGAGGCCGAGATCATGCAGGTGGCCGAGATCCTGTGCCACCGCGAAAGGGCCAACTCGGTCATGCTGGTCGGCGACCCGGGCGTAGGGAAGACCGCGGTGGTCGAAGGGCTGGCGCAAAAGCTGGTCTGGGAACCTGAGATGCTCCCCCGCCGGCTGCGCGGCGTGCAGATCGTCAACCTTCAGATGAACCGCGTGGTCGCAGGCACCATGTTCCGCGGCATGTTCGAGGAGCGGATGCAGGCCATAATTAACGAGCTGAAGAAGCGAGAGGATATCATTCTATTCATCGATGAGGCGCATACTATCATAGGCGCCGGCTCGGCCCTGGGAGCCCCAACCGATGCCGCCGATATCTTGAAATCGGCTCTGGCCCGCGGCGACGTGCGCATCATCGGGGCGACCACCTACACCGAATACAAGGAACTGATAGCTGAGGACGAAGCCCTGTCGCGCCGCTTTCGTCTGGTTAAAGTCGATGAGCCGAGCATCGAGGATACCCGCACTATTGTCAGTGGTCTGAAAAGCAGGCTGGAGAGAAACTATAACGTCGAGATTACGCCCGAGGCGATAGAGGTCGCCCTGGATCTGGCCCCGCGCTATATGCGCTCGCAGAGGTTGCCCGACAAGGTGATCGGCTGGCTCGATACTGCCGCCGTTAAGGTCGAAATCGCTACCTCTAAGCAATCGAGCGGAATCTTCGAGGATAAAAGCGCGCGCGGCCGGGTACGCGGCCCCGACGTGATTCGCGTCATCTCGCAGGAGGCCAAAATACCGGAGGACCTCATCGTCCGCGATCCGTCGCAGCGTTTTAAGGATATCGAAAAGCGGCTGTCAGAACGAGTCGTCGGCCAAAAGAACGCAATACAGTCCCTGTCAAACCGGTTGCGGCTGAACAAGGGGCCGCTTAAAGAGAACTTCTTCCGACCCGATGGGGTATTTCTCTTCCTGGGACCGACGGGCGTCGGGAAAACCGAACTGGCAAAAGCCCTGGCGGAGTTCCTCTTTGGCGACGAGAAGAAGATGATACGTATCGATATGTCCGAGTACCAGGACGGGACGGTGGCAATCGAAAAGCTGATCGGGATGCCGCGCGGTATAGTCGGTTCTGAAAGGGGCGGAATCCTTACCTCGCAGCTGCAGGAGAACCCTTACACCGTGCTGCTCCTGGACGAGATCGAGAAGGCATCGCCATACCTGCTTCACCTTTTTCTTCAGGCCTTCGATGAAGGGTGGCTTACAGATGGACGGGGGAGAAAAGCTTATCTCAGCGATGCCGTGGTGATCATGACCTCGAATCTCGGCTCGGATAGCTTCTCGCGCTTTCTGCACCCGCTCGGCTTTATCTCTGCCCCCGCCAAAGAGGGAACTGCTAAGCTTATCCGCTCGGAAGTAATGAGGGAGGTCGAGCGAAGGTTCACGCCGGAATTCAGAAATCGCATCGACGAGTTCGTGGTCTTCTCTCCTCTGACACATGAAGAGGTCAAGGAGATAGCCAAGCTCAACCTGAACCGCCTTACTGCTAAGCTCCAGCACGAAGGAAAAAAGCTGGCAGTTACCGATGCTGCCCTGGAGTTACTGGTTACTAAAGGCTTTAGCCTGAGCTACGGCGCGCGCTTTCTGAAGCGCGTCATAGAAGAGCAGGTCGCTATCCCTCTGACCAACAAGCTTAAGGAGGGAGAGGCCTTCCTGGTCGATGCGCAAGAAGGCGAAATTTTAATCAGCGTTACAAGCTAAAGTTAAAATTATCAATATCTCCCGGCTAACCGGCTAAAAGGCCTGCCCTGCGGTGGTTAGTCGATCGGGTGTCGCCGAAACGGCGGCGCCTCCCGTGCTTGGGAAGGAGATAAAATCGGGCTCTGCCCACGCGCCAACAGCCTGCCGAGCACGGTTGTTGGCATTTTTTAGTCTGGGGGTATGGGAAAGTGACCGTTAAATTCCAAAGGCCAAAAAGAGGCGAGGAAGTCTATTACAACGACGAGCATACAATGGATATTTCCGAGACTCCGTTTGCCGAGAGAGAGGACTTCTATCCTGAAACGCCGCAAGAGAAGGAGTTCGTCGAGGAGAGCTTCGGCGGCGATGCTACGCAGGAGAGCGACCTGGAAGAGACCGCCCTGCCCGGATATCGCCTGAGAGAGGAGCGCCTGGCTGAAGAGGCGGAGGAGGAGGTCAAGCCGGAAGAGCCGGCGGCCATGGCCACTCCGCTCACCCTCTACTTTAAGGAGATGGGGAAGTACCCGCTGCTCAAGCCGGCCCAGGAAGTACAGTATGCTAAGGAGCTGGAGCGCGCCAAGAACATGGTCCTGAAAGTCATATCGCGCTCCATGATCACGATCAACGAGATATTGTCGATTTACAAGACCGAGAAGGCAAAAGAGCGCTCGCAGTTTTTTGCCCAGAATACCTTCTGGAACGTGGAGACCAAAAGCACTAAAGAGATAGTCAAGTTAATAGAGAGGCTGCAGTTTGCTTATGCTCGCTACCGGCGCCTGGCCTCGCGGCTCGGGGCCACGAGGGCGCGCAGCGCGGCGTACAAGCGCATCTACAGGCAGTTCCTGCGCTGTATCGTCGATATGTCGCGCATCGTGCGCAGGATGGACCTTACCGAGGACTTCCGCATCCGCATGGGGCGCAAGATCAAGCAGCTGGCCGCCCAGGTCTCGCGGCTCGAAGCGCAGCGCGAAGAGCTGCGCGAGAAGCTCGAAAGGAGCCGCTCGGCCGAGCGCCAGAGCCGCTACCGCTCGGAAATCCGCGGCATCGACCGCCAGCGCCACGAGCTGGAGGAAGCGAGCCAGATGAGCGCCGAGCGGATCAAGGAGCTGGCCAAGCGCCTGGAGGAGGCTGAGGCTAAGGTCGCCGCGGCTAAAAATAAGCTGGTCGAGGCTAACCTCCGCCTGGTGCTCTCTATCGCTAAAAAGTACGTCCACCACGGCCTGCCCCTCTCGGACCTGATCCAGGAGGGGAACATCGGCCTGATCAAGGCGGTCGAGAAATTCGATTACCGCAAGGGTTATCGCTTCTCGACCTATGCTACCTGGTGGATACGCCAGGCAGTTCTGCGCGCCCTCGACGAAAAGGCTAAGACCATCCGGCTCCCTGTGCACCGCATGGAACTGCTGCGCAAGATGAAGAACGTCATCAATGACCTGTCCAACGAGCTGGGGCGTGCGCCGACCCTCGAGGAGATCGCCAAGCGGCTGAAGCTGCCGGCCGCAAAGATCAACCGTATCCTGGAGCTGGCTAATGAGCCGCTCTCGCTCAGCGAGGTCCTGGGGGAAGATGAAGACTTCGTGCTCGAAAGCACCCTGGCTGATACTACCACGCCGTCGCCCTATGCCCTGACCTCCTCGAACGAGTTGCGCAACCGGATCGAATCCGTGCTGGATACGCACCTCAATTCGCGCGAACAGGAGATCATCAAGATGCGCTTCGGCCTGGGCGATTACAAGCCCCATACCCTGGAGGAAATCGGCGACAAGTTCTCGCTCTCGCGCGAGCGCATCCGGCAAATAGAGAAGAAAGCTCTGAGCAAGCTGCGCCGCTCCAAGCTCTCTAACCAGCTTTTACCGTTTTACGAGGGGAGTATTTAGGTGAAGCGATTTCTCAAAACCATCTTCCTGATAGAGCTGTTCCAGGGCCTCTCCATCACCTTGAGGAACTTCCTGCGCCCGGCGGTAACCGAGCAGTATCCCAAACAGCGCCCGCTGGTGGCGGAACGCTATCGGGGGCTGCCGCGCTTGAACATGGACCCGGAGACGGGCGAGACGCTTTGCATCGCCTGCAACCTGTGCGCCCTCGCCTGTCCGCTCGACCTGATTATCGTCGGGCGCGAGAAGGACCCCGATACCAAGAAGTGGATCCTGACCGATTACCAGTTCGACCTCTCCCGCTGTATGTTCTGCGGGCTCTGCGAAGAAGCCTGCCCGACGCTGGCCATAGAGCTGACCCAGGACTTCGAAAGCGCTACCTATTCGCGCGACGGCCTGGTCGTCAATCGCTGGCAGCTCGAGGAAGGCATCAAGCCGATGATCTACACCAGCTAAGCGAAAGGCCGGCCTATGCTGCGCGATAGCTTCGGCCGCAGGATCAAAGACCTGCGAATCTCGGTTACCGACCGCTGCAACTATAAGTGCCTCTATTGTATGCCGGCGAATTTCATCTCCAAGGCCAGAAATGATCTCCTGAGCTACGAGGAGATCGCTCGCCTTTCAGGACTGCTGGTCGGGATGGGGATAGAGAAGATCAGGCTGACGGGAGGGGAACCGCTGGTGCGGATGGAGCTGGAGAAGCTGGTGGCCATGCTCTCCAGGATCGAGGGGCTGCGCGACCTGGCCCTCACCACCAATGGTTTCTTCCTCGAGGAGAAGTGCCGGGCTTTGCGCGATGCCGGACTGCGCCGCGTCAACGTTAGCCTGGACTCGTTGAAGCCGGAGCGCTTCTACCAGATTACCAGGCACAACTCCTTCCATCGCGTGCTTAAAGGGCTGGCGGCAGCGCGAGAGTGCGGGATGCGGCCGATCAGGGTAAACGTGGTGCTGATCCGCGGGCTCAACGACGACGAGATAGTCGATTTCGCCCGCTTTGGGTTGGATAACGACTACCAAGTGCGCTTCATCGAGTTCATGCCGCTTGACGGCGATGGCCGCTGGCGCAGAGAGCTTGTGGTGCCGGGACGAGAGGTCCTGGAGAAGATAAACGCATTCAAGCCTCTGGAGCCGGTCCCGCAGCCTGACTCGAGCGAACCGGCTCGAAAGTATCGCTACCGCGACGGCTCCGGCACCGTCGGCATTATCGCCTCTGTTACCCAGCCCTTCTGTTCGACCTGCAGCAGATTGCGGCTTACCGCCGACGGCAAGCTGCGCACCTGCCTTTTTTCAATTCAAGAGCACGACATAAAGACGGCGCTGCGCGCGGGCGCAGACGAAGCTGCCTTGGCCGACCTGATCGAAGCCATCGTCTGGCAAAAGGAAGAGGGCCATCATATCAACGACCCCGACTTCGTCAGGCCCGAACGGGCTATGGTCCATATCGGCGGCTGATGAAGGGCCTTCTCAAGCGTGCGGTTCTCTGGTTATTGGTTCTGATTCCATCCTATTGGGCGCTTATTACTGCTATTAGTTTGATCAGGTCCGGTGATAATATGACGCCTGACTATCCGGCTGCCCAAAGCTTCTGCTCTGGGAAAGGCATTAGAGGCACACTTGGGAGGGGGCAAGCGATCGGGAATTTGCGGATTATAAAAATCTATGCTGACGCCGCTTTGCCCCGCAATCTGCGCGAGTGGTGGAACGCTGAACGGCTCCGCTCGGTTGGGCTCCTTTGCAAATACGAAACAGGTGGATCCGAGAAGGGCGCAGTACGCTACGCCGACCTCCATTTCGAATACAGGGAAGGCCAGTGGGTATTTGTGCCGGAAGACCGGCGGTTCGTGCTCGGCAAAATCGCACTGCTGGCCATAAGACCAGACCTGTTCTTATCGCACTATTACAAGCTGCTGTTTGTTCCCGATTATCCCATCCTGGAACTTCGGAGATGCCGGCAAAACCCTGACCATGCATTCTGGACTTATCTTTATCCCTACTGTCCGTTCGACGGCGAACGATTGAGCGAGCCGCTGCAAAGGAAGCTCGTGAAGCTCAGGACGATAAAGGGGGAATGGGTTTACGCCGGGCGGCGCAGGGAGGGCAGCTTGCTCGAAGATATACGAGTGTTGCAATAGCGCTAAAACCATTTGTCCTGGAAGATTTTTCTGATAAACCGGCTGAAAGCTGCCGGCAGGTCAAAGGGGGCGCCAGGAGCCCCTGCCGCGGACCCGAGCCCTTCCAGCCGCCTGCACACGGGTCCCTGCTTGTGGAGCTGGTCTGGACATTGACTCGGACAAAAATTTTTTGTTGCAAAATATAAAGCTTTGGGATAAAGTTATTTGAGTTTAGCATAGGGATAGTGTTGAAAATGCGGGCGTCCTGCAAGGCAACAAGAGAAAAGGAAATATTTTTTGCGTATCTGCGCGAGCACGGCCTGAAGAGGACGGCGCAAAAGGAGCTCATCCTGGACACCTTTCTTGAGACTGAAGGTCACTTGAGTGTAGAGGAGCTTTATAAGCTGGTAAAGCAGCGCGACCCGAGCATAGGTTTCGTCACGGTCTATAGGACGCTGAAGTCCTTGACGGCATGCGGGCTGGCGCGCGAGGTGGACCTGGGAGATGGGCGCACGCGTTTCGAGCACTTCTATGATCATCCTCACCACCACCATATAATCTGCGCCAGCTGCAAGAAGACTATTGAATTTTTGAGCACGGAGCTCGAAGACCTCCAGGAGAAGATCGTCCAGCGCTACGACTTCAAGCCTCTGTACCACAGTTTTCAGATCTACGGCGTCTGCAGCGATTGCAGCCAGAGCCGCATCGTAACCAACCGCCGCTCTTCCCCCCCCGAGAAGGTCTTTCTGCGCGATGCGCTCGAAACGGTAATAAGGGTGGAAACGCAGGGCCTGGAGTTTTACCTGGCTGCGGCCAGGCGCACGAAAGACCCGGGCGGCCGCGCGATGTTCTACAAAATCGCCGCGCAGGAGCAGGAACATCTGAAGCGTTTGAAGAGGGAATACAACAAGCTGCTGCGCGAGAACCCGGAGCTGAAGCAGGAGCCTATCTTCCTGCACATCAACGTAGAAGAAATGGCACATGTTTTCCCTTCTGTGGAAGAGGTTAAGAGATTGGTGCCTGAGGACACGGATGAGCTCAGGGCTCTGTTAATCGCTATCGAGGCCGAGCGCGTATCCTTAGAGGTCTTTCAAGGCTACACCTGTAAGCTTAAAGAGGCGCATATTTTCGCCAGCTTTTCCACCGGTGAAAGAGAGCATCTGGAAGCGCTGCAAGGCGAATTGGCGCGCTTAAGCGCTGCTGCGCCCGCGCGCGGCGCTGAGCACAAAGGTTCGGCTCTCTAAACTACGGAGCAGAGCGCAGCTGGCTCGGCGCTTTGATCGGTTTCTGCATTATAAATAGCTAGTTTTCAGTCCTGGGGATTTGCAGGAAGTGTAACGGTTCAACCTTATCCTTTACAAGGAGTAATCCGTATGATGGAGCTAAGACAACTCTCAGCAAAGCGACCGCAAATAGATAGGATCACCAAACCGCTTAACTTGGAGCGTCACAAACTCGAAGATATACTTTCGAGCCCCTATACCAGGCGCTTTTTGAAGGTGATGACCGACCGCGGGCCGGACGGGCTGTCGATGATGGAGAAGCTCTTCTACAGCTACGACAACCCAGAGGCCAGCCTGGCAGACAAGATCAAGTATTACCTGCCGCACCAGGCGATCGAATACTTCCGCAAGCGGACTGGCCTAAGCAAGCAGACCATGAAGCAGAAGCTTTTCCATCACGTTCCGACGGTTCGCTCTCTGGTCAACACCGCCAAGTCGATAGCCACCTATGGGCTGACCACGCCGCAGCGTTTTGTCGCCCCGCTGATGGTGGTCTGGAACGTAACGCAGGCCTGCAACTTAACATGCAAGCACTGCTACCAGGATGCCACGCACAAGGTTCTGCCCGACGAGCTGACTTTGGAGGAGAAGCTTGAGGTTCTGGACCAGATGTCCGAAAACTACGTCCCCTTTGTGGCTTTTGCCGGCGGGGAGCCTCTGGTGTGCAAGGACATCTGGAAGGTATTGGAGCACTGCAAGAAGGTCCATATCCACACGACGGTAGCGACAAACGGGACGATGCTGACGCGAGAGGTCTGCCAGCGGCTGGTCGAGGTTGGGGTCAAATACGTCGAGGTCTCGATCGATTCATTGATTCCTGAAGAGCACGACAGTTTCCGCGGCATGCGTGGGGCCTGGGCCCGCTCGACGCAGGGGATAC
>FWPU01004288.1_pt1 | contig 33535 bp, 28 predicted proteins | sample 2228361 | NCBI WGS metagenome assembly FWPU01 (sample SAMEA103939777, study PRJEB20133) | metagenome
CATAGTCCCTTCCCCCGTTGGGGGAAGGCCAGAGCCTGCCCCGATCCTGCCGAGGGGAAGGGGGCTAGACCTTGCATCAAATCACGAGTGACACACTACTAGCGCGTCCCTACTGGAAGAACCCCTGCTGGAAGTGCCGCCTGATGACTTCCGCCACCAGCGCGGGCCGCTGGAGGGGAACGTCGTGAATGCTTTCCTCAAGCCACACGGTGGCGCTGACCGGCAGCAGGCGGCTGGCCACGGCAATCGCCTCCTCGCGTCTCAGGCGTCTGTCCATGGCGGACTCGTTGCCCGACTGGCGCGCTGGCATCAGCAGCACCGGGCAGCGCACCCTGGGGTATAGCTGCGATGGCTTGTGGGCCCACAGCGCCTCAATCACCTGCAAATGGTTGCGACGGCTGAGCCTGGCACGTATGGTGTTGTCCGCCAGGACCTCGAAGCAGGCCAGGACAATGTCCTCCACCTGGGGCGTGACCCACTCTCCCTGGAACCGGCCACGGATGCGCTGGCGGAACTGCTCCACCGTCACTCCCGTGAAATCGGGCGGCGCCATCTCCTCCCGGGCGCGCTGCAACGTCATTCCCGGTCGGGCGGAAATCTCGATGGTGCCTCCGTCCACGAAGCACAGGCCCCGCGCCACGCCGGGACAGGCCACGGCGAGCTCCAGGGCAACGCTGCCCCCCCAGGAGTGGCCGACGATGATGGGCCTCTCCAGGCCCATAGCCTCCACAAACCTGAGCAGGTCTCCGGCCACCGTGGCGAAGTCGTAGCCGCAGTCCGGCTTGTCGCTCTCGCCGTGGCCCCGCTGGTCCAGGGCCAGCACGCGAAAGTCCTTGCTCAGAATAGGCGCCACCAGGTCCCAGATGTGGCAGGTGGAGGCCAGGCCGTGCGCCAGCACCACGGCCTGCCCCGCGCCGCCCCAGTCCCTGTAATGGAACCTCAGTCCGTTCAGCTTGATAAACTCGTCTTTCGGGAAGCTGGACACACGTTACCCCTCACTAGCTGTCATTGTAGCCCGACTCTTGGCCAGTGTCAGAGCAGGTGCAGGTCGGGTATGTCGGGGTCCCAGCGGGCAAGGGCAAGGTAGGTACGGGCGACGCGGTACTCGCTGCCGTCGCTCTTGCGGCCCAGCATGCCATAATCTACCAGATAGCGCCTGATTTGCACATGGTCCAGGGCAAAGGGGCTTCGCTCCAGGATTGCCACGTTGACCTCTTCCTCAGAGTAGACATCCCCGGAGCGGAAGGCACGCAGGATGTAGTGCAGGGCAGTCAGCCGGGCCTTGAGCCGCCTGGGGAAGGGCACGCGCCCCTTGGGCCTGTCCATCCACTGCCGGACGAAGCGCCGGTAGTCCTCGGCGCTTATGGCCACCAGCGGACCGGCGGCAGGCTCGGGGAGATGGTCTGAATGATGGCGTTCCAAGGCTAGACCGAGAGTAGAGATGGAGAAAGGCCGGCCGGCTAAGGCTCGTCGGGGTTATCGCCGGAACCCTGGCGCTGGCTCCGCAGGAAGTCCTCCAGCTCGCGCACCATGGCTTCAGGGCTGGGGATCTCCTCGGTCGGCGCGTGGGCCTCGTCGTACCGCTCCTCCAGCCGGCGCACGTAGGCGCTGACGTCGGAGTCGGCGGCGATGGCTTTGGTGACCTCCGCCTCGAAGGCTTCACCGGCCAGGCGAAGCTCCTCCAGGTCCACCTCGAAGTCTACCAGGTTGCGGAGCTTGGTAAGCAGGGCGTAGCTTACCCTGGGGTTGGGCGACGTGTTAACGTAATGGGGACAATGGCCCCAGATGCTGGCCTGGGGAATCCCCTTATTGTTGCAGGCGTCCATGAAAGCGGTGTGTATCCCCGTGGGGCCCTGGTACCCGGAGTTGCGGATGCCCAGCCACTCCACCTTCTGGGTCAACTCTGAGGAGCTGGCCCGGCCGGTCACGCGAGGCTCGCGGGTATGGGGCACCGCGTCCAGCAGAGCGCCCAGCGAGACCACCAGCTTCACGCCGTACTGCTTGGCGACAGTGGCAATTATGTTGGAGAAGGCCCGCCAGCGCAGGTTGGGCTCAGTGCCGACAAAGAGGAGGATTCCCCTGGACTCGTCCTGCGGGGCATAGTAGTAGAACTCGTTGGAAGGCCAGCGGATGACTCGCTCGCCGCGCCGGTTTATCCGGGTCTGAGGCCGCACGACCGTGAAATCGTAAAATTCCTCGGGGTCTATCTCGGCGAACTTCCTGGCCGGTAGCTTGCGGACCAGGTAGCGAACAGCCCTGGTGGCGGCCTCCCCGGCGTCGGGCCAGCCAGCGAAGGCCACAATCATCGTAGGGAGCCTGGACTCTGGCGTTTCATGTACTATTAAGCCATCCATTGGAATCCCCTTCTCCCTTTTGAAAAGAGTTTATCATTTGAGGCCATACCTGCCAAGGCAGGCGGGGGTCCCCTGGGTGCTGCCTGCGGGGTTATGACGCAGAGGCCCTTCGTGGTATACTCCCCCGTAGCAGAGCTGACCAATGGAGTTACATACCCTGCTCAGCCGTACCAGAGGGCCGCAAGGGGCCCGGAAGGAGGTCCACCGGTGGCAAGGAAGACTGTTGGCATTGCTATACCCGCGCCCAATAGCAAGGCCGTGCTGGAGAACATCCAGAGGGCCGAAGAGCTGGGGATACCTGCCGCGTGGCTGACGTCCGGCGGCGCGGCGGGGGACGCCATGACCCTCCTGGCGGTGGCCGCGGCTCAGACGAAACGCATCCTGCTGGGCACATCCATCATCCAGTTGTGGGTGCGTCACCCCATCACGGCGGCGCAGCAGGCCTGTGTCATCGCCAACGTGGCGCCGGGCCGGTTCCGGCTGGGCATTGGCCCCAGCCACAGGCAGGGCATGGAGGCGTCCTACGGCGTCAAGTTCCAGGCGCCCCTGGGCCACCTGCGCGAGTACATCCGCATCGTCAAGGCCCTGCTCCAGAAGGGCGCCGTGGACCTGGACGGCCAGTACTACAAGGCCCACTCGCGGCTGGCGGCGCCGGTGGACGTGCCGGTCATGGCCTCGGCGCTGCGGCCGGCGTCCTTCGAGCTTTGCGGCGAGGAGGCCGACGGCGCCATTAGCTGGGTCTGCCCCTTCGATTACCTGAAGAACGTGGCGATGCCCGCCCTCAAGTCGGGCGCCAGCAAGGCGGGCAGGCCCACGCCCCCCATGATCGTGCACGCCCCTGTGTCCGTGCACGAGAACGTCTCCGAGGTGCGCAGCGCCGTGAGGGAGCAGCTTGGCTACTTCCCCCGGTCGCCCTTCTACGCCGCCATGTTCGCCGAGGCTGGCTTCGCCAACGCCCCGGAGACCGGCTGGACCGACGCCATGCTGGACGCCGTCGTTATCTCTGGCGATGAGAAGGCCGTTGCCAGGCGCATCAACGACATCTTCGCCTGGGGTGCCTCGGAGGTGCTGGCGACGGTGGTAGGCGCCGGCCGGGACAAGCAGGCGTCCAGCGAGCGCGCACTGAAGGCCCTGGCCAGCATTGCGGCAGCGTAAGGCTGGCCGGGAGCGAGCGCAGTGGGCGAACACGTCACGCTGAAGTCGGCCGAGTTTGTGTCCTTCAGAGTCAGCGACCGCACCCAGTGGACCTTCGCCCTGGTAACTGACGAGGCATCCGCCTGCGCCCTCGTGGAGGTAACCTGCGGCCAGGCGACGTCGGAAGCCTGCCGGCTGCTGGCCAATGGGGTATCCTCGCTGGAGGGCCGACCTGTATCAGACGAAGCGTCCATGGCCGACATGCTGGGGCTGACACTGGCGCAACTCCGGTCCAGCAGGGCGCTGGCCACGGCGGTCAGCGCCCTTCGGACGGCCGTGGTGGACATCCGGGCGCAGCGCGCGGGGCTGGGTCTCACCGAGGCCCTGGGGGGCAGCCCACAGCCCAGCGTGCCACTGTACGCTAACATCAACCGCTGCCTGTTCCATACCGACCGCAGCCCGCGGGCCTTCGCCGAGGCAGCGCTGACGGCGGTGCGCCAGGGCTTCAGCACCATCAAGTGCGCGCCCTTCGACGAGGTGCGCCCATCGGCGGGCGCTGACATCCTGGAGCTGGCGCGCCCCGGCCTCCAGCGCGTCGCCGCCGTCAGGAGCGCCATCGGCAGAGGCGCCCGCCTGCTGGTGGACTGCCACAGCCGCTTCACCGCCGACACCGCATGCGCCGTCGGCGAGGAGCTGGCGAGGCTGGGCGTAGGCTGGTTCGAGGAGCCGCTGGAACCCACCAGGGACGCCGCCGCGCTGGCCCAGGTCGCCACCAGGGTAAGCATACCCCTGGCGGGCGGCGAGAGCGGCTATGGCGAGGCGTTCTTTGTCGGCCTGGCCCGCCAGGGGGCCGTGAGGACCATCATGCCAGACATCAAGCACTGCGGGGGCGTGGCCGAGGCGTGCCGCGCCGGGCGGTCGGCCAGCGCCGTCGGGGCCAGCGTGTCACTGCACAGCCCCTCGGGGCCTGTGTCGCAGCTTGCCAGCGCCCACGTGACCGCGGCCACTCCGGGGGCGCTGCCCCTGGAGCACGCCATCAACGAGGCGCCCTGGCGGGCGGAGCTGCTGGAGCCGGGCGAGCGCATCGAAAGAGGCAGGCTGTTGCTGCCTGGAGGCGCCGGGCTTGGGGCCAGGCTGAGCGCCGAGGCCGTCCGCCGCCGTGGGGTGCCCTGGAAGCCCTGAGGCGCGCAAAGCCGCCGGCCTCTTGCCTGATTACCGCAAGGTGGTACAATGCCAATCAGCTTCCCTGGACAGGGTGTGAGCCTCTGGCCCCCTCTCTGGCTCTCCCCCAAGGGGGGCGAGAAAGCCCCTGCCCCCTGTGGGGGAAGGTTAGAAAGGGGGCCATATCCCTGCCCCCTGTGGGGGAAGGCCGGGAAGGGGGCCTGGCAGGGCACCCAACGCCGTCCTGCCATTGTGCATCACGTGTGAACAGGAAGGACCAGATGAAGCTGAAGGACCGGGTAGCCATTATTACCGGCGCGGGCCGTGGAATAGGCAGGGGAATAGCCCTGGCCTTCGCGGCCGAGGGCGCCAGGCTGGTGCTGGTGTCCCGCACTCGCGGCCAGGTGGAGGATGCCGCCCGCCAGGCCCGTGAGGCCGGCGCGGAGGCCATGGCCCTGGCCGTGGACGTTACCCAGCCAGACCAGGTCGAGGGGATGGTGAAGGAGGCGCTGGCACGTTTCTCCCGCGTGGACATCCTGGTCAACAACGCCGGCATCCTTGGCCCCGTGGGGCCGCTGCACACCAACGACATGAGGCACTGGGCGGACACCATCAGCACCAACCTGGTCGGACTGGCCCTGTGCTGCCACGCGGTGGCGCCCGTCATGATGGCCCAGCGCGGCGGCAAGATCATCAACCTTTCAGGCGCGGGCGTGGCCCGGCCCTCGCCGACCCTCAGCGCCTACGGAGCTTCCAAGGCGGCAGTGGTGCGTCTCACCGAGACGCTGGCCCTGGAGCTGAAGCCCTACAATATCTCCGTCAACGCCCTGGGGCCTGGGCAGATAGACACCAGCCTGCTGGATGGCGTCGTGCAGGCCGGGGAAGGCATGGTGGCGCCGGACTTCCTGGCCATGGTGCGGCGCACCAGGTCGGGCCAGGGGGCGTCGCTGGCCAACGCGGCGGCGCTGGCAGTCTGGCTGGCCTCGTCCGCCTCGGACGGCCTGACGGGGCGGCTGGTATCGGCCACCCAGGACGACTGGCGCAACCTGGGGCCTCAGGTGCCGAAGATCATGTCATCGGACTCGCACACTCTCAGGTTCGTGACCTGACGCCAGGGGGATGCATATGGCTGAAGGGCACAGGTCGGCCATCAAACTGAACGTCAACGGCCACCAGCACCGGCTGGAAGTGGACCACCGCTGGACGCTGCTCCGGGTGCTGCGGGAGGAGCTGGACCTGACGGGGGCCAAGCGCGGCTGCGACAGGGGCGAGTGCGGGGCCTGCACCGTCCTCCTGGACGGCAAGCCCGTGTACTCCTGCATGCTCCTGGCCGTGCAGGTGGGCCAGCGTCAGGTGCTCACCGTGGAAGGGCTGGCAAGCGGCGACAACCTGCACCCGGTGCAGCGGGCCTTCGTGGAGAAGGACGGCGGGCAGTGTGGCTTCTGCACGCCCGGGTTCGTCATGAGCGCCGTGGCGCTGCTCCAGGCCAGGCCAGACCCCTCCGAGGAGGAGGTACGCGCGGCGCTGGCGGGCAACCTGTGCCGGTGCAACGCCTACGGGCGCATCATCGAGTCGGTGAAGGCAGCGGCCAGGCTCATGGCCGATAGCGCGACGAGAGGGTAGGCAACATGGAGCCAGCGGCAGTCGGAAGAGCAGTGCCCAGGCGCGACCTGCCGGAGAAGGTGACCGGCCAGGCCAGGTACACGGCGGACATCAAGCTGCCGGGCATGCTGCACGGCAAGGTGCTGCGCAGCCCCTACCCCCACGCCCGCATCAGGGCCGTGGACGCCTCGCGGGCAGCGCGACTCCCGGGTGTCCACGCCATCCTGACGCCCTTGGATGCGCCGGCGGGGAAGGTGGCGACTGACCTGCCCATCCTGGACACGGTTGTCCGGTTCGTAGGCGACGAGGTGGCCGCCATCGCCGCCGAGGACGAGGACACAGCCCAGGAGGCCCTGGGGCTTATTGACGTTGAGTACGAGCCCCTCCCCTTCGTGACCGAGGCCCAGGAAGCCCTGCGGCCGGGCGCTCCAGCCGTCCATCCCGGCGGCAACCTGGCGGGCGGCAAGCCCCTGACGCTGGCCCGCGGCAATGTGGAAGAAGGCTTCGCGCAGGCTGACCTTATCTTCGAGGACACCTTCACGACGCCCGGCCACTCGGGAGCGGCCCTGGAGCCGAGGGCCGCCCTGGCCTCCTGGGAAGGCGACACGCTCACCGTGTGGAAGTCCAGCCGCGGCGTCCACCAGGACCGCCGGTGGCTGGCGCTGGCCCTGGGCGTCCCCCAGGAAAAGGTCCGCGTCATCGGCCCCTACATGGGCGCGGGCTACGGCAACAAGGACGAGACGCGGCTGGCGGCCATCGCCGCCATACTGGCCCAGCGGGCGCGCCGGCCGGTCAGGATGGAGCTTAGCAGGGAAGAGGAGTTCATCGCCGGCCGCCGTCGGCATGCCAGCATTACCAGGGTCAAGGTCGGCGTGAAGAGGGACGGCACCATCACCGCCATCCACGCCACGACTATCATGGACACGGGCGCCTACCTGTCGTCTGGCCCGGGCGTCATCCGGCGGGCAGGGCAGGGGGCGCTGTACCTGTACCGCTGCCCCAACGTGCGCTATGACGGCTACCTGGTCTACACCAATAACCCCGTGGCCGGCTCCTACCGGGCGCTGGGCGCGCCCCAGGGCCACTTTGCCCTGGAATCGCTCATGGACCGCGTCGCCGAAGAGCTGGGCATGGACCCCCTGGACTTCCGGCTGAGGAACCACGTGGGGCCTGAGGGCCAGCCTGGCGAGCGGGTGACGCCCAGGGGGCAGATAGTGGATACGCAGCCGGTGGAGGGCGGAATCCCCTTCTCCAGCAACGGCCTGCGGGAATGCCTCGCCCGGGGGGCCGAGGCCATCGGGTGGCGGCAGCGGCGCCGGCCGCCGGCCAGCGACCGCGGCCCCAGGAAGCACGGCCTGGGCATGAGCATGTTCCTCTACCGCGGCGGCCCCGGCGGAGAGTCCAGGGCGAGGCTGCGGCTCAACCCTGACGGGACAGTGCAGCTAATTACGGGCATCATGGACGTGGGCGAGGGCGCCATCACGGTGCTGGCGCAGGTCGCGGCCGAGGCGGTGGGCGTAGGCTACGACGACGTGCGCGTGACTTCGGGGGACACACAGGCCACGCCGGACGCGCCCATCACGGCCGGCTCCACGGCGACCTTCTCCAGCGGCCTGGCGGTCAAGGAGGCGGCCTCTCGGCTCAGGGAGCGCATTCTGAGCGTCGCGGCGGGCCAGCTTGAGGCGGACGTGGGAGAGCTGCGGCTGAGCGACGGCGTCGTGTCGGTGGCCTCGGCGCCGGAGCGCCGCATTACCCTGGCGGAGCTGGCGCGGCGGGCGCCGGCCGGGGAACTGGAGGCCGAGGCCAGCGTGGTGCCGGGCAGCCCCGACTATATCGTCAACTCCTTCGGCGCCCACTTCGCCGAGGTGGAGGTGGATACCGAGACCGGCGTAGTCCGAGTGCTGCGCTACGTCGCCGCCCACGACTCGGGCCGCATCCTGAACCCCGCCATGGCCACCAACCAGGTGGAGGGCGGCGTCTCCCAGATGCTGGGCTTCACCCTCACCGAGGACATGGTCACGGACGGGCGCAGCGGCGTGGTCCTCAATGCCAGCTACCTGGAGCACAAGTGTCCCGGCATCCTGGACTCGCCACGGGTGGAGGTCATCTTCGCGGATGTGACGGACCCGCTGGGGCCATTCGGGGCCAAGGCCCTGGGCGAACCGCCCTGCGTGGGCGTGGCCCCGGCCATCGTCAACGCCATATACAACGCCACGGGCGTCCGGCTGCGCGACCTGCCAGCCACGCCCGACCGGGTGCTGAACGCCCTCTGGCAGGCACGAGAGGAGCGCCTGCACCCTGCGCCGTCCGCGTGACGGACGCCGGCCCAGGCCATTCAGGAGCAAGAGACGACATGAGGCCTTTCAGGTTTATGGAAGCCGCAACGGTGGCGGAGGCGGCCAGGCTGCTGGGCGAAGACCCGGCGCGGCACCGGTTCATCGCCGGCGGGACAGACCTGCTGGGCGAGATTAAGGAGGGCACCGTCAGCCCCGAGGCGCTGGTGAGCCTCCAGGGCGCCCGCGAGCTTGCCCGCATCGAGGTCACGCCCGAAGGCATACGGCTGGGGGCGCTGGTCCCCCTGTCGGAGATAGAGCACAGCCCGGACATCGCCCAGCACTACGCGGCGCTGGCCCAGGCCGCTGCTTCGGTGGCGACCCCCCAGGTCCGCAACGTGGGCACGCTGGGAGGGAACCTGTGCCAGAGGCCCCGCTGCTGGTACTACCGCAGCCGCCTTTTCGATTGCCGTAAGAAGGGCGGGACTATCTGCTTCGCCATCAACGGCAACAACAAGTACCACGCCATCCTGGGCGGGCATGACTGCTTCATCGTCCACCCTTCGGACATGGCGGTGGCCCTGGTGGCCCTGGACGCCCGGGCCATCATCGCAGGCCCGGCCGGCACCAGGACGCTGCCCGTGGAGGAGTTCTTCGTCGGCCCCGACAGGAACATGCTGGGCGAGACGGCGCTCCAGCCCGGCGAGGTGCTGGCCCAGGTGTTGGTGCCCAGGCCGGCGCCGGGCACGCGCAGCACCTACCTGAAGGTGAGGGAGCGGCAGACCGAGGACTTCGCCCTGGCCAGCGTGGCGCTGGCGGCCCAGGTGGCCGACGGCGTGGTGCGCGGCGCTCGCGTGGTGCTGGGCGGCGTCGCCCCCGTGCCCTGGCGCGCCCGCGCGGCCGAAGACGCCCTGCTCGGCGTGTCTGTACAACGGGTTGATGCCCAGAAGGTCGGCGAAGCGGCTGTGAGCGGCGCAAGGCCCCTCAAGGACAACCACTTCAAGGTCGGGCTGACGGCCTCCCTGGTGGGCCGCGCCGTCAGGACGCTGCTGCAGGAGCCGGGGGCGTAGGCAGATGCGCGACGCGCCATATCCTCATAGCCGCACGCTCATGTCCCGGCGGGCATCGCGTCCCATCTATCCATGTCCATCCCCGGAATGAGCCAGCCTCCCCCTGACCTGCTGCTGCACCTGGACCGGGCGCTGGCGCTGCTGCGGCTGCCTCGCGCCGGGCTGGTGGTGGACTTCGACGGCACCATCTCGGAGATAGCACCGACGCCCGACGCCGCAGTGGTATACCCCAGGTGCGCCTCGGCCCTGGCCAGGCTTTCGCGCAGGCTCGCCCTGGTGTCCGTGGTATCGGGCCGCGCGGCCAGCGACCTTCAGTCAAAGGTAGGGCTGGACGGCGTGCTGTACGTGGGCAACCACGGCGCCGAGTACCTGCTGGACGGCCGGCTTCAGGTGGAACCCGCAGCCCTGGAGTACCGGGAGAGGCTGCTGGGCTTGCTGGGATACCTGCGCGCTTCGGTGGACACTCCCGGGCTTGTGTGGCAAGACAAAGTCCTGAGCGCCTCGGTGCACTACCGCCTGGCGCCCGATGCCGGCGAGGCCCGCCGCGCCCTGGAGGCTGCGCTGGAGACGGCGCCAGGGGCCAGTGAGATGGAGGTCTTCTGGGGTAAGCTGGTGCTGGAGCTTCGGGCGCCTGTGGGCCTGGACAAGGGCTACGCCATCAGGAAGATGGCCCAGGAGTACCGCCTGGACAGCGTCATATTCCTGGGGGACGACACCACCGACCTGGACGCCATGCGGGCCGTGAAGGCGCTGCGGGAGCAGGGGCAGTCCGCTGGCCTGGCCGTGGCGGTGGCACACCCCGACTCGTCGGCCGAGTTACTGGAGGCGGCCGACTTCAGGCTGAATGGCGTGCCATCGGTAGCCGAGTTCCTGGAGCGGCTGGAAGGCGCCACCAGCAGCGCCGCTACGGAGTAGCCAGCGACCTCATCTCCTCAAGCTGGGCCTTCAGCCAGCGGGTGATGTCCTCGCGCTCGATGGTCTGGGCCAGCGTCCAGGCTAGCTGCTCGCGCTCCTGGGGAGACATGGTGAGCGCCCGGTGCATAGCCTGCATGGTGCCCTCGATGTCCGTCGGGGCCACCGAGAGGACGCCTCCCCGTAGCTGCTCGTGGGCGCCTGCCGACTCGGAGAGGATGACGACGCCGCCACGGGTGTTGATGACCGGGCCTTCCTTGGCCACCATATTCATGCCGTCAATGACCGAGTTCACCAGCAGCACGTCGTACATGCGCAGGCCGGCCACCGCCTGGGAGTAGTTGTTCTCGTAGAAGGCGTGGATGGGCTGCCAGCCGTCCCGCTGGAAGGCGGAGTTCACCTCCTGCACCTGCTGCTCCACCTCCTCGGCGTAGCGCTGGTACTGGCGAATGCGCGTCCTGGAGGGAGCCAGGAAAGCCAGGAAGGTGACCTTGCCGTGCAGCTCCGGGTGGCGCTCCAGGAGCAACTGGTAGGCCTTGAAGCCACGCACGATGTTCTTGCTGGGCTCCATGCGGTCTACGCGGACGATGGTGTTCTCCGGGCAGAGGGCCTTCATCCGCTGCTCGTAGCTCAGGGTGCGCGGCGAGGTGGCGATCTTCCGCAGCTCCTCGGGGTCTATGGATACCGGGTAGGCCCGCACGCGGACACGGCGCCCGCCTATGTGGATGGCGGCGCTGGTGTAGTCCACCTCCGCGTCGGGCAGGAACTCGTCGCAGGACTCCAGGAAGCCCCGCACGTCGCGGTTGCACTGGAAGCCGACGATGTCGCTGTGGCACATGGCGCGGCAGATGGCCGTGCGTATGTAGCTGGGCAGCAGCAGCCAGTAGGTGGGGCTGGGCCACGGTATGTGGATGAACTGGCTGATGATGGCCCCTGGCAGCCTCTCGCGCACGTACTGGGGCACCAGGTACAGGTGATAGTCGTGCACCATCACATAGGGGGCCGTCTGAAAGCTGGCAGCCTCAGCTATAACCGCGTCGGCGAAGGCCCTGTTCACGGGGACGTAGCCGTTTTCCCAGGCATCGTGCACCGAGGCGTCAATGTTGGGAGTGTAGGGCGAGCTCCACATGTAGTGCTGCAGGAACCAGAGCAGCGGGTTGCAGAAGATGTTGTAGTACTTGTGATAGACTCGCCTGGGCGTGACCACAAAGCGCAGGGCCAATTGCTGCCCGGGGATAGGCGACTTGATGCTGGCGCCGCCGGCGCTTTCGCCCACCCTGCGGTCGCCCTCGCCCATGGCGCTGGCGATCCAGGTGAACTCCACATGGCGCATCACCGGGCTGAGGGCGGTGACGACGCCGCCGCTGCTCCTGCGCCCCTGGACCTGGCCGGTCTCGGTAGCATAGTACTCCACCGGGCCGCGATTGCTCAGCAGGACCAGCCGGCGGTCTCGCAGCATCTCCCGGCAGAGGCCCACGAGCTCTGCTCTGTTCTGGTCTAACTGGGAACCAGATGTCACGTTTTCGTCACTTCGACATTCCCGGCGGCACTTTCCGATTGCCTCCCAGGAGGGATGATCGGAACGCATCGGGAACGTTAGGATTTTGGTACGCGAAGGCCCCACCTGGGCCACCGGCATGAGGCCGGATTTTATCGCGGAAAGGTACCACACAGGTGCCCCGCTGTCAAGGGCATCGGCCCCGTGACTTGCCCCGCCTTTGGATATCAGGGACGCTGGCCGGCCCAGGCCGGCGTAAGGGCCACCGATCACCTCGCCACGGCCGGCGCGTCCCGCCCCGCAAGCGCCGGGCTCAACCTGGCGCACAATGCCATTCGCCGGCGCCTCGCAAGGACCAGGCGCAGCGTGTATGCAAGGCGGCGGGCTGTGGCAGGCAGGCGCTTGCGGGGCCGCCCTGACAGCGCACCGGGACCGGGAAGGTTTTGTCACCAGGCGGCGCGGCGTTTATAATAGACGCTGCGTTCAGGGCAGGGCAGCCAGGGTTGTGGCGGCGGACTGCCGACCAATTCCGCAACAGGCGCCGCCCAGGGACAGCGTGCCCGGGCCTGACGCGCACCAGCGCCGCTTGCAATGGGGGTGAAGCGTGAAGCCGAGAATTGACTTCAACTGCGACATGGGTGAGAGCTTTGGCATGTACAAGATGGGCTTCGACGAGGAGGTCATCAAGTACATAACCTCGGCCAACATAGCCTGCGGGTTCCATGCCGGCGACCCTATGTGGATGCGCCACACAGTCCGCCTGGCCGAGGAGCATGGCGTTGCTATTGGCGCCCATCCCAGCTATCCCGACCTGGTGGGCTTTGGCCGCCGGAACATGGCCGTAAGCCCAGAGGAGGCCAAGAATGATATCATCTACCAGATTGGCGCGCTCCAGGCCTTCACAAAGGCCAGGAAGCTCCAGCACGTCAAGCCCCACGGGGCCATGTACAACCAGGCGGTGAACGACAAGGCGCTGGCCAGGGCCATCTGCGAGGCCATCCTGGAGGTGGACCCCGGCATCGTGCTGGTGGCGCTGGCCGGCTCTCCCTGGGTCAAGGTCGCCCAGGACATGGGCCTGCGCGTGGCCAGGGAGATCTTCGCCGACAGGGCGCTCAACGACGACGGCACCCTGGTGCCCCGCTCCAGGCCCGGCGCCGTCATCGAGAACATCGAGGAGGTGGTAGAGCGCAGCCTGAAGATGGTCACCCAGGGCAAGGCGGCGTCCATCAACGGCAAGGAGATCGAGGTACAGGCCGAGAGCCTCTGCCTCCACGGCGACACCCCCGGCGCGGTGGAGATGGCCAGGGCGCTCAAGCGCGAGCTGGAGGCCGCCGGGGTCGAGATCGTGCCCATGGGCCAGATGGTGTAGGAGGCGGCAGGGCCGATGCTGGACAAGCCTCGCTTCCTGCCCGCCGGGGACCTGGCCTTCCTCGTGGAGTTGGGCAGCGCCGTCAGCCCCGAGGCCAACCGCCGCGTCCGCAACCTGATGCTGGCCATCGAGAAGCGTGCCCTGCCAGGGGTGACCGACCTGGTGCCTGCCTACTGCTCCCTCCTGGTGTACTATGACCCCCTCAAGGTCTCCTTCCAGGAGCTACAGGCGGCCATCGCCGAGGCCGACCAGCACCTGGACCAGGCCGCCCTGGAGAAGCCCAGGGTCGTCCACATCCCGGTGCTGTACGGCGGCGAGCACGGCCCGGACCTGGACTTCGTTGCCAAGCACACGGGCCTATCGCCGGAGGAGGTCGTCAGGCTGCACTCGGGCACCAACTACCTGGTGTACATGATGGGCTTCAGCCCCGGCTTCCCCTACCTGGGAGGGCTTTCGGAGAAGCTGGCGACGCCCCGGCTTACCACGCCCAGGGTTAAGATACCCGCCGGCTCGGTGGGCATCGCCGAAAAGCAGACGGGCATCTACCCCGTGGACAGCCCCGGCGGCTGGCGCATCATAGGCCGGACGCCCCTCAGGCTCTTCGACCCCCACCGCGAGCCGCCGACGCTGATGAACGCCGGCGACTACATCCGCTTCGTCCCGCTGGCCAGCGAGCAGGAGTACCTGGACATCCAGCGCAAGGTCGAGAGCGGGACTTACCAGGTGACCACAGAGGCCGCGCCATGAGCACCGAGACACTGGAGGTACTGGAGCCGGGCATGCTGACCACCGTCCAGGACAGGGGACGGTACGGCTACCAGCGCTTCGGCGTGCCGGTCTCAGGCGCTATGGACCAGTTCGCCCTGAGGGCCGCCAACCTGCTGGTCGGCAACGAGGACGGCGCCGCCTGCCTGGAGCTGACGGTGCTGGGCCCCAGGGTCAGGTTCCTGGCGGACACCTGGATAGCGGTGACGGGCGCCGACCTGGCCCCGGCACTCAACGGGCAGCCGCTCCCTCGCTGGCAGTCGGTGAAGGTCGCCAGAGACGATGTGCTGAGCTTTGGCGGGGCGCAGGACGGGATGCGGGCCTACCTGGCCGTGGCCGGCGGCATAGACGTGCCACTGGTCATGGGCAGCAGGTCCACCTACGTGAAGGCCGGCATAGGCGGCTTCCAGGGACGCGCCCTCAGGGCCGGCGACGTCCTGTCCACCCTGCCGCCGCGCTCCGGCTTCGCCGAGCGGAAGCTGCCTGCGGGTGAGGAGCCACCTGTGTACGGGCACGAGTACGAGGTCCGCGTGGTCCTTGGCCCGCAGGACAGCGCCTTCACCGAGGAAGGCATCAAGAGTTTGCTGGAGTCCAGGTACGTGGTGTCCATCCAGTCGGACCGCATGGGCTACAGGCTGGAAGGGCCGCCCATTCAGCACGTTAAAGGCCCCGACATCGTGTCCGACGGCACGCCGCTGGGTGCCGTGCAGGTGCCGGGCAACCGCCTGCCCATTGTCCTGCTGGCGGACCGCGGCACCACCGGCGGCTACGCCAAGATAGCCACTGTGATAAGCGTGGACACAGGCAGGCTGGCCCAGGCCATGCCTGGGGACTCGGTCAGGTTCAGGGCCGTGACCCTGGAGCAGGCCCACGCCGTCCTCAGGGAGCAGGAGGCCGTCCTGGAGGCCATACGCCGGCAGGGCGCGCCGGCGGTCCATCCCCTGCGCGTGCTGGTGGACGGCGAGGCCTTCGAGGTCGTGGACGAATCGGGCACGGTGCTGGCCGCCAGGGACGCGCGGGACGGCGCGGGCACTGTCCTGTCCAGCCACCGGGCGCGGGCTACTCTCGCGGGGCAGTCCTTTGAGTTCGAAGTAGAAGTACAGGAAAGGAGCACCCAGAATGGGTAAGCGCATCGCCATCATGGGCGTCGGAGCAGTGGGCAGCTATATCGGGGCCTTTCTGACCCGCGAAGGCCAGGATATTACCCTCCTGGACATGTGGGGCGAACACGTGGACACCATGCGGGAGAAAGGCTTGAGGGTATCCGGCACCCAGGGCGAGTTCACCGTGCCCGTGAAGGCGGTGCACCTCACTGAGGCCCAGCGGCTGCGCGAGCCTTTCGACATATGCTTCATCGCCCTGAAGTCCTACGACAGCGAGTGGGCCGCCCACTTCGTCAAGCGCTTCCTGAAGCCCACCAGCGTGGTGGTAGGCTCCCAGAACTGCATGAACGACCAGCTTATCGCGTCCATCGTGGGCTATAACCGCTACGTGGGCTGCGTCATGTCCGGCATAACCGTGGCGCTGTGGGAGCCAGGCCACGTGGACCGAGGCGGCCAGCCCGGCAGGGGCCGCGGCCACGACGTCTTCCGCGTCGGCGAGCTGCATGGCGTCATCACCGACAGGGTGAAAGAGCTGGCCGAGATGCTGGCCTGCATTGACGGCTCGCGGGCCACGTCCAACATCTGGGGCGAGCGCTGGTCCAAGCTGGCCACCAACGCCTCGTCCAATCCCGTGCAGGCCATGACCGGCCTTGGCTCCCAGGCCCTGGCCAGGGACCCGCGGGCCAGGACAGTCCAGGTCCACATCGTCAAGGAGTGCGTCCAGGTGGCCCAGGCGCTGAACTTCCACGTGGAGCCTGTCAGCGGCATCCCCGCCGACACCTGGGCGCGGGCCGACCAGGGCGACGTGTTCGAGGAGCTGGACGCCAAATTCCAGGCGAGGCCGGGCACCGCCGACTGGCGCTCGTCCATGGCCCAGGACGTGGTCAAGGGGCGCAGGACCGAGATCGAGTACATGAACGGCTACATCGCCGAAAGGGGCCGCGAAGCAGGCGTCCCCACGCCGGTCAACGCGGCCATCACCCAGGTAGTCAAGGCCATAGACGAGGGCCAGTTGAAGCCCGACCCCAGCAACGTGGAGCGCGTGCTCAAGCTGGCCGGCATGTAGCCAGCGCGGGCCTTACCGAAAGGCAGGCCCAGGAGACAAATGGCCCGGCCAGTGCTTCGGGCTACCTGGCCGGTATAAGCTGGACTTCGGAGATGTAGGGGGCCTGGACCTGGCAGAGTCGCAGCACCATCTCCTTGAAGGAGTCGGGCTGCATGACGCATTCGGGGCAGTCCGCATTGGTGCCCTCGTAGTACTTGATGGTCAGCACCCCTTCGTCCACCCCCAGCGGCTCAATGATGACGCCGGTGTTATCGCGGGTGGCCATCCTCATGGTATTGATAATCATGTTGAGCTTCTCGTCCATCTGCACGCTCCTGCTTGAGACTGCCAGCACCCGGGGCAGGGTAGGGCGCGTAAGAGGCAACGCCTATTATCCAGGGTCTAATTCTACTACCCGGGCGCCGGCCTGCGCCACCCCGACAACCGCTGCCTGCACTGGATACAAGGGCACCGACGGGCATCTTCAGAATGTCCGCAGGCCACCTTGGGAGCGGCTATCGCTGAAAGGGGGAGCTTTTCAGCGGCGCGCTTCGCTGGTGAAAAGTCGCCCTTTAGCCGTTTGCCAGCCCCACGCTTACCACAGGCTCACGCCCCCAGTCCTTTGCCCTCTTCAGCTCGCCCTCTCGGAGCGGCCCCTCCGTTCCCTGCACAACAAACTGTGTCGGAGGGCTGATGACTCGGCAGCCGAACTGCTTGAGCTTCTTGTCGAGCCGCTTTGCGGCTGAGCCAGAGAACCTGGAAGGCAGGCGGGTATCAAAGGCCGCGGCCTTCACTCCTGAAAGCGCCTGACAAAAGGTCACCCCCACTCTGACTCTCCCCCATCGAGGGGGGAGAGGAAAGTCCCTTCCCCCTTGACGGGGGAAGGTCAGAGCCTGCCGAGGGGACGGGGTGGGACCTGTGCCCACAAGGAGGTCTTGAGGTTGACCAGGTGCACCACGATGCGGCCCGGTTGGGAGTATGGCTGCACGTCCACCAGGCCAGGGCCGGATGGCCAGGGTGGCGCGCCAACTGGAAGGCGTGGCCCAGCGGCCTGGTGACCAGCCCACTGTGGTGCACGCCCAGCACGTCGGCCAGGCCGTAGTCGTCCCTGGTTACCGCTCCTCCCCAAACCGTCGTATTTCCTCCACAAGCTCCTTGGGGATCCCCGCCGGGACCTTTCCCTCCCTGACCTTGGCGGTGTGGACTTGCTTGCGTATATCTTCAACGACCTCGGGATTAGCTAGTGTGGTTGTGTCTCCCACATCCATGAAGTTTGAAATGGCGGCTATTACACGGCGCATTATCTTCCCGGAGCGGGTCTTGGGCAGGTCATTGGCCACCCAAACGTGGGCGGGACGGGCAATCGGGCCGATTATTTGGGAAATGGCCCGCTTCACCTGCTCCTCTATTTCTGGCGAGGGGTGAAAGCCCGGCTTGAGTGAAACGTACATCTCTGGCACGCGGCCTCTGAGCTCATCCAGGGCCGGCACAGCCGCCGCCTCCCCCACTGCTTCCACGGTAAGGGCGGCCGATTCCAGTTCCTTGGTGCCCAACCTGTGGCCCGCGACGTTTATGACGTCGTCCACTCTGCCTACAATGCGATAGTACCCGTCTTTCGCCTGGGTTGCCCCATCGCCTGTAACGTAAGGCCAGTCGCGCCAGTCCTTGCTATCGGGATTCTTGCAATACTTCCGGAAGTAGGTAGCCACGAAACGCTGGGGGTCGCCCCAGATTGTCTGCATGAAACCAGGCCAGGGGTTCCTGATGCAGATGTTGCCACCCTTCCCCCTTCCAGGCTCCACCTCATTCCCCTCTTCATCGTAGATCACCGGGTAGATGCCCAGGGCACCCGGGCCACAGCTCCCGGGTTTCATTGGCTGAAGGGCCGGCAACGTGGTCCCTATAAACCCGCCGGTCTCGGTCTGCCACCACGTGTCCACGATGATGGCCTCTCTCTTGCCAACGACCTCGTAGTACCACTTCCACACCTCGGGCTCTATCGGCTCGCCCACCGTGGTCATGTGCTTGAAATGATAGTTGTATTTCTGTGGCTCGTCGGGGCCGGCCTTCCTCAACATGCGAATCGTGGTAGGCGCTGTGTGGAATATGTTTACACCGAGCCGCTCGGCTATTCTCCAGGGCCTGCCAGCGTCGGGGTAGGTGGGCACGCCCTCATATATGACGCCGGTTGCGCAAATGGCCAGGGGGCCATAGACGATGTAAGAGTGGCCGGTAATCCAGCCTATGTCGGCAAAGCACCAGTAAACATCCTCGGGATGAATGTCCTGATAATACTTGGAGGTGCCTGCGACATAAGCCAGATACCCCCCTGTGCTGTGCTGGCAGCCCTTGGGCTTGGCCGTTGTGCCACTGGTGTACATCAGAAACAGGGGGGCTTCGGCAGGCATGGATACGGGGTCTACCCTCTGTCCCCGGTAGCTCTTGAGCAAATCGTCCACGAAGTAATCACGACCCTCCACCATCGGGGTAGGAGAGGAATATCTATCGGGGTACCTGCGCCAGACCAGGACTTTGTCCACCTTGACACCATTTTCTGCGGCCCGCTTCACAGCCTCGTCGGCCTTGGCTTTGTGGTCAAGGAGCTGGCCGTTTCGCCAGTAGGAGTCCATCGTAATCAGCACATGGCTCCCTGAGTCCACTATCCGGTCGCCGCAGGCCGTGCCGCTGAATCCGCCGAACACCTGGGAGTGAATGACGCCGAGTCTGGCACAGGCCAGCATTGAGACCGGCAGCTCGGGCACCATGGGCATATGGAGTGTGACCCTATCGCCGGTTTTCACTCCGACGAAGTCCCTGAGGAGGGCCGCGAACTCGTTCACCCTCACATAGAGGTCCCGGTAAGTTATGACCCTGTCACGCTCATCCTCTGGCTCTGGCACCCAGATAAAGGCTGCCTTGTTCCCGTTCCTGGCCAGGTGCCTGTCCACGCAGTTGTAGCAGGCATTGAGCTTCCCGCCAACGAACCACTTCCAGAAGGGTGGATTGGACGTGTCAAGGGTCGTATGCCAGTACTTGTCCCACGTGAGCAGCTCGGCATACTCCCGGAAGCACTCCGGGAAATTCCTCTCGCTGAACCGCTCAAAGACACCGGGGTCGGCCATATTTGCCTGGGCGATAAACTTCGGGTTGGGATATATGAAGTCTTCTTCCTTCCAGTGAGCGGCAATCTCAGCTTCGCTGATCTCGACTGGTTCATTGGGTTGTACCATGACTCGCTCCCTCTGTATATATTCGACTTAAGGCCGAAAATCATCGCCTCAGTTGGTCACCCTGAAAGGAATGGAGTTGCTTCCCTACTCAGACCTGTGCCTGGATGCTGCGACATTCACGGAATAAGTCCCTGCGCCAGCGCGCTCTGCGCTGACCTCGTAGCTCAAACTGGCCGCGCCATCCATACCAGCCGGGGCTTCCTGTCTCAGGCTAACGCATCCCCCGCTGATGCCGGTGACCCGGCATAACTGGGCCGCCTCTGGTCCCGACCGCCTGGCTGAGCTCAATGGGACAGGTGGCTCCAGGTCCGTCGGCCGCAGCTAGCGTAGTTTGCCATGTCTGGACCTCTAGTACAGTTACACCAAGCAACACCGTCTGTCAAGAGACCCCTTTCCGGGGGGCCTGCGAGACCGTGTTGATACAGTATTTCATGGCAAGGGCACCCCATCAGCCGTGGTCAGGGAGGGGGTGCGATGGCCATCTGAAGCGCGGGACTGCCCGGGACTCTGGTGGAGGGCTGCGGCAGGCCGCCGGGCCTGGCGGCGAGCATCGCCAGCATCGGCATCACGTGCCTTCAGGTTGCTGACTATCCGCTGCAACACTCGGACCACAGTCACATACTCTTCCTGGCTGATGCCCTGCATGGCCCGGCGCCTGACTTCCTTCTGGGTAGCCAGCACTATGCCATGCTGGCGTTGACCTTCCCCGGTGAGCTGGAACCGCGTGGGCACCGCCTGCCTGCTCGGTCCATCCGCGCTTCGTGAGCCGGGCCAGCGTCTCGTCGAGGCTGGGGCATCACCGAAGGCCCGCATGGTCTCGAAGACCTGCTCCTTTGGCGCACTGACACCGCCTTCCAATAGCCTTCCTCGAAGGTGATTATACCAGGCTGGGGCAACCGAAGGGCCGGGCTACCATGGGAGGGGGCCAGGGCACATTTTGGCGGCTAAAGCCCCGGACTTGGCCGGTACTGGAGGGCCTCGGCCAGGTGGGCGATGCCGATGGTCTCCGCGCCTGCCAGGTCGGCTATGGTCCGGGAGAGCTTCAGGATGCGGTGAAAGCCCCGGGCCGACAGGTGCATCTGCTTCATGGCCGCCTGCAGCAGTCCCCTGGCCGACTCTTCCACCTGGCAGTACTTCCACACCTCCACCGGCCCCATCTCGGCGTTGGCCACCAGGCTGGTGCCAGCAAACCGCTGGCGCTGGACCTCCCTGGCCTTCTCCACCCTTGCGCGCACCTGGGCCGACGTCTCCGCCCTGGCTGGCTGCACCAGCTTCTCGTACTCCACGCGGGGCACCTCGACGAAGATGTCGAAGCGGTCCAGCAGGGGGCCGCTGATGCGCTTCCTGTACCTGTCCACGGCACCTGGGCTACAGACACAGGGCTTGACCGGGTCGCCGTAGAAGCCGCAGGGGCACGGGTTCATGGCCGCCACCAGCATGAAGTTGGCCGGATAGGTTATGCTGCCCTGGGCGCGGCTTATGGTCACGACTTTATCTTCCAGCGGCTGGCGCAGCACCTCCAGCCCGGCATGGCCGAACTCGGGAAGCTCGTCCAGGAACAGCACGCCCCGGTGACTGAGGGTTATCTCGCCCGGCCGTGGAAGTCGGCCGCCGCCCACGAGCCCCGCGCTGGAGATCGTATAATGGGGCGCCCGGAAGGGCCGCTCGGTGATGAGGGGCGAGGAAGCGGGCAGCATGCCACTGACACTGTAGATCTTGGTGACCTCCAGCGCCTCCTGGTGCGTCATCCTGGGCAGGATGGCCGGCAGGGCGCGGGCCAGAAGGGTCTTGCCGCTGCCCGGAGGGCCGCTCATCAGGACATTGTGCGCGCCAGCAGCAGCCACCTCCAGGGCGCGCTTGGCATGCTCCTGTCCGCGGACGTCCGCCAGGTCAACGCCGCCGGAGATGCCGGGGGCCTTGCCATGCTCGACGGGCGCAGGAAGGGCATCGTCAGTTGCCCACGACTCCGCTGGCACAGGGCCGATTTCCAGCTCGCCGCGAAGGTAGGCCGCCAGCTCGGCCAGGGTGTTGACAGGGACGACCTCTATTCCGTCCACCAGGGCCGCCTCCCTGGCATCGGACGAGGGAACAAAGACGGTCTTGAAGCCGCCCTCTCGGGCCACGATGACCATGGGGAGGATGCCGTTGGTGTGCCTGAGGCTGCCGTCCAGGGACAGCTCTCCCAGGAAGATGACCGATTCGGGTATCCTGGGGACCTGCCCCGTGCTGAGCAGGATGGAGATGGCGATGGGCAAGTCGTAGGCCGGGCCTGCCTTCCGCATGTCGGCGGGCGCCAGGTTAACGGTGATGCGGCGCATGGGGAACTCGTGGCCCGAGTTGCGAATGGCGGCCCGCACGCGCTCCTTGGCCTCCTGCACCGCCGTGTCTGGCAGCCCCACGATGGCCATGGCGGGCAGCCCGGGCGAGATATCTACCTCTACTTCGACGATGTAGCCATCGAGTCCGACGATGGCGCAGGTCTTGGACTTGGCAAGCATAGCCGCCGCCCCAGGCGAGGATGCAGCGCCTATACTAAGCAGGATTCCAACAAGAGTCAATCTGACTTTAGCCAGGCCTGGGGAAAGTGAGCCGGAAGACTGTTCCGGCGCTGGTGTCAACCTCCATGGTGCCCTTGAGCTTCTGGGCGAAGATATTGACCAGGTTCAGGCCCAGGGCGCTGGTGCTGTTTGCCAGGGCCGGCGGACTGGAAGTCTCAATTCTGAAATGCTGCTTGGCCTCGTCCCACAGGGCTACGAAGCTAGCGGCCCCGCCAGCCACCCGGGCCGCTGTGCTGCATAGCTGCTCCAGCGTCCTGGCCGCACGCTCCTCAGCCGCAATGCCGGCCACCATTCTGAGGAAGCGGAAGAACTCCGGCCCCTGCCACGCTCGCCGCAGCCAGCGCGGCGGCGTAAAGCCCAGGTAGTAGCTGATGGCTGCAACGACTGCCATGACTCCCGAGGCAAGCCGCAGCCCCCCAGCGGCCCCAGGCGCGAAGGTCGCCAGGGTGCCTACTACCAGCACAGCAATGAGCAGGGCAGAACCAGCAGCGGCGAAGGCAAGCCGCCACTGGGTAACTCCTCTTGCCACAATGGCCCCGCTGGCAAAAGCCGAAACGGCATAGCCCTCCACCAACGCGAAATAGGCCAGGAGCGCCAGCCTTATGCCTGTTGGAGGCGTGGGGAAAGAGAGGAGGAGCGCCCAGGAGAGCAGGAGGCCCATGAGTGCAGCCCGGTGGAGCAGAGTAGGGACGTGACGGAAGTCCTGGACCAGGCGCAACAGGAGGTACGGCTGGGACAATACTGCCACGCCCAGCAACCCAGAAGCCCAGCGGGCCAGGCCCACCAGCAACGAAAGCTGCTGCACCACTATGGCCAGGGCCAGCGCCCCCAGCATCAGGGCGATGTCGAGGCGTACACGGTCGCGATGGCGCACAAAGTCGGCGAGCGCAAGGACAGCCACCAGCGCGAGGACGATCCTGGTGGAGTAGGAGAGGGCTTCCAAGACTGTCACTGTGGGCCTCGCCGGAGGGGAGTATGCTGAATCTGCTAGTTGCTCATATGGTCAGTTTGCAGAAGGGACAAACATGGCCTATGGCATGGCCCCGCCTGTGGCCGGAGCGCGGGCCTTGCAATTGCTGGGCGATCGGGCAGGGGAGTGGTCCCAGCGGCCTGCGTGTGCGGGGCAGCGGGCGCCAACGCGGCCCTGTAGTTACCGAAATCGCATGTCGTAGGGCCACGCGGAGCACTAAAATGTCCCGTTACGGCAGACAGTCGCCGTCCGCAGCGATAAAGTTGCTGAATATTGACATACTATGTTGATTTATTGTAATCTGCTCACCACAATCCGGTTGCTTCCGCTCAGGGGCAGCTTACGGAGGTACAGCCATGAGACGCCTTTGTGGGCTGGACAGGATTGGAAGGTGGATGATAACGCTGGGCCTCTTTGCACTGGTCGGAGCGCTGGCGTGCCGAGGGCAGGAGGCAGCACCTCAGCCGACCTCAGCGCCCCCCACGGCAGCCGCGGGCGCAGCCCCCACCACAGCAGCCACGGCCCGACCCCAGCCCGCAGCGACCACACCCCCAGCACCGGCTGGTGATGTAGTCAACATCTTCGGCAGGAAGCTCCCCTCAGACGCCGCCCCCCTCTCGCAGCAGTACTTGATCATTCCCTACCAGCAGGAAGGCGAGGCCACGGAGTTCGCCGTGTCGGTGTACAACCCCGGCGGCGGTAGCTGGGACGGCGGCTTCAGCCTGGCCATGCTAGACAGGAACGGGACCATGCACCCCGGCTCCGCCGATAGCTGGGAGGTATCGTCCAACGGCCTGGACTGGACCTTCCACATAGACCCCGACCTGCAGTGGAGCGATGGCACGCCGGTAACTTCCCACGACTTCGTGTACACCTGGCGTTACTATGCCGACCCGCAGCACGCCTATGACTTCGCCTGGTACTTCGGCAGCCTGGGCGTGAAAAACTGGGCATCTGTCAACAAGGGCGAGATGCCCCTGGAAGCCCTGGGTGTGGAGGCCGTGGACGACAAGACGCTGGTGTTCCACCTGGAAGCGCCGGCCCCTTACGCGCCAGGCTTCATGATGTACGGCAGCCCTCTGGCCAAGCACCAGGCGGAAAAGTACGGCCCCAACTACAACAACAAGCCCGAGACGGCCGTCTCCATGACCCCCTGGGTCCTGCAAGAGTGGATTCCTAACCAGCACTCCAAGTACGTGCCCAACGGCAAATACAACGGCAGGTACAAGCCCTACATCGAACGGGTAAAGAACGTCTTCGCCGAGCGCCACTTTGACGCGTACCTGAACGACGAAGTGGACTTCGCCAACGGGCCCTTCGCGCCGGCCGACCAGGAGCGCCTGGTCAAGGACTCCCAGCTTGCCGCCGAGCGAGGCGCGGTGCAGGGTGATTTCCGCACCGACTACCTCTTCTTCGACTACCAGAAGCCGCCCTTCAACAACGTGCGGGTGCGGCAGGCCTTCGCCCATGCCATTGACCGCGACGCCATAATCAAGAACGTGGTGGGCGAAGCCGCCGGCATCCCGGCCTACGGCATGCTGATGCCTGGCTTCCCCGACTGGGTGCCCCCCGAGGAGCTGAAGAAGTACCAGGGCTACGACCCCGAGTTGGCCAGGAAGCTGCTGGCCGACGCGGGCTTCCCCAATGGCAAGGGCTTCCCCAAGCTGGAGCTGGCCCTGCGCCAGGAGCTGGAGATCGGCCAGGCCGTGGCCGCGGCGGTTGTCCAGCAACTCAAGGAAGTGCTGAACATTGATGCCACGGTCAGCAACAAGGACCGCAAGGTATACATGGAGATGCTCAACAACCACCAGCTCCAGTTCGCCATGGTGTCCTACGGCTTCGACTACCTGGATGCCTCCAACATGCTGAGCGTCTTCAAGAAGAATGGCAGGCACAACTGGAACAATGAGGCCTGGGAGCAGCTCCGGCTCAAGGCCAACTCCAACAACGACCCCGCCGAGCGGACAAATCAGATGAAAGAACTGCAGCGCGTCCTGTCCGAGGACGTGGGTGGGCTCTTCCTCTACCACCGCCTCCAGAACCAGGTAATCAAGCCATACCTGAAGGGGAAGTCCCTGGAGCCCAATTCGGCAGGCTTCAAGGGCATCCACTTCCCGTACTGGAACCCCGGCTTCACCATTGAGAACCAGTACGAAGTCTACATAGGCGACAACGTCAAGAACTATCGGCGGCCTCCCTTCTAGCAACGGGAGGTGGCCGAGGGCAGCCCCCTCAGCAACGCTGGCCCCGGTGGCAGCGGTCACCGTTCGCTATCGGGGCCAGCTATTGACAAGGAGGCTAGCTTGCTGCCAGTAGATTTAGGTCTCGTCAGGTCGCGGGTCCCGGCCCTCAGCAATTGCACCTACCTGAACTGCGGCACCTTTGGCCCCATCCCCACGCCGGTGGCCGATGAGGTAGTCCGCCTTGTACGGCTTACCGAGGCCGAAGGGCCTTACACGCCACATGTCTTCGACCTGGTCAAAGAGGTGTACGAGCAGGCCAGGCAGGAGGCCGCGTCCCTCCTGAACGCCCAGCCCCAGGAGATAGCCCTCACCCGCAACGTGTCCGACGGCATCAACATCGTGGCCACGGGCTTCGACTGGCAGCCCGGCGACGAGGTAGTCATCACCAGTGAGGAGCACCCCAGCGGCGCGCTACCCTGGATGAACCTCATGCGCCGCCGGGGCGTGGTGGTGCGGCCTCTGGCGCTGTGCCCAGAGCCAGACGAGTTCCTCCAGCGCCTGGAGCGGCTCCTTTCCCCGCGCACGCGGCTGGTGTTCCTGAGCCACGTGTCCACCAGGCGTGGCATCCGTATCCCGGCAGCCAAAGCCTGCCAACTCGTCCACGGCAGGGGAATACCCATCATGCTGGACGGCGCCCACGCGGCGGGGGCCGTGTCGGTGGACGTGGAGGCCCTGGGCTGCGACTTCTACGCCGGCTGCGCCCACAAATGGCTGCTGGCGCCCCAGGGTACCGGCTTCCTGTATGTGAAGAGGGACAGGCTGGAGGAGCTGCAGCTCACATGGCTGGGCTGGGGCATGACGGAGGAGTACGACCTGCCGGGCCTCAGCTTCAAGCCCGTGCCCGAGGCCAGGCGGTTGGAGTACGGCACCCGTAGCTGGTCCCTGTACGGCGGTATGGCCGTCGCCCTGAGGCTGGCGCGAGAACTGGGCATGGACAACATCCAGGCCAGGGGCCAGATGCTGGCCTCGCGGCTCAAACAGCGCCTGTCCGACATCCCGGGGATCGAGGTGCAGACGCCCCTGGAGCCGGAGCGCAGCGCCGGACTGGTCGCCATTTCCACGGCCGGCCTTGCCCACGCCAGCCCGGGCCAGTGGCTGTGGGAGAAGCGCCGCATCCTGGTGGCCCATAACCCCGACCAGAAGTGGATGCGCCTGTCGGCGGCCTACTTCTTGCTGGAGGAGGAGATAGACAGGGTGGCCGACTGCCTGGCGTCGCTGGCCAGTAGCAGGCCAGACATGTGAGGAGGCGCACCCCCTATCCAGTGCAGCGACAGGAGACAGGGAAGTGACCAGGTACGTGATTGGAAGGCTGGCCGGCCTGCTGTTCTCTCTCTGGGCCGTCTCTCTAATCCTCTTCGTTGGCGTGAGGATGTTGCCGGGCACTCCCTGGAACGAGGCTGAAATCCCGCTTCAGGGGCCGGCCAGGGAGAACATGCTGCGCAAGTACGGCCTGGACCAGTCCCTGTGGAAGCAGTACGTCCGGTACCTCTGGAACCTGACGCACCTGGACCTGGGCAACTCCTATATCTACGCCACCGACTCGGTCTGGAAGACCATCGCCCGCTCCTGGCCGGCCACGGCCAAGATAGGGGCCTTCACCGTCCTTATCGCCTTCGTGGGCGGCATTTCCGTGGGCATCCTGGCGGCGCTCAAGCAGAACAGCGTGCTGGACTACAGCCTGACATTCTTCTCCACCACCAGCATCACGGTGCCCAACTTCGCGGTGGCTGTCTGGCTGGTGCTGTTCTTCTCCATCTACCTGGGCTGGTTCCCGACGCAGGGCTGGGGCACGGCCAGGCACATGGTGCTGCCGGTAATTGCCTACAGCCTGGTGCCGCTGGGCATAGTGGCCCGGTACACCCGGGTGAGCATGCTGGAGGCCATGCGCGCCGACTACGTGAGGACGGCCAGGGCCAAGGGCCTCCATGAGCGTATTGTCGTGCTGCGGCACATCCTGAAGAACGCTCTCATACCCATCATCACCCTGCTGGGCCCGCTCATCCCGAACCTCATGACGGGCAGCATCTTCATAGAGGGGACATTCTCCATTCCTGGGCTGGGACAGCACTTCGTGTCCAGCATCATTGACCGCGACTACCCGGTCATCATAGCGCTGTTCATGATGGTGGCCTTCATCTGGGGTGTGGTGTACTTCGTGACCGACATCCTGTACACCATCATAGACCCGCGCGTACGTCTGACGACCAGGAGGAGCTGAGGCATGGCCACTGCACAGGCAACCATGGCCCTGCAAGGGCCGCGCAGCCGTCGCTCAAGCTTCTGGTGGAGGTTTGCCCGCAACAAGCTAGCCGTGATCGGCATGGTCATAGTCTGCTCCTTCGCCATCATTGCGGTCTTCGCCGACTTGCTGGCCCCCACTCCCTACGACAAGGGCAAGCTCACCGAGGCGCGGCAGTTCCCCAGTTGGTCCCACCCCTTCGGGACAGACGCCGTGGGCCGGGACTACCTGAGCCGCAACATCTACGCCGCGCGGACGTCGCTGGCGGTGGGGCTGGGGACGGTGGTGCTGACGACGGCCATCGGGCTGGTCCTGGGTGGCGTGGCCGGGTTCAGGGGCGGGTGGGTGGACACCCTGGTGCTACGGCTGCTGGAGATTGCCACCGCCATACCGTCGTTGATGATTGCCCTGCTGTTCATGAGCTTCTTCAGCCACTCCATGGGCTGGGTCATCATCGCTCTGGGCGTGGTCGGCTGGGTGGCCGAGGCGCGACTGACGCGCGCCCAGTTCCTGGCGTTCCGGGAGCGGGAGTTCGTGACGGCGGCGCGGGCCATCGGCGCCAGCCAGTGGCGCATCGCCCTGGTGCACATCCTGCCCAATGTGCTGCCCATTCTCGCCGTGCTCGCCTCCTTTCAGGTCCCCACTATCATCTTCGCGGAGGCAGGGCTGAGCTTTCTGGGGCTGGGCATAGACGAGCCTGTGCCCAGTTGGGGCAAGATGGTGTCTACAGGCCTGAGCTACATTAAAGTGCAGTGGTACATGGCCCTGTTCCCAACCCTGATGATCGCCCTGGTGACCCTGGGCTTCAACTTCATGGGCGACGGGCTGCGGGATGCCCTGGACCCTACCATGAACCGCTAGCGCTCTGGCCGGGGGGCGTCCTCCGTTACAGGCGCTGCACCCCGTCCGCCAGCTTGATCGCTGGCCGTTGCGCCGGCTGGCTATGCCCGGCGCAACTGGCGAAGGGTGTGGCCCAGGCGGCGCAGCCGCCGGCGCGCTTCCACCGCCAGCGCCGGGTCACAGGGGCGCGGGTCGTAGGCGGCAGCCCACGCGGCCTGGCGCAGCCACACCAGGTCATCGCTATAGCTGTCCAACCCGGCCTCAGCAGGCGCTGTGTACTCCTGCAGCGTCTGGGAGGGCGAGCGGACGCCCAGGCCGCTGCGCCGCAGCAGGCGCTCCGCGCGCCTGTAAATGGCCAGCACGCGTCTCCTGGCATCGCCCTGGAGGAGAGTGTAGCGTGCTTTCCGGCCGCTTCTGCGAAACGCAGACCTGAGCCGGAGGGCCAGCAGCACGCCAAAGCCCAGGAGGGCCAGACTTGAGGCCACGCCCAGCGCCGCGATCAGCCCCTGCCGCGGCCCACCATCGAGGAGCTGCGACAGCCTCTGGGGCGACGATTGGACGGCCCTGAACACCTCGTCCCCGTAGCGGCGCCTGAACAGGCCGCCCAGTTGCGGCGATTGGTGGACGCCTCGCCTGCCCAGGGCAGCGGCTTCCGGCCGCGGAGAGCTATCGAAGGGCACCCAGCCAGCGCCATTCAGGAAGACCTCTGCCCACGCATGCCTGTCGCTTTCCTGGACGACGTAGGTGCCCGACAGCGGGTCAAACTCGCCCGGCAGGTAGCCCGTCACCAGCCGCGCGGGAACACCAGCGGCGCGGGCCAGCAGCACCGTCGCCGTGGCGAAGTCCATGCTGGTGCCGGGGCGTTGCTGACGCAGGAACAGCTCTGGAGGGGCCGTAAGCTCCAACTGGTCCCGGGCTTCGTGGTCAAACTCGTAGTTGCGGTCCAGGTAAGTGACTATGCGCCGCACCCGCTCCAGGTCAGTGAAGGCCCCTTCGGTGATGCGCTGGGCCAGGGCATGGGTGACCGTGGCACCAGCAGGCACCTGGTGGTAGATATATTCAAGCCTTGAACTGGGGGCGGCATTGCGCAGGGCGTCCAGGCTGTAGTCCGGCAGGCCCGACAGCACGCGGTAGGTCGTGCCGCCCTGGCCTTCCGAGACCACACTGGCCCTGAGCGGCGCGTAGCCGGTGAAGAGGCCATCGGCCTGGCCCTGTCTCACGAAGTAGGTCTGCGGGTAAAGGGGCCTCCCGGCCAGGCCATGGGCCGCGAGGCCGTTGGGGCCGCCCAGGTCATAGGCGCCGTGAGGGGCAAGCCCTGAAAAGCCCCTGGCCCGCCACTGGCCGCCCTCGAAGCTCTCGAAGGCCTGGCCCCTCCAGTAGCTCAGCACCGGGCTCCTGACCTGCATCACCACCGGGTCACTGCCGCCGCGTGCCATCTCAGGGCCCGGCAGCGGGCTGGCCAGGGCGCCGGAGTTGGCCGGGGCACCGCCGGACGCTGCCGCGTCCTGCCCGGGCCCTGGCGCGGCACCGGCTGCCTGCGCGGCCAGGTCCTGGCCTTGCGCCGACGTCGGCAGGCCGCTCCCGCTGCCTTCCACCTGGTCGCCGCCGGCCGGCGTTACCGGAAGGGCCGAAGCCAGCACCTCCTCCAGCGCCGACGGTCCCGCAACCGGGGCGGTACTGGACGCGCGCATGGGCAGGACCGAGGCTACAGCCTCGCGGCCTGGCTCGCCAAAGTCCGCCGGCAGGACCAGGAACACGGCCGCGGAGACGGCCAGCAGCACGATAAATATGCCCGACCAGAGCCACGCAAAGGCGGACCTGCTGCGGAACCACTTTATGTCGGCGCCCCACGCCTGGTCCGCCAGGGAGGCAATGGCCAGGAAAGCCAGGAAGAGCGTGGTGAAGCCCGCCAGAAAGACCACAAAGGTGTTGTCCAGCGCCTGATAGCTGGTGAGAAACAGGATGACGCCACTTATGCCGATGCTGGCGTACAGCCCCCCACGGGAGCGCAACTCGAAGCTGGTAATGCCCTGGAACAGCAGCATGAAGTAGGCCACCGGCAGCCAGTTGCCATTGAGTGCCTGCTTCACCGTCCTGGGCATGAGCAGGGACAGGCCAAGGACGGCCAGCCCCACGGCGGCAGAGCGGAGCGGGAGTCGCTTGTGCCGCCAGTGCCAACTGAAGGCGTGGCCTCCCGTGACGAGCATGGCGCCTCCGACCCATATCCCCGGCGGGGCGCCCACCCAGCCCAGCGCGACTGCAACCCACCACGCCAGGGCCAGCGCAATGAGCCGCAGCGAGAGCCGCTCCTCGACGCGGCTTACCAGCGTCTTGAAAGGGAAATGGAGCACCAGCCCCAGGATAAGTCCGATGTTAGCGATGAAGATTGGCATGGCGGTCTGGGCCTGAAAGTAGCAATTCCTCGGACGAGTTTGCCAGGCAGGCCAGGGCATTAGGCACCTGGCCGGGCCAGCACTCCACGGCGCGGATGCCTGCCCTCCGCAGCCGCTCAAGCTGGCCGGCGTCGCTCGACTGGCCTCCGAAGCCGCGCAGCAGGAACGCCACAGGCCGCCTGTACTGGCTGGCCTTCTCGATAAGGGCATCAACGCCCTGGTCATCGGCTTCCGAAACAATGGCGAGCAGGTCGGTGGTGGGCGACGCCAGCGGCAGCAGGTCGGCAAGGCCAGCGCCAGATGGCTCCAGCAGCGCCAGGGCCTTCAGCAGCTCCACTGACGAGGCAAACTCCTGGTTGACGCCTCCGGCTACCAGTCGGACACCGCTCAGGGCCGAGCAGACGTGGCTTCCTATGCTCGCGGCCAGCCTGATGGCGTGCTCCACGTCCTCGCCGGCGGCACCGGAGGACTGCCGTGTGCTGAAAACGATGGCCAGCGACTGGCCAGGTGAGGACTCAAACTCCCGCGTCTGGAGCTGGAAGAGCCTGGCGGTGTTGCGCCAGTGGATGTGCTGTACCGGGTCGCCCTGGATATAGGCCCTGGAGCCTGTCACCTGCTCCCCGACGCGGACCTTGACGGCCCTGGACTCCGCTTCGTCGGCACTACCCGCCAGGCTGAAGCCCGTGACCTGGTATACGCGGGGATAGACCAGCACTTCCAGGGGGGCACTGACGCGCTTGCGCCTGCGGAAGAGGCCGAAGGGCATCTCCGCTTCAACCGTGGCCGGCGGCAGCCTGTGCAGGCCCCGGCGCCGGGACCTCAGCCTGGAGACGGTAGCAACCTGACCGCCCCTGCCCAGCCAGGCGATGAAGAGGCGGGGATGGCTTTCCACCTCGGCCAGGCCCTCCAGGTTGTGGCGGACGACGCTGAAGACGCAGGGCAGCCAGCCTGTATTGCGGACCTCGGTCTCCAGCTCGATGGCGTCGCCTTCCATCGGGCCGGGCACGCCCTCGCGAGGCTCCCAGCCAAGGACTCTTCGCCCAATGTAGAGCTTGCCGGTGACAAGCCAGGGCAGGGCCGCGGAGACGACGATGGCCCCCCACAGGGCAGCGTCGAAGAGAAGGAGCCATCCTACTCTGCTTACTCCGGCCAGGACGAAGATGGCGGCCGCCAGCGCGATCAGGGATATGCCTCGGAGAGTTACCATGTGCTGAGGGGGCCTAGACTGGCACCGGGACGGCCCGGAGGATTTCCCGCACAACCTCGGCCCTGGTCAGGCTGGAGCCGAGACGCAGTGCTATGCGGTGGGGCAACACCAGTGGAGCGGTGTACTTGACGTCTTCCGGCACCAGGAAGGTCCTCCCCTCGAAGGCGGCCCAGGCCTGGGCAGCATGCAGCAGCAGCACGCTACCTCTGGGGCTGACGCCGCGCGCCACCAGCGGGTGCTCCCTGGTGGCGCGTGCAATGTTCACCAGGTACTCCTTAACTGGAAGGGCAACGTTGACCTGCCGGACCACCTCCTGCATAGCCAGCACATCCTCGGTGGTCAGCACAGGGGACGACCTGGCAAGGCCATGCTCGGCCCGGGACAGGATTTCGATCTCCTGGTCCGGCGTGGGCAGGCCCATGCTCATGGAGATGAGGAAGCGGTCTAGCTGGGAGTCGGGCAGGGGGAATACCCCGTGGCTTTCGGCCAGGTTCTGCGTGGCGATGACCATGAAGGGCCGTGGCAGGGCGTGGACGGTGCCGTCGGCGCTCACCTGGCCCTCGGCCATGGCCTCCAGAAGTGCTGACTGGGTGCGCGGCCCAGTGCGGTTAATTTCATCGGCCAGCAGGATATTGGCAAATATGGGGCCGGGCCTGAACTCGAAGCGGGCCTCCAGCAGATTGAAGATGGACGTGCCCGTGATATCGCTGGGCAGCAGGTCGGGCGTGCACTGGATCCGCGTGAACTTGCCCTCGATAGACTGGGCGATGGTCTTGGCCATGAGAGTCTTGCCGACTCCAGGTGTATCCTCCAGCAGGATATGTCCGTCTGCCAGCAGGCCCAGCAGCACCCGGCGGACTGTCTCCTCCTCGCACACCACCACGCGAGAGATATTGGCGATGAGCGCCTGCAACTTCTCCTGGAACTGGCGCTGGCCCATCGTCGGCGCGAGCACATGGGTTGCCTGGGTCTGCCGGGGCAAAACAGAAGCCATTCTTCCTATCCTCAATCTGGCTGTCAGCGCTGGCCCCCGCCGGACTGGACAGGCGTATGCAAGCCCCCAAGGGCGTGCCATCCCATCGCGGCGCAAGCTCGCGCAGGCACCGTAAGGCCCGGATTGCCTTGCCTGCCTCACGGTGAGGCCGTGATGGCCGGTCGCCCTGGAGTGCCATACTTGTCAGCGTCCGGCGGAGAGTAGGGCTGCCGGGCTTCCTGGCCCTCTGTCGGTGACATCCCGGGGAGGACTTGTCTGAGCCACGGTACAACCAACGATTCCATACTATTCCCCTGGCAGCAGCAAGGAACCGAGAACTCACCTGCTTCGATGGGAGCAGGCACCTAGTACTATTGATACAGTCAGACGGGAAGCGCCACATGGCTGGCCCCTGCAAGCGTGCTCGGCCAGGCTCCAACAGGCCGGGGCATCTAGGGCGTGTTTGAAAACCTAGTGGTGTGTCACACGTGTTTTGATGGTCTAGCTCCCTTCCCCTCGGCAGGCTCGGGGCAGGCTCTAGCCTTCCCCCAGCGGGGGAAGGGACTATGTTCTCGCCCCCTGTGGGGGAGAGTTAG